>Ga0209086_10000906_pt1 | contig 24385 bp, 18 predicted proteins | sample M_130207_XF_Meta_FD_187312 | JGI IMG/M metagenome (GOLD analysis project Ga0209086, IMG submission 187312) | Freshwater microbial communities from Lake Montjoie, Canada to study carbon cycling - M_130207_XF_MetaG (SPAdes) (version 2) | ecosystem: Environmental > Aquatic > Freshwater > Lake... | reverse complement strand
AAAAAACCCGCTAAACTAAAGGCTTAACACACATAGAGCCGACCTTCGTTTCTGATTACGGATCAAAAGGTTGGGGGTTCGATTCCCTCCGAGCGCACCACACAGATGTCGCTTAGATACTCGAATTTCTAACAGCGAAGGTCGGCTCCCAACGACATCGCAGAAGTTTTGCAGCGATTCTCCCGTATCTCGACTATTTGGGAAGCTTCTTGAGTCGAGCGATTGGGGCCATTGATGCGATGGGCTTTAATTCCGTCGTCTGAGAAGTTCCGATCGTGTCGCTCACTTCTGCTCTGCAGGCGCTTTCTCAGCATTCCCAGCAACTAGGTGGTGCGATGAGTTGCCCCTTATCCTGCGTCCCTTAAAAAAGGGGTCTTCCTAATGGGTCCTTGGGTGTTTAGCTTTCGCTAAATCCAACTTTGATCATTCGATCGCGGATTTTCAAGATCTTGTCACATTGCTTATCTGTTGGAACTTTTCCACGCTCGAGCGTCGCATAACTGATAAAGCTCAAATCCGTATCGGAGAGCAACTTCATTCTCTGGCCAAACTCCCGCAACCTCGCCCAATAGTCGGTTCCGAGTTCGACCACTAGGGTCTGGGACCCGATTCCTTGGTCGGTCTTCTCCTGACCCTTGCCCTCCTTCTTCAGCTCTATCGCCTCTTCGGCCGAGATGAGCCAATCATCAAGGTCGGTGGGGTAGTCGAAGGGGAGCTCCTTGACCTGCTCCCAACACAACTGCTTCTTCGCCCACTCGGTGACGTTCTCAATCGGCCGACCCGGGTTCACTAGCACTTCACGCACGAACTCGGCAAGCCCAAGTAGCTCGTTGAGAACAACCTCGGGTGCGCTCTGCATGTTCCAGACGGCATCAAAGTTGAACTCCTGACCGTCTTCGAGTTCCGAGACCGCGTAAGCAAAGCGAGCGATTGTGTACGTCACTATGTTCGCTCGGTATCCGGTGTTCGCCTTGTACCAGTCTGACTGGCTGATCGCAGATTCCAAGGCTCTGAACAAGATTGCCTTGCCGACTAAGGCTCGGAAGTAGCGATCATTGAACTGGAGGTCGCTTCGCTCCCACTGCCCACTGACCGAATCGGCGAACGAGACGAAGTTCTTCTGCGCGCCTGAGCTAACGACGTAGGGCTTCTGTTCCCACGTTACCAAGTACTTCGCAGCGTCGGTTTTAGTTATCATCTGAGTCTTCGGGTACTCGGTCTCGAACTTTTTGGCCTTGGCCGCCGAGGTCTTGTTCTTCTCGTTCAGGAACTGTCCGCGAGTGCGTTCGTAGAACCACTTTGTAGTGTGATGCTCACCTGCGCGCCGCGGAGTCCACAGCAGCGTCGATTTCTCCTCCATTCGGACGTGGAACGGGTGGTTAGAGAAGAAGTCCGAATCGCTCACCTTGTTCTGCGTATTGGCGAATCGGCTGATCTTCGGCACCAACTCCTGCGCGCGTGAGTCGTCGACGACGATCAGCTTCATTTGGGCGAATACACGGCTCAAGTCGATCTTCTCATTGCGCCGCGCGTAGTAGAGGGAGGCCGTTGTTTGGCCACCGTTGACGATTTGGAGGTCTCGGATTGAGGTGATGGTCCGGATGCCAGGGCTGTCCTTGGCTTCGATCGAGGTCGCCGTTGCCGTTATCCCGTTGTTGTAAGGCAGGAAGAGCTCGGGATTCTGGAGCAGAGTACCTTGGATACCTTTGTTCACCTTGCCGCGATTCGAGAGGAACGAGCGGACGTTCGACTCGAGCACACGCGAGCCATGCCGCTCGTAGATATTCGCGAGGATTTCGCCAGGAATTACCAAGAGCAGAGTCTCGACATCGGATCCGGGCGTCGACGCTTCGAGGGCCGAGATGCCAGCCGGCGCCCACTCCGTGAGGTCGATGTCGATTTGGTCACGACCTAGCTCAGATGTCTCTACCTGGTGGAAGCGATCGATACCCCAGATGTGGAACTCGATCTGTACGCCGGCGATAGAGTCGGCAGGGAACGACTTGATCTTGTCGCTTAGCTTCGCGTTACTGAGCAGATAGAGTCGTAACTTGTCGAGGCTGTTGGCCCGTCTGCGCTCACCGATCGTGCGTGCGTCTTGGTACGCCTGCGTAGACGGATCGAAGTACTCAGCGAACGAGCCATCGAGCGCGCATTGAGCGAAAGCTTCGAGAGCGGCGAAGGTTCGCTTTGCTTCCGTGGTGGTGAGGGTTTCGAGATCTCCGCTTGTTCGAAAGTCCGTGATAGCTAGGACAACCTGATTTTCTTGGTCGTCTAGGTCGCATCCATCGATCGCTATGCGCCGATTCCTCGCTCCGGTAGTTTCAATCGAGTACACGGCGAGCGAGTCGACCTCATCGGCGAGACTTAACCTCTCGGCGGCTTCGAGCGTAAAGGCGGGCGTCGTAAGCGACCCGTCGGCAACTGCACGCGCGCGAACGGAGTTATTTACGTCGAGGAAGTAGTCCTCTAGAATGATCGGCATAGTCAATCCTCTTCAGGCGAGATGGATTTATAGATCTCGAATTCGCTCATGGACTTGATCTTGATCTCGTAACGCAGGCGTTCGATGCCCTGCGAGACGTCGGATCGCCGGATACGAGGGAATCCGTCCCGTACGCTGTAATGGCGCGGAGTGGTCACGTCGAACGAGGCCTCGAGCTCGCGGTAGGTGCCAAGGATGCCGAGTGCCTTTAATCTGCGCTCAAGTTCATCCAGCCCGTGCGCATTCCCTGCTAGGCCAACTCTGAATTCGTCTACGAGTCCCGGGACGGTGACAGCTCCGTCAGCGGGGTGCGCGCGCTCCTCTAAACCGATAGTAACGAGTTCTAGCGGGACCAGCTCTACGGGATCGAGTTGTTCCGTGGAAGAGATCCGGATCTCTCGTGCTTCCGAGTGGATCGCTTTCACTTCAACGAGACTGCCGTCCGGGAGACGGAAGTCCTGTGGCGATCCCAGCGGGCCCGTCCAAGCGACGACGGCATCAAGTGCACTTGAATTTGCTGTGACAACTCTGACTGCGAACCAAAGTTCAGCGATGAGACCGCGCAGCGCTTCGAGGGAGAGTGATCTCGTACTCCTGAACGTGAGCAGGTCGCGGAACTCCTCTAGGGCACTCCTGAAAATCACGAGGGCTTCCGGCTCGTCCTTGCCGGCTCTCGATCGCTCGGCGAGGTCAATGCAGAGGTCCATGAACGTGTCCGACATGGAGGGATCTTGCACCGAGAGAACGAGCGACCACTCGTGTTGAGCCAACCGCTCTCCGACCTTTACAAGTACGGCATCGCCGAGGCGAACCGTTTCAGGCCTGTCGTCGACGATCAATAAGAGCATCGCTCGTCCCGCGGCGTCCGTACCGTAGTAAAGGCGTAGCGGGTGGTGTTCAAATTTCCGGTGGAGATCCGGTCCGTTGTTGATGAGGTCGGCCCAAATACTCGCTGCATCAGTCGACATTTGCATCCTCCTCGTTGTCGTCGAGATCCTCAACAAAATTCGCTTCCCACAGCTTCTGCCCTGGAGTGTTGAGCACGTACTTGACGGTATCGTCGCCTAACTGTCTCCGGTCGCCTGGAACGGCCACGGCAACTGCCACGAGGGGTAGATAATCGGGCGGAGCAGGTGCCCCTATTTCTGGCTGCTTAGGACGGATAGGGAAGATCAAGAGTACGGGGCGTTTTAGATGGCGTGTGTAAGCTCGGTCCGGAAAAGACTTCTTCCCAGCGTTCTCGGCGTCTTCCAGAAATTCTGCTTCTGCCTGCTGCCTCGTCTCATGACTGAGAGTGCAACCCACATCGCCAGGGCCCACTATGCGCATGCGTTTCCCCGAAACGGTCCAACCCTCATTCTTCGAACCCCCGAAGGCCCGCACGGGCGGTCTCCATTTGGGCAGTTCCAGCAGTTCAAAGTCGTCTGATCTGTCTCCTGATCCGCCGACGACGACTACGTCCCAGGACTGAAGATCCTCCGCATGTGCTCTGCCTACGAATTCGGCGAGAGACGTTCCCTCAAATACGCGCTGGCTCCAGTGCGGCTGGACCTTGAAGCCGCCGAGGAAGCCGGCCACTACGTGCTTATCGACTGATCGCCAGATGAACTTCGACACGCCAGACTGCTCGGCCTCCCCATGGCTACCGGTTACGGTAGCCAACAGGTCGTGCAACTTCGCCAAGTTCCCATTAAGGTCATTAACATCTGTGGAAAGGCGGGGCGACTCTATGACGATCCCTCGCAACGAGATTGCCTTCCCCATTTGCACAGCTCCGGCACGCATTTTGTTCCGAGCGGTGATCGCGAGAGCGTCTGGATGCAACCTGACGGAAATACCAAAATCCTTTGGTGTTAGCCCTTGGCGTTGCATCTCCTTGAGGTCGAGCCTTAGGTCGGAGAGCGTTGTTAGTGAGTGCTGGTACGCGCCGCTCATCTCGCCCGTGATCCAAATGCGGCAGAGGTCTTCATATCCGGGGCGGTAACCAAACCAACGAGCCATCTGCATGAGAGTATCGGCGGCCTGGGTACGTCGATAGAAGTAGCTTGTTGAGAGCCCCTCAAGGGTGAGCCCTCGGCTCAGGAGATCGCCGCCAACGGAGACGTGGCGCAGCGGCATCACGTCAACCTTTACTGCCCGAGCATTGGTGATGAGCGTCTCAACTCCATGGTTTGCTCGACGCAGTTCTGCGAGAACCTCTGGCCACGTGAACTCGCAGACGCTGTACTCTTGTTCGAATGTCTCTTTGAGCTCCGAAAGCATCAAGTTCGGTGCGCCGCGTCCGAACTCGTCTGCATGCATCTCGATTGCGTTCCGGAACCGCTTCACTGTGGAATCGACTAGGTCGAAGACCTTCTGCTGGACGTCTACGAAGCGCGACACGTTCACGAGCATCGAGGTGGGGGTCCCATCCTGGCCCCGTAGGTCCCTGATCGCGTTCGTCAGAAGGTAGCAGCGGATCGCGTCGACTAGCGAGGCCGGCAGTCCCTTGACCTCGAGTCCCTTCTTGTGCCCAAGAGGGAAGAAGTCCACAGCATCCTCGACGCTTCGGATCGGATCGAGGTCGGTCTCATCTGAGAAGAATCGGTCACAGCCTGAGTAGCTCGTGGGGCTGTCTAGAAAGTAAATAAGATCGCGCGGGAAGAGGTCGTCATCGTCGTCGTCATCGATGAAGATATTCGCGAACGGTGTTGCGGTGAAGGCGACATAGCTAGACCGAGTGAACAAGGCGAGGATTGATCTGATCGCATTATTGATGGCGGTTGGGTCCTTCTCCGGATCATTGGTGTTGACTGATGCGTAGTCTGATTCGTCGTCGATGAGTAGCATCGGCAGGTTCGCCGTCGCGGGTGGCGCTTCAGCAAACCACCGTTCGACATGATTGAGCACCGTCTTGTTCTTCTTGACGACGAACACGATGACCTTGTCGGGTCCGGGAACGATGTTGGTCGCCTCGAAGCTTGTTTTGCGGAAGTCAGAGATTTGGGTCGTGAGGCTATCGATGAAAGTGGTGTCGGTATGCTTGCCCACTCCGATCACATTGCCCGCCGCTGACTTCTTAGCTCTCGATTTGTCCCGCCCGATAACACCGAAGTCCACACGTTCTTGGGTCTGCCGTCTTAGCAACTCCGTGTGTCCGCCCAAGAGGACGATTACTCGATAACCGACATCGATCGCCTTGTCGATGAGTCCTATGTAGGTCGAGGTCTTCCCGGACTGTACCTCGCCGATCACAAGCGCTCGACGGGCCCACGACGTTAGATCCTCAGGGTCCCCCAAGTGATCGATGATCCGATTCAGGGTTAAATCAAGGGTGCCTAGCACCTGATGATTACGTCCCTCGCTCGCGAGGAGCGCGTCATACGCCTTCCAAAGATTCCACGCCGGGGCGCGATTGGCAAGCCAAGGGCGATGCTCCTTCGCCTCAATGGCGATGCCGATGTCCATACGCACATTCATCGCTTCGCAGATTTCGTCGAAGATCTGCTCCACTGCGAGGTCATCGAGCGCGTATAGAGGCGCCAAGGCTTTTATCGTCTTCCTTATCATCTCCTCGGACGGGGTGTGTCTAGAGAATTGGGCCTGCACCATAGTCTTTACAATGTCTGCCGCTTCTCGCCGTTCGTTCGTCATGTTGTTCCCCCTGGGAAGGCTTCGTCAGCCGCGCTGATCAGATTGATGAGGCTTTCCTGGTCACCACGGAATCGATCCCATGGCTCAAAAGTTGTAATCCACTTCACGAACTCAGAAGCGCCACCAAGCAAGGCTTCAGAAGCACGCCATATAGTGAGGAGGGTATCTCGGAAGAGTTCGTCCTGCTCGGAAGAGCCGATAGCTGGAACATGGTCCTTCGCGAACTTATTCATGAGGTCCTGTGACGGGAAACAGGACTCAACCATTTTGAAAGCGCACTCGAGCGCCGAGATTTGGGCCGGATCTAGCTGATCCGTTAAGCGCACCATTAATGGGTGACCCCGGTTGATCTCGTATCGGTACTCGTCGCGATCCTCGATCACGTCCCACACGCGTGCGACGGGGTCGCTGGCCTTAATCTTACGTCCTCGGTAGTCAACGACATTTTGGCTCGGTGCGGCAAGAGTTGTAGCTAGTCTCCGCAGTTGGTCCCGCACTTGGACCGGCGGAATCGCAGTCGACTTCTTGATGTCGAGACTCCACAGGTGATCGAGCGAGTTTGGAATATCAACCTTGACCCTCGCGAGTTTGCCGCCTTCGCTCTTTGGCAGCAGGCGGAACCACGTGCCCCAGATAACTAGGCGTCCCCCGCGGTACACATAGAAGCCCTGGGAGTCACGGAGCGACCCCGGGATCAGTGCGAGTTCGCGCTGTTCCGGCGTCATGCGACTCAGGTAGGGGAGCGTGTAGGAGCGCACAGAGATTGATATTCCTTCTACCTCGATGGGTTCCTCGGGCGATACCTGTGTCCCCTTCGCATTCGCTAGAAACGGATCGAAGCCTCGGACCGGGGTGCCGTTGATCGCAATGGCGACCTTCGGGAACTGGTGGTCACCATTCAGGTACTGATGGAAGATGAGGGAGAGGTGATCGCGAGCACGCAACATCTGCACGTCGAACTCAGCGGAGAGATCCTTCGTCTGGGCGACGACACGATCAAATTTTTTCCATACGACCAACGTGCCGTGTTCAAGTTCGTCGAGTTCGTCAAATCGAGGCTCGGAACGCATCTCTGCATCTCCTAGGACGAGAAGTGACCATTCGTTAGTTGCCGCTATGTGGTCGAGATCCCACACGAGGCCGGTGGTGATTCCGTCCCGCCGCGTGACAACGGTCAATCGACGGCATTGCGAAAGCGATGCCGTTTTGAGACCGAGCCCGAATCGTCCGAGGTCGGTCTCAGCTCGGACGGCCGTGGAGCCGATTCCAGCAAGGCGCATGGCATCTCTTGCTCCTTCGGGCGAAATGCCGACACCATTGTCGAGGATCGAGAGGTACGGCTCTGCTACCTCGACGGAGTAGTTAATCGCTATCGATCTCGCATCAGCGGAAAGCGAATTGTCGAGAATGTCAGCGATGGCGGTCTCCATCGTGTAACCGACGGCGCGCATGGATTCCATTAGTTGAGCGCCAGGTAGACAAGGCTCACTAGTTGTCATTCGCTGCTGCCCCTATAGTCACGCACTTGTTGATAGCCAAAATTTCAAGTGCAGGTGTGCCTGCTCCTAGGCGCAAAACATTTATTTCAAACCTGCATAGGCCATCTTGGTTTAGGCGGAAAATCTTGGCTGTGCTAGGCGGCGACTCAAATTTCTCGTAATCGTGCATCCTGCCCCCTTCGAACTCGCTGCTCAACCAGTGAAATTTCTTAATTCAAGTTACGTTATAGCGGGTGGATTAATTGGGTCAAAAGCTAATAGACGGAGGATCTAACCACACCAAGCCCATGTCCTCGACCCTCAAAATTTATAAAAATGGTGGATGTCATTTTGCTCTAAAGGCTGGTTGCTTCTTGGAGTGTCGACCACCTCGAGCCCAGTTTGCCAGCCTTTGGAAATTTCTCCGGGTCTGAGCACAAGGGGAAGCGCAATGTTCCGACTTGAGAGCGAATCCTGCTTACTTTGACGCAGAAGTCGCTTGCCGAGAAACGTGGTCCAAAATGTGTGGCTTAAGTGCCCGAGCAATGGCAGTCATCATGGGGACAACAACGCTGTTTCCAAATTGTTTATATGACTGCATGTCGCTGACCGGGATTTCAAAGGATTCGGGGAAACCCATCAGTCGCGCACACTCACGTGGGGTTAGGCGGCGTGGAGGTTTGCGCGATCCTCGATTGATGAGAATCTCCGAACCGTCTTTGTAATACCGAGCCGAGAGTGTTCGTGCGACGTCGTCAGGGCCAACGATCCCAAAGCCGAAACCGTTGCCGGCGGCACGATGTTTTGCCTTGTAGTACTGCAGATATTTCCACAGGGCCCTTGTTAAAACATACTTTTGTTGAACAGCCCCAGTTGCGTCGACTGTGTAAGGGGCTAATAGAGGCTCCGATCCATCCTCAGGATGCAAAATATCGCGCATTAAAGGTTTGGTATCGGGTACAAAGACTTCGTCAAAGGAGAAATTATTCCCACCAAATTGAGAATCGAAGCCAACGATGATGATGCGTCGTCGCCTCTGAGGCACCCAAGGGCTGGCGTCCATTACCGTATAAATAACGTTATATCTGAGTTCAACTTGTAAGGTTTTAGAGATAATTTCGAACGTTCTTCCTTTGTCGTGTGAAATTAGGTTGCGGACGTTTTCTAGAACGAAAACTCGTGGTCGCTTCTCCTGAATAATTCGAGCAACATCAAAGAACAAAGTTCCTTGAGCCTCGTCTTTAAATCCATGTGGTCTGCCTAATGCATTCTTCTTTGAAACCCCTGCAATGCTGAATGGTTGACATGGAAAACCAGCTAGAAGGATGTCATGGTCAGGAATGTCCTCTGCATTAATTAGGGTGATATCTGAGGCGAATTTGTGGGAAGGCGCTTCTCGAAAGTTTGCCTCGTAAGTGGTGCGAGCATGTTTGTCGCACTCAGCAGTAAATACGCATTTGCCTCCTATTTCCTCGAAGGCGAGACGCATTCCGCCGATTCCGGCAAAGAGGTCTATGAAGGTTGGGCGGAATGTTTTTTGATTTGGTTTCCTCTTAGGGGCATACCTTGAAGCCTTTGGTGGCCTGGACAAGTGCGAGGGATTAGCAGCTGCCTGTGAATGGCGCTGCGATTCGGTCGTATCGGGTTTGCGGGCCACAGTCTTCTCTCTTGGTTAGAGGCTAACTATGACAGGGTAACCATTTTTTGCATTCATGCCTGGTACTAGACGCTTGTCTAAAAACATGGTGGCCATCGGGTGAGACAAGTGCTGGTCCTCTTCTGAAGGCATTTCATTTAGAGCAATCCATCGAGCAAATACGCTATCGAAATTTAATAGGGCATGAATCAGAAAAAGTCTCGTTCATTGATTTCTATACAATTTTTCTATTCATTTGTGGGTCAATGAAACCACGTTTTCGTGCCACCATAATTCTCTTTACAGCTGTAGATTTCGAGATTCCAAACGCCTCTGAAACCGCCTGTTGAACCGATCTTCGCTTCTTGTAAGCCCCTGCGTATACCTCGGCTAAGGCTCTGAGCTCAGCGTCCGTATGGGTTCGACCGTGATGCGGAAGAGTCGAGAATGCAGGGGCTATCGGTTGGATATTAAGCCCCTCATCCGCGTCTGCAAATGCATCTTGGAGGATCCGCGAGAATGGGAGTGTGCGAAGAAAGCCTTGATTAATCGCGACATTTTTTGAAGCGCTCATAATTTCTACCCCAACTACCTCGTCTCTTCCGTTAATGAGTTCTGTCGATACTTGCAAAATCCAAAGATTCCCAGACTGATCGACATATTCCAGGGAAGCGTCCTGATTGTGCCCTCCCGCTGTAGGTGAATTGCTTTGGTCGCTTCCCACGGTGCTCCAATTCTTTGAGTCTGAAGGAGGCCTTTGGTCTGCTTTGAATAATAGCAGTCCAAAGTGTCCACCAAAACCAGGCATTGTCCCAGGCTTGGAGTACTTTGAGGCACCAACACAAGGGAGAAAATCTTGGCTCATCGACAAAAACAGCTATCAATACCCTCGTTCAGCAATCCAAGCAGTGAAGAGTTTAATTTCGCGCCCTCGGTTCCCGATTGGTTCACTAAAACCCCCAGCGACCCAAAGGCAAAAATCATATTGGGGACTCTTTTCAGTGGTATCGGAGCCGTTGAGCATGCACTTCAGAGGCTCAAAATCAGGCACGAAATTGCTTTTGCAGGCGACATTGACCCACACGTAAAACGAAGTTATTTGGCTAATCACCCAGACGTTTCGGAGAAAAATTGGCACGACGATGTTACCCAGTTCTCCGCCAAGAAGTATCGCTATAGAATTGACCTCTTAGTTGGCGGCAGCCCATGCCAGTCCTTCTCCATGGTGGGTAAGAGGGCAGGATTAGACGACACCCGAGGGACGCTGTTCTACGAATTCGCTCGCGTGATTGACGAGTGTCGACCTCGAGTATTCATATTCGAAAATGTAAGGGGATTGCTCAATCACGACGGAGGACGAACGTGGGAGATCATTCTTCAGGTGTTCAATTCACTCGGCTATCGAGTTCACGCTCAAACAATGAACAGTAGACACTATGGAATTCCCCAAAATCGGGAGAGAATATTTGTAGTTGGCTTCCGCAAAAAATCGACCGAATTCGCATTTCCAAGCCCAATAGAGCTGCAACACAGCATGCAAGATTTTCTAGAAGACTATACGGAATCAAAATACTATTTAGGTAGTAAAGGTGTGAAATTTGTTACTAGTTCGAAGAATAGGCTAAAGCGTTACACGCAGATCAGTGGAGACGTCGCGTTATGTCAGAAGGCAAATCAGCAATTTAATTGGCATGGAGATTTTATTTTTGAAGGAGTTAACAATGGAATTGACTCGGGTGAGTTCGTCTTCAATGTAAATGATATTGAGGAGAAGTATTTCTTATCTCAAAAAGTTAAAAAGTATGTTCTTGCTGGAGGGACAAAAAACTTTCGGACAAGTACAAAGACTGACCTTGTGGTAGCGCGACCACTGTTACAAACAATGCACAAAATGCATCGAGCGGGAGTGGATAACTATGTCACCTACGAGCGCGGGAAGATCAGGAAACTAACTCCGAGAGAGTGTCTTCGTCTGATGGGGTTTAGAGACTCTTTTCAAATAGTCGTCAGTGACACGCAGATGTATCGCCAAGCTGGGAACAGCATTGTCGTGGATGTACTGATAGCGTTATTGCAGCAAATAGACATCACCGCCATAGCGAGGAAGTGATCAAATGCCTGTTGTATACATAGATTCCTTAGACGTATCGGTCGCTGATTCTTGGGTTGTTCCAAGTAATAAGACAGGAACTGGGAACGGCGAAGCAAAGATCTACGTTGGGCATAGAACAACTGAGGAATACAAGGAATTCTTCGGACCTACTGGGTTCCGGCTGCAATGCAGATTGAGGAGATCAGACCTTCTACGTTTTTTAGATGACATGCAGGTTGAGTACTTTTATCCCACGTACCCGTACCGTGAAAGTCTCAAGATGGGAGAACTATGGCTTGAACGCCGGGCAGCGATGGAACGGATTAGCGATGAGTTTGTCTACTTCACTGCCGATGACCAAACCCAAATTGAAGGACCACGTGGTTACATAAACTCGCAAGATGAGAATTATCAAATCTTGCGGACCTTGCCCTTGCCTGGTACATCAATAGTAAAAGTCGTCAAGCTGGAAGACGACGGTGAGAGAATTTTCGAGTTTCGTCTAATGCCTTACTTCGATGGCTTCACCTACAGATCGGTCGAGGATCGATTGCGCTTCGAGGCCGAGGGCGAGACAGAAACGCGAGAGAACGATCTCGTTGAAGGGGCTCCTCCAACAACTGTCCAGCGACTTGTCGCAGCTCGAATAGGGCAAGACGTGTTTAGAAAAGGAGTAATAAAGGAGTGCGAAGGGGTCTGCGCGTTTACCCTTGTTGGCGATACAGGACTATTGACGGCTGGCCATATAAAACCATGGTCTAAATCCGATGATTTAGAGAGACTTGACCCCCAAAATGGCTTAGTGTTCACTCCTACGTACGACCGCCTTTTCAACAATGGCCTTATTTCTTTTACGGACAGGCGTGAACTGCTGATTTCTCCACTTGTTTCAAGAGATACCCGAACACGTTTACACATTGCCGAAAATATGGAGATCGACATACCGTTGCTGGGAAGTAAAAATGCCCAAAGACGTGATTACATGGAATTCCATCGGCAGATGGAGTTTAGAAAGTGATTATTCGGTGAGGCTATTTTCCCGCAGGCCCACTGTTTCATCTAGACCAAAGTCAGCGTTTTTAACCGGATTACTTCGGTATTAATACTCACTTAGACTTAAAGATTAACCCTCGCAGAGCGGACCTCAGTTCTGGAATACCGAATCTAAAGGGCAGGGAATGAAAATCTTCGCTAGGTCGACTCCGAGCAAATTCACTGATATTACGAAGGTCGGCGTTGCAGAGCATCCAGGCTCCGGGAAATGCGACCCTAAAGCGGCTTTAGAAAGCATTAACGCGAGGACGATCGGTATTGACCCGCGGGATCACAAAGCTTATGTGCACGGATATAACGATATTTATAAATGGTCGAAGATGTGATGGGAGCAAAGAAGATGCATGAGATCAGGTGCCCCCACTGCGGGGAATTATTCAGCATTGATGAGTCGGGATACGCCGATATCGTCAGACAAGTTCACGATGAAGAGTTTGATAAGGCACTTAAAGATCGGTTAGTCCTCGCAGACAACGAGAGGGCATTAGCGATCAAACTTGCTGAGGCGAAGATTAAGCAGGAATCGGTCGAGGCATCATCCGTAAGAGATGCCGAAATTGAGCGTTTGAAGGCTGAACTGGCTAATGCGGATCTCAAAAAACAGTTGGAACTGAATGAAGCTCTCGGAGTCGTCGAGAAGGAGCGAGATGACCTGAAGCGAGACCTCGAGGTCAAGGAGACCCAGCAACAGCTTTCGGAGAATTCGCTTAAGGAAAAGTACGAAACCCAGATCAAAGATCGAGACGACAGCATTGAGCGTCTCAGGGACATGAAGGCCAGGCTCTCAACAAAGTTGGTTGGCGAGACGCTCGAGCAACACTGCGAGAACGAGTTCAACAAATTGCGCGCAACAGCCTTTCCTCATTCCTACTTTGAGAAAGATAACGATGCGAAGTCGGGCAGCAAGGGCGACTACATCTTCAGGGACTCGGACGAGGGCGGTCTGGAGTTCATCTCAATCATGTTCGAAATGAAGAACGAGAGCGACACGACCGGGGCAAAGAAGAAGAATGAGGACTTCTTTAAGGAACTAGACAAGGATCGCAACGAGAAGGGTTGCGAGTATGCGGTCCTAGTTTCACTCCTTGAATCGGATAACGACCTGTATAACAGCGGGATAGTGGATGTTTCGCATCGATATCAGAAGATGTACGTTGTCCGACCGCAATTCTTTATTCCAATGATCACAGTGCTGCGTGATGCTGCGCGTAACTCCTTGTCATACAAGTCCGAACTTGCGCGAGTTCGAGAGCAAAACCTCGACATTACAAACTTCGAGGAAGAGCTAGACGCCTTCAAAAATGGATTTGCTCGCAACTACGAACTCGCGTCAAAGAAGTTTAAGACAGCTATCGCTGAGATTGAGAAGACCATTGATCACCTGCAGAAGACGAAGGAAGCCTTGCTCGGCTCGGAGAACCATCTCCGCCTTGCTAACAACAAAGCCGAGGATCTCACGATCAAGAAGTTAACCAGGGGGAATCCAACAATGGCGGCGAAGTTCGCTGAGTCGCCGAACAGTGTGTCGGGGGATGACGACTAGCCCTGACATTAATGAGAGATTCGAATAGCGAGGATTTAACTTGGCAAGTGGGCAAGATATTCTGAAACAGGTTCAGTTCCCATTTCGTATGGAAAACACTCCCTGTCGCAAATTATGTTCAACAATGAGCTGTTTAGCCTCAATTCAATCTTGCACGTGTCTAGCCAGCACGCATATTTCATCGTGCCCGAGGAGGCTGTGTTTTCCATAAACATTCCTGTTTTTACTCATGTAACTGGAAATCACTACCCGCCCCCGCTTTAAATGCAGTGCCCTAGGCTATGCGCTATGTTTAGTCAGTTCATTTGCTTAGGCGTCTAGCCTATTACCACTTAGATACGTTGGGGCAATGCGTTTAATTCCGCCAGAGATAACGATGAATACCCAATCGCCCGCGGAGAAGAAGCTCCACAAGCTTTTGAAGGAAGTTGAACTACCCGGCTTCACTGCTTTTCACTCCGTCAACCTTTCACAACATGACTACAAGCAAGTCGGTGAAATTGATTTCCTGCTCACAGGGCCAGATTTTATTTTGGTCCTAGAGGTTAAGGGGGGACGCGTTGAGCGTAAAGACGGAACTTGGTACTACACGGATCGGTTTGGAGTAGCGCATAGGAGCAGCGAGGGGCCGTTTGCACAGGCAAGTTCGGCCATGTTCGCACTTAAAAAGCGACTAGCCCACGAGCTTCCAGCAGGGGTACTAAATAATTCATTCCCGTATGGTTTCGCATGCGTTTTTCCTGACATTTCCTTCGAGATCAGATCGGTGGAGTGGGACCCTGAACAAATCTTTGACCAGCGCAGCATGGTTAGCCCTGCCGCTTTAGAAAAGGCAATAAAGAACCTAATAAGACACAAAGAGGGCGTTAACCAAGGTCGTCATACCTTGGATCAAAATGCTTTGGACAGGGTAAAAACACTTGTAAAACCCGATTTTTATCGTCTCCCAACGCTAAAGCGCAGGGCAGAAGAGATCGTGGCTGAGACCGTTCGCCTGACCGAATCCCAGAATAAATACCTAGATTTCACCGACCTAGAGGATCACTTACTCTGCTCCGGTGGAGCGGGCACCGGGAAAACCTTCTTGGCAGCTGAGGTAGCTCGTCGCGAAGCTGCTGCCGGTCGGACTGTAACCCTAACCTGTAAATCTGAAATCTTGGCCAGCTTCCTGCAAATTCAGATCGGCATGGATGCAGAGAAAATTAACGTGGTCCCGTTTAGCGCACTGCCCCTACTTGAGCAGGCTGAAGTTCTAGTGGTCGACGAGGCTCAAGACCTTATGACTTTCGAGGGGCTCGAAGTTCTTGAGAACGCGTTAATAGGGGGTTTCAAAAGAGGAAGATGGCGGATCTTCTTAGATAAAAATAACCAAGCTGATGTCTATGGAACCTTCGATCAAGAGGCCCTCAACTTTCTAGAGGACGGGGATGTAACCAGTGCTAATCTGCCAGATAACTGCCGAAACACCGTGGAAATCATTAGCCAGGTCAAGCACGTTCTAGATGCCGACATGGGTAAGGCTCAGACAGGGAATGGGCCTGAGGTGCTATGGCGGTGGTGGGAGACCCCCGAAGAGGGCGCAAAACTATTAGCAGACCAAATTAATTCCCTTCTTGATGGAGGTGTCGAACGGGAGCAAATAACGATTCTCTGCGGCGGCGATCCGTCAAATGACCCGGTGCTCGCTTGCCTAAACGGCCCCGTGAGGAAATTTGTTGAGAATTTGAACAGCAGGAATATTGTCCGGCTCCCGCAAAATCGGATTGGAGCCGCGCAAATTGGACTCTTTAAGGGCCTAGAGAACAATTTCGTTTGTGTCGTGAGCCTGCCGAGAGAGGAAGCTTCGCCAATTAGCTCTTTCTCCGAAGCTGATTTATATGTTGCGATGACTCGGGCTAAGGCTGGACTGTGGCTTGGGTTACCGATAGAGCTTAAGGAGCCCATCAGCTCTATTCAAAACACGCTTCAAAAAAGCCGGAGCCAATCGTGAGTAACCAGTTAGCGCGCGAAGACTTTGTTGATTATCTGCGCCTACAGCTCATCGGTCCTTGCGGTGGGAAAGATGAAATCCTGAATGAGCCTCCGGGGCAGCGATACCTTATGGGCCTCCTATACCCTCAAAGCTCAAGCGCAGACGAAGTGTTTGAGGATGACCTAATAGACGAAAATCCGTCGCAGGGGGAAACCGATGATACTGAAGACCCGATAGCACTAGCTACCCAGCACATGCCCAGCTCGGTCGGCATATCGTTCGTAGTCACAAATGGCACGACGGTTTCGACAGCTGTCTCCGCTGCGCGATATGAAAAAAGTGGCAAAAGTTACTCACGGAATCAACTCGGAAATAGCGCGGGGCTAGTTCAGTCGACTCCGCAAGCAAAAGGCATTGTCAAGAGAACCCGAGTATTGGATGATTGTGCGGAGGTCGTTGAAGTTTGGCGTCCATTTCGCGAAGATTGGATCGTCACGATCGCGCTCGTGAATATATTGCAATCAACTGGCAAACAATTCGATAATGAAGATCTGCTCTGCCAAGTCAGTCTTAGTTGCACCGCTAACGGCGCGAACTTTAAGCCATACCCTACGGCTGATCGATCGCCAAAAGACCCGGAAGACGAAGAGCAAGCCTTGCTCTACCAACACCTACCTACCTATGCGATAGGCCATGGTTGCTCAGCAGAATGGATTGAGGGGTCATCGGAGTCCGTGGGGTCTGTCCACGCCGAGTTCATGCCAACCGAAGTGATCCCCGGAGTCTCCTTTGATATTCCTGGGTTCGAAGATATCCTTTCACTCCAAACACTGATGGGGATTGAGGCCGAGGTACCCGAGCTCTCTCGTCGACTCGATAAATTCGTTGTGGCATATAGAGATTGGATTCTCTCCTCTTTTGAAGCATGCAAAGCGCCGGCTCGGCTCATCGGAGCGCAAGGACGATTGCATGAGCGATTGAATTTAGCGGCAGACCGCATCGCTGAAGGTGTAGAGCTTCTATCATCAAAAGGGCCTAGGGGAGAGCGCGTGCGCGCTGCATTTGCGCTCGCAAACCGTGCAATGCTCATGCAAATCCTCCATAGTGGAGATAACTTGGGCGGCTCCCGCAGAACTCTTGAGAATTCAGTTGATCCATCTACAGCTGCCCTAGAAGCGTCGCGAGCTAAGTGGAGGCCTTTTCAGCTCGCGTTCATCCTGCTCTCACTTCCATCCGTTGTCGACTCCAACCACCCGGATCGCGACACGGTTGATCTCATTTGGTTTCCAACCGGCGGCGGTAAAACTGAGGCGTATCTTGGTCTTGTAGCGTTTCAGATTTTTTACAGAAGATTGGAGCACGGCGATACAGGATCAGGTACTACCGTCATCACGCGCTACACCCTGAGGTTACTAACAACCCAACAGTTTCAAAGGGCAGCTGTGCTTACATGTGCTATGGAGAGTCTGCGCCGCAAAGACATTACGAAGCTTGGGGCAGAAGTCATCTCAATTGGTATCTGGGTGGGTGGGGGAACAACCCCAAACTCCTACTCTGACGCCGTTGAACTGCTTAAGCAGCTGCAAGATGGCGACCGGCCGACAAAGGGATTTCAAGTCGAAACTTGTCCTTGGTGTGGCACCGAGATTATTCCAAAGTTAACGACTTCTAAGAAGGGTTGGGGGGTGAGCGTCACCAACAACGCCTTTAAGATGCGTTGTCCAAATGACCGGTGTGAATTTCACGACTCGCTACCTATATCGGTCGTAGATGAAGACTTGTACAACAACCCCCCGACTTTCCTGATAGCAACAATTGACAAATTTGCGAGGATGGCATGGGATGAGCGTGCAGGGAGATTCCTGGGCGCCTCTGGAGCCCGGGGCCCGTCTCTAATAATTCAGGATGAGCTCCATCTCATCTCCGGACCCTTAGGTACGGTAGCGGCAATTTACGAAGCAGCTTTTGACATCGTGATGCGGGGTCTCTCGGATCGACCGAAGGTGATTGCTGCTACAGCAACGATCCGTAGAGCTGGCGACCAAGTTAAGAGCCTATTTGATCGCGATGTATTCTTATTTCCTCCTGCAGGAATGTCATCTGAGGATTCCTTTTTTATTCGCATTGACCGGACCCTTCCTGGGAGAAGATATGTCGGCGTGATGGCGCAGAGTCATACTCCAACAACTGCAACGGTACATACGATGGCAGCTATGCTCCAAGCTCCGTTAGACCTGCAACTTGCAGGTGACGAACTTGACGCATACTGGACCCTTGTTGAATACCATAACTCTTTACGAGAACTTGGAAAATCAGTAACACTGGCCCGAGATGATGTCCCTGCCAGAATCTCAGTGATAGCAGATCAAACAAACCGGACTCGATCACTTGAGAGCGATAGCGACCTTATTGAGCTCACGAGTAATATATCTTCGGTACAGATACCAAAAAATCTTGAAATCCTTGGTCGCCCGCATGGCGTGCAACCTGCTGTCTCAGTTGTCGCGTGCACAAACATGTTCTCTGTTGGTGTTGATGTTCCTCGCCTTGGTCTCATGCTTGTTATCGGACAGCCGAAGTCAACTTCTGAGTACATTCAAGCGACTAGTCGCGTAGGCAGAGACGAACGTAGGCCACCTGGCCTAATTGTCACGCTCTACTCCTCCGCAAAGCCGCGCGATCGATCGCATTACGAAACATTCAAAGCGTACCACCGAGCGATTTATCGCGAGGTTGAGCCAACGTCAGTTACGCCTTGGGCCCTTCCGGCGCGCGAGCGTGCCCTCCACGCGGTTTTAGTGATTGTAGCTAGAAACCTTTTAGGCCTGCCTTTGAATGAGGATGCAGCCAAGTTTACGAATGGGGTAGATGTCGAAAGAATTATCAACCTTGTTCTAGAGCGAGTCAAACGTGTTGATGATCGCGAAGTCGATGACACACGCGATCACCTTGTTCGTCTCGCGGATGAGTGGGAAAACGCTGCACAATTGGCGAGCGTCCAAAACATAAATACTGGGGGGAATAATGGAGTGTTTCGTTACAGTTCGCAAGGAAAAGGTGTTCCCTCGCTGCTTAAACGCTTTACAAATGATGGGCCTGGATGGCCGACGCTTGACTCAATGCGCAACGTTGACCATGAAGCTCTAATCAAAATATTGGGAGAGAAGAAGCAGTGAGCACTGAAAGAAGTCTTCGGAGATCACAAACAGTTTCCCCCGCAGGTGTTGGAGCGGTGTTTGACATCCTCGGTGAATCTTTAGTTGCTGCTGACATTTCTAACTGGAAAGGAAAACCAAATCTGCTGGATGCCCCACGTATAGCGAAGATGCTAGGCGTGGAGAGCCTCCGCGCCGCCCCGCCGGCACCAGAGCAGGGCAATCGGGGGGAAGGCGTCCCTTTCCTTCGTTTTCCCCAGTGGTTATTTTGCCCAAGTAGTTCGTGCAGGCGACTTACGCGATGGACGTGGAAACTTGAGGGTGAGCTAACTCCTGGAAACCCGCCACGGTGCAGCTACTGCCCTAAACCTCCCCAATTAGTTCCGATGCGCTTTGTAATGATCTGCGGTAATGGACACCTAAGCGACGTGGACTGGGGATATTGGGCTCATACTAGGCAGGACAGTATCAACCAGAAGACTTGTGCGAAGAAGGACGAACTTACTTTTCGAGTGATGGAGCAGCGCGGTGGTGGTCTCGGTTCACTTGCAGTTGGATGCCTGAGTTGTAAATCTTCACGCACCCTCGAAGGGATTGCTTCCCCTAACGCGCCCAAGTCGTTGGGGATTAAGTGCACAGGCCGTCAACCCTGGCAGCGTACAGAGCAAGCAAACGACTGTGATGCGGACCCGATTATTGTCCAACGGGGTGCGTCAAATGTCCATTTTCCTGAGGTTGCGTCACTGCTTGACATTCCACCCGAATCCGACTTCGACCAATACTCAGGCGAAGCTGTCAGAGTGCGGGCGCACGGCGACTTTAAATCAGTATTGGCAAATTACCAGCATCCCTTAAAGAACAGCCTTGTTGACATAGTTGCATTGGACTGTGGCGTAACAAGGGAATTCGTTTATAAGGTGTTACAAGATTCTCTTGGCGAAGATTCTGAGCCGTTTGCTGGAGTCGATTTCTCTGCGGAGCAAATATTGCGTGACGAGTGGGGTGCATTCACCACGGAGAGGCTGCATATCACTGACCACCGAGACCGCTTTGTAGTTGAGAGATCGGATATCTCTTCGTGGCGCGATTCTTCCAATAGTGCGACCGCTGAAGTTCTGTTGGTAAAGCGCCTTTCCCTAGTAATCAAGGCGGTAAGGCTCCGCGAGATTCGAGCTCTACGCGGGTTTCGCAGGTACACCATGGATAGCCTCGTGCCATCAGATCTTTCCGGCCAGGTGGATTGGCTACCGGCTGTTGAGGTATATGGAGAAGGTATATTTCTTTCGTTTGATGAAGATTTACTCTCTCAGTGGGAGACGCGATCCGACGTTCAGGAACGAGTAAAATCTCTCTCCGACCGGCGAAAACATAGCATTTACTCAAAATTTCTTCCGGAAGCTTCACCGCGTTTCGTTCTGTTACATACATTTGCCCACGTCCTTATAAGGGAGCTTATGTACTCCGCCGGTTATTCCAGCTCGTCTCTCCGAGAGCGTCTCTACGTAGAGACAAAAAAACCCGGAGTGAGCCCGCTAGCCGGAATCCTTATCTACACGGGCGCAGGCGATTCCGAAGGAACCCTCGGGGGATTGGTGCGCGCTGGCGACCCACGATCCTTGATCCCCTCAGCTATTGACGCGCTTCGGCGAGCCGAGTGGTGCTCACTGGACCCTGTTTGTCGCGAGTCTGGAGCGCAAGGGCCGGATGGCCTCTCCAAAGCTGCCTGCCATGCGTGCTCACTCGTTGCAGAGACAAGTTGTGATTACAGCAATGCACTTTTAGATCGTATGTTGGTCATCGACGAATCTTTTGGCTTCTTTGGTGAGGTAATTAGCGCTGCTCATAAGCAACTAGAAGAGGAGAGCCTCTAAAGTGTGGACTCTTCCAATTTACCAAGACCTTACGACGGACCAGCGGTTAGTCATTGACCTTCCTCTTGATGAATCTCACGTGATAACTGGCCCCCCTGGAAGTGGGAAGACGGTTATGGCCGTGTACCGTGCGCAGGCATTACAAAAGCTGAACGAGCCGACCATGCTTTTGATGTATGGAAAACTATTGAGCACCTACACAAAGGGCGCGATAAAAAGCCTCGGAGTTTTGGAATCAACTGTGAGTACAATGCACGCTTGGTTTCCAAAATGGTTTAAGGAGGTGTACGGTGAGTTGCCGCCGATGATTGACAAGTGGAACTTCGACTGGCACGAGTCCTTCGAGATCGTGGGTAGAAATCCTGCTCCTGAGCAACTACGACAGCATGTGATTATTGATGAAGGGCAGGACTTGCCCCGAGAGTTTTACCAGCTTCTTGGGGCAATTTCCCGAAGCGCCACTGTCTTTGCTGATGAAAACCAAATGATTAAGTCAGATGGTGGCTCAAAAATTAAAGGAATTTGTGCAGCGTTAGGAACAGATAGTCAATCTAATCTTAATTGCAACTTTCGAAATACGCGCTCGATAGCGGTCGTCTCTGGCCATTTTTACACTGGAGCTGGCTCTGCTCCAGTTGAACTTCGTGAGTCCGCCGAAGACGGTGACCAGCCGGTCCTCGATGAGCACGGTGGGATAAATGAAGCGATTGAGTTCTTGGTGAATTTTGAGAAGGCCCATATAGCAGAGCAGATCGGACTTCTTCTCCCGTATGATTCGATTATGAAGTCTTTCCTCAACGGGTTAAAAGGTAAGACTGCAAACCCTGTTGAGGTCTATAGCTCTAACAGCACGGTGAGCCGGTTGGCACCAAGCGTCGACTTCTCTAAACCAGGAATAAAGGTCATAAACTGGCAAAGCGCAAAGGGCCTAGAGTTCGACACTGTCGCTTTGTTAGAGCTCCAGCAGTATAAGAATAATGAGTCTTCTGCTGAATCATTCAGGATGAAGATGTACATGCTCACGAGTCGCGCGAAAAGAGAATTATATTTTATGTACTCGGGTGAAGGGGAGCCAGCAATTATTCAAACCCTTCCTCTATCGGAGGGATTGCTAGATGACTGGAGATGAGCGCCGGGCCGTAGCGACCCTAAGAGACCACATCCCGACCATGGCGTCAACCGGAGTAATTGCCAAATGGCTTGGCGCGGCAGGCGATGCCGAAGGCAAGGTCATCGTTACGTCCCGTGAACATGCCGCTTCCCTCGCATTGAGTATGCCGGGTGATCCTGTAGTCATAGAAGTTGTAGATACCGGAGAGGGAAATGCCGCGGCTATTCCTTGGGCGTCTGTAGTAAGCGTAACCTTTTCTTCACTGAAAACGGCTCGAGAATTCGGTGCCCGTCAGTTCTACAACTTCAACCCGAGCCAACTCAATATCCTTGCCGACAAACAGCTCTTTGATGTCGAAAGCGAACAAGCACTTCCTGACTCCGAAGTTCCAGGTGACCACAGATTGATGAACCGAATCTGTGGAGCGATCGGTCCTGGCTTGTCGCTTCCGCTGCGATCTGCTCAAGCAAAGAAACGGGACGACGTATTAACCGAATTACTAAAAGGCCTTATTGATCCCGGAACCGGGCAGATCTCAGAAGCGTTAGAGCCGATATTGGTTCAGAATGCAAGCCTAAACTACGACGACAAGGTGCTACTTGAGGCGATTGTTCAGAACCTTTTAGGCGTTCAAGAGGAGTCCGTGATCGGAGGGCGTAAATTCTTGGCACAAGTAAAGAAAAGCGTGGTAGCCCCATCGGAAAATATTGTGAGCAACCTTGAGTATGCAGAAAAAGTAGTTGAGTCTAAGATTGGCTTACCGGAATTCATAGGTGCAAAAGGCCTGAGATCCGGGAAAGCGCTTCTTCTATTCGTCCTGCAGCCGAACGCCAGAGATACCTTGGCATTTGCCTCTAAGCAGCCAAACGACCAGCTAACAGTCTTTCTCGCCTCGGTTTTTGCAGGCTTATTTAGTGGGTGGACCCGCCTTCCTTCAGACCTCCGCGGGGATGCCGATTCCAAGGCGGTTATCGAGAGGCACCTTGCTAAGGCCCTAGAGAAAGACGAGCTAGGCGAATGGTCCCGCATAAGCCGCAGTTTAGTTGGTGTTCGAATACCCGAACCAGAAATCAGTTCCAAAACGGAGAACCCAAATGAGCCGGGTGTTAGCGATTCGCAAGCAGAAGGGGAGGTGCCCTATGCGACAAGTGAAGGGCAACTTAACCTAGGAGTCGAATCAGGAGTTGCTCTTGACATAGCTTCTTCGTCAGCTTTGCAGCTCGCATCGCTTCTTGAGGTTACAGATTTCAACGACGCATCAATATCAGGCAAACTGGCTCGAGGATGCAAGAGTTTGGGTTGGAATGACCTCGTGGTGACCCAAATTTTACTCAAGGACTTTGAGTTTAGATTGACGAGCAAGGACATTAAAGTTGACGGCTTCGTGCCGGTTACGTGGGTAATCGACAGAGCAGTCATCGCAAAGCTAAAGGAGCACGTAGGAAAGATTCCCTCCGAGCTTGAAGAGTTGCTTGTCCAGCTTGGTGGTACAAAACCAAAGCGAACCCGTAAACCTTCGAAGAAGGTCGCGAAGCCTGAGGCCTTGGTTTAGGAAATCTAAATGGGCTTGGCGCCAAGAGTCGTCATTTATGCTGCAGCTTTCGGGCGATCATGAAACAGTTTCGTGCTACTGCCGCGCAAATAGGCAACTAACTTCAATGCAGTCTCATGGCGAGTGGTTAGCTGCCGACTATTCGAGTGTCGCTCAGTATCGCGAATATGTATGAGGGGCCCTGCAGATGCTGAATGGCGCCTGGCCCGGTTAACGGAAGCAATTCGAAGGCCTGCTTAAATTGCGACATATGTAAGTTGCGATTTACGCGGTTAGGCCAGACACATCCTGAGCGCACTTCATATGTGAACTCTTGGCCACGCTTCAAAGCGAATACCTGGCCGGCGTTGAGTTCGATACGGCTCCAAATCTCATCAAAGGTCATAGCAAGTCCTCTCTAGCCAGTGTGCCGTGCGATCAAAATATAGAGGGTTGCCATGCCTGCCACTACTTAATGATTTTAGTCGCCAGCGCCTTATTAGTTTCTTTCGGGGAGGCGATGCAGTAGATCGAACGCGACTTGCAGGTCCGGGTGATCGCTCGCAAGGTCCGCAGCCATTGAACGTAACTGGGACTCTGGTGATGTTGCCGCTGAAAACTCGAAGTATCCAAAGGGCGGTCCTGCAACTTCGTTCTCGTTGACTGGCAACGTCATGAGATAACGCGCGACCGGAGCTAGCAGTGCAACCATTGTTCCGTATAGGAGTCCGACCTGATGGTGGTGACTGTCCTCGCTCGCTGGGCTTATTAGACGGTCCATCACTAAGTAGAGGTATGTAGTGAGTGCGTCGGAGAACGCTGCAA
>Ga0209086_10000903_pt1 | contig 24415 bp, 25 predicted proteins | sample M_130207_XF_Meta_FD_187312 | JGI IMG/M metagenome (GOLD analysis project Ga0209086, IMG submission 187312) | Freshwater microbial communities from Lake Montjoie, Canada to study carbon cycling - M_130207_XF_MetaG (SPAdes) (version 2) | ecosystem: Environmental > Aquatic > Freshwater > Lake... | reverse complement strand
AAGTGAACTTGCAGATAAGAAGGATCTTCATTTAAAAATAGAGAGGCTTGAAAAAGAGGTTGCAATGATGGAAAGTAAACTTGGTATGGCTGAACATGAAAGAGATGCTTTTAAGGAAGAATTAGAACTTATTAAAATAAGGCAGTCGGGTGCTTTGAGAACAGCTATTTAATAGCTTTATTTATATTTATTTAATCAGTTTGAATTATAGTATGCGAAATATTGCACAGATTAGGAAAGAATACATGTTAGAGTCTTTAGATGAAAAAGATATTGCCCAAGATCCTATTGAGCAATTTGAAAGATGGTGGGACAATGCTATCAATAGTGGCATTGATGAGATTAATGCTATGACACTTGCTACTGTGAATGCTAAGGGAGCTCCTTCGGCTCGCATTGTATTGCTCAAAGGGTATGATCGTAATGGTTTTATATTTTACTCCAATTACTTAAGTAACAAAGCAAAAGATCTTGATACGAATCCTCTTGCTTGTCTTGTTTTTTTCTGGAAGGAACTTGAGCGTCAGGTTCGAATTGAAGGAGTTGTAGAAAAGATTTCATTTGAAAAAAGTGACGAATATTTTTCTGGCCGTCCACATGGAAGTCAGATTGGCGCTTGGGCTTCTTCTCAAAGCAAGGTGGTGCCCAGCAGGGATGCATTGGAAAAATCCATGTTAGATGCTGAGATCAAATTTGCAGAAAAAGCGGTGCCTAGGCCCGATCACTGGGGCGGTTATATTGTTAAGCCCCTCAGCATTGAATTCTGGCAAGGAAGGCCAAATCGTTTACACGATCGGATTATTTATTCCCTTGAAAGTGAAGAAGGCTGGAGAATAGAAAGACTTGCTCCCTAGTTACTTATTTTTTAGCTGCAGCTTTTTTTGTAGCTGGCTTTTTAGTTGCTACTTTTTTTACTTTAGCAGGTCTTGATTTTCCAAAACTACCTGCTGATATTTTTCCTTTTTTTGTTCTTTTGTCTCCGCGTCCCATGTTAAGTTAGTTGGTTTTAAATATTACGTGAAATTAACAAAAAAAGCAAGACTTAAAGAAGTCTTGCTTTTCAATTTTTTTGGTTCAGATTACAATTTTGATTGCAATTCTTTACCTGCCTTAAATTTGGCAACTTTTTTTGCTTTGATTTTGATAACAGCTCCAGTTTGAGGATTGCGACCATTACGAGCAGCTCTTTTAGAAACTGACCAAGTACCGAATCCTACCAAAGTTACTTTGTTACCACTTTTCAAAGTTTTTGTAACTGCCTCCATAAAAGAATCGAGGGTGTCATTTGCCTGAGTTTTAGTGATGCCGGCATCATCAGCCATTTTTGCGATTAATTCTGCTTTGTTCATAAAATAGTTTTTGAGATTTTCAAACTGAGACAAATATAGAAGGTTTTTGTTTTGAACAAAAAATTTTTAATAAAATATTTTTTTTAAAAAACGGCTGAAAACTGCTACCTACCTACGTTTTATCGGGTTTATAATTCTGGGGTAATAAAGTTTATTTCCTTGAAATATAGACTGGCAGTGGATTTCAGGGTATTGGGCTCGGAAATGCTTTAGGGGTGTGACTTTCAGAGGATTGAAAAACAATAGTTTTGCACACTTAGTTAATAACTTCAAGAATCGATCGGAAGGCAATAAAATTGTCACCCCAGCGGGAAGTGCCTCTAGCTCTCATTTCCATGGCATATTGATCTAAATACCTATCTACATCATCCTTACTATTAGCTAGGTACTGGATAGCAAAGGTTGGGCCTTCGCTATCGTCTGTATCGAGCAAATGCAGTATGGTGGCTTCTTTGAAGCATGCAGTGCCAATTATGTCAGGTATATGTTCCATTCTGAGCCAGACAAGCCAGGCTTCGGCAATGTTCTTATTAACCTTGACGGTTACATTATAAATAATCATATCAATTGAATATGGGTAAATACGGGGCAGTGATCACTATGTTTAATATCAGATAGAATTTTTGCTGCTTTAATGCCCTTCTCAAGATTTTTTGTGACATTAATATAGTCTATGCGCCATCCTTTATTTTCAAGGCGGATATTAGGATTCCTTATGCTCCACCATGAATAATGGTGAGGTTCTTTATTAAGGTGACGAAAGGTATCAACAAAGCCTGCTCCCAATAACTTATCAAACCAGGCTCTTTCCTCAGGCAGAAACCCAGAAGTATTTTTATTAGATACAGGATTGTGTATATCAATTTCTCTATGGGCAATATTATAATCGCCGCATACGATTAATTTTTTTCTTGATTTTTGAATTTTGGTTAAATGTGCTGAAAATTCATCAAGCCAAATATATTTGTACGATTGACGGATTTCTCCACTCGTGCCAGAGGGAAAGTAGGCATTGATTAATGTAATATCTTTAAAATCTGCGCGTATCACTCTTCCTTCCATATCGCTCTGCTCAGTATTTGAGCCATATTCAATATTGTCGGGTTCTATTTTGGTAAGTATGGCGACTCCACTATATCCTTTTTTTTGCGCACTGAAAGAATAGGTTTTGTATCCTACTGCAGCTATAGCTGCAATATCAATATCATCCTTATTTGCCTTAATTTCCTGAAGGCAAATAATATCGGCAGGATCAGTTTTCAACCATTCAAGAAAGCCTTTTTTTATGGCAGCCCTGATTCCATTGACATTATAAGAAATGATACGCATGATAAATATTTTTGCAAAGTTAGTTGAAGATGCAGAAGTGAATAATATTTGAAGCGTTTATTATTTCTGCAGTACAGGTAGGGGAGCAGGATTTTTGAAATAATTAAGTCGAAGGCTGTCGCTCCATCCATTTGGATTTTTCTCAAGTACTTTACTGCTATAAAAAGACATTCCTTGTACATTGGATGCGGATCGGATTTTATTAATCTGTGCAGGAAGCTCATTTTTATTACGCCAGAATTCATTACTGCCTGCTCTGTAAATACCAATTCCTATATAGCAGTTTTTTCCATAACAGTGATCATTCCACCAATCTACAAGGGTTTCAAAAGGCGCAACCTTTGAGCCTCTATCCCAATAAAGTTGAGGAGTCACATAATCTATCCATCCACTTTTTAGCCACAATAAGATATCAGCGTATAAGTCGTCATAATTAGTAGTACCTGCATGCGTGAGGCTTCCTCTTTCAGGGTCACGATCAGAATTTCTCCATATTCCAAAGGGACTGATTCCAAATTGGCATTTTGGATTTATTTTTTTTATCGTATTGCTGATTAAATATATGATTGAGTCTACATTACTTCTTCTCCAGTCGTTTTTGTTCATACCATTTCCATATTTCTGAAAAGAAGCATTGTCGGGAAATTCATGACCCGCAATCTTGTATGGATAAAAGTAGTCGTCAAAGTGGAAGGCGTCTACATCATATCGGCTAGCTATATCTCTAACAATATAACCTACATATTTTCGTCCTTCAGGATTTCCTGGATCAAAATATTTTTTATCTCCGTAGGTGAGAAACCATTCAGGATGTATACGGGTGATATGAGTTGGAGCAACAGTTACATCTTTTATATTAAATACTGCGCGATACGGGTTGATCCAAGCATGAAATTCCATTCCTCGCTTATGTGTTTCTGCTATCATGAATGGAAGTGGATCGTACCAGGGTTGAGGAGGTTTCCCTTGCGTTCCTGTTAACCATTGACTCCACGGCTCTAATGCTGATGGATAAAAGGCATCAGAAGCTGGTCTGATTTGTACAATAACAGCATTGATGCCATTTCTCTTATGAGCATCTAATATCTTGATAAAAGATTCTTTTTCATTTTCGCTTCCAGAAGTTGCTGTTTCGGGCCAATCAATATTTGTAACCGTGGCTATCCAAACGCCTCTAAATTCAGGCTTTTCCTGAGCCTTTAATGAATTTTGAATAATGGTAATAAAAATAAAAAGTAAGCTTTTCCTAAACATTGGACTTTCTTATTTTATCAAGCAACCTATTCAGTTTTTTTATTTCAGCATCAGAAAGGTCGCCGAATAGTGCATCTATTACTGGGTCCATTTTTTCTAGTCTTTCTAGTAATTTTCTTCCATTGTTATTGATTGATACATCTACTAGCCTCTTATCTTTTGCGCACGCAACTTTAGTTAAAAGCCCCTTTTTTTCTAGTCTATCTACTATTCTACTTGTATCACTCATTTTGTCAAGCATTCGTTGACGAATTTGTAAGGTTGAAACTGGCTGGTCTGCTCCTCTTAAAATACGCAGGATGTTATATTGCTGATTAGTTATACTTTCTGTTTCAAAGATGTTTTTTAATTTTTCTTCCACCCAACTGGAGGTAAAAATGAAATTTACCAATCCTTTATGGTATTCATTTCTGAATCTACTCTGAATGATTTCTTTTTCAATACTCATAACTGCATCTTCAATTTACATTAAAAAAGTCAATTGAAGTGCAAATTTAACATCAATAGTATATTTTTTCAGGAAAGGGTCAGCGCATTTCAGTGAATTCGTTTATGTATATTTTTACCAATACTATGAGATAGCTTAGTAGTAGAGGTCCAAATATGATTCCCATAAATCCAAATAGTCCTAGTCCAACGATTACTCCAAAAATTGTAATCATGGGATGCACATTCACGAGCTTCTTCATGAGTAGCAGCCTGGTAAGGTAATCTACATTGCCTGTTATTATTAGGCTGTAAAGAGTAAGTCCAATACCTGTTGAATTATCTCCAGAAATAAAAATTGATATAGCAATGGGTACCCAAATGGCCATGGTTCCAATAAAAGGAAAGAAAGCAAAAAGGCCAGTAAAGAAACCCCACATGCCCCAGTCTTCCACACCAAAAATCCAGAAACCAATTGCGGCAAAAACTCCTTGTACAAAGCAAATTGCAGGAATCCCCAATGCATTTGCCTTAATCATTGATTTTGTTTCAATGGCCAGTGAGTTAATATTTGCAGGTTTCAATGGAATGAATTTATCCAGATTTTTCTCTATTTCTTTTCCATCTATCAATAAATAATAATAGATGAATAACAGGATGATGAGATTAGTGATAATATTAATTGTACTTGTAAGAAGTGTTGGGACAAAAGAGGAAATATTTTTTGAGATAGATTTTGCATTTTCTTCAGACAAAATCTTGATGCCTGAAGAAGTTTCTACCTTGGCAATAAATACTTTTAAATTTTCAAGGATATGTTCGGGATTACTGATGATTTGATTGATCTTGGGGGATAGAAGTTCAATGGTAAGATAAATAGGTATAGAAATTAATACAAGAAAAACTAGAATGAAAAGTAAGGCGGTTAGCCCCTTTTTCCATTTTCGATCGTAAACGAGTTTTTTGAAAATACTTCCAGTCAGAATATAGAGGGTGACTCCTCCCAATAAGCCAGGAAGAAAGACATGCAATTGATTCATAATTAGTATGCCCATTCCCAGGATTAATATCAGCAATAGTATTTGCCGGATCCTGTCGTTAAATGCGAGATTCATAAAAAATTATTTTATTTCCAAACAGAAATTCCTTCGCTGCAATTTGAACAAATATAATTGTTGGAGCGACCATTCATCAGCTCAGCCCTGAATTTTTTGTAGTCAGGATTTTGCCATACTTCACTAAAGGAGTTGCTTTTCAAATTTCCAAGCTGATTTTCTGCATCTTTATCAAAACAGCAGGGTACAACTAGTCCATCCCAGGTAATTACATTGGCATGCCAAAGTTTCCAACAATGATTGGCGAGTTTGTTTTTAGGAGTAAAGGTGCCGTCTTTTTTTTTCTTATATCGGCTAAACTTGTCTGTTTTGGGAATTAAGCCATTAGGGTCATTAGTGTAATCATAAACCTGGGCTGTTTTAAATCTCACCTGATCAACTCCTATTTCTTCGCCAATTTTTTTTACATCTTCTATCTGGTGTTCATTAGGTTTTACCACCAGAAATTGAAAGATCACAAAAGGCTTGCTGCTTTTAAGTTCTTTTTTCCATTTTATAATATTTGTTGCCCCTTGTAATACTTTATCAAGCCGTCCTCCCACACGATATTGCTGATAAACATCCTGAGTAGTACCATCAATAGATATAATTAGTCTATCAAGGCCACTCTCAATTGTTTTTTTTGCTATTTCATCAGTTAGGTAATGGGCATTGGTAGAAGTGGAAGTGTAAATGCCTTTTTTGGACGCATAGGATACCATTTGAAGGAAATCAGGATTTAGATAAGGTTCTCCCTGAAAATAGAAAATCAAATACATAATTTTTTTATGTATTTCATCAATGGTTTTGGTGAAAAAGCTTTCTTCTAGCATTCCTATAGGGCGAGTAAAAGATCGCAATCCACTTGGGCATTCAGGACAGCGAAGATTGCAACTTGTGGTAGGCTCAAAGGCAACAGATATTGGTAATCCCCATTGTAAGGGTTTGTTCAGCCAACGGCTTAAATAATAACTGGATAGCACCTTTGTAGCATTCCAAGCCTTGGCAAGCGTCAGTTTGGATAAAAAATTAATACTGTCGTTCAGATTGAACTGGGGCATAAAGCAAAGATAAGCCTAATGCAAGTTGATGAATTGATCTTTATACTTTTTTTGGAGGCCCTAAATGAAGATGTATAATACAAACAATTATGAAAAAATTTACTTTAAAAACAATATTTTCAACCTCTTAATCACACAATATTAATTTGCTTCAAAGTGGCTGGAAAAAAGAAAAAGCAATCTTTATTTATAATTATCCTTAATGGACTTCTCCTGGGGGTATTGGCTATTCTTGCAGTATATATAACCATTCACAATTTCCGCACTGCACGTTATAGGGCCTTTGGAATAAGTATTCCCTCAGGATATTATATACATGGTATTGATGTGAGTCATCATCAGGATGATATTGAATGGAAAGAAGTAAAAAAAATGAGGTCTGAGGGAAACCAGATAGGATTTGCTTTTATTAAAGCTACTGAAGGGATGACGCGTGTGGATGATCATTTTCAAAGTAATTGGAGGCATGCAAGTGATGCCCATATTCATCGAGGGGCTTATCATTTTTTTCTTGCTGATCGAAATGCTAGTAAACAAGCTGCTCATTTTATAAGTACTGTAACACTTAAGTCAGGCGATTTACCTCCGGTGCTGGATGTGGAAGCTAGTATGGGAGCGGATGCCGAAACTATTAGAAATGGGGTACAGCAATGGCTTTCGTTGATAGAGCAGCATTTTGGTATAAAGCCTATCATTTATACCAATATTGATTTTTACGAAAAGTATCTTGCCGGAAGGTTCGATGACTATCCTCTTTGGGTAGCTCATTACATTAAGCAAAGAAAACCAAGAATCAGCCGTAATTGGTTGTTTTGGCAACATAGTGAAAAAGGCCGTGTGAATGGAATAGACTACCCCGTAGATTTTAATGTTTTTAACGGAGACAGTTCTGATTTTCAAGACCTTCTCATTAGGTAATTCATTTATTGAACTAATTTTGCAACTATGGGAATGGAAACTGATACAAAAGAATTTTTGGTAAGGATAGTCAATACTATTTCATTAGTATTGATCTGGATGTTTTTGAATTTGATAATTGGAATCTATAATGGCCTTGCATTTTTTGAGAATGATATTTCCTGGAAGAATATTTTGTATTATATATTTTCCCTTTCTAGTTTGATACTGCTGCTTGTCAATTTGAAAAAACGATGGAAATTATGATCCTGCAATTTTAACTGCTGTGATCCTTAACAATATGCCATTGATTTTTAATTTTTCTTAGCAGTAAGGTAAAATGTCCTTGCAGATCACCAATGCTTCTTTCCAAATGCCATTTACCAGTAACGGAATAGTATTTTGATGCCAATCTTTGTATTTGAATGATTTTGAAATCAAGGGTTCCCATTGCAGTTGCATCAGGGTAACCTTTTTTATAATTTTCAAGTGTATTCTTCCAACCGTAAGTTACCCCGCTTTTTCCAATAAACATTAGTGAATCATTGTTCCAGTAGGTGGCCATAAATCCTTCCAGGTTTCCCTTATTCCATGCAGTACGTTGCTGCTCCATTAATTTGTTTATTAATTTTTCATTACGATGTTGGGCGCTAAGTACAAATGAGCTACACAAGAAAAATGCTACTAAAATATTTCTTAGCATTGTTGTATATAAATTTTCCATTCTGCTAAATTAATGACTGTGATGGGGATCAACGCATTTGCTTTTATTGCAAAGTCTTAAGTTCATAAAATGCCCAGCAATAATTGCTATTACAGCTAAAGCAAGAAAAAAAAGATGATAGGTAGTGAAAAACTGCTTGGCTGCCAGAAAGAAAAATCCTATTGCGAATATAATCAATGGAGTAAAAGATTGATGATGTTTCCTATATCCGTGAGACAATGAATAAGTTCCAATGATAAAAGCAAGTCCTATCATGATCCATTCAAAAGCAGAATTGTGGCTGATGTTCAATCCTAGTAATGGAAGGCTAGTGAGTATTAAAGGCAGTAGGGCACAGTGTATGGCACATAATATAGATGTGAATATTCCTGCGGCATCCCAGTTTATTTTTAATGGCATCGAGCGGCAAATTTAGCAAAAATGCAATAATGTTGCAAGTTTTTCTGCACATTCAGCCCCTCCTTCGTAATTTTGTGACCAAATGAAAAAAATCTGGATTTATATTATTTTCTTTTCCCTGCTGCTGACTGGCTTTTTGTTTTTTGTTTATAGGGATTATGATTTCTCCTCTTCCAAGTTGGCTGTAATTAATGCGGAGGTGCCTGCCTTTTCTTTTATGAGTCAGGATAGCGAGATAATAACTAATAAAACTACCGATGGAAAAGTATATGTGGCAGCATATTTTTTTACCAGTTGCAAGGGTATTTGTCCAAGAATGAATGCCAATATGCGCAGGATTTTTGATGCTTATGAAAAGGAAAAGGATTTTATAATTCTTTCTCATACTTGCATGCCTGAAACAGACAGTGTGCCTCAAATGAAGGCTTATGAAAACATAATGATTAATGGAATATTAATTAGAAGAGAGGATGGGGCCTATAAAATTGAAAAACCTCAAGTATCCAAGCTTGTACAAAAAAATAATAAATGGCTTTTTCTTACAGGTGATAAGGCCGCATTATACAAGCTGGCTCGTAATGGATATTTGATTGATAATGGTAAACCAGATAGCTTGCAAAATATTAGTGATCAGTTTATACATACCCAGTTTTTTGCACTGGTTGATAGAAACAGAAGGGTGCGCGCTATTTATGATGGATTAAAGGAGACAGAAATACAAAAACTTCTTGCTGATATCAAAGAGCTGCTTAAAGAAAAAGTAACCAGTTCTCGTTTTATGAATGGATTTGGCAATACCCCCAATTGATTGGTATGAATAATTTTGATATATTAAAAAGAAAAGGGTTAAGTGTGACAGAGGGCCGAATGAAGATTCTTGATCTTTTCAAGGTTACCTCCGGAGCGCTGGCTCATGCTGATATTGAAAAGCAAACCGCTGCCGTTTTAGATAGAGTGACTGTATATCGTACCCTTCAAACCTTTGTTGATAAAGGAATCATTCATCAGATACCTACTACTGACAATGCTGTATTATATGCGCTTTGTCGCCACAATTGCAATCAGGAACATCATGCCGACAATCACGTTCATTTTATTTGCAATGATTGTGCTGTAACTGTTTGTTTGGATGATGTGATGGTCCCCGAAGTAAAACTTCCTCGTGGCTTTAGGCCTTTGCAGTCTGCTATGGTAGTAACAGGTTTCTGCAGACAATGCAGGCAAAACTAAAAATCTTATTGGGTATTATCCATTTCTGATTTTACAAAATCCATAAGTAATTTAATACGAGCGGGAGAAAAATCAAATTCAAGACCAGCTGTTTTAAAAAGTTCGGGCAGGGTTTTTATTCCTCCAAGCTGTAAAGCATTGCAGTAATTTTGCAAGGCCTTGTTACTATCTGTTTTGTATTGCATCCACATACCAATGGCGCCTAATTGTGCAATGCCATATTCTATATAATAAAATGGCACTTCAAATAAGTGAAGTTGCCTTTGCCATCCGTTAGCTCTATAATTTTCTAGTCCAGTAAAATCCATTACTCCATCAGAAAATTCTTCTAGCAATTGCATCCATGCAGTAGTTCTTTCTTCGGTTGAATGAACAGGGTGTTCGTATAGCCAATGTTGATACTTGTCAATCACCGCTATCCAAGGAAAAATGGTGATTACTCTTTCAAGTTGGTGCTCTTTGGCTCTTTTAAGATCTTCTTTATTATTGAAAAAAGTATCCCAGTGATCCATGCTGAATAATTCCATTGACATGCTCGCCACTTCTGCGATTTCCATTGGGTATTCCTTAAATCCTGAAAGTTCAAGCGGGTGAGCAAGAAAAGAATGTACGGCATGTCCTGCTTCGTGTATCATGGTAGTTACATCATGCATCTGGCCGGCAGCATTCATGAAAATAAAAGGAGCGCCAGTTTCTGCCAGTGGGCAATTATATCCACCGGGCGCCTTGCCTTTTCTGCTTTCAAGATCAAGTCGATTGAGGGATTGCATTTTTTCAATGCATTCGCCAAAGAAGGGGTTTAGTTTTTTTAGACAGGCTACTGATTTTTCATACAATTCGCTGCTTTTTTTAAAAGGTCTGAGGGGTTGCAATCCTTCGGGTTCTGCTTCAGTATCCCATGGCCTTAGTGTATCTAGTTGTAATTTTTCTTTTTTCTTTTGTTGAATGATTTTCACGAGCGGGAGTACATGCAGTTTTACAGCTTCATGAAAGTCAAAACAATTTTCTTTTGTATAATCAAATCGGCCAAGTTCTTTAAACCTATAATCGCGATAATTTTCAAAGCCTGCATTGATGGCTTCTTTGTGGCGTAAAACAATTAATTTATCAAAAAGCTCATTGAGTTTTTCTTTGTCTTCAAGCCTTCTATCCTGTATTTTTCGATATACTTCTTCCCTTAACTTTCTGTCGGGGCTTTCAAGAAATTTTCCTGCTTGCTGTAAGGTGAATTGTTCGCCATTAACTGTAATGGTCATGGCTCCGGTTATTTGACCGTACTGCTGTTGTAACACAGCTACCTCAGCTTGTAGTGGAATATTTTGTTCTCTGAATAATTCAATGCTTTTGCGGATGTTTCTGATGAAAGTGAAATATTTTTTTTGATCAAGCTGTGTAAGCAGGGGGCTGCTTACTAATTTTTTATTAAGCGCATCAGCGTAGGGTTGAATTTGCGGTTGGATATGCATATGGAAGAAATTAAAACTTTCTTCCAGCTCTTTATTTTCCGTATCGCAAGTCATGCGTATCTGTCTCCAGCAGGCATCTTCATTCACTATTGATTCCAGTTCACTTTGGTCGTGAAGCCATTGTTCCAGCTTTTCTTTATCTGCAATATCTCGGTTGAGTAGCTCTTTGAAATAAGGTTCAAGAGAAGGCCAGTCTGTAACACTAAAACCCTCCGGCAGAAAATTTCTGCGGGCGGCAACGATCTCTGCACTGTAAGTCATGCTTTTGATTTAAATAGATTACACCATTTTGCGCGGCGCATTCACCTTTTTGGCAGGCGCATTTTTTACAGAAGGAGCTTTGTTTGAAGTAAGATTGGTTGCTTTTTTAGTTGTAGAAAGGGAAGCATCTTCTTCAGTTATTTCACTTAGTTTAATCTCTATATCATTTTTCATGATAAGATCAAACCATTTTACCATCTTCTTCATATCGCTGGCATACACGCGCTCAAAGTCCATATCAGGAACAACTTTTTCAAAATAGGCACGAATTATTTTGGCATCTGCTCCTGTATCAGGAAGTTTTTCAGCATTAGCTTTCATGGCTAAAAAAACCTCAGAAAGGTTAATGTTTTCCTTCGTAGTATAAACTTCTATACCTTCGAGGTGAGAGAAATTGTGAACACGGTTACTTACAAATTTCGAGGTTTTGTCTTCTAGAGAACGAACTACTCCACCATCGGCTTTTGAGGATACCAGTTCAAACAATCCACTTAATCCTGACACGCCTATTAATTTGCTATATTCCATAATGCAGACTTAATTTTGAGACTGCAATTTACTTGGAAAAAATTAAATGCGGGGAATGGACTATAATCTTAACATATTTTGATGCAGATGCAGCAATTAAAAAAAAGCAGTAGAGGGCTAATTGTCTTATTGCTATTAGTTTCCAGCTTTGGGGTATTTGCCCAAAATGGCCTTTTAAAGGGTCGAGTTACTGATGAGCAAAACAATAAGCCTTTTCTAGGAGCTACTGTTTCTCTTCTTTCTCAGGTTGATAGTAGCCTTGTAAGGCTCGATATTACAGATGCTGAAGGTCGTTTTTCGATGCCGGGACTCATATCAGGTAATTATATCTTAACCATCAGTAATGTGGGGTATCAGCAGTATGTTTCCCTTTTTCATTTTGATAATGGCGAAAAAGACTTTTCATCAATAAAATTATTAAAGCAAGATAAAAATTTGGAAGGAGTTACCCTGGTTGCAAAACTGCCATCGGTAAGCCAGGTGGGTGATACTACTAATTTTAATGCTTCTGCTTTTAAGGTGAATCCAGATGCTACGGCTGAAGACCTTATTAAAAAGATGCCCGGTATTGCGGTTGATCGATCAGGTACAGTAACTGCTATGGGCGACCAGGTGAAAAATGTAACTGTTGACGGGAAAAAGTTTTTTGGAGATGATGCTACAGCTGCCTTGCGCAATTTGCCTGCGGATATTATTGATAAGATTCAGGTTTTTGACAAATTAAGTGAACAGTCGCAGTTTACAGGTTTTGATGATGGTACGGGAGCTAAGGGAATGAATATTGTAACCAAAACGGGTAATAGGAATGGACAATTTGGTCGTGTATATGCAGGTTATGGAACTGATGATCGTTATAATGCAGGAGGCAATGTAAGTTTTTTTAAAGGGGAAAGAAGGCTTTCTCTTGTAGGCTTGTATAATAATATCAATCAACAAAATTTTTCAACGGAAGATCTGCTGGGTGTTACAAGTTCAGGCGGAGGAAGAACTGGCGGAGGTGGTAATAGAGGGGGAGGTCGCATGGGTGGCGGAGGAGGTGGCAACAGTAATTTTTTGGTAGGTCAGCAAAATGGCATCAGTGCTACACAATCCGGAGGAGCAAATTATTCTGACAAGTGGGGTCCCAATACTGATGTATCAGGCAGCTATTTTATTAATAATAGTAAAACCGATAATGATCAGTTTTCTAGTTCGCGTTATTTTATTAAGGATACATTAGACCAGCTCTATGATGAAAATGATATTTCAGCAACTAAAAATTTAAATCATCGTATTAATTTTCGCCTTGAACAGAAAATAGACTCTCTGAATTCTATCATCTTCATGCCTTCTTTTAGTTTTCAAAAAAATAATGTCGACAATGATGTATCCGGGATAAAATATCCTGAGGGTGGAAATGTGGTTAGTTCCAATGATTATGTAAGGCCTTCAAATACATCAGGTTTTAATACTAATAATAATTTATTGTTTAGACATGCATTTAAAAAAAAGGGTAGAACCTTGTCGGTGAATCTTGGTGCAGGCGGTAGTAATAAAGAGGGAGATACCTATCTTACTTCTGTGAATCGTTATTATTTTGGTCCAAATGGAAGCACTGATTCTATTAAGCAGATAACTAACCAGAATGTAGATGGCTTTAATTATTCTGGGAATCTTTCTTATACCGAACCTGTTGGAACTACAGGGCAGTTGCAGTTTACTTATGCGCCTTCAGTTTCAAAAACAAAATCTGATCAAACAGTGTACAACTTTGATAATGTCACCGAAAAATACAATGTACTCGATACGGGCCTTTCAAATAAATTTGATAATAGAGTAGAATCTCATTTGGGTGGAGTCAGTTTTAGAAAGGGCGATCGTGATAATATGTTGAATGTTGGTTTGAATTTCAAATATACTTTGATGAATAGTAGTCAACAGTATCCAAGAGACTATGCTGTTGATAAAACATTTTTCAATGTGCTTCCTAATTTGATGTGGAGAAAGAAGTTGTCTACAGGTAAAAACATTAATATTTTTTATAGGCCTTCAGCCAATACGCCTTCAATATCTCAGTTGCAGAATGTAGTAGATAATTCAAATCCTTTATTTCTTACTACCGGTAATGCTGATTTAAAGCAGCAAGTAAATCATACGTTTACTGCAAGATACAGTGCAGTGAATGCAGCGAAGGGCACCAGTTTTTTTGCTAATGCTTTTACTCAGCTGTCTCAGGATTATATAGCCAATGCAACTTATATTTCAAGAAGAGATTCGGTGCTTGAAAATAATATTCTAATGCAACCAGGTTCTCAGTTATCAAAGCCTATTAATCTTTCGGGGTATATGAGTATGCGTCTTTTTGTTACTGAAGGGTTAACGCTAAAGAAACTTAAATCTAATTTGAATATTAATGGAGGAGTAGTGTGGTCGAAAATGCCCGGGCAGGTAAATGGTGTTAGTAGCCGATCGGATAACTATACTTATAACGCAGGATTTGTGTGGTCGAGTAATATTAGTGAGTATGTAGATTTTACAGTTTCCTATAATGGTGCTTTCAGTACTGCTACAAATACAATAAGTCCTGAGTTAAATAGTAAATACATAAATAATACTTTTGGGGTTCAGTGTAATTTATTAACTAAAAAAGGTTGGTTCATTAACAATGATCTTACCGGACAAAATTATTCAGGCTTGAGTGAAGGGTATAATCAAAATTATTGGTTATGGAATGCTGCGATAGGAAAGAAGTTCTTGAAAAAGAAAACAGCGGAGCTTAAACTTTCTGTTTTTGATATAATGAAACAAAATCAAAGCATCACGCGTACTGTTACAGAAAGTTATATAGAGGATGTGCGTAATACAGTTTTACAGCGTTATTTTATGCTGACTTTCTCTTATAAGTTGCGCAATTTTGGAACACCTTCAAAGAGTGGATCTCATGAATGGGGGCCACCGCCTGGCGGAGGTTACGGCATGCCTCCTGGAAGTGTTGGTAATCCACCAAAAAACAACTGGTAATTATTCATATAATAATTTTTATAGCATGCAATCTAAAGCTGTTACTGTTGATGAATATATTAGTGGCCTTTCGGATATACAAAAGGGTTCTATTGTAAAATTACGCATGGTGATTACTAAAAATTTACCTAAAGGTTTTTTGGAGTGTATGAATTATGGAATAATTGGCTATGTTGTGCCCCATAAATTATATCCTTCAGGTTATCATTGTAATCCTTCGTTGCCTTTGCCTTTTTTTAATATAGCAGCCCAGAAGAATTCTGTTAATTTATATCACATGGGGATATATGCCGATTCCAAGCTCTTAGATTGGTTTGTGAAGGAGTATATGAAGCTTGAAATTGGTAAACCCGATATGGGAAAAAGCTGTATCAGGTTTAAGAAAGTTGAGTTAATACCGTTTGATTTGATAGGAAAACTGGTTCAAAAAATAACTCCTCAGCAATGGATTGAGTTATACGAAAAGAGTTTTAGGCGTTGAATACTATCTAGTGTATTGTGCAAGTACTTTATCTATTCTTTCCTGAATTGTATTATAAGATGTGTAACCACTAGCAATCCAATGTATACTTCCATCGGGCATTTGCATAAGTAAGGCAGGGTAGCCAGAGACTTGTAGTTTTTTTACCAGATTAAATTCTTCAATTGCTGCATTGCGATAGACATCTGATTTTAGATTTTCATAAAACACTTCTGCGCTGATGCCATATTTTTCTATCAAGTGTCTGTAAGCTTCGTTGTCTGTTAAATCTCTTCCTTCGTAAAATAATGAGTACTGAAAATCTGCAGCCACTTCAAACATTTTTTCGGGACAGAAATCCTTAAAGATGCATAAGGCAATTGCTGGTTTGAGTGAATCGGGGAACCAATCACTTTGATCATGATTTTTTATATGCCATAGATAATCTTCGCCAAATTTTATCCCTGTAGTTTCTTCTACTGTGGTATAAGAATCTGAAATAAAGGAGGCCATTGCACTTATATGAATTGGTCTTTCAGGAAGTAACATGCCACCACTGAGTATCTCAACCTCAAATATCCCTGCGTATTCAACAGTAATTTTATTAATGACTGGGCCGAATCCATAACACCAGCCACAGTAGGCATCATAACAATATATAAGAATAGGTTTCACTTAATAAATCAGGTTAATTAATGCGCTTCAAGCCAGTTAGTTCCTGAGCCAATTTCTGCAGTAGTTGGCACATCATTTGGTAGCGCCAAGGCATGTTGCATGCATTCAATAATTACAGGCTTTACCATTTCTAGTTCATCTTTTCTTACATCAAATATCAATTCGTCATGTACTTGTAGCAACATCTTTGATTTGAAACCATGATGATGAAATGCTTTATTTATTTTAATCATGGCAAGCTTAATCATATCAGCTGCAGTTCCCTGAATGGGAGAGTTGATGGCATTCCGTTCTGCAAATCCGCGGATGGTAAAGTTTGCACTATTGATATCTCTCAACCATCTCTTACGACCCATCAGTGTTTCAACATAACCTTTGTCTCGCGCCATTTGAATGGTATCATCCATGTATTGCTGGATGCTAGGGAATTGTTTTTTATAATTATCAATAATTGTTTTTGCTTCAGAGCGTGAGATGCCAAGATTTTCTGAAAGTCCAAAAGCGCCTTGGCCATAAATGATTCCAAAATTTACACTCTTAGCTTTGTAACGCATTTCTTTGGTTACCTCTTTTTCGTCTACATTAAAAACTTTTGCTGCAGTAGCGGTGTGGATGTCTAACCCTGTTGTAAAAGCATGGCACATATTTTTATCGCCACTGATAGCTGCAACAATTCTTAATTCAATTTGTGAGTAATCAGCCGAAACAAGCACATGATCTTTGTCGCGTGGGATAAAAGCCTTTCTAATTTCTTTTCCTTTGTCAGTACGAATAGGAATATTTTGCAAATTTGGATTATTGCTACTGAGTCTTCCGGTAACAGCCACAGCCTGGGCATAACTTGTATGCACTCTTCCGGTTTTTGGATTTATCATTTCCGGAAGTGCATCTACATAAGTTGATCTGAGTTTTGTCAGTTCACGAAATGTAAGAATATCCTTGCAAATTTTATGTTCGGCAGATAGTTTTTGCAACACGTCTTCTCCGGTTGCATACTGACCTGTTTTTGTTTTTTTTGCTTTATCGTCCAACTTTAATTTTTCAAAAAGAACTTCACCTAGTTGACGGGGTGATGCTAGATTGAAGCGAACACCGGCTTCTTTATATACAGCTTCTTCAGCCACCTTTGCATCTTTTTCAAGTTCTTTCGAATAGTTATTAAGAAAATCAATATCAACTCTAATACCTTCAGCCTCCATATCTGTAAGCACACGCACCAATGGATTTTCTACTTCATAAAAAACACGTTCAACTTCTTTAGCTTGCAGCAAAGGAAGAAAAACATTTTTCAGCTGAAGAGTAATGTCTGCATCTTCTGCAGCATATTCCTTTACTCTTTCAGGATCTATATCCCGCATATTCCCCTGCTGCTTGCCTTTTTTACCAATGAGTTCTTCAATATGTACAGGTTCGTATCCGAGAAAATTAGCGCTTAACAAATCCATACTGCGCTTACCCTCGGGTTCTATTACGTAATGAGCCAGCATGGTATCAAAGATTTCACCTTTAGGGGCTATATCATAACCTTTCAATACGAGCAAATCATATTTAAGATTATGACCAATCCATGTTTTGGATTCATCATCAAAAAGTGGTTGCAGCCAGTTGAGTATTTCCAACGTTTTTTTTCTATCGTTAGGACAAGGAATATAATAACCTGTTGTCGGCTTGAAAGAAAAACTTAGTCCTACTAGTTCAGCTATGTTGGCATCAAGATTTGTAGTTTCAGTATCAAAACTAATCTCCTTTATTTTTTTTAATTCACTTACCAGCGCCTTTATCTTTTTTTCATTGTCAACAATTTCATATTTGTGAGCGGTATTGCTGATATTTTTATGTCCGTAAAAGGATGCTTTTTCTGGAGTTGTAGGAGTTTCTACTATTGTTGGAGCATCTCCAAACATGCCTATTTGTGCGCCCTGGGGAATAGCATGTTGTTTTGGTGCCTCTCCAATATCTTCTCCCAATATTCTTTTTGCCAGTGTTTTAAATTCAAGATCACGGAATACTTCCACCAGTGTATCATTATCCCATTCTTTAACCGTGAATATAGCAGGATCGAAAGTTACCGGAACATCAATAATTATTGTAGCTAATTTTTTGCTGAGGATAGCCATGTCTTTTCCATTGCGGATTTTTTCTCCCATGGCGCCTTTAATATTATCAGCATTGGCAAGTACATTTTCAAGAGTGTGATATTCTTTCAGTAGTTTGGCAGCTGTTTTTTCTCCAATACCAGGGATACCTGGGATGTTATCTACCGCATCTCCCATTAGTCCTAAAAAATCTATTACCTGTTCTACTTTTTCTATTCCCCATTTTTCACATACTTCTTTTGGTCCTAGAATTTCATGCTCACTGCCTTGGTAGGGTGGTTTGTAGATCTTGATATTTTTAGATACAAGTTGTCCATAATCTTTATCTGGTGTTACCATATATACTTCGAAGCCTTGTTTTTCGGCTTGCTTAGCAAGGGCACCAATAATGTCATCTGCTTCGTATCCGTCCAGCTCTATAGATGGAATATTAAAACCACTAATAATTTTTTTAATATCCGGAACAGCAGAAAGAATATCCTCAGGGGTTTCCTGTCTGTTTGCTTTATAATCTGCAAAGTCAGTATGTCTTTCCGTTACTGCATGGGTGTCAAAGCAAACTGCAATATGCGAAGGCTTTTGGTTATTAAGCAGGTCGAGGAGTGTGTTGGTGAAACCAAATTGTGCATTGGTGTTGCGTCCTTTACTTGTCATTCTCGGGCTACGTATTAGTGCATAGTAAGCTCGGAAAACAAGTGCGTAGGCGTCAAGTAGAAATAACTTTTTAGACATAAAGCAAAATTATACCAATTAGTGGAATGCTGTAAAGTAAAGAGTTTAAGCTACAATGAAAATTATTAAAAGCATCTTCCTATGATAGAAGGCAGCATGCCTCTCCAGGTCGGCCAGTCGTGCTTCCATTCTTTGTCCCATACTTCTAGATGATGTGAAATATTTTTTTCTCTTAAAATTCCGGCAAATTTCATGGAGGATTCAGGGTCTTCATAATCGCCGCTACCTGTAAGAATATGAATATGATGGCTTTTGCGGATATTACTGAGATACCATTCATCATTCAAGCTAGGTAGATAATGCATGGGCGAATTGAAATATACCTGATCGTCAAAATAACCTTTTGTATAATCGGTGAGGTCGTATACTCCGCTCATGGCAATTACGCCATTAATGATATCAGGTCTTTTCAAAAAAAGATTCATGCTGTGCAAGGCTCCAAAGGAGGCTCCGCAAGTAATAATCGGTGTTTCAGATGAGGTATTGGTTTGTATGAATGGCACCACTTCGTTAAAAATATAGTCATTAAACTGATTTTGCCTAATGGCCTTATGTTCGCCCAGCATATCATTATTCAGCCAGCTTTCATTGTTAATGCTGTTAATGGAAAATATGCGCAACTTTCCTTCGTCAATCATGGAAGATAGGGCGTCAATTAACTGAAATCGCTCATATTCCAGATAATCGGCTGCTGCAGTGGGAACGAGTAGCAAGGCAAAGCCATAGTTGCCATAGGCTGCAATTGGCATATCTTGTTGGAGGGCAGTACTGTACCAGCTTGTGGTTTCCCTTATCATTAATGGTTGATTTTGAGCATGATTTGTAAAAATAATCACAAAAAACCAAGGGTCGACCAATTATTCATTAGCAGAGTATATGATATTATGTAACATGGCTTATATTTGAAAACTCAAAACTATTTTACATGCGCCGCTTAGTAAAGATTTTACCTGTTCTGATAGTATTTGCATTGCTACTCAATTCTTGTGAAAAAGATACGAGTTTAGAGAATGCAGGCAATAGTCAACAAAATAATACGGCACAGCCCGGCACTTCATCAGGCACTTCCTTATTTGTAATGGCTGGAGCACCTGATAATTGTCTTACACCTTCAATTAATGGCGTCTACCATGCTGGAACAGCCCTTGATGGAACAAATACCGTAACACTTTTAATTAATGTTACTACAATAGGCACTTATAATATTGCAACGGCTACTACTAATGGCATATATTTTTCTGCAACGGGTACTTTCACTACTACTGGTATTCAAAGTGTAACCTTCCAGGGTCAGGGTATTCCTATTGCAACGGGTACTTATAATTTTATGGCGGGAGCCAATGGCTGCGTGTTTGCAGTTGTAGTTCAAAGCGGAGGCGCAGTAACTGTAGATTGTAAATCATGCAGCTATGTACCTATGTGTGATGGATCTTCTTATACATATATTGATACTACTGCAAGTGGCGTAAATCCTCCTTCGGTTTCAAATCTTACCTTTTTAATTGATACTACTATTGATGGCGCTGCTTATAAAAAGTTTTCAAGTTCTGGTAATGGTAATATTTATTATAATTGTCTAGCAGGCGTCTCAACGATTGTTACATTCAACAGCACCTCAATGGGAGGTGTATCGGTAGCCCGTATAGATCAAACTTTATTAAAAGCTAATTCCCCGGTAGGAACTACCTGGCAAAATTCAATTAATTTAGGATCAGGCATTACAGCTCAATATGATTGGTCAATTGTGGCAAAGGGAATTCCACATACTGTTTTAGGTATTTCCTTCCCAGATGTGATTCAAGTTCATTTATCTATGAGTACAATAGTGCCTTTAGTTGGAACTATTCCTTCTGCAGAGGGCGATTACTATTATGCAAAGAATGTAGGACTTGTTGATAATGAGTTATACGATATTTCATCTGGAATTCCTGTATTGCAATTACATAGGGTGTTGCAGATATACTCTATTCCTTAATTATATCTTTTTATTTCATTGAAGTTCATCGCAGTTTATTTATCAGGCTGCGAGTAGGTAATATTTCATCTAATTCATCAGCATACTAAAAAATAAAAATGGAAGGTCAACATTACAAAAATCATTCTCGAATAGCACCTCGTGCTTATTACACCGGAATTTTATTAGCGCTTGCAGTCTTAATACTTGCTATTAGCTATTCTTGTAATCTTGCTGGTGATTGGCATGGAATGTTGTTGCCTTTACTTATTGCTTTTATTGGTTTGGGTATGATACTGATTGGTCATTATGCAAGAGCTTTTGCTTTAAAGGCTCAAGACAGAGCTATTCGTGCGGAGGAAAACTTAAGGTATTTTGTTTTGACAGGTAAATTGTTAGATAAAAAATTAAAGATTTCTCAAGTGATTGCATTAAGGTTTGCTGCTGATGAAGAATTTGTTGATTTGGCTAAAAGAGCTGTTGAAGAAAATCTTTCAAATAAACAAATTAAGGAAGCTATAAAAAACTGGCGTGGCGATTACTACAGAGTGTAGTAATTAATGAAGTGATTATTTTTTCATTTCAGCCAAAGATTTTTGCAGGCGAAACATTTCATCGCGTAATCTTGCGGCTTCCATAAAGTCCATATCTTTTGCAGCCCTTTCCATTTCTTTTTTGGCTCTTAGTATTGCTTGCTCTACCTGCGGTATGGTATGGTAGGATACTTGCTCTTCAGCAGCTCGGTTTACTTGGTTGTCATCTCGCTGCATAGCATGTGGATCATTAGGATCGTAGCCTCTAATATCAAGTACACTGCCTTGAGCAAAAACCTGTTCTTTCGATTTATGAATGGTTGTTGGCGTTATTCCATGAAGGGTATTGTATTCTATTTGTTTTTCTCTTCTTCTCGTTGTTTCATCCATTGTTTTTTGCATGCTTTTGGTAATACTGTCTGCATAAAAAATTACCAATCCGTCAGCATTTCTTGCAGCACGTCCTGCAGTTTGGGTAAGGCTTCTCTCATTTCTTAAAAAACCTTCCTTGTCGGCATCCAATATAGCCACAAGTGAAACTTCAGGAAGATCCAAGCCTTCTCTGAGAAGATTCACGCCCACTAGTACATCTATAGTTCCTAAGCGCAGTTGTCGTAAAATTTCCACACGTTCAAGAGTATCTACTTCGCTGTGAATGTATTTCGATTTGATATTGATACGATGTAAGTAATTATCCATTTCCTCAGCCATTCTTTTAGTAAGTGTGGTTACTAAAACGCGGTCACCCTTAATAATTCTTTTGTCAATTTCTTCTAGCAAATTATCAATCTGATTCAGTGAAGGCCTTATTTCAATTGGGGGATCAAGTAGTCCTGTGGGACGCACTACTTGTTCAACTACTACGCCACCACATTTTTCAAGTTCATACTCACCAGGTGTAGCTGAAATATAAATAGTTTGCCCTACTAAGTTTTCAAACTCATTAAAGTTAAGTGGACGGTTATCCATTGCCGAAGGAAGGCGGAATCCAAAATCTACAAGTGTGAGTTTTCTGCTTCTGTCGCCGCCGTACATACCACTAACTTGTGGTATTGTTTGATGGCTTTCATCAATAATAAAAAGGAAATCATCTGGAAAATAATCAAGCAAACAAAAAGGGCGTGCGCCGGGTTTTCGTCGATCAAAAAAACGGGAATAATTTTCTATACCGCTGCAGTATCCAAGTTCTCTCATCATCTCCAGATCATAATTCACTCTTTCACTGATGCGTTGCGCTTCAATATATTTTCCTGATTTTTTAAAATATTCAGTCTGGGCAAAACATTCATCCTGTATTTCATGCACAATCTTACCCATCATATCTTTTGGTGCGATGTAGAGGTTGGCAGGGAAAATGGCAGCATTTTCAACTTCATTAATTCTTTTGCCAGAACTCAATTCAAGTGTTTCAATGCTTTCAATTTCATCTCCAAAGAAACTTATGCGATAACCGAAATCAACATAAGGCAGATTGATGTCGATAGTGTCGCCCTGAACACGGAAAGTGCCGCGACCAAAATCTCCCTGACTGCGATGGTATAATGAATTGATAAGTGCATGAAGAAAACCTTGTCGAGACAGTACTTGATTTTTATGGATACGAATAATACTATTAGCATATTCTGTAGGATTGCCCATGCCATAAATACAACTTACACTTGCAACAATAATTACGTCTCTTCTTCCGCTTAATAATTGAGCTGTAGCCTGCAATCTTAATTTATCCAGTTCTTCATTAATACTGAGATCTTTTTCTATGTAAGTATTAGTTACAGGCAAATAAGCTTCAGGCTGGTAGTAATCATAGTATGATACAAAATAGCCTACAGCATTATCTGGGAAAAATTGTTTAAACTCTCCATACAATTGCGCTACAAGAGTTTTATTATGTGTGAGTATCAGGGTGGGTCTTTGAATATTTTGGATCACATTGGCAATAGTGAAGGTTTTGCCACTTCCTGTTACGCCAAGCAGGGTTTGATGCTTTTCGCCATTGAGAATGCCTTCGGTGAGTTCGCTGATGGCAGCGGGTTGGTCACCAGCAGGTTGAAATTCAGAATATAGTTTGAATGGCATAGTAAAAGACAAATTTACTCACTGTAAACGATTATATGTTTCTATGGGCTTAGCTAATATTTATTTATTCTTACTGATGTTCAGCTAATTAGCTAAATGCTCAATCATATTAATTGATATAACTCCTTGCCATCCCGATGGATATTGGTACCTTTGCGCGTCTAAAAAATCGCCCGAATCGACAGCGGGCACATTAAAAAAACAAATGAATATCAGGAACATCGCAATTATTGCCCACGTAGATCATGGTAAAACAACATTGGTTGACAAGATTTTACACGCAACCAAGGTTTTCAGAGACAATCAGGAAACCGGAGAACTTATTATGGATAGCAATGACCTTGAGAGAGAAAGAGGTATTACCATTTTCAGTAAAAACGTTTCAGTTACTTATAAAAACGTGAAAATTAACGTTATAGACACACCTGGTCACTCGGATTTTGGTGGTGAAGTAGAAAGAGTTTTAAAAATGGCCGATGGCGTTTTGTTATTGGTGGATGCTTTTGAGGGACCAATGCCTCAAACTCGTTTTGTATTGCAAAAGGCTTTGGCTCTTGGTTTACATCCAATTGTGGTGATAAATAAAGTGGATAAGCCTAATTGCCGTCCGGATGAAGTTCATGATGCAGTATTTGAATTGTTTTTCAATTTGGATGCAACTGAAGAACAACTTAATTTCCCTACAATATATGGTAGCAGCAAAAATGGCTGGATGAACACTTCATTAACCGAAATTGATAATATTCTTCCCTTACTTGATGCTATTCTGGAATTTGTACCAGAGCCAAAAGTAAATGAAGGTTTCTCTCAAATGCAGATTACCTCACTTGATTATTCTTCATTTTTGGGAAGAATCGCGGTAGGTAAAGTG
>Ga0209086_10000902_pt1 | contig 24441 bp, 17 predicted proteins | sample M_130207_XF_Meta_FD_187312 | JGI IMG/M metagenome (GOLD analysis project Ga0209086, IMG submission 187312) | Freshwater microbial communities from Lake Montjoie, Canada to study carbon cycling - M_130207_XF_MetaG (SPAdes) (version 2) | ecosystem: Environmental > Aquatic > Freshwater > Lake... | reverse complement strand
AGCACCACCGAGAATCGGCAGGGAGAGCGACCGATAGCGGCGGTAAAGCTCGGGCCTTGTGGTTAGAGAGCCTCGCTCCGGCTTTGGCGGCTCGTGAGGAGCACTTCGCATCAGCCGGTATCGACTAAGCGGGTCCAGAGGCCAAGGGAGATGGAGCGCAATCGGGTCGGGGCATCCCCGGCATTGACGGCGATCCGCTCCTTCCCTAGGGGCCTGAGTCTCGTAGCCATATTTTGGGGGATAATTCATTCACAGCGCGCGATTTCTCTCATTAAACGCGCGGCGCATTTTGCTACCTTCACCTGTGTAATAAGACCTGTTGCAAAGCGCATGTTTGGGAAGTATCCGGTCTTGGTCAATATCGTTGGGTATATCGCCACCTAGGGCAGGAATGTATTTAAAACCGTCGTTCGAGGACCTCTATACCCAGAACGTGGATCGTATTTTCGCCTTCTGTGCAGCCCGAGTAGGGCTCGAGCAAGCAGAGGATCTCACCGCCGATGTCTTCTGCAAGGCTCTCGGGGCGTGGGATCGTTTCGAGGACCGGGGCTTTGCTCCTAGGGCTTGGTTGATGCAGATTGCTTATCACTCAATTATCGAGACCTGGCGCTTGAATGCTCGGCTGGCTCCTGTGGCGGTTTCCGAGGATATAGGGCAAGATGTGGCATTAATTGTTGAGAATTTTGAGGAATACGAGACGGCATTGGCCAAACTTAAGGATTTACCCGAGCGTCAACAGACTGTGATTACCCTTCGCTTTCTCTCGGAGCTCTCGGTGTCAGAGGTTGCAAGCGTGCTAGGTATTTCGCAAGAAGCGGTTCGTTCCGCGACATTTCGCGGAGTTCAAGCCCTCAGAGACTCTCTCGTTGGATCGACTGAAAAGGTCTAACTGCAAATGGGGAATCTGCAATGGAACTAGTCCTGCGCGTTGGGGGCCATGGGGTGGCTGATACCTCCGTCGCAGTCTCTATCGATGGAGTCGCATCCGGTAGTCGCCTCATTGAGGTGTTATCAGATCATTTAGGGGTTCGGGGTACCTCTCTTGGCTGGTGGTGGGTTCGTACAGGGGCCGACCTCGAGAGCGTCGAGGACCTTGCACTGCTTGAACCGCGTGACGGTGATCGTTTATTGCTCGCTCCCCGAGACTCCGGAGCGCCTTCAGTCGCGCCTGCCGGCGAGCAGCCATGTATCGACGTTGTAGGAGGACCGAGCAAGGGTCTATCGGTCGTCGTTCGTCAAGGCGAGACCGTAGTTGGCCGGGGTAGTACTAATGGGCTGCGCTTAGCGGATGATGCGACCTCGCGACAGCACTGCAGGTTTATTTTTGATGGGTCAAGTGTTTGGCTAGAGGATCTTGGCTCAACCAACGGTACAAAAATCAACGGTCAACGGATCACTGGAATGGTCCAACTAGCCGGTGACGAGACGATCTCTGTGGGCGAATCTCAGTTACAAATCTTGATACCCGTCAATACTTTTGGATCGCTTCCAAGCGCAGATGTTCGTTGGGCGGATGGAGCGGTGATGGTAAACCGTCCAGCACGGGTGATCATCCCGTCTCCCGCAGTCAAATGTGAGTTGCCTGCTCCTCCCGAGGTTGCGGCCAAACGCCCATTCCCGCTCGTCATGATGCTTCTGCCGCTGCTTATGGGCGCCGTGATGCTTGGATTTATGCTGCTTAATCCATCTGATTCCAAACCCAATGGATTCGATTTCAAGTTGCTGATCGGCCCAATGTTCATGTTGATGAGCCCGTTGATGCTGCTCGCGACTTATTTTTCACAGCGTAAAGAAGGCGGGCGCAGTGCGGCGGATTTGCGAGAAGAGTACGAAGAACGTTTCGTAGCGATCGAGGCTCAACTCACATCGGCGAGCGCCGCATCTCGCCAATACCGCTTAGACATATCTCCAAGCCCAGACGCACTACTTCATTGGTCTACTGCCACTACGTCACGTCTATGGGAGCGCCGCCCGCGCGACTCCGATTTTCTCGACCTGCGATTGGGTTGTGCCGATCAGCCAAGTCTCATCGAGACGGTCGTGCCAGTGCCGTCCCGTAAGGCGGAAGAAGAGTGTGTCGAGCGCAATCAAATGCTGGCGTCGCAGCACACAATAGATCTAGCGGTTCCGGTCGCTGTGGCACTGGAGCATTTAGGAGTAATAGGGCTACACGGTGCATTCGACTTAACTGCGGCGAGCATTCGTTCTTTGGTTCTGCAGATCGCAGCGCTGCACTCTCCCGCTGATGTAGCAATTGTTGGGATTGTTCCAAACGGTTCAGAGCCCGAATGGTCTTGGCTTAGTTGGCTCCCTCAGTGCGCGGTTCTTAGCGGTTCGTCGGGGCGATCGGTTGTGACAACTTCGGATGCGGCGGGAATCCTTGATGGTATCGACGCGATTATCTCAGCACGAGAGGGTGCGTTGGCCGAGCGTGCAGCGGTCTCGGTACGCAGCCCCCGCATCGTGTTGGTGCTCCCAGAATCCGATTTACTGCCAGCCGCAAGACTCGGACGTATTCTCGAACGAGGCCCAAATGTAGGAGTATTGGCACTAGCCGGCGCAGGCTCCGCTCCCGCACTTCCTGGTGAGTGTCAAGCAATACTGGGCTTTGGTTCTTTGGGAGCAAGCGTCACTTGGCCTCGAACCGGACAATTGATAGATCAGGTAAGTGCGGACCTCTGCGGCACGGAGATGCTCGAAGAGGCGTCGTTAGCAATGGCCCCATTGCGCGATCCAAGTGCTGGGAGCGGAGCAGGGGTTCCAACAGCCGTCATCTGCGAAGAGATCGCAGTGCATGACATGGCTGATTCGGAGTCCATTCGTAAACGTTGGGAGATGCCCGACGGTTCGCTCTCAGCACCTATTGGCTTAACCGCTGGCGGAACTCTCTCAATATCCCTGAGGCGTGATGGACCTCACGGCGTAGTTGCAGGCACGACAGGAGCAGGAAAGAGTGAGTTTTTACAGACATTCATCGCGTCACTCGCAGCGCATCACTCCCCGGAACGATTGGCCCTCGTACTTATTGACCTCAAGGGCGGGGCCGCCTTCCAAGACCTTGCTCTCCTCCCACATACCGTTGGGTTTTTCACCGATCTTGATGAGCATCTTGCAGCACGAGCGCTGATATCGCTGAATGCCGAGTTACGTAGGCGCGAGGAAATCCTGCGTATTTCTGGCGTCAAGGATCTTGTTGATTTAGAGGCCACTGGAAAGCTCGGTATTCCACCAAGTCTCCTAATCGTCTTTGATGAGTTCGCAGTGATTAAGACCGAGATGCCCGACTTCATTGAGGGGATCGTTGATATTGCGCGCCGAGGTCGGAGTCTCGGTGTCCATATGATCCTGGCCACTCAGTCGCCGACCGGTGTAGTCGATCATCACATCCGGGCCAATACAAACCTACGAGTAGCGCTGCGCACTGCAAATGCAGCGGAGTCGCAGGAGATCATTGAGCGTCGCGACGCTGCAGATATCCCGCGCGAAATTACGGGTAGGGCATGGGTGCGCATCGGTCAAGACGAACCAACTCTTGTGCAGACTGCATACTCCGGTCGACGCGCTCATCCTGATGGGGTCGCTGCTTCAGTAACTGCTCGCTCCTTTGGCCTATCCGGAGCGGCACAAATAGCGAGTGCGGTATCCAATGCTTCGACGGGGTCAAGCGATGCCCAGAAGATCATTGAAGCAGCGGTAAAGGCGGCCGACTCCGCGGGCATTACGCGGGGCGCTGCGCCATGGCTACCCCCGCTCCCTGAACTTGTTGCAACTAGTTCAATTTCTCCTCCTTCATTAGGGCGAGGAGCACTTCCGGTAGCGCTTGGGATTTTTGACGAGCCAACTCGCCAGGCACAGGACCCGCTAATTATCGATCTTGCTAACGATGGCAACCTCGCTATTTTTGGGGCTACCGGATCAGGTAAGACCACCGCGTTGCGCACACTTGTTGCTGGAATTGTTGCTCAATCGTCTCCGGATGATGCGAGGTTTGTTGTCTTTGACTTTGCGTCACGTGGGCTCAGAAGTCTTGACTCATTACCCCACACGATGGCCTATGTCACGTCGGATGAGCCTGAACTCTTGGAGCGTGTACTTGCACGCCTTACGGCAGAGATCTCAAGGCGACGAGAAGTAGTTGCCATGCACGGTGCTGCAACATTCTCGGAGGCTCGCGCAAACTCGCCAGAGCTCAATGAGCCTTTCTTAGTAGTGATTCTCGACGGCTTGGCTGCATTTAATGCCGAATATATAGACGTTGATTTAGGTGTAGTCGTTGATGATTTTGCGCGGATTGCCACAGATGGCCCAAGCGCGGGGGTATTTGTCGTAGTGACTATTGACCGTAGGTCGGGGCTCTCTATGGCGTTGGCCTCGGCTATCTCGCAGCGCGTGGTCTTAAGAATGACCGAGGACGATGATTACATATCGCTTGGCGTTCCAGAGGGTCGAAAAATTGAGTTCACGGTGGGCCGCGGAGTAATCGCAGGGGGCGGCGAGTTGCAGATTGCAGTTTTGGGAGCCAATGGAAGTGCGGCAGCTCAGCAAGAGGCGTTAGCCGCACTCGCACCACCAAGCGATGTCGATACTGGTTTCAAAATTGGAGCGCTCCCACCAACGGTAATGGATACTCAATCCCTGACGGTTGGGGGGCAGGAGGTTCCGTTCGCAGTTGATGCACTGCTTGATACTGCAGTCTCGATTGACCTAGACGATTCGCGGTGGTTTCTTGTTGCCGGCCCAGACCAATCTGGGCGCTCAACGGCTTTATCGATATTGGCCGAGGGCTGGCGGCGCAACAATCCTGGAGCGCCTACGTTCCTAATCGCACCGCGGCGCACAATCCTTACCTCTCAGAGTTGGACTGCAGTCGTCACTGAGCCTTCTGAAGTCGGAAGAATATCCGAGCAGATTCAACAGTTGCTGACGAGTTCCCACGCTCCAGCGCTCCTCGTTATTGATGACGGGGATCAACTCACCGAACCAAGTCTAGGGACCGGGCTCGACGAACTTCTGCGCAAATCTCGCGATGCCCCGCTCACAGTTCTCGTTGCTGCTACTAGTCACGGCGCAACTCGCGCATTTTCGGGTTGGCTGCGAGACATACGAAACCCGAAGCGAGGGATATTGCTGGATCCAGACCCAGAGAGAGACGGGGAGATTTTTGGCGGTCGGCTACCTAGACGAGTTGCTCGCAGTTTTCCTCCGGGGCGTGGTTATTTAGTCTCAGGCTCGTCACTTAAGTATGTGCAGATTACCGAGAATGAAAGGGCAACTTAATGACAATTACCCCATCAGATGAATCTCCAGAAGTACTCGCCGCGCAGTTGGAGGCACAGTTTGAAGCACTTCAAACTGAGATAACAGCGGTCGCTGAAAGCGTCCTTGCCGACACTGCAACGTTGGACCTGTCCCTCGAAGAGGTTGTGCTCTTAGCCGAGAGTGCTGAGATTGAAGTCCCCGCCCCAATTCGCTCTGAAGTCGAAGACGCGAAGGCGCTCCCCGGATGGAGCCATCGCCTTGACGCTGCTGGTCGAGGCCTCGCTGCGAGGCACTTTGTTGACTCCGATGGAGTGCCGTCCGAAGCAGTTTCTCAGATGCTTAATCTCTTTGACCAGCCTCTAATAATTGGGCAGATTGAGTTCGAGTTTGAGCAATCGGTATTCGCGTTTCATCTCTGTGCCGACGAGGAAGTGGGGGGTGAATGTGTCCAACTCAGCTCTGGCTTATTTCGCTTCAGCGTCTTTCCAGTAGAGCAATTCCCTGGCCGTCTAGTGGTTAGGTCCGGGTTGATGGCTAGACCCCACGAGGAAGGTTCTTTCACCACACCTGCGGAGGCTCTCGTAGCGATCTTAGGTGGGCCGGTGCAGCCTGAAGAACAAGTGCGCCTGCTCTGCGATGGGGGAGCAGCAGATGAAAAGATGGTGGCGCGTTTCGTTGACGCAATAGCATCTCGTATCTCTTCTACGTCCATGACTGTGCTTTTTTCGCCTTCACCGGACACGATCGAAGGAGGATCGCTGAGCTGGATTGATGGTGGACTTCAAGGGCTATGGAGAATCCCAGATGCAGATGAGATTGATGGAGATCCAAAACAGGCGCTATTGATTAGGGCGGCTACTTCCGAGGAAATTCTCGCGGAGATTGAGTCCTACCTAACGCCATCCGGCGAAGTCCCTAGTTAAGAGTCCCCGCGTCACGTTTTTCTGCGTAAATTGTTTTACTAGTTACGAAGATAACTAACGAGTCGCCGTCGTGGCGGGATTGTGTGAGGTTATGGGTCGGATACTGATTGACACGAGAGATATTCGTGGTGCTGCTCGCGATTTGCGTGGTGGTGTTGGGGCAATCTCCGAGGCGCGTGCGAGTGTGAACTCTGTTTTTAGGGGTTCCTGGCTTGGCCCTAATGGTGGGGGCTTTCAGTCTCGTTGGGATCAAGAGTTGGCAGTTATCAGCCAGGTTGGTAATGAGGTTGAACGTATCGCAGGAGATCTTGATGGTTATGCGTCAAGGGTCGATTCGGAGCAGCGTTTAGGTTCGCTGATTCGTGGCGTTGCCGGTTGGACACTGCGTACTGGTAAGAGTTTGTTGTCGAGGGTTGCGAGGTTCTTTCAGGCTGGTTGGGATGCCTTTATGGCGTTCCTGACGCGTATCGCGAATTTGATACGCGAAGCAATCGCGTTTCTAAAAAAAATAGGAATCAAGTTTGTTAAAGTTCTGGTGTCGAAGGTTTCGGGACTTAAATGGGTAGTGGGTGCCTTAGTTGGATTCGCAGCATTGCTCTTTTCTGCAGTCACTTCTGAGAACTTCCCTGGTTACCCATTGCGGACGCTACGCGATGGTTACTTCGCGCTCTGGGCAATAATTTGGCCGGCGAAAGTTATTAGCGGCCCCTCGCAAGAACGAATGACTCTCTCCCCAATTGCTGACGCAGCCAACTGCATAAAGTCTCTGAAGGTAGGGGAGTTTGAGATACGAGACGATGGAAACGGCAACATAATTGTGCTTCTTCGAGGCTTAGAGATCGGCTCAAAAAAAGCAAATAGCGCGGCTGAGACTGGGTCCGAAAAGGGAGGGTTTGGGCCCTATTCGGCTCAGGTAGAGGCTGCAATCAGGGCGTTCAAACGCGACCATTACCCAAATGCTGATATCTCTGTGAGTTTTGTTGGCCATAGCCAGGGAGGCATCGCCGCACGCAATATTGTCGGCGATTCGAAATTTTGGGGCAATGGCATAACGATCGGCACGGTAGTCACAATTGAGTCCCCGGTTGATGGGATCGATATTCCTAGCGGTGCACCGTCGGTCTACCAGTTCAACAACACTAACTCCAAGGTCTCTAAAATGGACTTCGGCTGGAAACCCCTAGTTGCTAAATTGTTCACTGGTTCCCCCGGCGACACTAAGAATGAGCACGTTGTCAACGTCGCGACAGGCGGGGGCCATGCCGTTGACCAGTTCAATAAGGGCGACTTCGAGAACCCCCAAGATAAGGAGCATTGGGCCAATGCGAATAAGGAGATCGCTGCCAATTTCAGCGGTAAAGCTTGCACGGCCTACAGATATCAGCGCCCCTGAAAATAAATCTCCACTAGGTAGAAATTTTTGCGTCACGGTTTTGCGCTAAGCGCGTTTCACTGGTTACGAAGGTAAGGGTCTTATCCGTTAGTAATAGTGAGAGGTGTTGTAGATGAGTCAAGTTGGTGGAAATCTCGAGCAACTTACGTCGCTCAAAGGGAAGTTCGATACTGAGGCCCAAGATGTTCAGCGTCTCATTGGGTCCATTAACGGTGCGCTTGGCAACACTTGGTGGATTGGGGGAGCAGCGGAGCGTTTTAAGGAAGCATGGGAGAGCGAGTACGTTTCAGCTCTGAACAAACTAATAACGGCTCTTCAAGAGGCTGGGCGTGAAGTCGGTAATCGTGAGCAGGCCCTGCGCAACGCAGGGCAATGATTATCCGATTCTGATCTTGTCTCGAGGCAGAGTTGAGAAACCCTTACGGTGATGCTGACGCGGCAGAGCGTATAGCTGTTAAATGTGATCATGAGGCAGATCGTTTAGACAGTGCTGCCCGTAATTGGGAAACGAGGATTAACCGAACTCGATGGAAGTGCGGGAAAGCAGACCGTACCCGTTCTTCAATTGGTCAATCAGCAGATAGGATACGCCTAAAATCGAATGAGATGAGACGCCTCGCGCAGGATCTCAGGCGACATGCACTCGACATACGAGAGAAAACGCGCCGACTCGAGGATGCCGAGCGACGTTCAAGGAATTGGATCGATTGGCAACGCAAACATCCGCCTGCGGTTCCTATGCCATACCACCCGCCCATTCACGCTCCGCTCGATATCCGCTGGTTAACAGTCTTGGCAGAGATTCGTCGTCATGGTGGGGTGGTGTGAGGTAATGGGCCGGATACTGATTGACACGCGAGATATTCGTGATGCTGCTCGCGATTTGCGTGGTGGTGTTGGGGCAATCTCCGAGGCGCGTGCGAGTGTGAACTCTGTCTTTAGGGGATCCTGGCTTGGCCCTAATGGTGGGGGCTTTCAGTCGCGTTGGGATCAAGAGTTGGCTGTTATCAATCAGGTTGGTAATGAGGTTGAGCGTATCGCTGGAGATCTTGAAGCCTATGCGTCAAGGGTCGATTCGGAGCAGCGTTTAGGTTCGCAGATTCGTGGCGTTGCCGGTTGGACACTGCGCACTGGCAAGAGTTTCTTGTCGAGGGCTTGGAATGCACTTAAAGCTGGTTGGCAAGCATTTATGGCGTTTCTGACGCGTATCTCGAAATTGATACGCGAAGCAATGGCGCTATTAGCAAAAGGTAATTTTTTGGCGGTGTTAGTGGGAGGGATTACATGGTTAGTAATTAACTGGCGATCGCCCCTCAACATCTTAAGGGGGGTCGGTCTGACTCCTCGGCAAGAAGCCATTTATAACTTGATTATGTCGATACCTGTTGTGAATCTGTACGCTAAAGCAATACAACTAGTTGCAGACGAAGTTGTTGTGGTAGTTGAGGAAGTGAAGTGGATGTCCTACAACGGCTGGCAGGGTCGCGAGCCGAACGCTGAGGAAATGCTAAATGCTGAAAAACTGAAGAAAGACATTGGAGGCATTCCAGGTTACGGACCTGCAGTGCGCATAGGGGCGGACTTAGCGTTTGTCGCCTCGGACACCATTCAATGGGCGACTGCAAACGGAGGAAACGGACGGCCTCCAACCGATGTAGAGACGCGGCATGCATCGCAGCTTGCTAAAGATGTTTTAGACCTCCCAAAGATTTTCTCTGAACCGTGGAAAGTCGCGACAAATTCTCTCGATGTGCTGTTTGGTACTCATATTCATTCCTTTTTAAAACCCTCTCATTGGCTTGACGGCGCTTTGAAAATGTTTACTAACGCTCCACCTCTCGTCGGGCATGCCTCGTGAGTTCAGATACTGCGGTAGCAGAATTGCAGAGCACTTTCACGAGAGTAGAAATGGAACTGATTACTTCAAGTATTTTGGCGGCGGGAATTGATGCTCGCAGAGTGCCCATCCAGGTTGGTGCCTCCCTAACAGCCATAGATTCTCTGAGGAAAAGCGGGTCAATAATTCTCCGCTGGCCGCTATTCGGGCTTACCGAATCGCTTGAGATAGATCCAAGAGTCGTTGCGCTCGCCACACCATTCGTCTTTCCAGACGCGGCCTTGAGGCTTAGTTTTGTTAACACCGATGCGCTGAGCGGCGCCACTTATTGCATGCTCCCTGACACAACTGTACGAGTAGTTATTACCGAGGCAGGTGTCTCCTTGACGCCCCTTTTGACCCGTGACGTCATGATTGCGCTGAGGGGCGATCTGCCGTTGGCTCCTCGAGCGCTTGCGACAAGAACTGGTACAGAGGTTGATTATTCGATAGTCGCTGCGGCAGGTGAACTCTCGATGGGGGGAAATAGGCAAGAAGCCGTGCTGGAACTCGTACAAGCAGGGGTACCCGCTGCAGTGGCAGCAGAATATGTTGAAGCGCTCAGTGCTCCGGCATCATTCGGAGTCGCATTTAATGGAACCACAGGAGTTGCCTGGCTACAAGGTGCGGACGGCGGCCCACTTTGGTGGGGCCCAATGGCGGATTCGCAGGAAAACGATTCGATTTACGTAGGCGAAATTAACTCCACCGATGTTCTCATTGGAATTGGCCGGTTGCTTCCAGGAGGCCCCGGGTGGGATGACATCCTCTATCCATTACGAGATGGTGAAGGCCCTGGCATGGGGTTGGTGGAATCATGATTCCTGAATCGCCTAATAGTCAGCCTGACTGGGTTCTTGACCTTGCTGCGCTTGCGGATGAAGACAACGTCGCTGTTGATGGGCTTAATCGCATTTTCGGAGATGTGCGTCTTGTATTTGCTCTTCACCCCGAGCGTCGACGAGCGCTTTGGGACTTGATCATTAGTCGTGGCACAGAGCCGACGACTCACCAAGAAGTTGGATAAAAGATTGGTAGGGCAGGAATGAAACTCAAAATTCCAGGGCAGTGGAGCACGAATCGAATCTCCACCGCTGTACTTGCGTCAGTGCTGGCACTCACCAGCGGTGCCGCAGCGCTCATCGCGTTTAAGCCATCGACCTCTGTTCAACATCTATTGAGCGGTGGCGCTTACGTTGTCAACGGCAAGTCGTACGTTCATGTTAATACTGCAACTGGAAAGGCAGACTTACGCGGATATACCACCGACCTTGAGGGCAGGATCACTGACATCGTGCAGCAAGACGGGAACGCAGTTCTATATACGAGCAAAGGTGCTATCCCAATTAGTCGCCGCACGATGCGAACCGAGAAGATTATTCCTCGCGCGCAGATCAACTCGGGGTTCACCGTTGTTGAGACCGGAGTCGCCCCCAACCAGGATTTTTACACTGCAAAGGAGTCCAGAGGTTGGGTGCAGCGTGAAAGCGGGCAACTTACTCAGAAGGCCGGTGGGCAGATCAAATTCAAAACCAAGATCACTCCTCTCATTGGAGGCCGCGATGGAACCCTCGTTGTCGTAAAGCCGTTAAGAGCAGAGATAGCGACTGTTTTCGGTGGAGTACGAAAGAAAACTATTTCGTTTGGCTCGTCTGAACAAGGGGCTCCTCTCACTGCCGGGCGGGTTGATGGGAAGGCCGTTGTTGTTGACCCCGCATCAGGGAAAATCGTCGTGTTTAAAGACGGCCGTGTGGTTCGCAGCGTTGAGCTCGGGTTGACCGGAGAAGCAAAAGTCTCGACCGACTCTGAGACCGGCGAACTAGTCCTCATTCTCGATCCCACGCAGGGCGCTAAGCGGCTACTCGCTGTTGATGTTGATACCGGCGCTGTGCGCGAAGTTTCCCTCCCGCCCGGTGCACTCGACAATGCGACCGCACCACCGTTAGTGACCCCTGATGCCATATATCTCTACAACAAAGATGATGGCCCGAAAACACTCGTCGCATACGACAGCGAATCTGGTGTGAAGCTGAGCAGTGACGATAAGTTCAAAGAACTACCAAGAGATGCGCATGTAGAGGTTGTGGACGGAAGTGTGATCGTCGATAATCGGGGCGGGGATGATGCCTATGTGATATCTGGCCCCGATCGGATTGACAAGGTGGAGAAGGGAGACATAGGCATTCCGGAGGTCAACAAGAATCCAAACCCACCCACAACAACTACTCCACCGGTCAAGCCGAATGCAGGAACACAACCATCACCGAGGGTTGTAGTGAAACCAGGTGCGCCAGTTTTAACTGGAGTCCCTGGCGACAAGAGTGCCACTTTGACGTGGTCGGCTCCAGACTCCGGCGGAGGAGTAATTAAAGGTTACAAGTTGGAATGCGCTCCAGATTGTGGCGGCTACGGCGGCGAAGGTATCCCAGCAACTGCGTTGGGTTATGTCGTGAGCGGCTTGGACAATGACAAGACGTATAAGTTCAAGGTAGCGGTTGAGAATGATGCACCTAGTGATGGTTGGGGGCCTTGGTCAAACGAAGTCGAGGTCGATCCAACTGGGGATGTACCGAGACCACCAACGAGCGTGGAGGTTACTGACCTTCATAAGGGCAAACTTAAAGTTTCTTGGACCCCTTGGGCCCCTAGCGCAAACAGTGTCGTTAAATTTGTAGTTACCGGTTTCAACGTCTATGCCGGCGATCGAACCGCAGCGGAGCGAAACCAGTGCGGCTCAACCGTGCCAGCGGGTTCAACTGCGATTGACCTTTCACCATCATCTTGCTGGCAGTTCGATTCTGATGCGTCTGAGGCGCTCAAGTTTTTTGTCACTGCGGTGGGGACTTCCATAGGTGCAGATGGGTCATCTCCGCCTGAGTCCGCTGCTTCAGTCGTAACCCGCAGCATTGACCCCTACCGCGCTCCGGCTGCACCTGGTGTAACTGTCTCCCCGTCTGCGAAAGGAAAAGTTACGGTCACTGTCGAAGCGGGGGTAACCGCTGACCGCCCTGTGCATTATGAACTTAAGGCCAGCGGTGTCACCGGCACGGGGACGCCTGATCGGCTCGATACTCTCAATAGTCCCGGCAACCCTTTCACCGTTTCAGTGCCCGATGACGCGCCAACAGGTTACACAGTTGACGTTACCGCTGTGTACAACGATACAACTCTACTCTCCGATAATAAGTCGGCACCGACTAGCAAAACTGTAGTTACCCCTCTCTCTCCAACCGTGAGTGTCCGTCTTACGTCGAATGCATGGAATAGCGCGACGGTGGAGGTCATCGCTTCCACTGGCGCCACGTGCACCGACACCGGTGGTCGCAGCAACAATTGCGGATCGTTCACGGTTCGCTCCACCGGAAGTCAGAACTTTACCGGCGACATTACAGCGACGAATATTTACGGCCAAACGGGCACCGGAAACTATAATTTCACAACACCGCCGCATCCGCCGAAGGTGGAGATTAGCAAGGGAGCGGCTACCAACGGCGGTTGTACAAATGGTGTTTGTGCATGTTCAAATAGTAGTTGTGCATATATTCATGTAGCGACTTCGTATGGTGCTGGCGGAAGTTATACGTGCAGCGTAGATGGGGGGCCTGTCGCCGCTGGGAGGGGTTATTTCACTAACAGAGGTGGCGCGGTGATTTACGGGAATGTTGGCGTGAATAGTTCGAATGAGTATTTCTTTTTGGGATATCCGGGGGCAATAATCCACTGCACCGTTAACGGTGTCGATAGCAACCAAATGACATGGTAGTAAGAAATATTTTCTAGTAGTTCTGATCTCTTCTAAAAACTATTTACGACTGGAGCATTAGTGACTGATTACAAGCGATTTGCAGAGATGGCGGCGAGAATCCGCGAGAATGTTGAGATTGTTACTCGGGGTAAGAGCGAAACAAGGGGCGCAAGTTGAGAGTTAATTCGAAATTGGGTTTGCTATCTGGTGTGACTGTTTTGGTTTTGGTGCTATCGGCATGCGGGAGCAGCAGTCAGAAAGCAAAGCCCGCTACAACTACGAAAGCTACAACTACCACCGGCGCTAACGACGCCGGAACCCCGACGACAACAGGTGTATCAATTAGCAAGGGAGCGGCTACCAACGGCGGTTGTACAAATGGTGTTTGTGCATGTTCAAATAGTAGTTGTGCATATATCCATGTAGAGACTTCGAATGGTGCTGGCGGACGTTATACGTGCACGGTAGAACCTGGTAGCCCTCCCGCCGCTGGGATTGGTGATTTTACCAACAGCAAGGGCGCCGTGATTGTTGGGAATGTCGGCGTGAATAGTTCGAATGAGTATTTCTTTTTGGGATATCCGGGGGCAATAATCCACTGCACGGTTAACGGAGTTCAGAGCAACTCCATGACATGGTATTGAGAAGTATTTTCTAGTAGTTCTGATCGACTATAAAACTTGTGATTGTCGCTTCATAGGTTCAAGTATTACGGTTATGTTCTTGCCAATAGTGCAGCACACTATTGGCCTCAAATAGGGCTGGACGGTGTGTTGGTAGGTGTATGAGTATGGGGGTTCTGGAGAATCAACGATACTTGTCCCAGGTTTTAGTGTTAAACGCCGTATCGGTGTCGGCGGCTTCGCTACCGTCTACGAAGCTGTACAAGAAGACGTACAAGCTCCGGTAGCACTAAAAGTGTTGGCTGTAGATCACACTGACGAACGGGTACGCGCACGCTTCGAACGTGAGTGCCGCACCATGGGACGCCTACGAGACCAACGCGGAATAGTCCCGGTCTACCAATCTGCGTTTACTAGCGATGGTCGGCCAGTGATTGTTATGGCCTACATGCCCGGAGGGTCTCTCCTAGATCGCTTACGCCAGGCTGGGACTTTAAGTGTTGAGGAAGTCACCACTATTGGTGTGACATTGTCGCGGGCTTTACAAGCCGCCCACGATCAAGGTATTTACCATCGCGATATCAAACCTGAGAACATTCTTATAGACCGTGATGGTCAAGTCGCTCTCGCAGATTTTGGGCTCGCTACTGTTGATGATCTTCTAACCTCTACACGTACTGATGCGTCTCTTACTCCCCCACATGCTCCACCCGAACGGTTTTTAGCAACAGAAGACACAAACCTTGCTGCCGGTGACATCTACTCGCTCGCGTCGACTCTGTATCAGCTTCTTACTGGTCGTCCCCCGTTTGGGACAAGCAGTGATGGTGGTCTAGCAGCACTAATTAATCGTGTGATCGCAGACCCGCCACCCAATATTGATCGACCCGACATGACCGCCGGCCTTACCAACGCCATAGTTTTAGGTCTATCTAAAAACCCTGATGATCGTCCCCTAAGTCCGGCAGCATTTGGCGAGTTGTTAGCTCCAGGGATGATCGCACAGACCTCTACCGACCCAGGGTTACTACCCCTCCCAACAGACCGCCTAGCGATACCAGTAGTCATACCGGAAGTTGACTCGACACCTACTGCAACGCCGACAGCGATTCCAACGCGTGTAACTACACCCCAAGACAGTGGCGGGTCAGAACCTTCTGCAGATCCGAACGCGACTCGAGTTGTTGGCGGCACCCCTTCCAACCCAGAATCAACACCCACATCTATGCCAACGCGTGCTGTCGCTCCAGTAATCATTCCCGGAGCACAGCCCCCGACTGGACCCCCACCAACAAAGCGTAAACGTGGCCTCATCATGATCGCGATCGTCCTAGCGGTGCTCGTCATCGGTGGTGGAGCATTCGCAATGCAAGGTAGTGGGGATTCGAAACCGACAAGACAGTCCGCTAGGAAAGTTACAACGACCACCACGAGCACGACTCTTGGGGTAAACCCAACGGCAGTTGCCCCACCAACAGATGTATCGCAGACACCAACACCAAGTCCCCCACCCGCGCCCCGGACCAGTACGCAAATTCGTGGAACTGCCCCTGTCTCTACTACCGGCACCTCTGGTTCGTCTGGTTCGTCTGGTTCGTCTGGTTCGTCTGGTTCGTCTGGTTCGTCTGGTTCGTCTGGTTCGTCTGGTTCGTCTGGTTCGCCGAAGGTGGGGATTAGCAAGGGAGCGGCTACCAACGGCGGTTGTACAAATGGTGTTTGTGCATGTTCAAATAGTAGTTGTGCATATATTCATGTAGCGACTTCGTATGGTGCTGGCGGAAGTTATACGTGCAGCGTAGATGGGGGGCCTGTCGCCGCTGGGAGGGGTTATTTCACTAACAGAGGTGGCGCGGTGATTTACGGGAATGTTGGCGTGAATAGTTCGAATGAGTATTTCTTTTTGGGATATCCGGGGGCAATAATCCACTGCACCGTTAACGGTGTCGATAGCAACCAAATGACATGGTAGTAAGAAATATTTTCTAGTAGTTCTGATCTCTTCTAAAAACTATTTACGACTGGAGCATTAGTGACTGATTACAAGCGATTTGCAGAGATGGCGGCGAGAATCCGCGAGAATGTCGAGATTGTTATTAGGGGTAAGCGCGAAGCAATTGATCTCGCGATTGTGTGCCTGATAGCGGAGGGGCATCTCCTTATTGAGGATGTTCCTGGGCTGGGCAAGACGATGTTGGCCAGAGCAATTGCAGCATCAGTTGATGCTGAGTATCGGCGTATCCAATTTACGCCAGACCTTCTTCCTAGCGATATAACTGGCATATCAATATTTAATCAAAACACCCGAGAATTCGAGTTTCAAATGGGGCCAGTATTTGCCAATGTTGTTTTGGCGGATGAGATCAATCGAGCCTCGCCAAAAACGCAGTCGGCACTACTCGAGGTCATGGAAGAGCGCAGGGTTACTGTTGATGGAGAGCCACGCAATGTCCCTCGACCCTTCATCGTGGTGGCTACCCAAAACCCGATTGAGCTCGAAGGCACCTACCGCCTACCTGAAGCCCAACTCGACCGCTTTTTAATGCGCATCGAGATGGGCGCTCCCGATTTAGCAACCGAGGTAGATATTCTACGAACGCATGGCGAGCGAAATCCGGTTGACACTCTACGACCCGTTGTCAGTGGTCAAGATGTTGCAGGGATGGCCGCTGCTGCTAATACCGTGCATGTCTCGGAAGGCATTTTGGAGTACACGGCGCGAATCGCGCAAGCCACACGAACTACCCCGGAGATACGTATTGGCGTATCCCCGCGTGGAACGCTCGCACTGGTGCGCGCTGCCCGTGTGCGTGCAGCGATGGACGGAAGAGAGTTTGTTGCCCCCGATGACATACGCCTGCTTGCTCCTGCGGTCATGAACCATCGTCTAATACTCTCTCCTGAAGCCGAGTTGCAAGGCCGGAAAGCTGGTGCGGTTCTTGCTTCAGTTATAGACGCAATTCCTGTTCCACAGCGACGCGTCGACGCGTGATCACCTCGAGCGGCCGCGCCCTCCTTATTGGGGCGGGCGCTCTGTTTGTAATCGGGGTGTTGGTTTCGGCTTGGCCAATGGTTGCGGTTGCGGTTGCGTTTGCAGCCGCGGTTGGGCTTGCACGCATCCTGTTTGGATCGCAGGGCGACCTTCAGTACACGCGCGTCCTTGACAGGGAACGGGTAACGCGTGGTGAGGCAGCGATAGCGATGCTAACGGTTCGGAACAAAACGCAGCGACGAATCCCATCTAGCCAAGCAATCGAGCCCTGTGGACAGCAATCAATAACCGTCCCTGTCCCTGGCCTTATCGCGGGTGCCGGTCGCACACTGCGCTATCAAATTCCTAGCGACCGGCGCTGCATCATGCCGATTGGGCCACTACGCGTCGAACGTAGTGACCCCTTCGCACTTGTAAAATTTCAACGATCTGTGGGTGCTGCCACGATCCTCTATGTACATCCCAGGCGTCATGCGTTGAGACGCCTGCCGTCAACCTTGCTTCGCAGTCTTGATGGGCCAACAAGTGACCGCGCGCCTCGTGGGAGCGTGGTCTTCCACGCTATTCGTGAGTATGTTCCCGGCGATGATCGAAGGCATATCCATTGGCGCAGTTCGGCGCGTACCGGTGAACTGAAAGTTCGACAGTTTGTCGATACAAGCAAGCCAGATGTAACTGTCGTTCTTGATATAGCGAGAAATCGACACTCCGAGGAGTCATTCGAGGAAGCGATCGAGGTAGTTGCATCATTGATGGTGGCTACAACTGACGCTGGATTTCCAACTCATCTTGTAACCTCTAATGGAGCAGAGTTCACGCCCTCGGGGCCACATCCGTCTCAATTCTTACTCGACCACTTAGCAGGGCTAGAGATGTCAGATACGGCAACCCTGGACAAAACTCTTGAGACTCTTCGCAAGGGAGGCAACACCCTCTGTGTTGTAACTCGCGATTTAAGTCTGCACGAAGCCGCCCTTATAGCCGCTCGCAAAGGCGCGTTCCATTCGATTCTCGTTGCCCTCGTCGATCCTGAAGGTAACGGTTTGGTCGAACAAATACCACCCGGCGTGCGCGTTGTACGAGCACCGACTGCTGCCAGCATCGTCGGCGAGTGGAACGTGAGTATTAGATGAAAATCGCTGGAAGGCGCCTGCCGGTATCAACGCTTGTAGCGCTATCAATCGCACTTTTAGGTGCGGGGTGGTCATGGTCGGTTGTTTTTGTGTCGCCGGGTGCGCGTGTTGTGGTGTCGGGGCTTCTTGGCCCGCTACTGGTGGTATGCGCGACGCGAATGCGCCGCAAGACGCCGCCGTTAGCAATTACCGCTCTCCTTGAATTCCTTATGGCGCTTTTGCTATGGATAATCCTTGCTCCAGCCGACGAGGGCAGCCTCGGGAAAATTCTCACTGGAGTGCTGCACGGCTGGAATACGATCCTAAGTGCAGCGGTCCCGGTAGATACGGGTAATGGAGCAACGGCATTTGCTTATGTGATCTCTGCACTTGCCGGAGTAATTTCATTTGAGATTTTATTTCGAACGAGAACTCGAATCTGGCCGAGCGTCCCTGCCCTCTGCCTCGCAACTCTCGCTTATTTCATGGGGCGAGGCGGCCCATCATCTGTTCTGTTCCCCACGATCCTTCTAATCGTTGGGGCAGTCTCTCTGGCGCTGCTGCGATCGCGTGCCGCTGCAATTCCAGGGGCTCCATTTGATGAGAGTCTCCCGGAGGATGAGGATGCGGAATCAGCTGCTAGTGAATCGCGTTGGGGGAGGAAGGAAGCAGCCGTTGTTGGTGCGATAGTGGCACTAGCAATAGGCATTGTGGTCATGCTGATTAGCGCAATTCCGATTTTTGGCGGGCGAAATCCCACCGAACTCCATGACTCCTATGTGCCGAAGGAGCGAACAGCTGCAGCGGTGAACCCGCTTGATCAGGTAGCTGAGAGCGAGACGATGCCTGCGGGTTCCTCAAAAATTTTATTCTCTGTCAAATTAAGTGAGAGATTCAAAGATTGCAGCGATGCCAAGGTTGATCGCTGCCCTCGGTTTCCGATTGCTTATCTGCCGAACTTTGACGGATCAAGTACATGGAACTCCGATGCAATACTTCAGCCTGCATCCGAGCGAGTAGATCCGCCTTCCTCTCCGAAGGCCGGAAAAACAAGGCTTGTTAAGCAAACAATCACAGTGAACAAGGATTATCAGCGAGGTGTGCTCCCAGGGCTCGAGCGCCTAGTCAGAGTCTCCAAAGACGCTGCATCCCGATCTCGCGAGGTTGACCCAGCAACGGGTCTTCGTACTCTCTCGGTGAATGATTTGAATACGAAAAAACAAGGCCCTATTTTCTCCTTCGAAGCTTGGTCGAAAGTTCGGACCCTCACGGACGCTGACCTTAAATCGACATACCCGGATCCGGCGATCAAGAGCGCGAGTGAGAGGCTGGGACTCGGAGAGTTTCCTGTTTTGCAAAACCTAAGGGATAAAAAGATTTGTGATCCCACGGTCAATCAGAACGCAGGATTTCTGAAACTCTGCATATGGGAAAAGGTCTTGGCAAAGTATGCAGCGGAAAAAGTGAATGATTCTCCCGGCTATTCATTGAGCCGCTTAGAGGCATTTCTCTCAGCAGAAAAACCCTCAGGAACAACGGATCAATTCGCGACATCCTTTGCGACTGTTGCTACAAGTCTCGGCTGGCGAGTGCGAGTAGTTGTTGGATATCAAGTAGTTAAAAAAGAAGCAGCATTTGATGTGACATCTAGCGATCTCAGGGCTTGGCCGGAGGTGGCGTTATCGGGTCTGGGTTGGGTTGCCTTCTCTCCATTCCCTGGCGTTCAAGGAGTAGCGTCTCCACCAACTACGACTACTACCAGCAGTCCCGCAGGAAGCTCAACGACTCCGTCGACAACGCCGATATCAGATCCCAATGGAGAGCAGAACTGCGAAGGACGCGGCCGGTGTGGGCCAGTCGTCGGAGCTAATGACAGTAGTGACCAAGGAGCGCCAATCGTGCTTCTGCTCTCCCTAGCGCTTGTAGCTCTTGGCATCATTGCATCGGCACCCGGATTACTCGCTGCGCGTCGTCGTCGCCGAGCGCATACCGAGGGAGACCCTGAGACTCGAATAAGCGCCGCATGGAATGACGCGCTCGATCGGCTGCGTGAGGAAGGGCGCGATGAGGTTGAGTGCCTCACCGCGCAGGCTGCAGAGACTGCTACCGCTACTTCATTTGGTTTGGAATCCGCTGCTGAGGTGGCAATGCTTGGAGTTAAGACGGACCGAGCGCTGCATGCCCCTACTGCACCACAGGCCAACGATGCAGACGAAGCCTGGCGTCACGCTGATGCCCTGCGTGTACTAGTCGACCAAACACGCACGCGCTGGCGACGCCTTCGCTCACGTGCGATCCCTGCACGCTGGCGCTAGGGACTCATTGGGGGAGAAAAACGGCGGCGCGATATATCTAATGCCTATTGCTGCTTGCAGGGTTGAAGTATTCCTCGTAACGCTCAGGGATAGGAGAAGCAAAGAACGTTTGATACGGTCTTCGGTTTGCCAATCCCCGTCTCAGCGAGAAGGAAACACCAGTCCCCGGCCTTCCAATCCGTACTCGAATCCGGCCCACTGGCAATAAGGGTCTGATCACTCCAACTAGAACTGGTTATCTCTCCAAGTTGGACCTCTTGGTGAGCATTTTCTTCGCAAACAACCTCCGGCTGATTGAAGCAACTGTAAAGAAAGGTTGCGTGATTGCCGGACAAACGCCCTGACCAAATCAATTTTAAGCTCCCGGCTTTCGACGGCAGCTTGTTTAAAGTCAAGTTCGATTCATTCAGTGTAGTTGTGGCCACTGGCCGTTCAGAGTTGTTCTTCGGCCCGAGTGTCTTAACAGCCGAGGCAAGGATCACAAGTACAGCAACGCCTACGAGGATTTTTCGAAGCGGTGATCCTTGGCGGGGCGTTGCTTCAGTGGGCGCAGGGAGGACAACGCGTGTCGGCATTGAGGTTGGTGTCGCCTCCGGAACGCGCGTTGGCATCGACGTTGGTGTAGGTGTTGATGTAAATGTTGATGGCGATGCGGGCGTGGGTGTATTTGTGGGGACACGATCTGTTGGGAGTGGTAGTAACCCTGGGTCGGTAGAGGTCTGTGCGATCATTCCGGGTGCGAGTAACTCGCCAAACGCTGCCGGGCTTAGCGGACGATCATTAGGGTTTTTAGATAAGCCTAAAACTATGGCATTGGTAAGGCCGGCGGTCATATCAGGGCGATCAATATTGGGTGGCGGGTCGGCTATCACACGATTAATGAGTGCTGCTAGACCCCCATCACTACTCGTCCCAAACGGGGGACGACCAGTAAGAAGCTGATACAGAGTCGAGGCGAGCGAGTAGATGTCACCGGCCGCAAGATTCGCGTCTTCTGTTGCTAAAAAACGTTCGGGTGGAGCATGCGGGGGAGTAAGAGACGCATCAGTACGTGTAGAGGTTAGAAGATCATCAACTGTAGCGAGCCCAAAATCTGCGAGAGCGACTTGCCCATCACGATCTATCAGAATGTTCTCAGGTTTGATATCACGATGGTAAATACCTTGATCGTGTGCGGCTTGTAAAGCCCGCGACAATGTCACACCAATAGTGGTGACTTCCTCAACACTTAAAGTCCCAGCCTGACGTAAGCGATCTAGGAGAGACCCGCCGGGCATGTAGGCCATAACAATCACTGGACGGCCATCGCTAGTAAATGCAGATTGGTAGACAGGGACTATTCCGCGTTGGTCGCGTAGGCGCCCCATGGTGCGGCATTCGCGTTCGAAGCGTGCGCGTACCCGTTCGTCAGTGTGATCTACAGCCAACACCTTTAATGCGACAGGAGCCTGTACGTCTTCTTGTATGGCTTCGTAGACGGTAGCGAAACCGCCTACACCGATACGACGTTTAACACTAAAACCGGGGACAAGTATCGTTGATTCTCCAGAACCCCCATACTCATACACCTATTAACACACCCCACCCAATTTGAGGCCAATAGTGTGCTCCACTACTAGCAAGAAAATGATCCTAGTGCTCGGCCCATGGCTTTGACAGGCCCGGTGGTAGTCACCCTTCGTTTTGAGAGGGATTGGGTTGTTAGTTAACAGAAAGTGAGGCCATTTGATTATCGGTTATAGCCTTGAACCTTTACTTGCATTTGGTCCGAGGTCACCTCGGTGCTACCACCAGCCCACCAATACATGTACCAACTACCGTATTCTGGGCTGAGGTAACAAACAAAGTACGTAGCCCCTGGAGTGACGGCAACGTTCCCAATGTCAATTCCACTCTCACCGTAATTTTGCACAGCAGCACCTCCGCCGGCAATTCTGCCGCTGCCGCAGCCGTCAATGCCGCTAGTGGTTAGGTAGATCGGCATCGTTGCGGCCCCTCCGGCGCCCCGCCCAATTGTGGCCGCGATGTATGTGATCGTGTTGCTTTGTGCTGTGAACGACTGCCAAGCAGATCGCCAGCTGTTCCCCCAATATGGTGCACCGCCTCGAATGTTGTCGTAACTAGTAATGCCGCGCCGGTTTACTGGGGTTGTGGTCGTAACTGGGGGAGGCGGTTGTGTGGTTGTGGTGGTTGCCTTGGTGGTTGTGGTCGCTGTTCTTGTCGTTGTAGATACCAGCGGAGGTGAGGTGGGAGTCGCGGCTCTTGTCGTTGTGGTTGCCTTGGTCGCTCTTGTCGGTGTAGCGGGCTTTGCCTTCTGATTGCTACTCCCGCATGCCGATAGCACCAAAACCAAAACAGTCACACCAGATAGAAAACCCAATTTCGAATTAACTCTCAACTTGCCCCCCTTATTTCGCTCTTACCCCGAATAACAATCTAAATATTCTCTCAGATTCGTGCCGCCATCTCTGCAAATGGGATTGTTGTCGGTTGGGGTTGCCATTGAACAGAAAGTGAGGCCATTTGATTATCGGTTATAGCCTTGAACCTTTACTTGCATTACATCACTCGTTGTGGCGGTGTTCCCACCAGCCCACCAGTAAGTCACCCAATCAAGGTTCGGGTAGTTCGGGCTTACATAACAGACAAAGTAGGTAGCCCCCTTAGTGACGGCAATGTCCCCGATGTCAATGCCTGTCTCGCCGTAATTTGCAACAGCGGGACTTCCACCCGCCAACCGTCCCGCGCCACATGCCTCAGACGTTGTGTTTGTCAGGAAGATAGGCATGCAACAACCTGAGCCCCCTCCGACGGTAGCTGCTATGTACGTAATCGTGTTGCTTTGTGCGATAAACGACTGCCATGCATATCTGAACACATTGTGAAGTGGCGCACCCGGCTGCATTCGGTCATAACTAGTGATGCCTCGCCGGTTAACGGGTGGCGGTGTGGTTGTCGTGGTTGTGGCTCGGCTTGTCGTGGTTGTGGCTCGGCTTGTGGTGGTTGTGGCTCGGCTTGTGGTGGTTGTGGCTCGAGGAGCAGTAACAGGGGGACTGGTAACTGTAGGAGCCACTTTGGGCACCGTGGCTACAACTCCTCGGCTTGATGTTGTAGTCACAGGCTGGGAACTCGTTGTTGATGTCTGCTCCGCACCTGTTACAGCTGGGGATTCCCCACCGTTAGCGCCTGCGGTGGTCGTCGTAAGTTCTCTATTGGCAGATTGCTTTGCCGGTTTCGAATCCCCGCCACCATTCATGGCGAATGCTCCACCACCGATGAGGAGTACCGCTACGCCTATCGCGACCACGATGAGGCCACGTTTACGCTTTGTTGGTGGGGATCCATTCGGGGGCTGTGATCCGGGAATGATCACTGGTGCGACAACCCGCGTTGGCATTGACGTTGGTGTCGATGTTTGCTCCGGCGTTGGTGTTTGGGCGCGTGTTGGCATTGATGTTGCGGAAGCAACAATGCTGCTAGGGATGCTCGCTGCTGGGCTCTCTAACGGATCCCAGAGAGTTTCATTTCCTCTAGTGACATGCCCTGTCCAGAGTTCTCCATCCCAATAACGCAGTGTGAAACGCCCCGAAGGGTCAGCAAGCCATTGGGCGGCAACAGCCGCTGCAACCGGAGCGGGGACGCGCGTTGGCATCGAGGTTGGTGTCGCGTCCACTATTGGGATGACTACCGGTATCGCTACACGATCTGTTGGTAGGGTTAGGAACCCTGGATCAGTAGAGGTCTGTGCGATCATCCCTGGTGCGAGTAACTCGCCAAACGCTGCAGGACTTAGCGGACGATCATCAGGGTTTTTAGATAGACCTAAAACTATGGCGTTGGTGAGGCCGGCGGTCATGTCGGGACGATTTATCTTGGGTGGCGGGTCTGCTATCACACGATTAATGAGTGCTGCTAGACCCCCATCACTACTCGTCCCAAACGGGGGACGACCAGTAAGAAGCTGATACAGAGTCGAGGCGAGCGAGTAGATGTCACCGGCAGCAAGATTCGTGTCTTCTGTTGCTAAAAATCGTTCGGGTGGAGCATGCGGGGGAGTAAGAGACGCATCAGTACGTGTAGAGGTTAGAAGATCATCAACAGTAGCGAGCCCAAAATCTGCGAGAGCGACTTGCCCATCGCGGTCTATGAGAATGTTCTCAGGTTTGATATCACGATGGTAAATACCTTGATCGTGTGCGGCTTGTA
>Ga0209086_10000900_pt1 | contig 24468 bp, 22 predicted proteins | sample M_130207_XF_Meta_FD_187312 | JGI IMG/M metagenome (GOLD analysis project Ga0209086, IMG submission 187312) | Freshwater microbial communities from Lake Montjoie, Canada to study carbon cycling - M_130207_XF_MetaG (SPAdes) (version 2) | ecosystem: Environmental > Aquatic > Freshwater > Lake... | reverse complement strand
AGCCTCGAGGGACTTCGCCGTTGGCCCAGTCAGCGTGACATGTCCCAACTTGCGTCCCGCGCGCGCGCCTTTGCCATACAAGTGAAGTTTCGCACCTGAAATTTCCATAATGCGAGAAGTGATTGGTGCACGCCCGACTAAATTGATCATGACGCTCGATCCTTTGCATTCAGTTGATCCAAGTGGCATTGAACCGACTGCGCGCAAATGATTTTCGAATTGGCTTGTGACTGCGCCATCAATTGTCCAGTGTCCAGAATTATGAACGCGTGGCGCCATTTCATTGGCTACAAGTCCCGCCGGCGTCACGAAAAATTCAACAGCGATCACTCCAACATAGTCGAGCGATTCCAGAAGCGCGCGAACATATTTTTGCGCAGCGTCGGCAAGTTGTCCATCTCGATCGCAAGGTGCAGGTGCTTGACTCTTCCAAAGAATTCCATGGCGATGTTCATTCTGAGTCAAGGGATAGAACAAAATGGATGCTCCGTGTCCAGGATTTCGCACTCGGACCGCAATCATGGAGACCTCTGCAGAAAAATCCACGAAAGACTCGAGAATGCATGGCACTCTGCCAAGTTCGTCCCATGCAGTTCGCACGGTTACAGCATCATCGCCATTTGTGCGCAAAACGCGTTGACCTTTACCGTCATATCCGAGCCGTCGAGTTTTGAGAACCGCAGGAAGAGGAACTTTGCGCACAGCGGCGTCGATTTCGTTCGCCGACGAAATCCCGATGAAGTTTTGGACTGGTATCGCCAAATCTCGAAATGTCGTCTTTTCTGCAATGCGATCTTGTGCAATCGCCAGCGCGCGCGCAGTGGGAGCAAGCATCAATCGCTCCGACAGCCACTGCGCAGTCTCTGCCGGAACATTTTCAAATTCATAAGTTGCGAAAGAGAGATCTTGCGCAAATCGTTCAAGACCATCCAAGTCGTCATATGGAGCGCGAATAATTTCTCCCAGTCGCGCGGCCGGGCAATCAGCAGCGGGTTCTAGAAAACGAAATTGAAATCCAAGCGGTAACCCAGCCAAGCCAAGCATGCGCCCCAGTTGTCCTCCGCCCACGACGCCGATTTTCACTGGCTTTTCTTTCGTGTGGATTTGCGTGCAATGGATTTGGCTTTAGAAGGTTTGGCCTTCGAAGGTTTGGCGGGATCAGGATTCGCAAGAACTTCTTTGGTTTGTCGCGATCGCCATGCTTCCAGTGAACGGCGAATTCCTGGACGGCTTCCGGCAAGAATCGCTGCAGCCAAGAGTGCTGAGTTGATCGCACCCGCGCGACCGATTGCAAGAGTCGCAACAGGAATACCTGCTGGCATCTGCACGATCGAGAGCAGCGAATCTAATCCGTGGAGTGTTTTACTTTCAACTGGCACACCCAAAACAGGAAGGCATGTCCGACTCGCAGTCATCCCAGGCAAGTGAGCTGCGCCACCAGCGCCAGCGATGATCACTTCGATTCCGCGACCGCGGGCTCGATCGGCATACTGAAAGAGTTGCGTTGGAGTTCGATGCGCGCTGACAACGCGTTGTTCAAATGGAATACGCAGCGCATCAAGCGTTTCGCACGCATGGCGCATTGTTTCCCAATCACTTCGAGAGCCCATGATGACGCCGACGAGCGGTCTTTGCGTTGCCATAGAGCGATGCTACAGAACGATTCATTCAATCCTCCACTTGTGGGAGAATTGACATCATTCTTCGGCCGCTTTGTCCACAAACTTCTTTTCAGCGTCGACGACGTCGCGAGAATCCTGCAAGACCTATCAGTGCGAGTGCGCTTGGGGCAGGAATGACGGCAATAGTCAAGTTGTCGACAGTTGGATAGGCAAAGCCAAACGCAATTGGCAGTGAGATAGTGATTCGGGTTATCGCCGAATTGGTCGAGTAAAATCCGAGAAATGCCGTACTCGAATTTGTGTTGATGTAACCGGTATGCGACGTTCCGTCTAGTAATGTTATTTTCACAAAACTCGCAACAACGGTGAACCCTTGATTTGTCCCAAAGAAATTACCGGATAATGCGCGAACATCGTTTCCAGAAAAATCAATTGTCAATGGCACTGCCAAAGCAGTTGAGAGCGCAGCATTCGAATCAACCTGTCCAACAAAGAGACCGCCAAATGCACTCGCAGACCAAGTGACCCCACCCATTGTTCCTGAAAGTGGATTTGAATAATATCCACTGAGATCATCGAAATTCTCGGTGTATCGCGTTGCGCCAATGGCACTTGTAGCGAGATTGAAGGCCTCCTCGCCAGTGAAAGACAACATGGCAGCGGATGACATTGAAGTGACAACCACAGATGAAAGAGCCCCGATAAATAAACAGTTTTTCAATTAAATACTCCATGAAAAAGGGACAAAACCTGGACAAACACAGCACTTGTCGAATTCACCTTTTTAGGGAAAGGATGCAGTCGATAGTTCTTAAATGAGTTTTACTTCATCTAAGAACGTTGAAAGTACCCCCAACGGCAGGAAATGCAAATTAATCTTCCTATTTTTTAAAAATTTACTTAGCTCCGTCATAGTCAGCGAATTTTTAAGTCATTGGCGTTAAAAAGCAAAGAATTTGGATCGAGCGCCCAGCCATCTCGGGAAGGTGCGGTCATTAATTCTTTCACCCTTTTGGCGTTGGTTCCACTGATGACGCCGCTTTCAAAGTCATATGTGATCGATCCTTGAGAGCGGTACGCGACGGCTCCGCAAAGTACAAGTTCGGTCAGTCGTGAAGCGTATTGAAAGTTGGATCCTGTCATTGCAAAGTCGGTTGGCAAATCCATCGTCCATGCGCGAACAGCGTTGATCCACTCGAGGTGATGTCCAGCAGGGCGGGTCAATGTGGGAGCTGGCGCAACAACTTTTTCGGCAAGGGCTTCAGGCAATATTAAATGTTCGTCATAGTTCGATAAGAGAAAACCCTTTGAACCTTGGAAGAGTGTGTTGAAGCGACCATAATTCTGTTTGTCTTTGGCAGAAAGTTCTTGCACTGTTGGTGAAACTTTTCCTCCATCGAACCAACGCAGAATCAGCGGATCTTTTCCTGCCATTCGCGATGGCCATGTAACTGCCCACGAAACTTCAAGTGACGCTGGACATCCCACGCTGTCGATTGCCGGGCCATCCGTGCCAATCTCTGCGCGTAATCCATTTTGTTCTCCAAGACCAAGCGCCCAGAATGGGAGATCCAAAATGTGACACGCCATATCACCGAGTGTTCCGCTTCCATACTTCCAATATCGCCGCCAATTTGCAGGCGCAATATCTTTGATATATGGACTCGGCAACGTGGGGCCTTGCCAGAGATCCCAATCAAGTGACGCAGGAACAAGCGCGCCAGGCGTCAACTGTCCGCAACACCATGATCTGTTATCCCAACAATCTGCAAATGAAACTTCACCGATGGCGCCAGAGCGAATCAACTCGACGACTGTTCGATAGTTGTTCCCCGCATGAATTTGCGTTCCCATCTGCGTTGGGACTTTGGCGGCACGCGCCATTGCAGCAATTGTGCGAGCCTCCGCAACTGTGTGCGTCAGAGGTTTCTCGCAGTAGACCGGCAGTCCGCAAGCAAGTGCCATTGCAGTTGCGAATGCGTGCGTGTGATCTGGTGTGCTGATCACCACAGCATCAATTTCGATCGCACCAGATTGAATGTCGCGGTACAGAAGTCGAAAGTCGCGATAACGCTTTGCGTTTGGAATTCTCGTCGCCGCTATGTCGAGCATTTTCAAGTCGACATCGCAGAGCGCAGAGATTTCGACGAACTGAGGCTGTGGTCCCGCATCACATTCTGCAAGAAGTTCATTCAGATTGTCCAGCCCACGCCCACCGACGCCGATGCACGCAATTCGCAGAGATTGATCACGCGCTCTTCTATATTTTGCAATCGGCCTCCCATCACTGCTCGAACGCTGACGAGATGATGTTTGGCAAGACCAAAGGGCAGAACTTGCCGCGAGAGAAAACCCAGAGATCTGCAAGAAGCGTCTGCGATTCATGCGATCAGGCTAGCAGGGAGAAGGAGTCGTGAATAAATCAAGAGGATCACTGCGCAGGAGTTGTGATGGGTGTCGGCTTCTGGACAAGATATGGAAAAAGCTGTTGAACACCGCCCACGATAAAACTGACCGCAACTGCTGCGAGAAGCAATCCCATGATTCGATTGAAGATGTTCATTCCTGTGATGCCAAAAAGCCGCGAAAGCCCTCGCGAAACACGCAGCGTGAAATATGTCAAAACACCGATCACCAAGCAGAGCCCAATCAAGATCAGGCGGTGCTGAAAAGTCGTCGCTTTATCCGCAACGATGATTGCAGTCGAAATGGCTCCAGGTCCGGCGAGAAGGGGGATGCCGATGGGAACAATCGCCACACTGTTTCGATGCGCAGCTTCCAATCGCTCGTCAGCAGAAATGCGCGCGCCTGCATCAGTTCGTGCGTTGAGCATGTTGATCGCCATCAGCAGAATCAGGATTCCACCCGCGATGGAGAAGTCCATCACATTAATCCCGAAAAACCCCAGTATTGTGTCGCCGGCGATGATCGATACTCCCAGAACCGTAAAGACTGTGATCGCTGCCGCACGTGCAGCGCGATGCCGTTCGTCTGAAGTCATCTGATTGGTGAGACTGACGAACATTGGAACGCCCATCACCGGATTGACGATGGCAATCATCGAAATAAAAATTTGCGCATAATCGACGTGGTTCACGCCTTCAATGTACGGGGAAGACTCTTCTGGCGGGTCTTGATAAAATCTCGACAATGAATGCGCTTATGAACAAACCAACTTTGAATCGAATATGTTTTCTATCGTCGCTCACACTCTCGCTGACAATGCTCGCATCTTTCTTGGGATGTGCGACGCAAGGTGGATTATCTTTTTCTCAATCGAAACCTATCACTCGCGAAGAAGCCGTGGCAATATGGAGTCTGACCGATTCCGAAAATGAACTCTTCAATATGATTTTGTCGGCCGATGGTTCCGCCGTTGATACGTGGTGGAAAGGCGAAGATGGCGCAAAGGGCGAGCGCGGCCGCTGGGAATTGGTCAATGGAACGATTGATATTCGTCTCAATAGTGGATGGCGCGATGTGATCTCTCGCTCTGCGCTTGGATATGACAAGTTGGGCTATCCACCGGGGCTTGCGCCGGGATCAGGTCCGCAGAAAGAAGCAGTCAACAGTGGGCAAGCAGTCAAAGTTTCTGGTGATGATCTGCGCTTCGTCGGCGTGTGGATCATTCCTGGCGCCCTCGCTGGACCAAAGTATGAATTGTATACCGCGCTTCGATCAGATGGAATGGCGATGAAGAGCATCGATGCGATCAATCAAGGGACCTGGCAGATCGAATCTGGAATTGCACATTTGTATTGGGCCGATGGATGGCACACGACGATTGAACCCGTTGACGACGGAACATTTTTCTCCAAGTCGTGGAAGCCAGGCGCCGCATTGAATGAAATGCCAAGCGGATCAGCCGCTGTTCGTCGTGTCATGAAGTGACGAATTGAAGTTGATTCTCTATTCGCTAAAACCAGGCTGAAAACCGTTGTATGGATAGTTCGGCTGCATAATCGTCGGATCCTCGTCCCATCGTTCTTCGAGAGCTGATCCATCCATCGACCATGCGTTTTCTTCATTGATGTTGTTTGAAGCGTGGGATAATGAAGTTGAGCCATCGCTCACATTCACGGATCTCTCGGTGCCGCATCCAAAGGTGCATCCAAGGATCGCAGTACAGAGTGCGGATTTTTTCAGCAGTGTGTTCGTGAAATTTTGTGTCATCGGGTTTCAGTATATGGAATCTGGTCAGTGGATAATGCTGGCGATTTTGGGATTTTGCATTGCCTGTCGACGTGGCGGAATCTCTGCTCGTTTGGGTGCAGGCTGTTCAGCAATCCGAGCCAAGACATCGTCAAGCAGCACTGGACCATACTCCCAACAATCGACGCCGACATCGGTGCTGCGTCCAATCGATTCGAATGCTCCATGTGTGTGTCCATAGAGATGCATCGCGCCGTCGAAAATTCCTTGCCAAGTCCGCATGGGATAGTGGCAACAGACGATGCGCTCTTGGCCACCTGCCCAGCCTTTGAAAGAAAGAATTTCGTGCGCATCACTAAAAATTTTCTTCAGTCGCTTGCGCGCAGGATCATGATTGCCGCGCACGATCTCGATCGTCTCGCAGAAAATTCGCTCGCGCAGACCTTTCGCATATTGCATACTGACTTCGCCTTCATCGCCTTTCCAGATTCGCGGTCCAGTGAAGTCGCCCAAATGCAAAAGGTGGTCCCGGCGATTGACGCGCGAATTGATGCGGTCAATCAACAGTTCGTCCATCGATCTCACATCGTTAATTGCGACAGGGCGCGCAAACAGCCCGATTGCTTCAGTATGTCCAAAATGTGTATCTGCAGTGACCCAAATTCGCTTTGCCATAATTGCATTCTATGAACAGCGACGGACGCAGCGAAGTTGGAGGCACATCAGTTCGCTACACCCCATGCAGGCAAAATCTAGTTGTGAGCCATGGGATGAAGTCCAGCACGATGCTCCAGATGAGCGCGAATCGCAGCAGCAATCGCTGGCTTTCCTTCCATTCGCGCAGGCTCTCGGCCTGGAACAACCAACCAAGCAATTTGCGCTGTTCCCTTTGGATTTTCTTCGCCGCGATTTGCAACGCATGCTCCGTGTTCTGCTGCGCGCGAACGAGCCGTTTCCATCAGCGCTTCATGCGAGGAAGTTTCTTCGTACTTAAAGCCAACCATATGCAGCGCTGGAAATTTTTTGTGCACAGCATCAATCACTTTTGCTGTTGGCCGAAGGTGCAACTTCCAATCACCATCAGCGGTTTTGACTTTGCCTTGGCGAATCTCAGTTGGTTCGAAATCAGAAACCGCAGCGCTCAATACCGCACCTTGGTGTGGGGTTGCTTGAAGTGTGTCGAGAACAAGTTGCCGATAGTGGTCGACGCTTTCAGCAATTCTCGCGTTGAGCCACGGAGGCGCAGCGATGCTTCCTGCTCCAAGAATCAATTCGACATCTGCGCCACACATTGCCAAGTCCTTCGCAATCGCAACTCCAAGCGCACCGGTGAATCGACTGCCCAGTCGGCGAACAGCATCGAGATGCGAAGGAACCGGTCCGCCAGTCACCAAGATTTTTTTGCCACGAAGGGGTGATGTGCTGATCGCACGCGAGAGCGCAGCAACAATCGGCTCATCATCTGGAAGATTGTGCTTGCCATAATCATCACGAGGTGCAATGACAGTCACTCCAAGTTGTTGCAGTTTCTCGAGGCTTTCCGTCAGAATGCGCGTGTGCATCGAACCATGCATCGTTGGACAGACGAGCACCGCACATGCGCCACGCTCCATTCGACCAAGAGCAGATGCCAATGTCGCAGTGATCGCGCCATCAGCAATTCCGCACGCCATCTTGTTGATCGTGTTGTATGTCGCCGGTGCGACGAGATACGCGTGAAATAATTCTTCTCCAGAAAGGTGTTCGGCGCGAGGGCCGAGTTTCGAGATCACTGGCCGATTCGTGCTCCACGCCAGGGTGTCTTCGGTGACATATCGAAGCCCTTCATCTGAAACAAACGCCGTGACTTCCGCTCCTTGTCGACGCAGACTCCGTGCAAGTGTTGGCGCTTTCATCGCAGCAATTCCGCCAGTCACAAGCAGCGCAATTCGCTTTCCTTGCAAATGATTTCCATCGAGTGGAACCGCGTGGTCGCCAAGCGTCGATGGAGAAGGGGGCTTTGGAATCCAGTGACTCATGGAACGACGGGTCCTCCATCTTTCCAGCCAAGGTTGAGAGTCTCTCGACCATCGAGAAAAGCATCGATCCACTGTCCAATCGCTTCTTGTCGCCAAGAGTTTGATGGGAAGAGTGGTTCTGGTGTCGTGTTACGACCGAGATACCAACGCGAGAGTTGACCGCGGTTGAGAATGAGCGCCGTCGCAATTCCCATCGAGATTGAACGCATTGTGATGATTGACCAAAGCGCATCGATACGAGTTCGATCCTCTGCACTTTCATCTGGAGTGATCCAAATACGATCACGCTCGATCGGCAAGTTGCGGGCAGTTTCGATCGTTTGCAAAATCGCTTCGCCAAATTCTGTTGCAGTCTGCCGCGGAAAACCACGAATTTCTTCCAGTTCCCCCGCGGATTTCATCTTTCGGCGCGCGGCTTCCAGCATGGGGCTATCAGGCATGACCGTGCGCGGAGGAAGATTTTTCTCCTTCGCGATTGAATATCGAAGAATCACAAGTTCTCGAAGAATGGTCATCACGCGAGGTCTCAGGCCAAGTCCGCGTGCGGCTCGGCGCACTTGACTCTCTGGTTCAAATTCTTCTATAGAGCGCAGTGATTCCGCACTTTCAGAAATTGTCCACGCAGTACGGTTTGCTGCTTCGAGTCGTTCTTCTTGGAGATGCCATACAAGCGGCAAATAGCGCACATCATCTGCTGCATATGAGAGTTGCGATTTCGATAAAGGTCGCGAATCCCATTCAGTAAATGTATGACCCTTGTTCAAACGAAGATTCGCCACGGCCTGCACAACATTGACCAGACTTGTGGGCCAAGGCATGCCCAAGAACCCAGCGGCTATTTGCGTGTCAATCACATTCAGAGCTTGGCGATTTGTTCGTCGCTGCGCGGCTTCGATATCTTGACCGCCGGCATGCACGATGGTGGTGAGAGTCGGATCGCAAACAGCATTCCAAACTTGCTCGAGCGCTTCTGCGTCGAATGCAAATGGATCTATCAGAGCAATACGTGTGCGTGTAGCAAGTTGCAGTAAACAAATATTTGGAATAAAAGTTTCTTCGCCAATAAATTCAGTGTCGTAAGCGAAACTTCCTTCCGCACGAACGTGCGCCATAAAATTGTCCAGCCCAGCGCGTGAGTCGATGAGTTCGGGATCGCCTTGAGGGACGAATGGGTGGACCATCACCTTCGACGCCGCTGGCGCTTCATCTGCATGGGCTTCTGCATGGTGCATCGCCCGTTTTCTGCGTCGAAAGTTCATTGAGTCTCGAAGGTTACTTGCAATGCGAAGTTAAATGATCGTCCTATAACATGCACTTGAATATCGGTTCGTATCAAATTGGAACTGAAGGTGTGGGTTCCCTATCATCTTGGACTTGGATCAAACGATCGGTTTTGCATGACACCCCGACTTTCTGGCCCCATTCTTTCGACTCGCCTAGATGGCTGTCCTCCATTATCAGAGGCTATTGAAGTTCTGCGTTCCAATATCGCATCCAAGATTCGGCTGAAGCAATCGAAGCCGATTCTTGAGCGTTTGGAAATCGAGATTGAGCCCACGGATTTGCTTCGATGGCTCGCCGCACAAGCATCCGATCAGCGATCCTTTTTTCGAAATCGTGAAGGGAATTTGTCAAGCGCTGGAGTTGGATGCGCACTCGATTTCTCTTCATGGGAAGATCCAACTCTTCGCGAATTACTGAAGCCGATCTCCGTTCAGCCGCATCAAGCGGGCGATCCATCCGAGCCGCTCTTTTATTATGCAAGTTTTTTCGACCCCGATGCAGTTGGCAAGCATGCTCCAGAGTGGGCGGGATTTGATCGCATGCATCTTGTTCTCCCAATGATCGAAATTCGGCGAACGAACGAGACCATCTTGGCAGTTCATGTCATGGGTGATGGATCCGCTGCGCTCGCTGCGCTTGAGCAATGTGAATTTCCTCTAGAGCATCTTGCGCTTCCGCGTGGATTGCGCCTCGCTGCGGATGGTGATCCCGTTCGATGGGCTGATGGAATTGATGCAGCGCTTGGTGCGATCGCATCTGGCTCAATTGAAAAAGTCGTGCTTGCGCGGACGCGTAGATATTCAGCGATTGAATCGATCAATCCATGCGGAATTCTTGCTGCTTTGATGGAGGAGGAACCAAGCGCTTTCCACTTCTTGGTTGAGCAAGTTCCTGGTCGTGCATTTCTTGGCGCAAGTCCCGAGAGACTTTTCCGCAGAATTGGAAATTTTATTCAGAGCGAAGCGGTCGCAGGAACATGTGGTCGCGGACCTGATGCGGCATCCGATGATCGCCTCGCGGGGCGCCTTCTTGCAAGCGACAAAAATCGGCGTGAGCACGAAATTGTGATTCGCAGAATTGAATCTGTGCTTTCGCCAATGGTCGAGAGTTTGATTTGTGATGAATCTCCAAGTGTCATGCGTTTGCGTCACGTGCAACATTTGATGACAACCGCACGTGGACAACTTCTGCCGCAGATCGATGATGCACAGATCATTTCAGAATTGCATCCGACGCCTGCAGTGTGCGGATGGCCAGTGGCGCAATCACGCGAGTTCATTCGCGAACACGAAAAGATGAGTCGTGGCCTTTATTCTGGGGTGGTCGGCATGACATCTCCAAGCCACAGCGAATTTTCAGTCGCGATACGGACTGCATTGATAAATGACACTGAAATGACTGCGTATTCGGGCGCAGGGATCGTGCGCGGTTCCGATGCAGATGCAGAGTGGCTCGAAACGGAACGCAAGCTTTCAGCGTTTGATGCGATCGTTGTCCGCGCATCGAATGAACTTCAAACGCTTGCGCAGGTCGCGCGAATGGGGTCGCATCATGTTGATGCGCATACTCAATCGCATCATCGTCAGGTCACTGGTTCGTGAGCGCTTCACCTTCGAAGTATTTCGATCCGACCGACGCTCCCAATATCAATGCGCTCTGGACTCAACTGGCATTCGCCGAGTGGTCGCGACTTGGTTTATCGCTTGCAGTCGTTTGTCCTGGATCTCGTTCCGCTCCATTGGCATATGCGATCTCTCGCAATCCTCGAATCGAATCCATCATCGCTCATGATGAACGCTCTGCAGGATTTGTTGCGCTTGGCGCTGCTCGTGCGACTGGTCGTGCCGCGGTGGTTGTGACAACATCCGGAACCGCAGTCGCAAATCTTCTGCCCGCAGTTGTTGAAGCTTCGAAGACAGGCACGCCGATGTTGTTGGTGACCGCAGATCGTCCTCCAGAATTGCATGATTGCGGCGCAAATCAGAGTATTCATCAAAGTCATATCTTTGGGGCATTTGCAAGATGGTCCATCGACGTGCCTTGTGCAGATGCGGCGATCGCACCACATTGGATTCTCTCAACCGCCGATGAAGCATGGCGAAGAGCGCATTCTCCTTCGCAGTCTGCAGGTCCAGTCCATTTGAATTGGATGTTTCGAGAGCCGCTTGCTCCGCGCATCGAAACATGGAAGCGAGAATCGATCGTTGATCTTTCTAAGTGGTCTCGCAGTCAAGAGCCTTGGAGACTCGCAATCGATGGAGGAGTGTCCTGGGAAGAAACGATCAATGGATTGATTGATCGAATTCGGATATCGAGCGAAGATGCGCATCGCGTGCTGTTGTGTGTTGGGGCGTTGTATTCACCCGCGATGCGTGCATTAGCGCAACAACTTGCCAAGCGTTTGGGATGTGCTGTACTTGCGGATATAGGAAGTGGTCTGCGACATGGTGACTGCCGTGGAGATGTTGTTGCTCACGCAGATTTGGTCGCGCTGTCGCCTGAGATGTTGAGTGCTCTGCGGCCAGATTTCATTCTTCGCTTCGGCGGAGCGATTTCCAGTCGTCGCATTGGTGAGTTTCTCGCGCAAGCGCGGCGCAGCGGTGCTCGCGAAATGATTATTCGAGATGGACCGGAGCGTATGGATTTCGAACATGCGGCATCGATCGAGTTGTCGATTGACACAAGCTTTTCATCGATTATTCGAGCGCAAACTTCAGTTGCAAGCAACACTGCAATCAAAGCGACAATTGTGATGAAGAGCAATTATGTGGACGCTTGGAAGTCGGCAGATGCAACAGTTGCACACGTTCTTGATGCGCGCCTCGAAGACCACGAGGAAGTGTTGGATGAACCCTCGACGGCCCGCATCATTTCTGCAGGTTGTCCTTCCGGCACGACTCTCTTGGTTGGAAACAGCATGCCGATCCGCGATGCAGACATGCATGCTGCAGGGGTCAAGTCTTCGCCGACGATCGCAGTCAATCGTGGCGCAAGTGGAATTGATGGTTTGATCGCAACTGCTGTTGGCCATGCTCGCGTCACTGGCGCGCCCACCGTTGCATTTGTCGGAGACATTTCTCTTCTGCATGATCTTGGATCGCTTGCGCTTGTCTCTGCCAGCACTGTTCCAGTGATCATCGTGGTTGTGAATAATGATGGTGGGGGAATATTTCATTTTCTTCCACTCGCGGATCATCCAAAAATGCTCGAACCTTGGACAACTGCTCCGCATGGAATCAACTTCTCTGCTGCAGCGAAGATGTTTGGAATGCATTACAACTCGCCGACGATTCGTGGGGATCTCGTCAACGATCTTGCTGAGGCATTCATGCGCGCCGCAAATTTGAGCAAGTCAACATTGATTGAGGTGCAAACGAATCGAATTGAAAATGTGCAGTTCCATCGCACGCTGCAGGGAGAAATTGTCGCTGCATTGGATCGCTCTCGTATTGGCACGAACACGACAACGGTGGTGAGCAATCCATGAGCAAATCTGATGTTCATGGAATTTCCAAATCGAAAGTTGATCGCCCGATCATTCTCATTCATGGTTTTCTTGGAACGCCATCGGATTGGGATCCATTTCTGACTGTTTGGCAAAGTGAAGCGGGTATAAATGCAAGCCCTTGTGTCACTATTGATCTCTTAGATATTGCGCGCCGAATCACTCTCGACGGAAAACAGGCCATCGGCCTCAAAGAGCTTGCATCACAGATCCTTGCAGATATTCAAGCAGATCAACGAATGAGCAGCGGATTCGATGTGATTGGATATTCGATGGGTGGTCGCATCGCATTGGAAATGGCGATCCAGCATGCAAGCCGAGGATCGCAGCGCCACGCAGATGCTCCGACGTTTACGTTGCTGAGCGCGCATCCTGGACTTGATGATGCAAGCGAGCGCAATATTCGTTGCGCATCTGATATACGACTCGCCGATCGGCTGGCGACAATCTCGGTTGCAACTGAAAAAGATGTCAGACTCGAATTTGCCACCGCTTTTCTTGATGAGTGGTATGGCCAGGCATTATTTTCTACTCTTCGAATGCGCAAAGATTTCATAGCCTTCGCGCAACGTCGGCGCGAAGCTTTGTCGAGTGATGATTGCGCATCGCTTTGGGCAGAGATTGTTGTCGGCTGTTCACCTGGGCGATCTCAATCACGGTGGGAAGCGCTCGAACACAGGCTTGACGATTGTTCGATGATCGTTGGTGACCGAGATGCGCGCTATGTCGCAGTTGCCACTCGCGCTCGCAGCATTGGCGTTGCCACAGCGCTCATTTCAGATGCTGGTCACGCCGCGCATATCGAACAGCCTGCGCAGGTTGCAGCACATCTGATCGAACTTCGTTTCAATCGCGTTCGGAGTTCTTTCCAAGATTGTCCAACACTATGAATGAATCAATGTTGCCAGCCGTTCCAAATCCAATTCAATGGATCGCCGGTGAAGCCTTCACAGATATCCGATACGAAACTGCTGAAGGAATCGCCAAGATCACAATTTGTCGACCAGAAGTGCGAAATGCGTTTCGACCACAGACAGTTGAATCGATGCGAAGCGCGCTGCGTGCTGCGCGTTACGACCCAAACATTGGCGTGATCATTCTCACAGGTGAAGGCTCACTCGCATTCTGTTCGGGCGGCGATATGCGCATTCGTCAAGAGGCTGGATATGCAGATGCGCAGGGGACTCAAAGTCTCAACGTGCTTGATTTGCAACGCGAGATGCGGACATGCCCCAAGCCAATCATCGCAATGGTCGCGGGATTTGCAATTGGCGGCGGTCATGTGCTGCACATGATTTGTGATCTGACTATCGCCGCTGACAATGCAATCTTTGGACAAACTGGTCCGAAGGTTGGTTCATTTGATGGCGGATTTGGCGCGTCGTATATGGCGCGCATTGTTGGCCAGAAGAAGGCCCGCGAAATTTGGTTTCTCTGTCGTCAATATGATGCAGCTGCTGCGCTGCAAATGGGATTGATCAACTGTGTTGTTCCATTGGCTGAATTGGAAACAGAAACTGTGAAGTGGGCGCGCGAAATTCTCTCCAAGTCGCCACTTGCAATTCGCTGTCTCAAAGCCGCACTGAATGCTGACTGCGATGGACAGGCAGGATTGCAGGAATTGGCTGGAAATGCAACTCTTTTGTATTACATGACGGAAGAAGGCCAAGAAGGTCATCACGCCTATATGGAAAAACGACCACCGAACTTTGGTGAGTTCACTCGCCATCCTTAAGAATGATTCAACTCGAATGATCGACTTCTGCCGAATCTGGTTTTCTGCAATGCGACCGCGGACGCTCTCAGCAAGTGTCGCGCCAGTTGCGATGGGCACATCCATTGCATATGGTGATGGTCTCTTTCATACTGGCGGCGCAGTTGCAACTTTGATTGGAGCGCTTGGCATTCAGATTGCATGCAATTTCGCAAATGATTTTTTCGATGCGCGGCAGGGCGCTGATACCGCTGAGCGAATGGGCCCAGTGCGTGCAGTCGCCGCTGGTCTGGTGAGTGCTCGAGCAATGCTCCTTGCGACGATCGCCGTCATCATCATCGTCGTTTTTCCATGTGTTGTGTACTTGGTTTATCGCGGTGGATGGCCGTTTGCAGTTCTTGGTGCGGTCTCTGTGATCTTGGCTTTCGCATACACAGGCAGCCGTTGGTCGCTTGCCTATTTGGGACTCGGCGACATCTTTGCATTCTTGTTTTTCGGTCCGATCGCAGTTGCTGGGACATATGCAGCGCAAGCAATTGCTTGGTCTTGGGTTCCAGCGATTGCAGGATGTGGAGTTGGACTGCTTGCTTGCGCCTTGATCAGCGTGAATAATCTCCGAGATGAACCGACGGATCGATTGGCGCAGAAGCGAACTCTTGCTGTTCGCTTTGGTCCAGCGTGGGCTCGAATGGAATTCATAACATGCGTTCTTGCAGCAGGTTTGATTGCCATCGCATTCGCCGCGTGGTCAGGTCGTTGGTGGTGTGCGAGTGCGGCGATTGCAAGTTGTGCGATTCTTCCTTCAATGCTTCGAGTGATTCGCGGCGAGAGCGGCCGACCATTGAATCGAGAACTCGCTGCGACAGGCCAGGCGACATTGGGATACGGTATTCTTTTTTCGATTGGTTGGAATTTATGAACGTTGATCTTGCATATTTCGAGATTCCATTCCTCAAACCATATCGTGTTGGCACAGAAAGTATTTCTGTACGGCGTGGAATCATGATCCGAACCAAAACAGGCAAGCGATTTGGATATGGAGAAGTTGCGCCCTTGCTTGGTCTCCACCGAGAAACACTTGAGCAATCACTGTCCAGCTTGCGCGAATCCGTCGCGAATAACACGACTCCGATGTACCCGAGTGCGGCATTTGGATTGTCATGTGCCATAGAAACCGCCGCAGCAAATCCGCGATATGGATTCGCAGATCCTGCGCCTGAAAGCGATCTTGGAATCAATGCTTTCTTTGCGGGTGGATCTCGCGACGCAAAAACAGCTTTTACTGCAGGCTATTTCGATGGATTTCAGACAATCAAGATCAAGATCGGCCGAGGAAAACCTGTCGATGATTTGCGAACGATCAATACGATTATCGAACTTGTTGATCCAGAGGTTCGAATTCGTCTCGATGGCAATCGCAATATGTCTTTGGAAGTCGCGGAGCGATTGCTGAGCAGAATCGATGCAAGTCGCATTGATTATGTCGAGGAACCGCTCATGGATCATGCGGATTTGAGCGAACTTGCACGGCGTGTGGGCATGATCATGGGGATTGACGAAAGTTTGCATCTCGGGGTGCCGGTCGAAGAAGTTCTTGGCGCGCCAGGCGTTGAGGTTCAGATTGTGAAGCCTTCGCTGATTGGAACGCTTGAAGAAGTGGAATCTGTTGTGACGCAAGGTCGTATTCACGGAATGGATACGGTGTTGTCAACAGCAGTTGATACGTCGTACACGATCGCTCTCGTTGCACGGATGGCTCATTCGCTTGGCGTGGGAGATCGTGATCACGGTCTGGGAACTGCATGCCTCTTTGCGTCGGATGTCGTGACGCCAAATCCAATCATTCAAGGACGAATGAAAATTCTGTTGACGCTGCCAACTCCTAATCTGGTCTTTATCCCATCAGATCAATTCAATTTGCCTTGCTGATTCGGCTGCTCAGCGAAAGTGGAATTTCGATCGCCTTCCCTGTAGCTGGATCGATACACGCGTGAACAATTTTGACGGTTGCGATTGTTTGTTCGTTGGATGCGACGAGTCGCAGCGAGATCGCGATTGATCGAGCAGAGCAGTCGAGCGTTTCGATCGCTGTGAAAAAGATTTCGCCAGTTCTTAGGGGAGATTTGAAATCTGCTTCTGCGTGGACAATCGGCAAGTACGGTCCAGATTTGAGAAGGGTCTTCAGGCCGCAACCGCATGAGTCAAAATAACTCTCGATTGCTTCGTGGGCAAGTTCGAATGCGCTCGCAAAGTAGAGCACGCCCGCGGCATCCGTACGACCCAATCGAAGCGAGCCAGAAATGCGGTGGAGTTCGGTGTTTTGCATGTCGCAAGAATAGTCGCAGAACAACGACTATCTTTATGGAATGAGTGCTCTTTTGATTCTGACTCTTGGGTCAGTTTTTCTTCTTCCGCCGCCTTCAAGCGCGGTGGTTCAGCTGAAGGGAGTGACTCCCGAGCAACCTGTGGTGATTGTGGCTCCTGAATTGCCTCCTTGTTTCGCAGGAATTCCCAGTGATTTTGCTACCCGCTGCCCACGAACGATCCGTGAATATTTTCGCTCGCGTGGTTGGATGCCCAGCGAAAACGCTATCGCCGAACTTGAGGCGGTCAAAGATGAAATCGTTGCGGTTTGCACAACTTCCACAATGCCATGCGATTGGGGAATCGATTGGTATTCGACCGCACCAGATCTTGGCCGTTTGAAAGGTTGGATGTCAATTCTTGACTCAGATAGTCGGCGCTTGGAAAGATTCAGTCGCCGAATGGAATCTGCGCAGCGGATCATCGCAATGTTTGATCTTGCTCGCATTCTCGCAGCAATACCTCGACTTGATATGCAGCGTGAGGCGTCACGCTTTGGATGGCAAGCGATCCAGCGCGCAGATCAATTTCTTTCTCTCTCGAGCGACCCTGCTTTGGCTGCGAGAATTGGTGATGCTGCGAAAGCATTTTCTGATGCGCAGGAAGTGGCATCTGCACGCTGCGTTGAGACCGAAAAGATTCGCTGGATGACTCGTCCACAAGAACGCATTCGAATTGGTGCCGATGGCGCCTCGCTTTATCTCGCAGCGCAGAGCGAATCAGCGGCGGTCGTCAGCAAGTCCAATGAATATCCGCTCTCTCGATTGAAGGGCGAGGAACTTCTTGTCGAGATGCGTTCGGGAGAAGCTTTTTTCTTGGCCGTACAGTCTGCTTGGAAAGCTCCCGATACTGGGATGCAACTCTCTCTACTCTCGACTCGTGCGGAGAGTGGTGAATTTGGCGCATGGGTCGCAGCGGCAAGACCAGATTTTCTCGGTGTTCAAAGCGAATTAACTCGTGGACACACGCCGCTTGTCAATCTTCGCGATAAAGCAAAGGTGTTGGCATCGCGTTCGATCGCAGTGCCTACTCCACCCAAAGAGTCACGTTAAAAACCAAGAATCTAACTTTGCGCCGCCGCACCAGCATTTCGGAACATGAAGAATGCCGCTGCAACGAGACATAACGTCGCATAGAGATAATCCGATGTCAGTCGTTCTTTCATGTACCAAGTTGCGAAGCCGGCAAAAATGACCATCGTGATGACTTCTTGGATGACCTTCAATTGACCAAGATCGCAATCATGATTGGGCGGTCTTTGAAAGCTTTCGTTATGCAAGTTTTAATTCGATGATTGAAACATCGTCGGTGTATTGCTCTGCACCTTGCAGCCCGCGTGTGTACTCCAACAATCGTGCGATTGGATCGGCGACCTTCAATGCATCAGTCTGCACGAAGGAGAGAAACTCGGAATACGACCAGACTGTTCCGTCCGGCTTTGGAATTTCGGCAATGCCGTCGCTGTATATATAGAGTCGATCACCTTTTTCCAGCGTTGTCGTTGATTGCTCGTATTCGAAGTCTGGCACGATTCCGATAGGAGTTCCAAGCGATTCGAGTTCAACGTACGCACCATTGAGTCGAGTCACAATCGCAGGAGGATGTCCAGCGCCAGCCCAGGTCAGTCGCAAAGTTGGTCGGTGCAGAACGGCATACCAACCAGTGAAGTACATACCTCGATGCTCGGTCATAGGGAATGCGTTGTTCAATCGCGTCATGACTTTCGCTGGCTGGAGAAGTTCGCTCTCCGCAAATCCGCCAGCATGAAGTGCATTACTGACACTGACCGAAAGAAGTGCAGGACCAACTCCATGTCCGCAAACATCGATCAGGAAGACGGCAAGATTTCCATCCGACAATTCTCGCCATCCAAAGAAATCGCCACCCAGTTGAGCACTCGGGATGAATGAGCCGCGAATATGTAGGTCGGGCGCAGAGATTGTTGGTGGCAACAACGACTGCACATAATCTCCAGCTTGATCGAGTTCGTTTTTGAGTTGGCGAAAAGCCTCGTTGCGCTCGAGTAGTGCGCGATATCCGCGAGAGTGATATCGCAGGCGCGCAAGTATTTCCAGTTGATCTGGAAGTTTGACCATGTAATCATTCGCGCCGCGCGCGAACGCTTCAGCCTTCGTTGCAGGTTCTTCCTTCGATGACAACACAATAAGTGGAACAAGTTTTGTCGCTTCGTTCTGCCGATATTGCAGAACGAGATCCAGCCCATCAATTCCAGGCATGACCAAGTCTTGCAGAATAACTGTGGGCTCCAACTTGGTCGCCATTTCCACGGCTTTCATAGGATCGGAGCAAAAGTGATATTCAATATCTGGATGACTTGCACACATTCGTCGAACAACTTCGCCGATCATTGCTTGATCATCAACAAGCAACACAACGACATGAGTATTTGAAAGGCTTAAAGATGCTTGAGTTGATTCGGACATAGTTGGTCAGGTTACGGGGAATCGGCGGTATTGGCAGAATTATGCAACGCGCGATTGGACCCAACGACTTGCGGCAGCGCCGATTTGATCGAGTGGAAGAATCTCCACGACACCACCCATTTCCACAGCAGAACCTGGCATTCCCCAGACCACACTCGTTGCTTGATCTTGTGCAATTGTGTGCCAGCCTGCATCGCGAAGCGAGCGCATTCCTTGTGCACCATCACGACCCATGCCAGTTAAAAGTATGGCGACACTCGGTCGAACTCTTTCCTGCACGACACTTGCGAACAAGACATCAACGCTGGGTCTGAATATTTGCTCGGCAGGTTCGACGACATATCGCAAGAGCCCGTCTCGAAGCACAAGATGATCTGCCGATGAAGCGACGATGGTCGACCCTGCACTGAGTGATTCACCTTCCGTCGCAACTTTGACAGGTCGTTTGATTTCACCAGTCAGCCAGTGCGTAAGACCAGGCGCATATGCGACATCGATATGTTGCACGATGACGGTGCAACACGAAGGTGCAACAGTCAATCCACGCAGAACCACAGAGAGCGCATTGGGTCCGCCAGTCGACGATCCAATGACAACGAGAGGAACCTTAGATGTTCCATATTTTTGCGAAGTGATTGCTGGCAGTTTCGCCGCAATAGTTTGCGGCATCGTCCGACTGATTTGAACCGCCGTGGCAGCAAGTGCCACACGCGCTTTGCGAGCAAGTGCATCGACTCCAAGAATGCTTCCGTTGGGCCCCATCGTTGGCGTATGCACGGCATCGATTGCTCCGGCGCTGAGAGCTTCATAGACGAGCGCAAGATTTCCTTCGATACTGCTCGTGACCACAAGAATCGGACATGGACATTCTTTCATGATCGCACGCGTCGCAACGGCACCGTCCATCACGGGCATCACCATGTCCATCAGAATCAGATCGGGCTTATCACCTTTGCATTTTTGAATCGCATCTCGTCCATCAATTGCCACCCAAGCAACGGATGCCCCTGGGATCTGGGCGATGGCGTGTCGGAGAATCTCCTGCGCGATTCGAAGATCATTGACGATTGCAAATCGCATCAGACCGCGGCCCCGATGAGATCAGCGATGGTTTGCAGAAACGATTGGTCTTGAAAAGATCCCTTTGTCAGATACGCAGATGCTCCAGCTTCGAGTCCAGCAATTCGATCTTCTTCACGATCTTTATAACTGACAATCACCACTGGCAGCGTTTCATATCTGCGGTCTGCGCGCATTTTGCGTACGAATTCGATGCCGTTCATGCGTGGCATATCAACGTCGCTCACGACAAGGTCATACTTCACTTTTTGTACTGCGTTCCATCCATCCATTCCATCCACCGCAGTGTCGACGGCATATCCAGCGCGCAACAACATCTGTCGTTCGACTTCGCGCACCGTGATGGAATCTTCCACGACCAAGACGCGCCGTTGTTTCCGTTTGCTGATCGCTGATCGCCCTTCATCTCCGCGCAATTTTCCTTGCTCGAGCAATTGAAGGGCGGATTGCACGAGATCGTCTGCATCAAGAATCAGCAGGAGGTCGCCATTCTCTCGAATGCTTGCAGCGTCGACATGGGCGACATCTCCAAGGCGAGCATCCATTCTGCGCACAACAAGATCTTCTTCTCCAAGGAAAGAATCGACGACGAATCCAACCGTGCGAGATCCGGCGAGGACGCTGACGATAGCCAGCTCATCTGCGCTCTCGCTTTGCGTACTCGCTTTCAATTGAAGAATTTCAGTCGCATGAACCAGTCCCACTATTTCTCCGCGAATGACAGTCGTCAAACGGCCTTCAACTGTTTTGAGTTCGCTTCGCGCGATGCGATCAATTCGTTCCAGTCTTGCAAGCGCCAATGCATATGTCTCGCCAGCGATTGAAATCACTGCGGCGCGTACAACGGAAAGCGTCACAGGCAGCCGCATTGCGAAGGATGTTCCTGCGGGGCTCGAACGAACTTCGATCGATCCTCCCACGGAATGCGCCATCGATTGCACGACATCCAATCCCACGCCACGTCCAGAAATATCTGTGACGGCAGCAGCGGTGGAGAATCCTGGAAGGAAAAGAAAGTCAAAGAGTTCCGCATCGCCGAGGGTTTCAACAATCGAAGCGTCAGAAAGTTTCTTCGAGATGATTCTTGCGCGAAGATTTGTTCGGTCAATTCCGCGGCCGTCTTCACGCACTTCCACGATCAAACTTCCTGCGTGATGTCGAGCCTCGACACGCAAAGATGCTTGCCGCGTTTTTCCGGCAGCGACACGCTCGTCTGGACTTTCGATACCGTGATCAATTGCGTTGCGCACAAGATGTCCAAGCGGCGCTTCGAGTTGTCGAAGAATCTCGCGGTCGACGGGAACTTGTTCGCCAGCAATGATCAAGCGAACTTCTTTCCCAAGTGTTCGTGCAACATCGCGAACAGATCGAGCCAAGCCTCCACACGCATCTCCAAATGGACGCATGCGGCTTGAGACTGCTTCGTTATGCAGAGCGCTTGCGAGTTCTTCGCCTCGGCGCAGATGATCTTCGACTTGATGAAGCGCTTCATCAAGAGCATCGCGACTTGTTGCAACTGCTGTCATCGCATCGCCGGCATGTCGACCCGTCACTTGCAAAGAATCGAGGGCAGCAGAGAGTTGTCGCTGCGCAATTTTTGCCCGCGTGAGTGTTCGACGAATTGATTCGAGGCGGCGAGCTTCGACGAGTGCTTCGCCCGAAAGTTGAAGGAGTCGCTCGAGACTTGATGATGAAACAAGTACGGCGGCATCTGAAGCGGCGCTTGGTGCCGATGGTGCGCTTGGTGTTGCTGCAGGCGGAGTCGCAACTTTCACGACCGCAGGCGCGGGTGTTACCGCAGGCGCGGGCGCCGCGGTAGGCGCAGGTGTTGCGGCAGGCGCAACAGGTATTGCCGCAGGGGCGGGTGTTACCGCAGGCGCAATTACAACAGCCGCAGAAACGTCCGCTTTCGGCGGTAGATTCAGCGCTTCAGCAAGCGCGCTGATGGGTCCTGCCTCCTGTTCAAGCCACGCTCGTGCTTCATCTTCGCTCTTGTGATCTGCGAGTGATCGCAGAATGTCGCTCCCACGCAGCAATTCATCAATACGAGAACCTGTTGGTTTTTCTATTCCTTTTTGGATGCGCACAAGGCATTCTTCCATTGAATGCGCTAATCCAATCGCCCCATCGAGATTGATGATGCGCGCAGCACCTTTCACCGAATGCGCTGCACGCATGAGTGGCTCAACCATCTTTGGATCGCTTGCATTCTGTTCGAGTGCAATCAATCCATCCGCCAGACAGGCGCAGTGCTGCTGCACTTCTGTCTGAAAGAGATCGAACATTGAAAAGCCGCCTAAGTCCATCAGGAGAGTTCCATCAATTAACAAATCGCATTCTTAAATTCGTTCATAAGCCGTTCCGGATCGATCAACGAGGTCGATCCTTGCACTGTCGAGAGCAATCCGCTGGAAATTCGACGAGGTGATTGTTCAACTGTCAGTGGAAGCGGCTTGACCGCATTGCGTGGCATTGCGTACACGCCTGGGACATCGTCTGCTTCAAATGCCCACGATTCTTCAGCGGTTCCCACAGTCAACATGCGCGGCTTACGAAGAATGTTTTCAGCTGCAGGTGGTACACCTAGCAATCCAATAAAATCAAACACTGGAATCACAGCTCCAGAAAGCGCAGTCAATCCTCGGAATGAATTGTTCGTTCGATGCGGAAGCGTGTGCACGTTGGTCACCTTGGAAACATGAACAACGTACTCGGCTGGGATTGCAAACCACTCTGCGCCACATCGAAAGACCAACAAGTTGAACTGGGGCTCACGGCGTAGAACACGCGATTCCGCACTGGCTTTTGTTGACTCAGCAATCGTCGCAGGACGATTCGGTCGATCAAGCAGTCGCGACATCGCTGGGCGATCGTCTGGTGCAGTTGGAGAATCTGAAGTGCTCATGATTGAAATCTCTTCACAAATTTTCCAAGCGTTTCATCTTTGCTCGAAAGCGGTTCGCTTCATCGCTCCGTCCAAGGGCATCTGATAATTCGGCGAGTGCAAGCAGGGCAGGGCCATGATGTGGTTCAAGGTATACGACTCGTGCATATGTTTGGCTTGCGCGTTGCAATTCATTTTTCGAGCAGAAGATTCCCGCGAGCAATTCCAGCAATTCAATGCTTGCGGGAGTTACTTTGAGGGCCTCCTCGACCAACCGTTGTGCGTGGCTGAATTCTCGAGCAGCAAGCATGGGTTGAACGCGTTGCAAGGTTGTTGGTATCGAACGAGGCTTGGGCTCGACTGGATTGGATCGTAAAGTGGTCGCACTCTTCGGCACGATCGGCGCACTCTTCGGCACGATCGGCGCGATTGCATTTGGCCGCATAATTCTTGGTCGAGTTTTCCCCTTCGTATCGGTCACGGTTGTTGCCACGGACCTTCGCCATGCAAATGCTGATGTCGGTCCAGCACTTTCAAGCACTGCTCCTCTTTCAAGTCCATCTGCATGCCCAAGAAAAACGATTCCGTCATTCGCAGTCCAATTGACAATTCGATCGCGCAACAGAATCCGCGCCGCCGGATCGAGGTAAATCATTACATTGCGGCAAAAGAGAGCATCGATTGGCTGCGAGAAAAGGTCTTTGGCAAGCAAAAGATCCTCTTGTTGAAATCGCACACATTCAAGAACTTCTCGCGAAATTATGACCGAAGAACTCTCGGCGCGAATCCACGGCTCGGCCCATTCTGGCAAAGTGCTTCGCAAGCTCCCGCCTGGAATTCGACCCTCGCGTGCAGATGTAATAGCAAGTGGACTTCGGTCAATCGCATGAACGATCACGTTTTCTTTCGCCCACCCGACGGACAGGGCGCATGACGCAATGCACCACGCCTCAACTCCTGTTGCGCATCCCAGGCTGGCACAAACGAGTTTTTCTTGCTGTTGATTTTTCCGATTGGCAAGTTGCGCGCGCAGAAATTCGAAGCTTGCTGGATATCGAAAGAACCATGTTTCAGGCACTGCAACTTCGCTTGCCAAGCATTGCATTTCATATTCATTCTGCTCGACCATCGCCGCGTATTTCGCAATATCCGTCATCGCAAGTTGGCTCATTCGCCCTCGAACAGCACTTGCAAAAGCAGGACCATCTAGTAACCCAGGCGCAAGACTCGCACGTTCGGTCAAGAATCGTGCGATCCATAAAATATCTCGCGGTGTCTGAGAAGAACTCACGCCGAACCTATCGCGTCGCGAAAGAGCTTTCGATTCTCCTCGTCAACAATTTTGCTCGGATCTAATAAATAGATATCGCCTGCCGCATCAGCTGCGATGCATGTGAGGGC
>Ga0209086_10000896_pt1 | contig 24552 bp, 21 predicted proteins | sample M_130207_XF_Meta_FD_187312 | JGI IMG/M metagenome (GOLD analysis project Ga0209086, IMG submission 187312) | Freshwater microbial communities from Lake Montjoie, Canada to study carbon cycling - M_130207_XF_MetaG (SPAdes) (version 2) | ecosystem: Environmental > Aquatic > Freshwater > Lake... | reverse complement strand
GGTTGTTGGCTTGGCTGTCAGCATTTTTCAGGCGGTGACGAACATTCAGGAACAGACGCTCAGCTTCGCTCCGCGCATGATTGCGCTAGCGGGATTGCTGGTGTTGACGATGCCGTGGTTGTTGCACATGTCGATTTATTTCACGGTGCAGATGTTTGCACGAGCGGCTCAGATCGGGCATTGATGTTTGGGGTCAGGATCAGCGTGAGACTATGGATGGTCTACTGGAAACGTGGTTGATGACGTTCGGGCTGATCTTGGCCCGTGTCTCGGCATTTATGGCGACGATTCCGTACTTGGGTGGACGGTTTGTGCCGGGGATGGCGAAGGCGGGAGTGGCTCTGGCGCTGACCTGCTTCTGGTTTATCGAGTCCGGCACGCTGTCGGTGAATGTCGTCTTGGCGATGCACGATCAGCCGTGGTTGGCTTTCGCGCTGGCGGTTGGTCGCGAAGTGATTGTGGGCTGTGCGTTGGGCTATGTGTTCGGTTTGTTCCTCGTGCCGTTTCAAGTGGCGGGGGCATACATCAGCCAAGAGATGGGTCTGACGCTCGGCACGATCACGGATCCGACTCGCCCCCAAGTCACGACGATCATGGCTGAAATATTCCAACTGTTCGGTGTGATGCTGTTCTTTACGCACAACATTCATCACGTCTTTTTGGCGGCGCTGCACGCTTCGTTTGCGAAGCAACCGATTGGCGGGCCATTCCTGTCGGTGCCCGTTGACACATCCCTGCGTGCGATGTCGGCGGCGACGGAGTGGGGCGTGATCTTGGCCGCCCCGGTCGCGTGCTGCCTGTTCATCACGTCGCTGATCCTAGCGATGATGGCGAAGGCGGCTCCGCAGTTGAACCTGATGTCATTCGGCTTCGCGTTGCGACTCTTGGTTGGATTGGTGGCGACGTGGACCCTGTGGCCGAATCTTGCGCCGCGGATGAATGTGATTTTGCAACAGTACTCGGGATTGTTGATCGGCCGGTGAGCGATGGCGGACGGACACGACAACGAAAATACATTTCTCCCCTCACAGCGTCGTCGCGATGACGCGCGTGCTCAGGGGCAGTTCGCGTACAGCCCCGAGTTAAACAGCAGCCTGCTGTTGTTTGCCGGCGCGTTCGGATTGTGGTGGGGCGGTCTCACGTTGGCGCAGGGACTCAGCCACGACTTTCGGTCGCATGTGTTGGCGGCTCGCGTGGAGATGAGTGTTGATGAGGCTCAGTCCTTGTTTGTGGAACTGTTCGGGCGCGGGCTGCAATTGGCGGGAGCGTTGATGGGCGGACTGTTCGCGGTGAGCCTAGCTTCAAACCTCGGGCAAGCGGGCGTTCACATCAATACCGAGTCGCTTGGACCGAAGTGGGAGCGGCTGAATCCGGCCGAAAACTGGCAGCGGCTGCTGTCGATGGAGGGACTGACACGCGGCGGCATTTCACTGGCCAAGATCGTGCTCATTGGCTCGGTCGTCTGGTGGGTTCTCAGCGGCCGAGAGGACCAGATTGTCTCACTCGGAGAACAACAACTCGCGACGATTGTGGCCACCGTGTGGGGCTTGGGAGCCGAACTGCTCGTCTCAACTTCTGCGGTGCTGCTCGTGGTGGGGGCGAGCGACTACGGGATCCAATGGTTCCGCAACGAAAAGAAATTGATGATGTCTCGTGAGGACGCGAAGCGGGAACACAAGGACGATGAAGGTGATCCAAGGCTGGTTGCCAAGCGGAAGCAACGCGCCCGTGAAATCGCGATGCAGACGCGGATGCTGGAGGAGGTGCCGAAGGCGACGACGGTGATTTCCAACCCGACTCACTATGCCATCGCACTGCGATTTGAAGCGGGTCGGATGAACGCGCCGGTCGTCATTGCGAAGGGACGCGACCAGTTCGCGCTGCTCATCATGGCGCGGGCGCGGCGTCACGGAATCCCGGTGATTCAGCGAAAGCCTTTGGCTCAGGCCCTCTACAAGACGGTGGGAGTCGGCCAGGAGATTCCGCAAGCGCTCTTCTTGGCTGTGAGTGAGGTCTTGAATTACGTGTTCATGCTGCGAGGTGCGAGGGCGTAGGGGCCGGTACGGTCAATGAGGAGACATCTGAGCGGGGCGGCGTAAGCCCCCGGTTCTTCCAAAGAGGGCTTACGCCTAAGAACCGGGGGGCTTACGCCGCCCCGCTCAGAAACCTCTCACTTTGTCCCGCGTGAGACTTAGTTCAATTCAAAGGTGTGATTTTCGTGGTGCGGGCGGTGTTCGGCCGAACCACGGGTGTGACAGAGACGCGTCTGGCGGTTGATGTGAATGAGGACGACGAACAATGTCGATTGCGACGGCACCACCCCTGACGATGAACCAGCGTAGCGAGCTGGTGTTTCCGCTCGCCGTGATGGCGATCCTTGTCGTTTTGATCGTGCCGTTGCCGACGGCCGTGCTAGACGTTTTGCTGACGCTCAGTTTGAGTTTTACAATCCTGCTGTTGCTGGTGACGCTGGGAGTCGGCTCTCCGATGGAGCTGTCCGTTTTTCCGTCGGCGTTGCTGTTGCTCACGCTGACACGGCTTTCGCTGAATGTTGCCACCACTCGATTGATTCTCACTCAGGCTGATGCCGGGCAGCTCGTGGAGGCATTCGGCAATTTCGTCGTCGGCGGGAATTTGGTCGTTGGGCTGGTTGTGTTTCTGATCTTGATCATCATCCAGTTCGTGGTCATCACGAAAGGTTCCACACGCATCTCGGAAATCGCAGCGAGATTCTTTCTGGACGCGATGCCCGGCAAGCAGATGTCGATCGACGGGGACCTCAACTCACACGCCATCAACGATGCCGAAGCCAAGCGTCGGCGCGAGGCTCTGTTGCAGGAGGCCGATTTTTACGGATCGATGGACGGTGCGAGCAAATTCGTGCGCGGTGATGCCGTGGCGGGCCTCATCATCACGGGTATCAATCTTGTTGGCGGGATCATCATCGGTCTGATGAACGGGATGCCGCCTGTGCAGGCGTTGAAGGTCTATTCGATTTTGACGGTGGGCGATGGTCTGATCTCTCAAATTCCGGCGCTGATCATTGCGACGGCGGCCGGTATTCTCGTGACCAAGTCCTCCAACCAGGTCGGCCTCGGTTCTCAATTGGGATCGCAATTTTTTTCCAAACGCCAGCCACTGCAAATTGGCGCTGGGCTGCTCGGGCTGCTTGCTCTCGCGCCGGGAATGCCTTCGCTGCCGTTCCTTTTCATCGCAGGTGCGCTGTACTACGCCTCGCGACAGTTGACGCCGGCGGCCATTGCCGCAGCGGCCGAAGCCCAAGAGATCGTGAAGCCGGTCGCCGTGCGCAGCGTCATGGAACAACATCTGGACGAGTTCTTGGAAACGGATCGGGCGTGTATCGAGATCGGACCGCATCTGGTTTCGCTCGTCGATCCCAAACGCGATCTAGGACTGCTGCAACGGATCGCGTCCATGCGGAAGGACCTCGCCAAACGATGCGGCTTGTGGATTCCGCTCGTCCGCATCCGCGACAACGCTCAGCTCGCGGATCAGGAGTACCGGATTCTGGTCGCGGGACAGGAAGCGGGACGCTCGACGCTGCGCATTGGACATGTGCTGGCGATCCATCCTGGGGGAGCCAGGATTCCGTTGAAGGGAGATGACATTCAGGATCCCGCGTTCGGATTGCCCGCCAAGTGGATTTCTGAAAATGATCGGTCACAGGCCACGATGCTCGGTTGCACCGTGATCGATGCGCCGAACGTCATCGTCACTCACCTGCGCGAAGTGCTGAAACGTCACTCCGGAGACTTACTCAGTCGAGAAGACCTCTCGGCGTTGATCGAAAAGGCTCGGGAAAAGGCCGCCGCCGTCATTGATGAACTCATTCCAAACATGATCTCCATGGGAACCCTGCATCGCATCCTGTCGCTGCTGTTGGACGAGCGAATTCCGATTACCAATTTGACGGTCATTCTCGAAGGCGTGTCGCACAACGCGCAGTCCTGCAAAGATCCCGCCGACTTTGCCGAGCGTGTGCGACCGTATCTCGCCCGAGCGATTTGCGACCCCTTCATTGACGCAGACAAGCGACTGCACGCGCTGGTTCTCGAACCGTCGTTGGAACAGGATTTGAAACGGAGTGTGCAGGACAAGAAGCTGGCCGTGTCACCCGATATTCACGAAGCCTTGATGCTGAAAATCGGCATCGCCTTGGAAGCCGCCAGTCAAAAAGGAGTCAACGTGGCCTTGCTGGTCGATTCACAGTTTCGACGCACGTTTCGCCAATTCATTCAGCGCGCGTTTCCAGACCTCAGCGTGATTGCGTTCACGGAAGTTCCCCTCGGCGTGACTCTCGAAGCGGACGCGGTCATCAAACGGAACGAAGTTTACGCCCCGCACATGCCCGTTACGGGCGGATCGCCGACGTGAGCGGACTCATCAAGCAGCGGAGTCTTCCATGATTCTGGAATTGGTCGAGTACCTGCTCACGCCGTGTTCCTTTGCGATGCGGCGACTCGGATATCTGCGCGGGCAGTTGGGGATCAAAGTCCGTCACCGGCAGTGCCGTCGCGCGTGGAAAGAACATCTACAGCGGACGCAGACCACGATTCGAGCCGCCTTGCTGGACTGCCCGCAGCGCCGGAAGGCGATCGTTCTCGGTTCGGGCTTGTTGCTCGACGTGCCGCTCGCCGACTTGGCCGCAACGTTTCGAGAAGTGATTCTCGTCGATGTCGTTCATCCCTTGAGGGCATATCTGGCCACGCTGCGTTACCGCAACGTGCGACTCGTCAGCGCCGATGTCTCGGGAACGGCGGCGGAACTCGCGCGCATCGCCCACGATCCGCTGGCTCCGTTGCCGCGTGCCGTCCCACAGTTGTTCTGTGACGACAAGGAAGTCGATTACGTCGTCTCGGTGAACCTGCTCTCGCAGCTTCCTTACATTCCCGCGATGTACTTGTCGAAGAGTCCGCCGCGACCGGAGTCGGAGATCGACGACTACGCCCGATCACTGATTGAAAGTCATCTCGATTACTTACAACGCCTGCCCGGCGTGGTGACGCTGGTCACGGATGTCGAGAAAATTCAGATCGACAGCGACGGCCATGAAGTCGATCGGTTCGACATCCTCTACGGCGTGACGCTGCCGTGGTCGGGTGAGGAATGGACATGGGAGCATGTCCCGCTGAAGCACCTCTCGCGCGAGTTCGCGTATCACCGTCGCGTTTGTGCGGTGAGGAACTTGAAGAACGGTCACAGCAAAAGTGCGTCTGCTCCTACCGACGCCTGATGCGTAAGCGAATGAATTCCCTCGGCCCGGGTTGGACGTTCGCGCTGTCGCATTACCAGATCAAGCGGTTGGTCCTGGAACAACGGTCGCTCGGCGAGGTGCTGCGATTGATGCGTGAGTTTCCCGTCTGCTCAAACGGCAATTACATGTTGGCGGATGGCAGCGGAGCGTTTCTCGATGTCGAACTCATCAGCGAGGGGCCGTTTGTCCCCGTCGGTCAGTCACGATTTCTGGTTCACTCAAATCACTTCCTGTGTCCCGAGATCGCTTGCGACGCGAACTGGCAACTCAGCCTGCCCGATTCATTGCCGCGACTGGATCGGCTGCGGACGTTCATCGACGAGATGTTTCCTTCGATCCGTCTGGAGGATGTGCAGCAATTCCTCGCCGATCACGATGGCGAAGGCCCAGGACTTTCGGACATCGTTGGGGCGATGTTTACGCGACAGATGCCGACGGCGTTGACGGCCTCGCCGCCACGCGACCCGCCTCCGGTCGCACGTTCGCTCAAGCGGGAACAAGCTGCGTGGTGAACGGGATGCCGCAACGAGCCGTCGACCGTGGCGTCGTCGATCAGGTCGGCCTGCCGCAAGAGATTGCTCACCGCGTGATCGAATGGGCCACGGTAAACAAGCGCCCTGCGCCAGCCCTGCTGGATACCTGTTCAACACGAGCCTTCTGACAAGGCTGAATGGCCAAAGATGAAACGGAATTGCCGACATGAAACATGAAATCAGTGTTCGTACAACTTGAGATTACGGGGCTGGTTCAAAACTAGCCCGACGCGCAAGCGAGGGCTTCGCAGTCATCGAATGTCCAGCCCTCGCTTGCGCATCGGGCAAGTTTTGAAATGCGTTCTCATCACTTTGCACTTCTCTTCAAAACAACCAAACCTGAGAACCTCCATCATGCACACAACACACGCCGCGATTCACGCGTCCTCTGGCTCGAACCGGCTGCGCCTCGCGCTGTGCGATGTCGGACACGACCGCTATCTCGTGGACTTCACCGACGTGACGAGCATTCAGCGGTCGAACGTCATCTCACGGATGCCAACCGCCGAGAGTCACGACGGGGGGACTGGCCACCGCGCAGGGTGAGGTTCCCATTTTCGCGCTCGCTCAACGGCTGGGAGTCGCGCTGTCGGGAGCGACGCGCCAATACTGCCGGATCGTGGGGAATGCCACCGCGCGGTGGGGCTTTCTCGTGGATCGCGTTCATCACACGGACGACTGCGACGCCCGAGAACTCGTCGCACTACCTGACACACTTCAATCGGAGTGGTGTCGTCACGGACTGATCCGCGTGGACAAAACATCCTCAAAGGAGGCGGTCTCGGAATCGTCAGAGCAGGCTCAGTCGGAGAATCAGTCGTCGCGTTTGCGACTCGTACTGCGTGTCGGCGCGTTGCATCCCGAGTTCTCGTTTTTGCAGTGAGCCTCATCACGGGAACTCAACCCACGAGCCGCTGGCGTGCGACGCGGCAGCGACAAACAGTGCCGCTCGACGACCGAGCGCTCGACAACTCCTCTCCTTCGCACTGACGGACGCTGGCTTGGTGGGAAGTCCGATTCGCATCGGCCTCAACGCCACACAGGTCGCCGAAATCTTGGCACCACCAGAACTGACGAGGCGTGCCTCACGCCGGTCCCGCGATTCTCGGCATGGTGGCGTGGCCGCGCGATCCCTGTCGTTGATCTGGCGGCACAACTCGACCTCACGCTGCGCCGGCGTCAACAGCCGACGCGCCTCATCATCACGCGCACTCAGAATGCCGCTGCACCGTTGATCGGTTTCCTGAGTTCCGCCGACATTCGCACCGATCGCAACGATCTCGAAACGGCCCGGCAGTCTGAGGATCATTCCGCCCGCCCCGACTCCCGGCTCGGAGCCTTTCACCTCGGTGTCAGCACGGTTCTGATCCCCGATCTGCATCGCGTGTTGCTCGCGTGAGATTTGGTTCGTGCCGGAGAGTACGTCCGTCTGGCTCTTCCATCGCGAAGCCATGACGGCGATGCGCTACGGTGGCTGAGACCGGCGTGCGGAGCGGTGTCAGCCGTAGGGTGTGTGGAGTCTTCGGAACACACCATTACTGAGTACAACACTCCCCGAACCGGTGCGTTCCGAAGACTTCACGCACCCTACATCGACTCCCGGACGTAGTCACTGAACAGTCCTCAAGACCGGCGAGCGGACCGGTGTCAGGACAATCTGGCAGGCCCGCTTTACGCCGCCGTCACTGACAAGCTATCTTTGATGCACCCGCCTCGGATTGCCTTGCCCGTGCCTTTGCAAACCCGCCACAGACCGTCTTCCCGAACACTGCCATTTGGAATCTCGATGATGCTTCACCGCCTGTTGCTCGCGAGTTTGTTGTCGTCTGCTGTTCTGATCCCGCTTCGTTCGGCTGTGGCCGACGAGGCGAAGCCGGAACAAGTCAAAGTCAGCTTTTACCGCCACGTCCGGCCGATTCTTCAACGCCATTGCTCGGGTTGTCACCAGCCCTCGAAGCAGGGCGGCAACCTGCAATTGATCTCGTTCGAGACGTTCTCCAAGGGCGGCGATAACGGCGCGAGTTTCCTTGCCGGGAAGCCCGATGAAAGTCTGATCGTGAAGCAGATTTCGGGAGAGAAGCCCGAGATGCCGCTCAACGCCGATCCCCTTTCTGCCAAGCAGATCGAGACGATTCGGAACTGGATCGCACAGGGAGCGACCGACGACACGCCCGCCGCTGCGAAGGACGATGTCTCGACCACTAAGCCGCCGGTCTACACGGCTTCACCCGTGATCACGGCGTTGGCGTTTTCTCCCGACAGCACGCTGCTGGCGGTTTCGGGTTATCACGAGGTCGTGCTGCACAAAGCTGACGGCAGCGAACCGGCCGGTCGCCTCATTGGTCGGTCGCCAAGGATCAACTCTATTCGGTTCTCGCCCGATGGGACGAAGCTCGCCGCGGCCGGCGGTGCCCCGTCGCTGTTCGGTGAGATTCAGTTCTGGGACATGGCGAAGCGGGAACTTGTGCGATCCGACACGGTTGGGTTCGACACGCTCTACGGAGCCTGCTTCAACGACGAAGGGTCGCTGCTGTCGTTCGGGACGTTCGACAATCGCGTCCGTGCGATTCAAGTCGCCGATGGCAAGCAGGTCATGTCGATGGACGCCCACGCGGACCTCGTCTACGGCACCGCGTTCTCGCTGAAGAACGATCACGTCATTAGTGTCAGCCGTGACATGTCGATGAAATTGACCGAACTCAAGACCTCGCAGTTCGTCGATAACATCACGAGCATCACGCCGGGTGCTTTGAAGGGAGGCTTGATGGTCGTGCAACGTCATCCGAAGGAAGAGCAGCTGCTGATCGGTGGTGCGGACGGCGAGCCGAAGCTCTACAAGATTTTCCGCACGCAGGCTCGCCAGATTGGCGACGACTTCAATCGGCTACGGAGCTATACGAAGTTGCCCGGCCGCGTGGTGAGCGTCAACTTCAATGTCGATGGCAGCCGATTTGTCGTCGGCAGCAGTAACGCCACCAGCGGTGCGGCTCGCATCTATAAGACCGACACCGAGGCACCGCTTCACGAACTGAAGGGCCACGCGGTCGGAGTCTTCGCCGTGGCGTTCCGTCCCGACGGCAAGCAAGTCGCCACCGGGGGACTCGATGGCATCGTGAGACTGTTCGACTCCGAGACCGGTGCCTTGGTGAAAGAGTTCGTTCCCGTCACGATCACGCCCGCTGTGGCTGGCAAGTAACACTGGCTTTCAACATCGTTTTCACAGGCAATATCGCTCCCGAGGAGTCGCTCGAATGCAACGCACATTGAAATTGGGTTCACTGATCGTCGCGCTGGCTGGCGGTCTATCGTTCGGAGGGCGTGTACATGCCCAGGACACGCCAGCCATCGTCAAGATTCAAACTATTCCCGATCGGTTGACGCTCGGTGACGTGCGCGATGCTCGCAACGTGTTGGTCTTCGGGCAAACGGCCGACGGTAAGTCGGTCGATTTGTCGGACACGGCGACGCGCACGGCGGGTGGACCTCAGATCGCGATTGATCGCGATGGCTATGCGGTGCCGGTGGCAGTCGGTTCGACGGAGCTGGTTGTCTCGGCGGGAGGCCACACGGTCAAGGTGCCCGTGGACGTGAAAGACATTACACCGCGCGAGACCGACTTTGTTCGCGATGTCGAGCCGATCATGGCCAAGGTCGGCTGCAACGCGGGAACGTGTCATGGCGCCCAAGCCGGACGAAAGGGCTTCAAGCTAAGCCTGCGCGGGTACGATCCGATCTACGACTACCGGGCGCTCGTCGATGATGTCTCCGGTCGTCGCTTTAACCGCGCGAATCCCAGCGACAGCCTGATGCTCCTCAAGCCGACGCAGGGCGTTCCTCACGAAGGGGGCTTCCTTTTCGATGAAGAATCGCGGGCCTACAAGATCGTCCATCAATGGATCGCCGAAGGCTGCAAGTTCAGCGAAGCGGCTCGCCCAGTGAAGCTGGAGATTCTGCCAAAGAATCCGATTCTGGATCGCTCGGGGAGCAATCAGCAGATGCTCGTCGTCGCGACATTCGCCGACGGTTCGTCACGCGATGTGACTCGCGACGCGATCTTCGAGACCAGCAATTTTGAAGTGGCGACCGTCAGTGGCACCGGCCAAGTGAAGGCCGTTCGTCGTGGCGAAGCTTCGGTCCTGGTTCGGTATGAAGGGACGTATGACTCGAACACGGTGATCGTTCTCGGTACGCGAGAAGGTTTCGCGTGGAAAGACTCCGCGGAACACAACTTCATCGACACGCACGTCAACAACAAGCTCAAAAAGCTCAAGATTCAAGCGGCCGATCTCTGCACGGATGCCGAGTTCCTCCGTCGCGCGTCGCTCGATTTGACGGGCCTTCCCGCCACGGCCGATCAGACGCGAGCATTTCTCACCGACGCGCGTGACTCCCGCACCAAGCGTTCAGCAATGATCGAAGAGTTGCTCGCCTCGCCCGCGTACGTCGATCACTGGACGCTCAAGTGGAGCGACTTGCTGCTCTCCAACCGCAAGTTCATCAACGAACAAGGTGTCTGGGCGTTCCGCAATTGGATCCGAGAAGGGGTCGCTACGAACAAGCGTTACAACGACTTCGTGTACGACCTGATGACCGCCAGTGGCAGCACGCTCGAAAACCCGCCCGCCAACTATTACCGCATCGCTCGCGAACCACGCGAAGTGATGGAGAACATGACGCAAGTCTTCGTCGGGACGCGGTTCGTCTGTGCTCAATGCCACGACCATCCGTTCGAGAAATGGACGCAGACGCAGTACTACCAGCTCTCGTCATTCTTCGGCGGCGTCGGTCGCAAGGGGGGCAAGAACGGTACGGAAGAAGTTATCTATGACATGCGGACCCCGGCCCTGGTGACTCACGTCGGTACCGGTCAGCAAGTCGCAGCCGTGTTTCCGTTCCAACTGGAAGGAGTCGATCTCTCCAGCGATGTTCCTCGCGTGAAGCTGGCTCAATGGCTCACTGCGAAAGAGAACCCCTATTTCGCGAAGAGTCTCTCGAACCGCTACTGGAGCTATCTGAACGGCAAGGGAATCATTGACCCGGTAGACGACATCCGGCTCAGCAATCCCGCGTCCAACCCGGAACTGCTCGATGCCCTGACGAGCGATTTCGTGGCGAGCGGCTTCGATCTCAAGCAACTGCTCCGCACGATCTCCAACTCACACACGTACCAGCGGACGTTCGTGACGCACCAGTGGAACGAGGACGACGACACGAACTACTCGCACGCAACGCCGCGCCGTTTGGCGGCCGAATCGCTGTTCGACGCGATCATGACAGCGACCGGTTCGCCCACGAACCTGCCCGGCGTTCCCAGCGGCTTCCACGCCTCGCAATTGCCCGACGCCTCGGGTGCCGTCGCGTTCCTCGACATGTTCGGCCGTGCTCCGCGTGAGTCACCCTGCGAATGCGAACGCTCGTCCGAGGTGAGCCTCGCGCAGACACTGACGCTCATCAATGGCCCGACGATCTCCGAAGCGATCGTCCACCCGCAAGGCTTGATCGCGAAGCAACTCGCGGCGAAGGTCGAAGCTCCGAAGATGGTCGAAGAGATTTACCTGTCGGTCTTCAACCGGATGCCGACTGACGCGGAACGAGTACAAGGCGAAAAGTATCTCGCCGACAACGGTCTCACCGACGGTGCCCAAGACCTGATGTGGGCACTCATCAACAGCCCGGCCTTCCTATTCAACCGGTGATGCCGCAGCGAACGGTGAACATCGCAACACCAGCCCGTAGCGTGAGCGAGGAAGTTCGGTAGCGCATCAGTGCTATCGGCTTTCTCGCTCACGTTTTTTCGTTTCCTCGCTCAAGCAGTTTTGTTTCCTCGCTCACGCTTCGGGTTGGTGTTGTCTCTCCCGCCGGCGTGACTTCCGATGTCCCTCGAAGACCGATCATCTCTAGGACGATCACCATGCTGAAGCTGATTCGTGGCGTATTGCCGATCGCTCACACGCCGTTTCTAAATGATGACTCGATCGACTTTGAGAGTCTGCGGCGGCAGGTTGATTGGGCGTTTGAGGTCGGAGCCGATGGGCTGGGGACCGGCATGGTTTCGGAACTGTTGCGGCTAACGTTTGCTGAGCGAGTTGCACTAACCGAGAAGCTGGCAGAGTTCACCGCCGGGCGGGGCGCGTTCTTCGCGGGAGTCGGAGCGGAATCGACGAAGCAAGCACTCGAGTACGCGCGGCTTGCTGAGCGTGCGGGAGCCGATGCGGTGATGGCGATCCCACCGATCTCGACGCGCCTTCCGGTCTCGGCCGTGCGCGACTACTTCATCGCGCTGGCCGACGGAGTGGGAATACCGATCATCGTGCAAGATGCGTCCGGTTACGTTGGTCAACCGATCCCGATCCCGGTCTGTGTCGAGCTGCTGCGGCGGTTCGGTGCCGACAAGATTCTCTTCAAGCCGGAGGCGTCTCCCATCGGTCCCAATCTGTCGGCGCTGCGCGATGCGACTGGCGGTGAGGCTCGAATATTTGAAGGTTCGGGGGGCGTCTGTCTGGTAGACAGCTTTCGTCGTGGCATCTCGGGAACGATGCCGGGAATGGAGTTTCTTCCCGCAGTCGTCGCGTTGTGGCAGGCCCTTACGCGACGGGACGATGACGCGGCGTATCGCCTCTATTTCCCCCTGTGCGCCTTGGTGAGTCTGCAACTTCAAGCGGGACTGGACGGCTTTCTGGCCGTCGAAAAATACGTGCTTCACCGGCGCGGCCTCTTTACCACCGATCGCCGTCGCACACCGAATGCGTGGAGTTTGGATGACGAGACGCGGGCCGAGTTGGATCGTCTGCTCGAACGCTTGGATGCGGCGTTGGCGACAGGCTAAGCACCTGCCGAAGTCTTCGTCTGCCTTTCAAAACTAGCCCGACGCGCGAGCGAGGGCTTCGCGTGAAATCAAAACGAAGCCCTCGCTTGCGCGTCGGGCTAGTCAATCAGCGTGTGTTCCTGATGAGAAGTCCGGCTAACAAGGCTAACCCAGACTTCAGTCTCGGGATGAAAACGGGTTTCGCGCGGGCCGTCTCGATGGCCCCGGACCCGAGCGTCCAAGGGAGCCTTTCGGCGGCAATTGCCGGTGCGAGTTGGGGGCGCGGGGGGCGTGACCGTCAAACTCGGCCAACGCTTCCAACCCGGTTCAAGCCGCACCGTGAAACACGTCGATAGCGACGAGGCAGACGCGCGACTGTGCGGGGTGGCGGCGTTGCGCGATGGATCGCGTGAATGGATCGAACGCCACCTCGGTCGCAGTCGAGTTGCTAGGCAGGATGATGGAGGTACGGCATGGACGGCCGAATCAAGGCGATGTTGGCGTTGACCGGCCTCTGGCTGGCGAACGGCGAAGCCTTGGCCGCTCCGCTGCCAAAGCCGATTGCGACCAACAAGACACGCTTCCGCATCCCCTTCAAATTCGACTCGGCCGCGCTCCAACGCATGAACGCCCGCGAGTTGCAATTGCATGTGTCGTCGGATCGCGGACTGACGTGGAGCTGGTCGCAAACGTTGGCTCCCGATGGCGGGAAGTTCGAGTACGAAGCGCCCGGCGATGGTGAGTACTGGTTCGCCGTGAAGACGCTCGACGGACGCAATCAACTGCACCCCCAAGTTGGCTCCTACGAAACCGGGCTGATCGTCGTCGTCGATACGGCTCAACCGCTCTTGGATGTGAAGCTTGAACAAGTCGGCCCCGGCAAAGTTCAGCTATCGTGGCAGGCCGCCGATGCGAACTTGGATGCTTCGACACTGAAGCTCGAGTACTACCAGCCCGGCAGTGAAGCTTGGGACGTGGTCGAAGTTGCGCCGCGTGCCAGCGGGCAGACGACATGGAATGTCGCACAACCAGGTAAAGTCACCGTGCGTGGGACCATTGCCGACAGCGCGACCAACGTGGGACGCGGTGAATCGCAATTGCAGGTTGCTGCGGGTGGCGAGCCGATCTCAAAGCCAAAACCGGCGCGTCGGGTTCCCATCGCGGGCCGCGAAGAGGGTGGAGAACAAGCGGCCCTCGATTTGAATCTCGCACCTGCCACGCAACGTTTATCGCCTGATGATCTCGCGGGTTCCCGTCCACCGGCATTTTCACCGGCTGTCGAACTGCCGCCAGGCGGTGGCTCGTACAACGGCCCGGTCATCACGCCCTTTGGCGGGGCCGCGTTCCAGAATGCTCCGGAAAAGTTCGTCTCGGGCAACTCCTCAACAAAGCCCGAGATCACACAGGATCGGTGGAACAGCACCCCGGAACCGGTCGTGGCTCAGCCAATGTTGGCACCACGCACCGTGGTCGGTCGGCAGCGGGTGGTGAACACTCGCAAATTCCAAGTGGGCTACAAGGTCGAAGATGTCGGGCCATCGGGCATCGGCGGCGTGGAGATGTTCATCACGCAAGACAACGGTCAAAAGTGGTGGAAGTACGGCGAAGATGCCGACCAGCGCAGCCCGTTTGATGTGGAGGTGCCACAAGACGGCGAGTACGGTTTCGCGATTCGAGTTCGCAGCGGTGCCGGGCTAGTGAACGAGCCGCCCCAGCGCGGTGAGTCTCCATCGATCGTCGTGGCCGTGGATCAGACTCCGCCAGCAGTGGAGTTGTTGCCAGTTCAACAAGGCCAGGGTGCAACGGCCAATCACCTCCAAATTCGCTGGCGAGTTCGGGACGATCATCCGGCCGAGAAGTCCGTCTCGCTGTATTACGCCTCAAACCGTAACGGCCCCTGGGAGCCGATCAGCGCGTGGAAAGAGGACAGCGGCAGCTTTGACTGGACGGTTGGCCCCGGTGTTCCTTCGCACCTGTTTGTTCGAGTGATGGCCCGTGACTCAGCAGGCAACGTGAGCAAGGCGGAGACTTCGACGGCGATCGTCGTCGATCTGTCCCGCCCGTCGGCGCGAATCGTCGATGTTGAAACGCCGCAAGCTGTCGGTCCTCAGTAAGGCCACGCTGGAATCCAGCGCCCCCATCGGGCTTGTCCCGGTGACTCACTGTTTTTTGCACTACTCGCTTCTCTGCCAAGATTCAGGTGAACTTAGGCAGAGTTCTACTGTGACGGTTCTCGACGTTGAGTTGAGTGCAACGGCGTTCGCCACCTGATGAGGGATTTTGTGATGCGTGTTCTTGACCGGTTTCGCCTTGATGGAAAGCGGCTGTTCATTACGGGGGGGAGTCGCGGGTTGGGACGCGAGATGGCGTTGGCGATTGCTGACGTTGGGGCGGATGTGGTGTTGGTTGGTCGTGACGAGGAGAGCCTGAACGCGACGGCGAACGACATTCGGAAGTTGGGACGTACCGCGACTCCGATCATCGGTGATGTCGGTCGGACCGAGGAGTGCGAGGCATTGTGTCGTCGCGCGTTGGAGGAGTGCGGGCCGATCGACATCCTCATCAATAACGTCGGCGGGCGGCGCGTCAACGTGCCGTTGGAAGAGCAGACGTTGGAGCAGTGGCAGCAGATTCTCGACCTGAATCTGACCAGCACGTTCCTATGCACAAAAGTGATCGGTGGCGCGATGGTCGCGCGCGGGAAGGGCGGTCGCGTCATCAATGTGGCGTCGATTTCGGGCATGATCGCCAATCGTGGCATCGGCGGACGGAGTTACGAGGCGTCGAAGGCTGCTGTGATTCAATTGACTCGCGCGGCAGCGGCCGACTGGGCGCCGCACGGAGTCACCGTGAACGCGATCTGTCCCGGCGGCTTCATGACCGCACCCAACGTCCGCTGGGCAAGCGAGCATCCCGATGTCATCACGAAGTTTCGCGAGCAAATTCCGCAGGGAGACTTCGGTCAACCCGAAGACCTTGGCCCGCTGGCGGTTTACCTCGCGAGTGATGCCTCACGCTACATGACCGGGGCGTCGCTAGTCATCGACGGTGGCTACACGCTGTGGTGAGACCTCCGATGGATTCCCAATCCGTTCCGCAACAGCGGCGTGGGCGAGTTCTCATCGTTGGGGGGAGCACGCGAGCGGCCGCGTGGTCGGCTGTTCGTGCGGGCTGGCAGCCGATCTGCGCGGATCTGTTTGCTGACTTGGACACACATCAAGTGGCCCAGGTCATCCCCGTACGAGACTATCCGCGTAGCCTGCCCGACGATGTGGCGAGCGTTGAAGCTGAGGGCTGGTTCTACACGGGAGCCTTAGAAAATCATCCCGAGATCATCGAGCAACTGGCTCAGCCCAATGCCTCGTATGGACCTCTCTGGGGGACGACCGCCGCCGGATTGCGACTCGTGCGAGATCCTTTTTGGCTGGCGGCAACACTACGCAGCGCCGATCTGCCCGTACTGGACGTTGAACCCGAAACAGCGACGCCTCCTGCGGATGGCACTTGGATGCAGAAGCCTTTTGCCAGCGCAGGCGGTCGAGCGATTCGTGTGTGGGACAAGTTTGCGACGGAGACTCCGTTCGCAGAACCACACTACTTTCAACGGCGGGCGGCGGGTGAGTCCTGCTCTGCCGTGTTTTGCGTGGAGAGCCAAGAGGTCGAGTGGCTCGGAGCATCACAGCAGTTCATCAATCTTGCCGCGTCTCACGCCGCGATGCCGTTCGCGTATTGCGGTTCCATCGGGCTGATCGACAAGCCGAATGGGCTTGATGCGCTCACAAACGCCACTCGCCACACGTTGACCCGAATGGCGGAGACGGTCGCTCAAGCCGGCTTCCTGCGAGGACTCTTCAGCATCGATTTCCTCCTTGATAGAGAACATGTTTGGCCGACCGAGATCAATCCGCGTTACACCGCTTCGGTGGAGATCCTCGAACTATCAAACGGCCGACCGTTACTTCCGACTCATCGTGGCCACGTCGGCCACAGAAATCGTGAGTTCGCCGTCAACGCAGCAGCCCCATTCGTGGCTAAGGTCATCCTTTACGCACCACAGCGCTTCACCACTCCCGACCTAAGCCACATCTTGCTGGGCACGTCACCGTGGCAAATGCCGATTCTGGCGGACATTCCCGCACCGGGCGCAATCATCGAAGCGGAATGGCCTATTTGCACTGTGTTTGCAGACGGTCAATCGTTGGGGGAATGTCGAGACAGAGTGATTCAGCAAGCCCTGAAAATGCGACGACTGGGACTGACTCCGGAGTCGCTGTCTACGGATTGAATCTTCGGTGCGATTCCCGTGGAGCGTGAAACGTCGACGCTCGCAGAGTCTCAGTCCGGGCGTTGTCGCCATAAAACCGTTACTTCCGACAAAAAATCTTGAGGCCACCGAACGTTGGCTCTTAAGTACGATGCTTGCAATCGTCGCGACCAGTCAACGGAACTTGCTCATGCAACATGACCGTCCCCTGTTCGGCTAGGAGCCGCCATGTCGGCGCAAACTGCCGAACCAGAGTATTCCGATGGGTCGCGCCGTAATCGCTCGATGCAATCATTACAACTCTTGCTCGTCGAACACAAATCCTTCTGTTGGTGGAGGATTCGCTACGCGGGTGTGGCTTGGAAGAGGCTCACTGTCCGGGAAATGTTGCACGTTTCGCAAGTCGTTTCACTCAGCGCAATTTTGACGGCGGACCAAGAGAACTAAACGACGCACGGTGAGAACGTCGATTGCAATGGTCGAATCCAGCCGGTTAGACTTGGCCGCCCGCTCAGGACGCCGAGCGATTTGGAACGCGCATGAGGCTCGATCTCCACCGATATCTCCAGCGGAAACCTGCCTTATGAGTTATTTCTTGCTTACCGGTGCGACCGGTCTGCTCGGGAACTACCTGCTTCGTGACCTGTTGCTTGCCGATGTGCCCGTGGCTGTGATTGGCCGATCCAATCGGCGACAGTCTGCTCGGCAACGCATCGAAGTCGCCATGTGCGGCTGGGACGCTGAAGCAGGCCGAGCGTTACCTCGCCCCGTGGTGATGGAAGGCGACATTAGCCAGCCGGACTTGGGCTTGAATGCGAACGACGTGCGCTGGGTGGCGGAGTACTGCTCGGCCATCATCAACAACGCAGCCAGTCTGACGTTCCACTCGACCAGCAAAGAGGGCGAGCCGTGGCGGTCGAATGTCGGCGGGACTCGCAACGTGTTGGACTTCTGCCGCACGACGGGCCTGCGTCAATTCCATCACGTCTCCACCGCGTACGTGGCCGGGTTGCGTCAGGGGCGAGTACTGGAATCCGAATTGAACGTCGGACAGCAGTTCTCGAACGACTACGAGCGCAGCAAACTTGAGTCGGAGACGATGGTTCGCAACTGCGACTTCATCGACACACCCACGATCTTCCGCCCGGCCATCATCATCGGTGATTCGATGACCGGCTTGACCACAACTTACCACGGCTTCTATGCCGCGTTGAAGTTGACTCACACCATCATTCAAGCGTTCCCCCAAGACCTCACTGGGTTGGTGGGTAACCAACCCGTGCGTCTGACGTTGAACGGAACCGAAACCAAACACTTAGTTCCGGTTGATTGGGTTTCCGCATTCATGACCCATGTGCTGACTCACCCGAGGCTGCACGGCCAGACGTACCACCTGACGCCAAAGCACCCGGTTACGACGCGGCTCATCCGCGATGTGCTCGAACAGACAACCGGCACCTATGGGTCATCGCTCATCGGCCCCAGCAAGCAGCCCGGCGATCCGACTGAAGCCGAACGGCTCTTCTACGAGCACATCCGCGTTTACAACTCGTATTGGAAAATGGACCCGATCTTCGATCGGACCAACACGGAAGCTGCGGCACCGCATCTGGCCTGTCCGCATGTCAGTCGAGACTTGCTGACAAAGCTCTCCCGCATCGTCATTGACGATGGGTTCCCGGAGCCGAGCAAACGTCCGGTGGTTCCCGAGTTCGATGTTGTCTCGCTGCTGACTCCGTTGCTGGAGCAGACGGACGCGCATCCCCCCAAGTCAACCGACGAACGGTTGCTCGGCTTGGATGTTTGCGGACACGGTGGCGGTCAATGGCAGGTCATTGTACGTGGCGAAGAGATCGTCGGTATCGAGACCGGTTTGCACGAAGACCGACTGGCGACCTGCCGACTCAACGTCGAGACGCTCGCTTCGCTCGCACAAGGTCAGCGCAATTGGGACGACGCCTTCAATTCTGGGGCAGCCGTCATCCAAGGCAACGGACGCACTCTGCATCAGTACGCGAAGCTCCTAGAGCAGATGCTGGAGCAAACCGTCAACTAACGCACGGGTTGATGGAACACGGTTAGCTGCTTGTTGAATAACGTAGGGTCAGTGAGGCGCTGACCCTACGTTATTCAACAGACTATTAGCCTGTCTGAGGTTGGCACGAATTCGGTGGTTCTCAAAGCGGAGCGGGTGACAAACCCGCTCCGCTTCGTTTTGCAAATGCAATTCTGCGGCTTCCACGCCAACCCGATGCGTGAGCAAGGCTTTTGGCTCAACAGCCAGGGTCATCGCAGGTTGCGACAATCGCAGGTGATCGAACCCCTCAATCGCATCGTGAGGTCGTTCATAACCTCCCCCGAACGGTTGCCAGCGTAGAGTGCTACTGATGTGAGTGGCATCGTTATGCGACCGCATATATCTTTCGTTACAGCCACAGGAATGACTCTAGGGCTGATCTCAATTCGACATTCGCATCAGAACATTTGCCTCCATGACTGAGAACGCCGCCACCCTTCGACGCGAGGTCATGAACCGCACACGCACCGTTGTCGTCAAAGTCGGAACGAATGTTCTTTCGACCGACGACGATCAACTCGATGCCGCACGGATCGCGTCGCTGGCGGAGCAAGTTCATGCGCTGTGTGCCTCGGGACGCAAGGTCGTGCTGGTTTCGAGCGGAGCGATCGGCGCGGGGATGGGTTTGCTCGGATTGAAGGAGCGGCCCAAAGACTTGCCGCATCTACAAGCCGCCGCCGCGACAGGACAAGCACACCTGATCCACATTTACGACAAAGCTCTTCGCCCGCACGGCTATCACGCCGCGCAGTTGTTGCTGACCGCGAACGACTTCAAGAACCGGTCGCGGTATCTCAATGTGCGGAACACGCTGCGAACGCTCTTTGAATTCAACGCGATCCCGATCGTCAACGAGAACGACACCGTCAGCACCGCCGAAATCAAATTGGGTGACAACGATCGTCTCGCCGCGATGGTGGCCGGTTTGATTCAGGCCGATCTGCTGATCGTCCTCTCGGTCATTGAGGGGCTGTTGTCGGGCGATCCTTCCGATCCGCAGAGCCACCGCATTCCGCTGGTCGAGCGGTTCGATGACGAACTGCTGAATTTCGTCGGGGCCTCGAAAAGCTCACGCGGAACAGGCGGAATGAAGACCAAACTGGAGGCCGTTCACACCGCCACCGCTGTCGGCGTGAACGTCGTCATTGCCAACGGCAAACGACCGCGCGTACTGGACGAGATTCTGCACGGCGATGACATTGGAACGCTGTTCCTTGGCGAAGGGGACGGCGTTTCGGCGTGGAAACGCTGGATCGGCTACACGATGCCGCCGCAGGGCCGCTTCGTGTTGGACGACGGTGCTCGCCGCGCGGTCGAGCAACAGGGCAAGTCGCTCCTCGCGGCAGGGATAGTTCGCGTGGAAGGCGACTTTGCCAAAGGTGAAGTCGTGTCGCTGATCGATCTGCAGGGTGAAGAATTCGCGCGTGGACTGACCAATTATGACGCCACCGCCACTCTGGCCATCGCAGGCAAACGTTCGGACGAGATCGTCAAGACGATCGGCTCGATCCCCTATGCCGAAGTCATCCACCGCGACAACCTCGTCGTGACGAGCCTGTCGAGAAACTGAAGCAGGCCTCGACACGAACAGACTGCCGCTGCCAAGTGAACTCGTCACCGAGACTTGCATTTGGCTGCTTCAGCCTTAATACTCCCGCCCCTTCATGGAGAGCGGATGAGTCCGTTTCCTGAGGGCCGTGCCGTGCGGTGTTGCCGGTGCGAACCGATTTCCTCCACGTTTCTTACCCAGAAACGGGCCTCCCTTTGTGTGAGGTCTCCCAATGAGGCGAACTGATGGCTGCGTACAACAAGACCGAAGTTAAGAAGATTCGTAAGAAGCGACAGCGGCTGAAGAAGAAGCTCCGCTGCCGGTTCGCTCCGAATGGCAAGTCGCCACATCCAATCTATGTCGATTACAAAGATCTGAAGACACTGCGTCAGATGATCGATCGCGAAGGGAACATGCTGCCGCGGCGCAAGACCGGCAACTGTGCCAAGTGGCAACGAGCCGTTCGCGAAGCGATCCTGCGGGCACGCTTTATCGGCCTGCTCCCGTATGTGTCGGAAGAATGAACTGAGTCGCTCACGAGTGACCGGACAAGTAGGTAAGTGCCTCCTTTCGGATCTCGGATTGTGAATTCACTAGCAGCTCGGCCCTCTGGCCGAGCTGCTGTCGTTTCTAACACTTAGCCATTCGTCTTGGCCTGAGTGAGGCTGCTCAGCTCGCATTTGAGTTGAGAGCGTCCTGTGTTCTTGCGGAGGCAACTCATGTGGGTGAAAATCTGCGGTATCACGGATATTGCGACAGCGGCCGCTGTGATCGGGCTGGCCCCCGATGCGATCGGCCTCAATTTTTATGCTGCGTCTCCGCGCTGCGTCACTCGTATCGAGGCTGTTCGGATGGGAAGGGAGCTTCCACGCGGAGTCACTCGGGTGGGAGTCTTCGTCAATCATACGCTCAATGAAATCGAAGACCTCGCGAAGGACTGCTTGCTCGATCAGGTCCAACTGCACGGTGACGAATCGCCGGATCAGTTGGCTGAGTTGCACAGTCGGTTGCCGCATGTGCCACTCATTCGTGCGTGGCGGATGGCGGGCGAAAGTTTGGCGGACTTGGATGAGTATTTGAAAGCGTGTCAGGAACTGAAGGTTTCGTTGGCTGCCTGCTTAATTGATGCGCGTGTGCCGGGTGTTTATGGAGGCAGCGGCCACACGGTGGCTTGGGACGCACTCGCGCGAGTCTACCCGCGCGACGTTTGGCCACCGCTGATCTTGGCCGGAGGATTAACTCCCGACAACGCCGCCGGTGCGATCCGTGTGGCTCAGCCTTGGGGAGTCGATGTGGCCAGTGGTGTGGAGTCGCAGCCGGGTGTAAAAGACCTCGAGCTGACGAAGCTCTTCATCACTAACGCTCGTTCTGCATGAGCGACTTCATGCTCAGCCAATGCAACGGACTTCGCCCGGCTTGCGAGTCCGTCGGCGGCAAGTCATTCGGGATGTTTGTCCGCCCTTGTTCGTAGACCCGCGTCGTGAGTGCATCGAGAGCGGGTTCGTAGTGCCACGCCCGCGATGTCCAGCGGCGGTCGAGCCGAACTTCCAATTGTGAGGCTCGCTCGGAGGCCGCGACATCACGCGGCAGCAGTTCGTGAGAGAAAAAACCGTGGGAATTAAGTTCCCGCACTAATCCGTCCAGTTCGGGCCTCGGCAAGTCGAATTCGACGACGGTCGCTCCGTCTTCACTGGGATGACTCCGTTCCCAGAACCAGCGATCTCGACGCGTCTCGCGCCGAGCTTTACGAATCTCAACTCCTTCCTCCAACGCGGCCTTCAATGAGCGTTGCTCGAATACTTGTCCGTAGTCGATCGGTTGCCACTGAAGGGTGACGCGTGCGTAGCCTTCTCGCTTATCGGGGTGAGGATATTGGACTCGCAGTTCTGCCACAGACCAGTTGAGTTCGGAGTCAACAGATTCTGACGTGGCCGCCGAGATCGACCGGGCCGAATCGGTCTTGGCTGAGACTGTCACGATCCCTGTTTCGTTGGGCTCGAGTAATCCGGGATCGGGAATTGACGGAAAGTGAGCAGCTTGAAGCAGGACGCCTTCGGCTAAGTGGGCGCGATAGATGATCTCCAGCCGGTCGTAATCGTATGTCGCTCGAGAATGTGTGACGGATTCGGGAGTGACTCGGCAGGAAGCCAATCCGAATGGGAGTAAACACGCCGCGATGAGCAGCCTCCACTTCGCGACGACTCTTAATCCGTTGGACATGGCAAGTTGTTCCTCAAGCCGATGCGAACTTCGTCACAACCGAAACAAACCGGGTCGCGAGAAGACTCGGGCACGATGAGGCTGATCGACATGAAATGTATTTCCGCTGCAAATGCTTCCATGCGGCAGGAATAGTCCACCCGTCGTGCATCGTCCCACGCGAAAAGAGAACACTTCTCCGCTCATCTTCCACTATCGCAACGACCGGTTTGGCCGGATTTAACGTCTGAAAGGGGGGCCCCAGAGAATTGCGGCACAAGGTAACTCGGTGGACGATAACCTGCTGAAGTCTCTCGCCCTGTCATGGGATGAGGTGAGGCTTTGCGGGTCGTTCCATCTGAAGGTGCCGCACCATCAGATGGGTTCGTGACCGGATAAAGTCTCGACTTCCTGAAAGATTTGATTGTCTATCGGATTTGAAGAGGCTTAGAATCCGCCCCACTTCAAACCGACTACCCTCCCCGCCCATCGGAAGATCAGCCGTCTCGGACACTCCGAGCGTCGGCCGATGTGTTTGGGAGACGGTTCGCCACGGCGAGCTGCGGTTGTGTTGCCCTTGAGAAAGGAACGTCCGATGGTTCGTCGTTCGTCCGCTGCAGTGATCGTGTGTAGCTTGGCTTCTTTGGCGTTGGTCTTGTCGATCGCACAAGTTCCCGAAACCTCCGCCGCCAATAAGAAAGCGCCCTACAGGAAGCCAATAAAGAACCCCAAATTCGACCCAGCCGGTGAGCCAGTTGAGTTCTTTGCCGCGATGGAAGCGGGGCAGATCGAAGCCAAGCTCATCCCCAAGAATGCCTTGGGGGGCAACGTGTTGATCGAGAATAAGACTGACAAGCCACTGAACGTTCAGATTCCAGAAGCAATCGTTGGTGTCCCGATGAACTTCCAGTTTGGCGGTGGCCAGCAGGGCGGATTCGGTGGCGGTGGCCAGCAAGGTGGCGGACAAGGTGGTGGCGGACAACAGCAGCAAGGTGGCGGAGTCGGCGGTGGCCAACAAGGTGGTGGACAGGGCGGTGGTGGACAGGGCGGCGGTGCCGGTGGATTCTTCTCGGTTCCGGCCGAGAGAGTGGTCTCGTTGCCGTTCAACTCCGTGTGCCTCGAACACGGCAAACCCGAGCCAACATCCAGCAGCCGTTACAAGCTCGTGCCAGTCGCGCAGGTGTCTCAAGACCCCGTGCTGTACGAACTGTTGACCGTTGTTGGCACTGGCAAGGTCGATTCGCAGGCGGCGCAAGCTGCGGCGTGGCACCTCACCGACGACATGTCCTTCCAGCAACTCGCCTCTAAGTCAGTAACACATCTTGGCGGTCAGCCCCCAACCCCGTACTTCTCGATGGCTCAGCTCCAAGGCGCGCAGCAATTGCTTGGGTTGTCCACACGCAAGGCCGAGGAACGTAAGGTCAAGCAACCCATCACCACGCCCGGTGAGACTCCAGTGACTTCCTCTGCCCGAGTTCCGTCGGCGAAGTAAGTTCGGATCTACATTCGAATTCCTCAACACAGTTCTTATGGGCTTGCCGATCTTCGGCAAGCCCATTTCGTTTGACGGCGGCAACAACCCAAGTCGTTTCTTAGCCGAAATTATCGTCGCAGCAAAACACTCCAAAGCCAACGCCTAGTACTACAGCGCCACTCTGGTCTTTTGGGAAGAGATGAGATTGGTATAGCGCTTGGTCACACCAAGAGGTGTGCGATGACGGTGACGGCGTTAAGTCGGTTGTTGGCGGGGCATCTCGAATTGTTTGCCGAGTGTTATTCGTCTCGTCCGATCTTGGAGCACTTTGGGGATACTGTCGCGGCTTGTTGTCGGACCTGCCGCGGAAGTCGTT
>Ga0209086_10000895_pt1 | contig 24564 bp, 19 predicted proteins | sample M_130207_XF_Meta_FD_187312 | JGI IMG/M metagenome (GOLD analysis project Ga0209086, IMG submission 187312) | Freshwater microbial communities from Lake Montjoie, Canada to study carbon cycling - M_130207_XF_MetaG (SPAdes) (version 2) | ecosystem: Environmental > Aquatic > Freshwater > Lake... | reverse complement strand
GGGCCTATGCGCCGGGTGACAGCCTCCATCGCATCCACTGGCTATCAAGCGCACGTGCCGGCGAACTTCGTTCTAAGGAGTTCGACTTCGAACCGTCTGGCAACTTGTGGGCCATTCTGGACCTTGACCGAGGAGTTCACATTGGCGAGGGCCTCGAGTCGACTGAGGAATATGCGGTCAATGTGACGGGCGCCCTGATCCATCGTGCACTCCGTGACAACAAGTCAGTCGGTCTGGTTGCGATAGGCCGAACGCGTGTGATCGTGCAACCCGGGAAGGGTTCGGCACACCTCTGGCGCCTCATGGAAGTGCTTGCGACGGTGCGCGCTGACGGCGTCGAACCGTTGGACAGGGTATTGTCGGACGTGCAGTCGACCCTTGGTCGGGGCTTGTCGGTAGTCACGATCACCCCATCCACAGACCCTGCATGGCTCCAGCACCTTCACTCGGCTCGCGCCCGCGCAACCATGCCCGCAGTCATCCTGATTGACGCTGCAACTTTCGCCAGTCGTGGTGAACGGCCGGGACTGCGATCTTCAGTCTCGGCGCGTGCGCTCCAAGCACAACTTGGAAGCGCCGGGTTCCAGACCCATGTCGTCCAGCAGGGGCAGCAATTCCAGATCGTGGGTCAACCCGCTGCGCAGGCCGCCCGTGGGCACGTGAACTGAAACCAAAATGTGCACGCCCATGAACCATCAAGAGGCCCGGTCGCAATGACATCCGTGTCCGCAGTGTTCAACGACACCATCCGGCAACCACGCGGCGATGTGCCCGGCAGACCTTCAGGGTCATCCGGGAGATTGAGATCAATCCTAGCCACCCGGGAGGGTTGGATCGCGACGGCGCTCCTCTTGACGATGATCCTCAGCACAGTCGCGAGTGTTGATCGTGGACGGTGGGCCACCGGAACCGAGATCGTTTATGGCCTCGCCATCGGCGCCTTTGTCGTCGGTGGGGTCTTGCTCCACGTCCGGGTCAAGGGTCCGATCGCACTCGCGTTAGGTCTCGTGCTCGGCCTCACTGTGGTCTACGTACAAGTCGGTCACTTGTTGCCACCCGTCGAGGACTGGTCGCGACTGGCGCGGTTGACCGCACGGGGCACCTGGATCTGGTTGACAGACCCGGTGTTACGCGAGGCTTCGGCAAAAGGGGCGTCTGTGCGTTCGGCGACCGGCGCATTGACATCGGTGCCACCACTTTGGACGGTCGGCGGCGCGTTCGTGGCCTTCGGAAACGGCGCAGCCGACTTCGGCTACCGGATCGCATTGTGGGTCCAGCAAGGCTCATCCGGGAAGGCGGTCACCGACAACACGGTATTCCTGATGACCATCGGGGTAATCGCCTGGGTCCAGGGTCTCGCCGGTGCGTGGGGCCTCTACCGACGGCAGGATGTTGTGCTCGCATCCTTGCCAACGGCGATCGTCCTTGGCACGAACGCAACCTACACGGGTGATGCGCGTGCGCCGTTCGCAATCTTCCTCATCACATTGCTTCTGCTCGCGGTCACTCTGAACGTGGCGTCGTTGCAGCGCCGGTGGCATGTGCTTAACGTGGCGTTTCCGTCTGGATTGCTCTTCGACGTCACCGTAAGCAGTTTCGTTGTTATCTGTGGCCTTGCACTCCTTGCATTGATGGGACCACGCCTCGGGGAGAACCCGGTATCCAACGCCTTCTGGGAGTACATGGGCGAACAGTGGACAGATATGGAAAACGCGTCGAACCGCTTCTTCTCGGGGGTGAACAACCCTCAGAAGAACTCTGGTGCCGGGCGCGACCGACTTACCTTGTCTGGTCCCGTGAAATTGACGCAGCGGATCGTGATGACCATCGCAAGTGCCGAACCGGAGTACTGGCGAGGGGCGTCGTATGACGTGTGGACGGGGAAAGAGTGGATCACCTCCGACCGGTCGCCAGTAACACGGACGGATAAGCAGCCAGTAATCGCCGGGCGCTTCACACGGCGAGAGAAGATCACTGCCGACATCACCATCCAGCAATCGAAGAGCGACTTGCTCTATGTGCCAGATGAACCAACCACCTTGAGCGTCTCCTACCGGATGTACGCGGCATCCCCTGACGCTGCCGTTGTGGATTTCAGCGCCATCCGGGCACGCAGACCCGCGATCCCAAGCCTTCGGTACCAAGTTGACGCCTTTGCCAGTCGGGCAAGCGCCGAGGAACTGCGTGCAGCTCCGCTTGACAATCCGGAATGGGTCAAACGGTACACCCAACTTCCGGATGTACCGCAAAAGGTCAGGGACCTCGCGCTGACATTGGGGCGAGGGCGGAAGACGGCGTACGACCGCGCGACGACGGTGGAACAGTTCCTCCGGCGCTACCCCTACACACTCGATATCAAGGCAGTTCCCGCTGATCGAGATGCTGTTGAGTATTTCCTGTTCGATTCCAAGCAGGGGTACTGCGATTATTTTGCGACATCGATGGTGGTACTTTTGCGTGCCCAAGGGGTTCCAGCACGGCTTGCTACCGGCTACGTGACCGGCACCCTAGACCCCACCTCCGGCCAGTACATCATTACGGAAGAAGAGGCACATTCCTGGCCAGAGGTGTACTTCCCGAATTATGGGTGGATCGCCTTCGAACCGTCCGGCTACCGGCCAGCAATCGTTCGGCCCGAGGTTCCGGTATCAGGAACCTACGCCGAGACCCCAGACTGCTACGAGTACGGATACAGCACGTTCGGAGAGTGTGGTGACAACGGTGATCCATCAACCCTCGTAGGCCCGATCGCTGATGACCAATCGGCTTCTTTCGTGCCCGGATCCCTTGATTTTGCGTGGTCGGCTGCGGCTGACGTCGCCGGATGGGTGGCGTGGGTCATCATGGGAGTGATTGGTGCAATCGCTGTCGGAATTGGAGTGTACCGATATGGAGGTGACTATCTTGAACGTCGTCGCCCCCCTCGGGAGGCCGTCCTCCACGCGTACTGGCAACTGACATTCTTCGCACGACTCGTCGGGATTGGGCCGCCTGCTTCACAGACGCCAATGGAGTTCGCTGCCTCGCTCGACCAACGGATGAATGACGCGTTCACCCGCCCGACCAACCGGTTCATGCGCCAGCTGCGAGAAGCGGTAGGTCCACCGACTGGCACGCCAGGGGTAATCGCCGCAGTCTATGCACGCACCCTCTACGGGGGAGCGATCCCGACCGACCAGGAACGGCGATCTGTCGAGGAGACGTGGCGCAACCTGCGTTGGCGGATGCCATTCGCTTTTTCGAATAGGCATAAAGCGTCCCGATAGGGACGTGACGATCAAGCGGCAAGTGTCGCGTAATCAGATCCTGAAGGCTTGGGTAATCACGGGGTCTCCGTTAGGTCTCACAAATTCAGATTGCCGCCTTGTGCGTCTGATCATGTCTGGCAGTATCATTCGCCCCAACGAACCTCCACCGGGGTGGACGGGTTAGGTTCGCAGGTCCCGTTTGAGCGCTGGCGTGGAGCGTCTGGGGAGACGGAACGTCAGGCATTCGGGGAAGCCTTTCAGTAATCTTGGCCATTGCGCCTGGTTCCAATGCCGGAGCCAATCTGCAATCACGACGGTTGCAAAGCACTCTCTAGCCGACGCATTGCCGGGGGGCACGCAGCAACGCACAGATGCGGGTTGGAACAATGCCTTACCGTATTCGGTAACCGGGCCGATCCAATCGCCGCTGGTGGTGGTTTGAGGTTGAGATGAGCGGCGCATTTACGCGGTATCTAGCCGGTCGGGTCTTCGGATTGCTCATGGTCATCCTGGCCTTGAGTGCGGTCGTGTTTTTCCTGATGCATCAGGTGCCCGGAGGTCCATTCACCTTCGAGAAGCAGCCTCTTCCGCCCGAGCAGATGGCGAACATCAACCGGAAGTACGGTCTCGACCAACCGGTCTACGTCCAGTATTTCAAGTGGCTTTGGGCGATCCTCCATTTTGACTTCGGAATTCCGTTCCAGTCACCTTCAGAGACCGTAGTCTCGCTGGTACAGCGTGCGTGGCCAGTCACGATCATTGTTGGCGTGATCACCATCACCATCTCCTACACCTTGGGGATACTTTTCGGGATCACCGCCGCCGTGTGGCAGAACTCGTGGATAGACCGGGTGGTCACGTTTGTTGCTACGTTGGGACTGACCCTTCCGAGTTTCATCATCGGGTTTCTCCTTGTCTACTTCCTGAGTGTGAAACTCCGGTGGCTTCCCACCGGAGGATGGGGCAAACCCCAGCAACTGATCATGCCGGTGATCGCGTACGGTCTTGGACCGATGGCGATTGTTGCCCGCTACACCCGCGCAAGCATGCTTGAGGTACTGCGTTCCGAGTACGTCCGTCTGGCCCGTGCACGCGGGCTGCCGTGGCACAGGGTGATGTTCCGCTATACCTTGCGGAACGCCCTCGTGCCCCTGATTACCGTCTTGGGGCCGAGCATCCCTGACGTGCTGACCGGGTCAATCTTTATTGAAGGAATGTTCTCGATCCCCGGCCTCGGACGCTTCTTCACCTCAAGCGCGCAGTTCCGGGACTACCCCATGATCATGGCGATGATGCTGCTGGTCGCACTGCTCTGGGGGGCAACGTACATCATTAGTGACGTCCTGTACGGGCTGGCCGACCCTCGCATGCGGGTCGGAGGCGAAGTGCGATGACGTCAGTGCAGTTGCCCTCCGACGCCCTCGAAGCCAGTCAGGCAGCTTCCAGGATTGAGGCGGCGAATAGTCCGCTTCGCCAGTCAATCCAACGGTTCTTCCGCAACCGGCTCGCGGCGATCGGTCTGGTCTTCGTTGTGGTGATAACCGGCGGAGGTCTTTTGGCGCCGGTCATTGCGACAACTTCGTACGATTTCGCGGTCCTCAAGGACGCGCTCAAGTTCCCGCCGTGCGCCGACCCAAAGAGTTCGCTCTCATTCCCCGATTGCATGTTCGCCAAGTACCCACTTGGAACGGATGCAATCGGGCGCGACTTCTGGAGCCGCCTCATCTACGGCGCCAGAACATCGATGATCGTGGGTTTCAGTGTTCCGTTGATCACCCTTGCAATCGGCTTGCCGTTGGGTGCCGCAGCTGGATGGTTCGGGGGACGGGTTGACGCCGTAGTCCTCCGTCTCGTGGAGTTCATGACTGCAGTACCGTCGATTCTCCTGGCTCTTTTCCTCCTGACCCTATTCGGACACGACCTGCAGAATGTCATCATGTTTCAGGGGATTACCGGCTGGGTAGGGGTGTGCCGGCTCGGGCGGGCCCAGTTCATGACCCTCCGTGAGCGTGACTTCGTCACCGCCGCCCGCGCCCTTGGCATGAGTGAATGGTCAATCATGATCCGGCACGTGATGGTCAATGCCGCTGGACCAATCATTGTGATGTTCACGCTTGGCATACCCGGTGCAATATTCGGCGAGGCAGGCCTGAGTTTTCTCGGGTTGGGTGTGAACGACCCAATCCCGAGCTGGGGCAAGATGGTTGCCGAATCAAGCCGGTTTGCCGCGGTGTATTGGTATCTGGCCATGATCCCGACCGGTTGCATCGCGGTCACGATGCTAGCGTTCAGTTTCCTCGGCGACGGGTTGCGGGATGCCCTCGACCCGCAAGGTCAACGATAACCCGGTGCGATTTGCAGGCCGACTTGGCATCCGTGTTGCCATGGTTCGACCCAGAGCAGGGGCGATGGTACGCTTGCATTGTCTCACGCACTCTTAACCACACGGTTACGGGGCGAATACGGACGCCCGCAGGCTCAAAACAGGAGGAGTCCAGACAATGGCAATGAGAGATTCGCGGTTTGACCGTAGGCAGGCCATTCGTGGTCTGGCCGCCGGCGCCGCTGGCTTGGCAGGCCTCTCCGGCGGACGCGCCTTCGCGTCATCCCGGTTTCAGGTGGGTTCGGATGCCGCACCGGCTGATCAGCAGGTCATGATCACGTCGTGGGACGGCGAAGGTCTCAAGGGCGAGTGCATGGACCTCTATGAAGGGGTCTACAACCGTGCCGGCCTCTCGGACCTGTTCTCCGAGCCATTGACCCGCATGACCAAGGACTTTGGCGTCATTCCCGGCACCGCCCTCGGCTGGGACTGCAGCGCTGATGGCAAGGTGTGGACCTTCCACATTGACCCGAACCTCAAGTGGAACGACGGCACTGCCGTGACCGCGGCCGACTACGTCGAGACATTCCGCTACTCAGCCGACCCCAAGCACGCGTGGGACTTCACGTGGTACTGGAACGGCATCATCAAGAATTACACCGAAGCGACCAAGGGAACGGTGACCCTGGACCAGGTCGGCGTCCGTGTCGGGTCAGTTCCAACCGACTTCGAGGTTGAGACGGTTGACCCGGTCCCATACCTGCCAGCGATGATGCTTTATTCCTGGCCGCTGAACAAGGTTGCCCTCAACAAGTACGGCTCCGGCAAGTACAACATCAACGTCTCGACGTCTGTGACCGCTGGCCCTTACTACTTGGCCGAGTGGCAGCCAGACCGTCGTTTCGTTGTGAAGGCGAACCCGAAGTACACGGGAGCCCTGAAGCCAAACATCACTACCCAGATAGCAAACGTTGTCCGCGGTGGCAGCAACTTCCTGCGCTATCAGGCGAATGAAGTTGACAGCACTGAAGTGACGAGCCCCGCCGAAATCGCATTGGTGAATGCGGATCCGGAACTCAGTCGTCAGTTCGCGACCAACCCACAGGACTTCCGTACCTACTACATGTTCTTCGACGTCAACACCAAGCCATGGGACAACCTGAAGCTCCGTCAGGCGCTTGCTAAGGCCGTGGACCGTGAAGGCATCATCGACGCCGTGTTGCGTCCGCTCGCTATTCCGGCGTACTCATGGCTCGCTCCTGGATTCCCCGATGCCAATCAGGAGGCGCTGAAGCCCATCCAGACGTTCGATCCAGCTGGAGCCAAGCGCTTGCTTGCTGAAGCAGGATTTCCCGAAGGCCGTGGCTTCCCGAAGACTACCCTCTACATCCGTGGCAGCGCGCAGGTTGACAAGGACGTGTGCCAGGCGCTCACCGCCGGGTTCAAGCAGGTTCTGAACATCGATTTGACGCTTGAAAACCTCGATCAGCCATCGTTCATGGCCAAGCTCAACGCCAAACCCACCCAGATTGCAGTCGGCTGGCTCTCTTACGGCATGGACTACTTCGACGCCACCAACATGCTTGGTGTGTGGTTGTCCGGTGGACGCCATTCCTGGAAGAACGATGAGTTCGACCGCCTAGTCAAGCAGGGTGGGATCATGACGACCGAGCCTGCCAAGCGTTCGGAAATGATGATGCAGGCCGAGAAGATCCTCGTCGAGGATTGTGTAGGTATCTTCGTCTACCACAAGCTCGCAGGGTTCCTCTACAAGCCCTATCTGAAGGGTGAAATCCTCACGCCGAACTCGTTCGGGTATACCGGCCTCCAGTGGCCTGGGTTCGGGACGGCGACGCTCGCCATTCCGCAGCTCTATATCTCGAGCGACGTCACCAAGTTCCGCTAGTACCGGGACGCCCATCGACGCAGTTGCGGGGCCCGCACGACCAATGTGGAAGCGCGGGCCCCGTCCTCTTCATGAGAACCTTCAATGCGATCGAGTAGTGACGTCAGCAGCGCACCTGTTTCCCCGACAGCCTCAGCCGACCCAGTCCTATCCGTTCGCAACCTCCGGGTGGAGTTTGATACCCGGCGTGGGAGGGTGCGTGCGGTTGACGGCGTTTCCTTCACCCTGAATGCTGGTGAGACGTTAGGTCTGGTCGGTGAAAGCGGTTGCGGCAAGACCGTTACCGCCCTGTCACTGCTTAGGAGCGTGCCTGCTCCGGGCAAGATCGATGGCGGCACCATCGAGTTCGAGGGTCGTGATCTCCTCTCAATTTCCGAACGGGACATGACGCGCCTCCGGGGAAAGCGCATCGCCCTGATCCCCCAAGACCCGCTCACTGCCTTGAACCCGGTAATGACCGTCGGCGACCATCTTGTCGAAGTTTTGGACATCCATCTCGGCATGCGTGGTGAAACCGCCCGGTCGCGTGCCGCTGATCTCCTGTCCAGGGTCGGGATTCCCGAACCGAGGAAGCGACTTGATGCGTATCCCCACCAACTTTCTGGGGGCATGCGTCAAAGGGTGATGATTGCCTTGGCGATTGCCTGCGAACCCGCGGTCCTCATCGCCGATGAACCCACAACCGCCCTCGACGCGACGGTGCAAGCGCAGATACTTGAACTTCTGGACGAGATCAAGCGCGAAACCGGCATGTCGCTCCTCCTGATCACCCACAACCTAGGGATCGTGGCTGGCCATTGCAATCGTGTGGCAGTCATGTACTGCGGACGGATCGCCGAAACCGCAAGCGCTGGTGACCTTTTCAAGCACCCTCACCATCGGTATACGGCTGGGCTTCTGGCCTGTGTTCCGCGGCTGGATCGCCAAGGCAAAGGCATCTTCTTCACCATCCCGGGAACACCGCCGGACCTCACCAATTTGCCGCAGGGGTGCGCCTTCGCTTCCCGGTGTGACGCCGTCACCGATCACTGTCTGCGGGAACGACCAGAACTGTCTACGGCGGACGGGTTGGCCGAAACCGGAATGTCGGATCACCTCATGGCGTGTTGGAACCCGGCACCGAAGGCCTCTGCCGACGCCGGCGCAGATCACCAGACTTCGGCCCGGATGGCGGTCGCGTACGGTCGTGCTCACGAGAAGACCGATGCGTGACCGCTGCCAACATCCGTCGAGTGAATCGGCGGTACGTGCAGGCAGCTTTGCCGTAGTGACAACACGAATTCAGGGTGTCCCGATATGACTGCGACGACCACCCCACTGCTTGCTGTCGAAAACCTTCAGGTCCACTTCCACCTCGCTGGAACCGGCTGGTTCGGCAGTGGCAAACAGACCGTCAAGGCCGTTGATGGCCTGACAATCCAGATCGACCGCGGGCAGACACTTGGGCTTGTCGGTGAGTCCGGGTGTGGAAAATCGACAACCGGGCGCGCAATTCTTCGACTGGCACCGATCACCGGTGGAACCGTCAGACTGAATGGTCGAGACCTCACAACGCTGTCGACGGGCGAGCTACGTCCCATACGCCGACAGATGCAGATCGTGTTCCAGGATCCGTTTGCGTCCCTGAATCCCCGGCATACCGTCGAACAGATCGTGACGGAACCTCTTTGGGTACACAATCTCCGACCAGAAAATGAGCGGGGTGCCAGGGTCCGGGAGCTACTCGCGCTTGTCGGTTTACCGGGCAGCGCAATGGGCAGATTTCCCCATGAGTTTTCCGGTGGTCAACGCCAACGTATCGGCATCGCCCGTGCATTGGCTGCAGAGCCGGACTTCATCGTGCTTGACGAACCTGTGTCCGCGTTGGACGTCTCGATCCAATCCCAGATCCTTCGCCTCCTTCTCGACCTGCAAATCCAGTTTGGCCTGACCTACCTGTTCATTGCACACGACCTAGCGGTTGTCGGCCAAATGAGCGACCAGGTTGCAGTGATGTATTTGGGGCGGATTGTTGAGCTTGCCACGCGCGACGCACTGTATCTGTCACCCCAGCATCCATATACCCAGGCGCTCCTTTCTGCAGTCCCCTATCCAGACCCGGAAATTGAGGCTAAGCGAAGGCGTGTAATCTTGACAGGGGAGGTGCCAAGCCCGGTGAACCCTCCGTCTGGTTGCCACTTCCACACCAGATGTCCAATCGCGGTCGACCGATGCAAGGTCGAAGCGCCATCCCTCAGGACCATCGCCCCAGGGCATCAGGCCTCCTGCCACTTCGCGGGTGGGCCGCCCCCTGAAATCCACGGTGCAGGGCAGGGCACGTCCGACACTCGGCCTTCATAACTCTTGCAGGCCCTTCACAAGTACCCCGGTTTGTCCGCGTACCGCTGGTGATAGACTCCGAAGAATGGTCAACGCGTCGTCACCCAGAGAGTTCACCTCCGTACTGGCCACTGTAGGCGTGACGATGCAAGACCGCATCAACCAGGTGCGAACGCGGATCGAACAAGCGGCGCACCGCGCGGGACGCAAAGCCACCGACGTAACCCTCATCGGTGTGTGCAAGACATGGCCGGTTGAAGATGTCGCAACGGCTGTCTCGTCTGGGATCACCGACCTTGGCGAGAACCGCGTGCAGGAAGCAATAGCCAAGATTGTGGAACTTGGCGACGGGCCAGTCTGGCATCTCATTGGTGGCCTGCAGACCAACAAGGCCAAGGCTGCCGCCGACCACTTTCACCTCATACACAGCGTCGACCGTCTGGAACTCGCCCGCGCCTTGGCGTCAAGGGTCGTCGCAACAGGACGAACGGTACGAATCCTGTTGCAAGTGAACGTGGCGGACAGCCAAACGCAGGGAGGTGTTGCTCCCGGGGATCTGCGTGCCCTGTTTGATGAAGTCCGAGTGACACCCGGTCTCAGCCTCGACGGGTTGATGTGCATTGCACCGGACGTACACGAACTTGGCACCGTAGAAGCGACGCGACCCTACTTCAAGCACCTCGCGCAACTTCACGCGGAGTATCAGTCCGACGCGTTCGCACTGGGTCACCCGTGGAGGCACCTTTCAATGGGCATGACGGGCGACTTCGAAATCGCGGTTGAGGAAGGCGCAACGCTCGTACGGGTGGGACGCGCAATCTTTGGCGAACGGAGACCTTGACCGATGGAAATTCAGTACCTGTTCCTTTATGCGTCCCAATTCGTCAGCCTCCTCGTGCAGGTTTTGACAAGCGCAATCTTCCTACGGGCAATATTCTCGTGGTTCGTTCCGCCAGGAAGCGACAACGTCATCTCAAGGTTCCTTCGGGACATCACCGAGCCTATCCTGTCACCTTTGCGCCGCATACTGCCGACGATGGGAATGCTCGACCTCTCGCCGTTCGTGGCCATGATCGTCCTGCAGACAGCGGGGAACATCGCGACTAGCGTTTTGCAGTCGGCAGCGAACAACTTTCGGTAACCTTGCGGGCAGGCGTTAGCCATTCGGAGCTGTCCACCTAATGGTCCGCGCCAGCCACTCACCGCCCGCCCTCAGGAGACTACCGTGAGCACCGCGGACGCAATCGCAATCATTGATTACGGAGCGGGAAACCTCCGGAGCGTGGTGCACGCCGTGGCTCACGCCGGGCTAAACGCTGTCGTCACCGACGATGAGACAGTCATACGCAGGGCGCCGGGCGTCATTCTTCCAGGAGTTGGCGCTGCGGCCGACACGATGGAAAACCTCGTTTCCAGGAACCTTACCGGGGTGATTGCCGAGGTAATCTCGCTCGGAAAGCCATTCCTCGGGGTGTGCATGGGCATGCAAGCCTTGTTCACTGTTTCGGAGGAAGGTGGCTCGCACGCCTGTCTTGACATCCTCGGCGGGACAGTTCGCAGATTTGCTCCCGGATTGAGCATTCCCCATATGGGTTGGAACCAAGTTCGCCAAGTGCGTCCGCATCCAATCTTTGATGGCATCCCAGACGGCACGCACTTCTACTTCGTGCATTCCTTTTATGTCGATGCCACCGACGCCCAGGTTGTAATTGGCGATACGACATATGGCACCACATTTCCGTCGGTGATCGCTTCGGGAAGCTTGGTGGCAACCCAATTCCATCCCGAAAAGAGTGCAGCCGGCGGGCTGCGCCTGTATGCAAACTTCGGTCGGATCGTACGTGGTGACCTTGGCCACGTTGCGACCCGCCAAACCGATACCGTGGGGGTGGCATGAACGCCGGTACACACGTTCCCACAGGCGCGGGGTTTGTGATCCTGCCATCGATAGACTTGCGGGGTGGACTGGTCGTAGACCTTTACCAGGGCGACTACTCGCGTGAGACCGTTTACGACGATCCAGCTGAGGCCGTGGCGAACAAATTCCTCGGCGAGGGTGCCACCTGGCTCCACGTGGTTGACCTTGATGGGGCCCGCGACGGTGCCCCGGCGAACGCGGCCCTTGTAAGGAAGCTCGCCGACATCGTGCATTCTCATGGCGCACGCCTCGAATTGGGCGGTGGCATTCGTTCGGCGTCGGTCGCACGGGCCGCCTTGGATGCCGGTGCCGACCGTGTCATCTTCGGCACGGCCGCCGTCGAGCATCCGGACCAAGTGGCTGATGCGGTCCGTGCGTCTGGACAGGAAGCGGTCATCGTCGGGATTGATGGACGCGACGGGCGTGTCGCGACCCGCGGCTGGCAGGCGCCATCCGAAATGACCACCCGTGACCTGGCTGAGGCCATGATTGCACTCGGAGTGATCCGGTTCGTCTGCACCGACATCGCTCGCGACTCCACACTAACTGGACCGAACACGCCTGAACTTGACGTGTTGAACCGGGCCGTGGCCGGACGTGCATCCGTGATCGCATCTGGCGGAGTGACGACGGTCGCCCAACTCCAGGAACTGCATAGACTTGGTCTTGAGGGCGCGGTCGTTGGTAGCGCACTCTATGCGGGGCGCCTGACCGTTGCGGAGGCAATTGCAGCCACTCGAACTGGCGCGTGACCAGAGACTGATTTATGTTGACGAAGCGGGTGATCCCCTGTCTCGATGTTGCTGCCGGCCGTGTCGTCCGCGGAGTGAAATTCTCGGCGGACAAGGATGCCGGTGATCCAATTGAACTCGCACGGCGATACAACACTGACGGTGCCGACGAGCTGGTGTTCTACGACATCACCGCCTCCCATGAAGGGCGCGGTCTCTTCATGGGCCTCCTTGAGGACTGCGCGCGGGAACTGTTTATTCCACTCTGTGTTGGTGGTGGGTTAGCCACCGTCGATGACCTGTATGGCGTACTGCGCGCCGGAGCCGACAAGACAAGTATCAATTCCGCAGCTGTACGTACCCCCGACCTGATCGACCAGGGTGCGCGCCGGTTCGGTAGCCAGTGCATTGTCCTTTCAATTGATGCAAAGAAAACCGTCGAGGACGATGGTCGAAACTGGTGGCAGGTCTACGTGAATGGCGGGCGAAAGGCAACCGGGATCGATGCGGTCGCATGGGCACGTGAAGGCGTCGACCGGGGGGCCGGGGAGTTGGTGCTCAACTCGATCGATGCAGATGGCACGCGAGAGGGTTACGATCTCGAGTTGCTCAGTACGGTCACCGGGATGGTTGAAGTTCCGGTTGTGGCATCCGGAGGAGCGGGAACCTTGGACCACTTCACTGACGCGTTCTCGATCGGGCATGCCCACGCAGTTCTCGCCGCGTCAGTGTTCCACTACGGAGTCTTTTCCGTACCCGAGGTCAAGCGTCACCTTGCAACTCACGGTTTGCCAGTGCGGTTGTAAGGCGAAGCATATTTCTGCATGCATCCCAAAACTCTTGCGCGGCAAACTTTCTCCGCCGTGATCAGTGAGACATCGCACTCTCTACGCTCATGAAAGAGAAGGAACCACCCATGTCGAGGCTCCATGACAGCGGACTCGAATCGATCACATTCGGTCCGGATGGCCTCGTACCGGTCGTCGTCCAGGACCGCACCACGGGCGAGGTCCTGATGGTGGCCTTCAGTACCCGCGAAATGGTGGTGAAAACAATCGAGTCCGGTCAGGCGTGGTTCTGGAGCCGATCGCGAAAGGAACCCTGGCACAAAGGGGCGACTTCGGGAAACTACCTGAACGTCACCGAAATCCGTCGCAATTGCGAGGAGAACAGTCTTCTCTACCTTGCCGATCCGGTTGGCCCGGCGTGCCACACCGGCGCGGTCTCATGCTACTACCGAACGCTCGATGGCCAAGAGGTTGAAGCCTCAAAACCATGGTCGGAAAATGCGGATATCCGTCCGGGATCGTTGCCGTGGGTTCACGCAATCATCGAAGAGCGAAAGCGCGCCAAGCCCGAAGGATCGTATGTGGCCGGATTGCTGGCCCGTGGTGTCGACCGCATCGCAAAGAAGGTTGGAGAAGAAGCCGCCGAAGTGATCATCGCCGCCAAGAACCGGTCGCATGAGGAACTTTCGAACGAAATGGCGGACCTCTGGTTCCACACCCTTGTGCTTCTCGCCGATGCCGGAATGTCCCCGACTGACGTCGAGACCGTCCTTGCCAGAAGACACAAGTAGCCCTTCGGCAGCCGTCACCATCGCCAAGAGACTCGAAACTACTGATTAGCCGGAGTCACCGACTGCGCGAATTTCAAGAACTCGTCAATCGTGTAGCGAGAAACGAGGACGATATCCCCCGGTGGATCGCGCTTGACGTACACGGCATTCCCTTGCGGATTGCCAGACCCAAACGTAATCGTTACCGGCGGGCCTGACTTTGGCGCGAGGGTGGTTACAAGGACGGGCTTGTCTAGGCCGTATTCCGCACCGTCGCCAGGAGACTTGACCAGGACCCGGTCAATATTGAGGTCGTGCAATTGGGTCAGGTAGCTCTCGACGCGTGCGCCCGTGTCAATCTGCACCGGCGGAAGAACTGGGGCTGTAATTGGGCCCGCGGGCGTCGGGAACGCCGTTGGCGTAGCAATCGGCGAAGTCGGTGCCAGCTTTCCGTCGGAGTTACGCTCAAACGTGACTGCTTGGCCATTTGCCTGAAGCGTGACCTTCTGTACATTTGCCGACGCTACGGAAACCACCTGCTTGGCAGTGGTAGTCGCCTCAGTTGCCTGCCCGCCGAAATACCACGCTCCGGCTGTCGAACTCACCAGGATAATGACAAGCAAACTCGTAAGGCGGACACCCGCACGACCACGGGATACCGGAACGACCGGCGCCGCCTCCCTTTGCTGCCGAGGCATCTCCTTGCGCGGGCCACTGCCACCGCGCGGTGTGGCGGGTCGGGTTCTGGACGAAGAACTACTCACGGATCGTCACCGACGCTGCCACCAGATCGCTATGCCGATCAGTAGGGCAGATACTGGTACCAGCACGACCGTCGTGAAGAAGACCAGAACCTGCGACTGGTTCGTCATGACCACTGTCGCAGCCGACTGGGGTTCAGCACGAATACTGATCAAGTCCTCTTCTTCTGCCAGCCAGTTCACCGAATTCACGAAAAAATCGCGGTTACCCAAGACCGGTGCCGCGAGCGTATTCGAAGCAAACTCGGTATTGCCGACAACTACAATCCGCCCCTTCGGTACCTTTGGCGTCGTTCCAGGGGTTGGCGTGGCACCGGGGGTTACGGGTGCGGTTGGATCCGAACGGTTCACGGCCACCGCAACTGAAACCGGCCCCTTGACGTCCACACCTTCGTCGTACTTCGCTTGTCCGGCCATGGTGGTCTCGCCCCATCCACGCTCTGTGGTCTTGAGAAGCGAGGCGATTGCAAGATCGGTTCCAGCTGCCGACTTCGGGGTGATTGTCCGGGATCCTGGCATCAAGACATCCGTCAAGGAACCGGTAATCCGGTGCCCGGGTTGAGGCAACGGGGCAGGGGTCAGCGGGTCACCGTTGTAATTGCGCGATGGATCGATGACCAAATCATTCCCAACGGTGATATTCCACTTCTCGAAAATGGCTTCATAACCCGTCTCCTGCTTCGGTTCAAGAAGCGCGAGCACGTGACCGCCAGCATCGAGAAAATCTGAGACCGCCTTGACTTCGTTCTCGAGTGCGCGCGCGCGCGCCCCGGCGATCACCAGGACCGCTGCGTCCGATGGCACCTGAGGACTGGTGAGAAAGGACAACTTCTCTACCACATAATTCTCACGCTTCAGCGCCTGAGAGATGGTGTTGAACCCTGTAGGTTGGGATGAGTCTGGGTCGCGTTCCTGATGTCCCTGAAGGAAATACACCTTCTTCTTCTCAGTCCGCGAAAGCTTGAGCAAGGCACTGGTGAAGTCCTGTTCGGTCAGGCCAGTAGTCTCTTCCTTGCGATCACCCGACGTGAAGATCGTGATCGGATAATTCTTGATGTCGTACTGCTTGGCTGCGCCAGGGTTGACATCCGGATCGACAAACTCGATGGTGATCCTCGGCGATGCCTTCTGATACTGGTTTAGAAGCGATTTGGTTCCCCTCGTGAAGGGATCTTCCTGACGACTCGGAAAGAACGCGACAACTTTGACATCACGATCAAGCTGCGACAGGACCTTCTGGGTCTGGTCGGCAAGGGTGTACCGCCGTGCGTTGGTGAGGTCAATCTGACCCCCGAAATTATTGGCCGTCCAATTGATGACGACCAGCAGTCCGATCACGGCGACGGATTGCACCGTCGCGACGCTACCGCGCTGCGCCCCCCGGCTACCTGCCCAGACCAGCAAGTCTCGGCCGTTGACAATTGCATAGATGGCAACGAGAACTGCCCCGACTATCAGGAGGGCGACGACCTCGGGGGAGGTAGATTGAACAGCAGCCCACCATACAAGCCCGGCAACAAGCGAGACCCCACCGGCTGCACCCGCCACCGAAGCGACGGACGAAACAACGCTCTCAGCGGGTGCGTCATCGGTCGTGGATGCGTCTAGCGCCACCTTGTCAGTCGCAACCGCCTCAACGTCGTCACTGCCCGAGGAAACGTCATGATCATCGGATGGTCCGGACGCTTCGTCATGTTGGTCGGAAGGACCAACCGCGCCAGGAGCAGTCACTGAAGCCTCGTCGCTGGCATTCCCATCGACCGGTGATGATCCCGAGGGAGGATTAGCGGCCTTCGGATCAGTGGATGGAAGTTCGGGTGACACGGTCATGCCCGCCACCGTCCGGACTCAAGCACCCGCGTGGTCAGGAAGAGACACCCGACCATCACGCTCAGGTAGTAGACGACGTCTTTCACTTCTAGGACACCCAATCCGAAGTTCTGGAAGTGTTCAGCCAGAGACAAGTATCCGACGATTGGCGACAGTCGCGGACCGAGGACGCTTGCGCCGGATCCAAGTACCCAGAGCATCAAGAGCAGTCCGATGCCGACAACTGCAGCGACAATCTGGTTGCGCGTCAATGACGATGCAAACAGTCCAAGGCTTATGAACGCCCCACCCAGAAGCAGAAGGCCTATGTAGGCCGACATGATCGGACCCCACTCGGTTGCTCCATAGATCACGATGATCAGGACGTACGCAAGGGTCGGAACGAGCATCAACGCGTAGGTGATCAACGTTGCCAGGAACTTGCCGACAACGACCTGGGCATCGGTGAGCGGAAAGGTCATGAGGAGTTCAATGGTTCCGGAGCTTCTTTCCTCAGCGACAAGCCGCATGGTCAACACCGGAATAACCAGCAGCAAGAGGAATGCCGTCGTCGGGAGAATGGCCTTCAGGTTTGCCTCCGCAAAGCCTTGAGCGAGGATCAGGAAGAAGATGAAACCGTTTACCAGAAGGAATACCGACGCAACCGCGTATGCCATCGGAGAAACGAGATAGGCATACAGCTCACGACGCGAAACCGCCCAGGTTCCGAACCAGTGCCTGGCTATCGAGCCGGGAAGGCTACTCATCGTATTGAAGTCCTCAACCCTTCAGCAAAGGCAGTGAAGTAGGGCGCAGTTCCGCGCCCGGCGGGTTCCCAACTCGGCAAATTGTCAAGGCGACGCCACCCATGGTCAGACATCTGGCCCTCAACCTGCTTCGTCTGCTGAAGTGACCGGAACAGACGTCGGATGATCGTCTTCGACAACCTCCGACGTGGTCAACTGCAGGAACACGTCTTCAAGGGAGAGAGCCTGGGAACGCATTTCCCGAAGCCCCCAACCGGACGCGATGATCGTCGAGGCGACGACTTCACGGATGTCGGCATCCCCCTCGGCATCAATTTCGAACCGGGAGACGCCGACGCCACCGCCACCAGCGCCAACAAGGACTTGGGCAACACCCGGAAGCCCACGCAGTGCCTCGCCAATCTCGATGTCGGGGCCACGTACCGTTATCGACAGCCTCTCGGTCCCTGCCACTCGACGCGCGAGACCGTCGGGCGTGTCTTCAGCAACGACCTGCCCGCGGTTGATGATCACAACCCGGTCGCAAATCATGCTGACTTCCGGAAGGATGTGCGTTGAAAGGATGACCGTCCGGTCACGCCCGAGCGACTTGATGAGTTGCCTAGTCTCGATGATCTGGTTTGGGTCAAGCCCCGCAGTCGGTTCATCAAGGATCAGGACTTCCGGATCTGCCAGGATTGCCTGAGCGAGTCCGACACGCTGCCGATATCCCTTGGAAAGTCGCCCGATGATCGCATCCGCCATGTGATCGACCCGCGCCGCATCCATGGCCCACTCAACTGTGTCTTCCCGCTGGGTGACTTGCTTGGCCCGCGCGACGAAATCCAGGTACGCACGGACGGTCATCTCTGTGTAGAGAGGCACGTTTTCCGGTAGGTAGCCAATCCGGCGTCTTACTTCTATGGAGTCTGTGACCACATCGAAGCCGGCCACTCGCGCCGACCCGCTGGTCGGGGGCATGTACCCTGTCAAGATGCGCATCGTGCTGCTCTTGCCGGCACCGTTCGGCCCCAGAAGCCCGAGGATTTCACCGCGGTTGGCGTGAAAACTCACACCCTGCAGTGCCACCCGGTCCCCGTATTGCTTGGTCAGGTGGGTTACGTCAATCATCACGATGGATTACGTCCAGTTTCAGTGCGGAACTTCATCGAGACTTTCGTTCATCTACCCGGGTGCGATGCACACGAGGCGTCATCGCGCGCTCCAAATCAGAGCCCCAAGTGCATACGTGGCATCTCATCATTTGGATTGGTAGCCACGGTAGCAAAACTCACGTCAGCTTGAGGACCGCCAGGAAGGCCTCCTGAGGGATCTCGACATTCCCGACCCGCTTCATTCGCTGCTTGCCTTCCTTCTGCTTCTCCAGAAGTTTGCGCTTGCGCGATATGTCACCGCCATAGCATTTGGAAAGAACGTCCTTACGCATGGCCCGAACCGTCTCGCGGGCGATGACCCTCGCGCCAACGGCTGCCTGGATCGGGATCTCGAACATGTGGCGCGGGATCAGTCCGCGCAGCTTCTCCACGAGGACGCGACCGTGGTCGTACGCCTTGTCACGGTGAATGATCAAGGAAAGAGCATCGACGGGCTCGCCATTTACAAGGACGTCAAGCCGCACCAATGGCCCGGCACGCAAGCCCTCGATTGCGTAGTCCAGTGACGCGTATCCCTGCGTCCGCGACTTCAATTGGTCGAAGAAGTCGATGATGATCTCAGCAAGCGGCACGGAATACTGCAAGAGGACGCGCCCCTCGTCGAGGTACTCCATCTTCTTGTATTCACCCCGGCGCGCGGTCACGAGGTCCATGATGGCGCCGATGTAGTTCTTCGGGGCGACCACTTGGATACCCATCCATGGTTCGCTGATCGTGTCAATCCGATCCGGAGATGGCAATCCTGACGGATTGTCCACCCTGAGGATCTCGCCCTTCGTGGTCAAGACCTCGTATTCCACGCTCGGCACCGTAGCCAGGAGGTTCAGGTTGTAGTCGCGCTCGAGACGCTCCTGAACAATTTCCATATGAAGGAGGCCGAGAAACCCGCAGCGGAACCCAAATCCGAGAGCGACTGACGTCTCCGGCTGATACACGAGGGCAGCATCATTGAGCTTGAGCTTGTCCAGCGCATCCCGTAACAGCGGGAAGTCGGTGCTCTCTACTGGAAAAAAGCCTGCGTAGACCATTGGCTTGACCGGCTGGTACCCATCAAGCGCCTCGGGTGCAGGACGGCCCGCGTCGGTAACCGTGTCGCCAACACGGCAGTCGGCGACGGACTTGAGGCCCGTGGCGATATATCCGACCTCACCGGGTTCGAGGCTCGCTTCCTGGACACCCTTTGGCCGGAATGCACCAACTTCAAGCAGGTCAGCAGTGACCCCGGTCTGGATCATCACGATCTTCTGGCCGGCTCGAAGCTGCCCATCGATCATCCGGACGTACGCCACGACACCCTTGTGAGTGTCGTAGTGGCTATCAAAAATGAGCGCCCTGACTGGCTTCGACGCTTCACCAATCGGTGCGGGGACGTTCTTGACGATGGCCTCGAGAATCTCGATTGTGCCTACCCCGGTCTTCGCCGAGGCCATGATGCAGTCCTCGCGCGCGAGGCCAATAACGCGTTCGACCTCGTCGGCGACGTGTTCCGGTTGTGCCGAGGGAAGGTCAATCTTGTTGATGACGGGAATGATGGTGAGGTTATGTTCGATTGCCTGGTAGGTGTTCGCCAGCGTCTGTGCCTCGATGCCCTGGGCCGCATCTACGACGAGCAATGCACCCTCGCACGACGCCAACGCCCGGCTGACTTCATAGGCAAAGTCGACGTGGCCTGGAGTGTCGATCAGGTTGAGCTGGTAGTCCAGGCCATCCAGTGCGCGGTACAGCATCCGGACGGCTTTCGCCTTGATCGTGATGCCCTTCTCACGCTCAAGGTCCATCTGGTCAAGGACCTGTTCGGTGAGGTCGCGTTTGGAAATCGTCCCGGTCACCTCGAGGAGGCGGTCGGCGAGGGTCGACTTCCCGTGGTCAACATGCGCAATGATGCAAAAGTTTCGGATGCGTTCGCGAGGAATCACTGATGCAGTATAAACCGCTCCCGAAGCAGATCCGGCAGGATGATCCGGGAATGAGTCAGGATCGCCCGGACGCATCGTTGGTCAGCCAGACACGCGGGCCCTGGCAAGTCGAGGCCGGACCTGGGTGTCGAAGATTACCCCAAGTTCCCGCACTCGCAATATCGCCGCACTAGCAACATACGTCACACCAAAGAATCCGGTCACAATAGCTGCTCTCAGAACGACCGGAAGGCCGTATGCCAGTAACTGGTCTTGGACCATGAGCGCGACCCCAGTTGCCATGACGGTGGCAACCAGGACCCGGACGGTCGTGTCACCAAGGGCACGAGTGTGAAGGCCCGGCAGCCGGCGGTGGAGAACAACACCCAGAAGCACCGCTTCGATGGTGGCAGCAACGCTCAGCGCAAGGGCGATCCCGACGTGACCAAGCGGTTCAACAAGCACCGTAGCCAACAGGACATTCACAACCATTGCCACAACGCCAATCGCCACAGGGGTTCGGGTATCCCTCAGGGCAAACGACAGGCGCATCTGCACCTCGAGAATTCCGTGAGCCGGCAACCCCACGGCGTATGCTGCCAGGGCGGACGCCGTCAGGGAAACCGAGTCGGTCGTGAACGCGCGACGTGCGAACAGGACCTCGATGCCGAGGGCACCGAAGACGCCGACTACCGCCATTGCAGGCACCATGACGCAAAGGATCGTCGCCGTCGCCTGACGCCCAGTTATCGCAAGCGCGTCGCGGTCACCCCGCGCGGCCTGGGCAGCAAACGTCGGAAACGCGGCATTTGCAAGGGTCATCGCAAACGCCCCCAGTGGCAGCATCATCAGTGCCCAGGCGTAATTCAGCGACGCAACCCGGCCCGACGGCAGGTACGTAGCAAGCCTCGTTGTGGCTACGAAACTCAGTTGGACGGCACCCTGGCCAACCAAGCGGGGCACCATCAGAGTGAGGATCTCCCAGAGGTCCGCACGTACCGACCGGCCGTCGGCCAGTTGCGGAGACCGGGAAATGCCAAGTCGCAATGAAGCGACCAACTGGATCACGAGAAAGCCGATCGCGCCTGCGACGACGCCGAGTGCAAGGCCAGTCGTGCCCAGAATTGGCCCGAGGACCGCCGCACCGACCATGATCGCCAACGTGTAGACCGCGGGCGCAAAGGCCGTTACTGCGAAATGGCCACGGACATTCAGGTACCGGGTCAGCACCTCGCCTGCACCGAGAAAGACTGGTTGGACCAGCATGAGCCGGACCAGATCCACGAGCCTCGATCGTGCATCCGGCGAGAATCCGGCCCCCACGATCTCTACGAGGTATGGCGCAAAGACCATCGCAGTCAACGCACCGGCCGATGCGATCAGGGTGACTGCGGTTATGACGGCCCGCGCCAGACGATCAAGGTAATCCGGGTCGGGAGGAACCCCATCGGCACTCCCATTCCACGCACGTGCGAAGACTGGCACAAGTGCCGAACCTAAGGCTCCGCCAGAGATCAACGTGAAAATCAGATCCGGAATCCGAAATGCGGCGATATAGAGGTCAAGGTCGCCGGAGGTTCCGAATTGGGCAGAGATGACCACATCGCGCCCGACACCGAGCAGTCTGCTCGCCAGAAGTCCAACGAAGAGCATCGCGCCCGCACGCACGATCTGCCCGCCTTCCCAGCGTGGAACCTCCTTGGATGGGTGCATTGACATTGACCCTGTAACGACTGACACCTCGAATACCCTGCATCGCACCATCGGTATCGGCAGCACTCACCAGTGCAATCGCGACATCACACACCACTGAGCACCACCGTGACCGGGTTACACTGAGGTCTGATGATGTGGCCGGTTGAGCCACAATCCGACCCGACTCGATGAACGTCAGGAAACCGTGGTCGACCTCGTACACCGATTGCCAGGTTCGGCAAGGCTCATCGGGTAACGCAGTTCTGGGGCATGCCGGCGCACGGTTGGCATGCATTCCCAGCACCGGCTGTTCCCCCATTAAATAGGAAGTACGACGCTGACAACCTCAGATCCGTCCGACGAAGCCGGCCCAAGTCAAACAAGCGCGTCGAGTCGTCGCCGCGTCCCCGCTTCGACGTCTGCTTCCCTGACCGGGGCACTGCCAGCGAAGCGGAAGGTCAAGAGACGTGCGCCGGAGATGGAAGCGGAGATCGCAACCGCTAGCGAAGTCCCGACTGATCCGGCCCCTTTGACACCAAACCTTTCGGAGACGTCCCCAGTGACAGGTGCCGATGGGTCTTACGGACCGGTCACCAGCAGTATCTCCAAGAGCCGAACCCGAGCCGGTGCAGCGCGTAGGTCAGCGACGTCGACTCCGAAGGCGGCCTCGTCAGCTTCCGGACCCGACGAGAATGCTCGTCATTCCACCGACATCGAGACCGTGACAACATTCGCCGAAACTCCTCAGAACGACCAACCAGCCCCTGAAGCCACTGATCCCGACGTAGACAACGGATCTGACGGGGGCGATGACAACCAAGGCAACCAGATCCGAGACCATGACATGTCAAGAACCGATCATTCCCCGGCAGCTGTCCAAGCAAGTTCGGGGTTCAATCCCGGAAACCTGGAGGTTGTTCTCCTCAGTTTCGAGGGGCCGGATCAGCCGTATTCCATGGCTGGGGGCCTTGGCGTACGGGTGACCGAACTCGCGCAGGCACTCGCCGAAAGTGGGTTTCGCACGCACCTCATCTTTGTGGGGGATCCGAACTTACCGGGGCATGAGGTGCAATTCCACGGGAACCTCCACCTCTACCGGTGGTCCCAATGGATCAGTCGAAGCCACCCGAACGGGGTCTACGACGGTGAGTACCTCAAGGTGCGCGATTTCAACGATAGCGTGCCGAGGTTTGTTGCCGATCACATCGTCGGGCCGGCAGCAGCGCAGGGCAAGACTGTGGCGGTCCTTGCCGAGGAATGGCACACCGCCGAGGCGACTTGGCGGACCAGCGATCTCCTCTACTCAGCTGGACTGCGCAATCATGCTCTCCTGCTCTGGAATGCAAATAACACCTTCGCGTTCAAACAGATCAACTGGACCCGCCTGAGTTTCGTCTCGACCATCACCACGGTCAGCCGATACATGAAGCACCTGATGTGGCCACTCGGTCTGAACCCACTCGTGATCCCAAACGGCATTCCCGACCGCTTTCTCGCCCCGCCAGACAAGCACATGACCGATGCAATCCGCCACGGGGTCGGTGGGGCGCCCTTCCTCTTCAAGATCGGGCGTTTCGACCCGGACAAGCGGTGGATGCAAGCGGTTGAAGCCGCTGTCCGGTTGAAGCGCGGTGGACATCGGGTCAGATTGGTCGTGCGAGGAGGGATCGAACCACACGGTGGTCAGGTTCTCGCGCACGCCTATCGACGCGGCCTGGTCGTGAAGGACGTGACAGCGCCCCGTGGCAATGACTGGGCTGCAATCAGTGCCCTGACCGAAGCGTCACGTGATGCAGATGTCCTGAATTTGAGGTTCTTCCTGAGTGACGACTTCAAGCGAGCCTGCTACGGTGCCGCCGACGCTGTTCTCGCGAACAGCGGTCACGAACCCTTCGGCATCGTGGGACTTGAAGTAATGGGGGCAGGCGGGATTGCAGTTGTCGGCGCAACCGGCGAGGACTACGCAATCAGCTTTCAGAATTGCCTCGCCATCGAGACTGATGACGCTGAGGAACTGGCCGGTGCAGTCCGGCATCTGATGGCACATCCGGAATGGCTCGATCCAATCCGCGAAGAGGCTCGACGGACGGCTGCGCTGTTCACGTGGAACCGGGTCATTGCAAACCTTCTTGGCAAGCTTGACTACCTTGCTTCAAGGCCCAAATAAGGACCCGGCGCACGACAAGTCCATTTCGTGGCAAGCCCGTTCGGGCGGTCGTCCCTGCTACTCGCCAATCAGCGACCGCTGACACGCCGGACATGAAGGAAGCGCCAATGCGTATCGCCCATCACACCTGGGAGTTTCCGCCGACCATCGTTGGGGGGCTTGGCACGTATAGCCAGTGCATCACGACTGCTCTAGCCGACCTTGGTCACGACGTGCACGTGTGGTCACCAGACCAAGTTGGTTGGCCGAAGACGGTCGTGCCGGTGCCTCACCCACGCGTGCATGAGCGCCGATCGCCACTTTTCGATATCAC
>Ga0209086_10000894_pt1 | contig 24564 bp, 22 predicted proteins | sample M_130207_XF_Meta_FD_187312 | JGI IMG/M metagenome (GOLD analysis project Ga0209086, IMG submission 187312) | Freshwater microbial communities from Lake Montjoie, Canada to study carbon cycling - M_130207_XF_MetaG (SPAdes) (version 2) | ecosystem: Environmental > Aquatic > Freshwater > Lake... | reverse complement strand
TTCTCCTTGAAGCAAAACAAACATCATTAACGCTGTCTGGATTTGATCTTGAAGTTTCTGCTCAAATTTCTCTTGATACCGATGTCGAAGAACCGGGTCGTGTTTTAGTGTCCGGTCGTTTGTTAGCTGACATCACTCGCGCCCTGCCACACCTACCAGTCACGATCGCCACTGATGGTCCACGGGTCAATGTTGAATGCGGCAGTTCACGATTTACATTGCTGACTCTGCCGGTCGAGGACTACCCATCACTTCCCTCAATGCCAACGGTTTCTGGTCTCATCGATGGACCCACATTCACATCAGCGATTAGTCAAGTAGCTATTGCCGCTGGCCGCGATGAAACACTGCCCGCACTTACTGGCATTCGACTGGAAATTGAGGGCGACACCCTCACTCTGGCTGCCACGGATAGGTACCGTTTAGCGGTCCGTGAAATCCCTTGGAAGCCTGAGCAATCCTCAATTTCAGCGACAGCTTTAATCCTAGGTCGAACCCTAAATGAGACCGCGAAAGCCATGACGTCAGCCACCGAAGTTGAGCTCGCATTTAGTTCTCGAGACGGTGCTGTGGAATCACTGGTTGGTTTTTCCGGCGCCGGCCGTAGTACAACCACACGACTTATTGATGGCGAATTTCCTAAGTACCGTTCGCTGTTTCCAGATGACTCTGCGACGTCAGCACAGATTGAAAAGACATCATTTATTGACGCGGTAAAGCGTGTCTCTTTGGTGGCCGAACGCAATACACCAATTCGGTTAGCTTTTTCCAGTGAGGGCCTCACCCTTGAGGCCGGCACTGGTGACGAGGCCCAGGCTAGTGAATCGGTTGATGCTCACGTCACTGGTGAAGAAATTTTGATTGCGTTCAACCCGCAATATTTGGTTGATGGGTTGAATGCTGTGGTCGGCGATTACGTGTCGATGACTTTTGTTTCATCAAGTAAGCCAGCCGTGCTCACCGGAATGCTCACCTCTGATGCGAAACCAGATAGCAGCTACCGCTACCTCTTGATGCCCGTTCGTATGGCCGGATGATCTTTTCCTTAAGTTCTTTGGTGTGAGCCGTGTTTGTCCAGCGCCTTGAATTGGTGGATTACCGCTCGTATTCGACTGCCGTAGTCGAGTTGGAGCCTGGAATCACCGTTTTTGTTGGGCTCAATGGGCAGGGAAAAACCAATTTGGTGGAAGCCCTGCGCTATGTGGGTAGCCTGTCCAGCCACCGGGTGGCTACTGATGCGCCGCTAGTGCGTGACGGAGCAGAGCGCGCCATTGTTCGCTGCACCGTGGTGGGTGAGGGTCGAGCTATTGATGTTGATCTTGAAATCACTGCCTCAGGATCCAACCGAGCGCGACTAAATAATGCGCCGGTGACCCGCACTCGCGATGTGCTGGGAACACTGCGAACGGTTTTGTTTGCGCCCGAAGATTTGGCGTTAGTCAAGGGTGACCCTGGCGAGCGACGCAAATTTCTCGATGAGTTATTAGCCGCACGGTTGCCGCGGTTCGCTGGGATTCGCAGTGATTATGACCGCGTGTTAAAGCAACGCAATTCACTGTTGAAATCAGCACGGTCATCGCGACCGCAAGAAGACCTCGAGTCAACACTTGCTGTCTGGGATGAACAGTTGAGCGACTTCGGTTCACAGATCATTCACTCTCGCGTGGAGCTCATCGATGAGTTGCGGCCTGTGGTGTTGGCGGCCTACACCGACCTGGCACCCGAATCGGGTGAAACGTCCATCGAGTATCGAAGCTTCTTGGGCGATGATGTGGGCACGTCATTGGAGGCGATTAAGTCGGGTTTTCACGAGGCGATAGTGAGTGCCCGTAAGAGCGAGCTGGAGCGCGGAATGTCCCTGGTGGGCCCGCACCGCGATGACGTCTTTTTAGGCCTTCGATCCTTGCCAGCAAAGGGCTATGCCAGTCATGGCGAGTCCTGGTCAGTGGCCCTGGCCCTCCGGTTGGCCTCGTATGAAATTTTGCGCGATGACCTGCGTGGCGGCGGTGATCCGGTGCTGATTCTGGATGATGTTTTCGCCGAACTCGATGTCCAGCGTCGGGAACGTTTAGCCCAGGCTGTGAGTTCAGCCGAACAGGTGTTAATTACGGCAGCGGTGGCGCAGGATGTACCGACGTTGTTAGTTGGACAGCGCTTTGAAGTCGTCCGCGGAAGTGTGAGTAAAGCATCGTGACAGATCCATCGAGTGGCGCACCGAGTGACGCAGCAAGCGATGCACTCGCACAGGCTCGTGCGCAAGCAACCAACCGCCCGGTGCAACGTCGTTCAACCTGGTTGAACCGTCGGCGCAAAACAACCGATGATCAACGCTCAGGTCCAGGTCCTGATCAACGTGATCCGCAACGCGTGGGTGATGTCGTTCAACAACTCAGTCAAGAACAACAATGGGTCACACCGTTGTCGATCGGGGCGATCGTCACACAGTGGCCCGGCATCGTTGGCGATGATGTTGCCGCGCATGTCACTCCGCAAGCTTTCCGCGCAGACGAGTTAGTTGTTCAAGCGGACTCGACCGCATGGGCTACTCAAATGCGCCTCCTCACGGCCACGGTTTTACGGCGTCTCGATGAGGAATTGGGAGTGGGTGTGGTGACCAAGGTCAAGGTGCTCGGACCGCGCTCGCCATCGTGGAAGCGCGGCCAACGCTCGGTTCCGGGCCGGGGCCCCCGCGACACCTACGGCTGACCCCTTCCAGAGGCCGGAACTTGACCCAATGTGGCCCATATCCACCCACAAGGGTTATCCACAGATTGGCGTGGGGGGACACAAGATCAGGGGTATCTCGCGGTAAAACGGCAATCAAGGCCCTCAGACCACTAATGGTCGGTCTGAACCACTAGGATGAGGAAACGGCGTTCACCCTTCTCCGGACCGCTGTGTACCGCCAGATTCACCCCAACAAATTCACCGCTGAACTACGCACGATGTGTGCGTGGCAGGACTTCGCGCCGGGAGGCAAGACCCACGTGTCATACGACGCCAGTGCCATTCAAGTTCTCGAGGGACTCGATGCAGTCCGTAAGCGCCCAGGTATGTACATCGGATCCACCGGCGAGCGCGGTTTGCACCACTTGGTCTACGAAGTTGTCGACAACTCTGTTGACGAAGCGTTAGCTGGACATTGCGATCGCATTGAGATTTCACTTCTTGCTGATGGCGGTGTTCGCGTTCGCGACAACGGCCGTGGCATTCCTGTTGACATCGTAGAAACCGAAGGACGCCCGGCTATTGAAGTGGTGCTCACCGTTCTTCACGCGGGTGGGAAGTTCGGTGGCAGCGGTTACGCCGTATCGGGCGGGCTGCACGGTGTGGGTGTTTCGGTTGTCAATGCTTTGTCAACAGACCTTGACGTTGAGGTACGGCGCAATGGCGCGCGTTATACGCAGTCGTACAAGTACGGCGCACCCGTTGAGCCACTGAAGCAAAATGAAGCCACCGATGAGACCGGAACACAGATCACCTTCTGGGCCGACGGGGACATTTTTGAAACCACTGTTTTTGACTTTGAAACGTTGGCTCGACGCTTCCAAGAGATGGCTTTCCTTAATAGGGGCCTGACTTTGGTACTGACCGATGAGCGCGTGGGGCAAGAAGATGAGCAAGGCGAAAGCCGATCCACCACCTGGTGCTACGAGGGTGGACTTGTTGACTTTGTGAAGCACATCAATGCTGCCAAGGGCACCGCGCACCCCTCGATCTTGAGTTACGAAACTGAAGATCCGAAGAAGGTCATGAGCGTTGAAGTGGCGATGCAGTGGAACTCGGGGTTTAGCGAATCGGTGTACACCTTTGCTAACACGATCAACACGCAAGAAGGTGGAACACACGAAGAAGGCTTCCGCGCCGCGCTAACAACGTTGGTTAATAAGTTTGGGCGCGACTGGAACTTGTTGAAAGAAAAAGACACTAACCTCACCGGTGATGATGTGCGCGAAGGTTTGACCGCAATCGTGAGTATCAAAATGGGCGAGCCACAGTTCGAAGGTCAAACAAAAACCAAGCTCGGCAACACCGAAGCCAAATCCTTTGTGCAAAAAGTGACCAACGAACGTTTGGGTGCATGGTTTGAGCAAAACCCCACTGAGGGACGCGAGATCGTCCGTAAGGCGGTGGCTGCATCGAGCGCGCGCATGGCTGCTCGCAAGGCTCGCGACCTAGCCCGCGGCCGCAAGGGCCTGCTGGAGTCAGGCGGCTTGCCCGGCAAGCTCAGTGACTGCCAGTCCACCAATCCCGAAGAGTGCGAGTTGTACATCGTGGAGGGCGACAGCGCCGGCGGCTCGGCCAAGGGTGGTCGTGACTCGCGATTCCAAGCGATCTTGCCCATTCGAGGCAAGATCTTGAACGTTGAAAAGTCGCGCATTGACCGGGTCTTGCAAAACAACGAAGTGCAAGCGTTGATCACCGCGTTGGGTACGGGTATCCACGATGACTTCGACATGGCGAAGCTGCGTTACAACAAGATCATCTTGATGGCTGACGCCGACGTCGACGGTCAACACATCCGCACCTTGTTGCTCACGCTCTTGTTCCGCTTTATGCGTCCGCTGATTCAAGAGGGTAACGTTTACCTCGCGCAACCACCGTTGTACAAAATGAAATGGTCCGGTCGTGGCGATGTGCAATATGCCTACAGCGATCGCGAACGTGATTCCGTTATTGAAGCCGGAATCGCCAATGGCAAGAAGCTGCCGAAGGAAGACGGAATCCAGCGCTTCAAAGGTTTGGGTGAGATGCCTGCCAAGGAGTTGTGGGACACGACGATGGATCCTGACCAACGCATCTTGCTGCAAGTCACTCTTGATGATGCAACACAGGCGGACGCACTTTTCTCCGTCTTGATGGGTGAAGACGTAGAAGCTCGCCGATCCTTTATTCAGCGCAATGCCAAGGACGTGAGGTTCCTCGATATCTAGGCCAGTCCTACGTACTCGATGACCTCCCGAAAGGAAAATAGACGTGACGCAGACCCCCACTGATTCGCCGATTTCACGCGTAGAACCGGTTGATCTCGAAGTCGAGATGCAGCGGTCCTATTTGGACTACGCGATGAGTGTGATCGTCGGTCGTGCCTTGCCCGACGTTCGCGACGGTCTCAAGCCGGTGCACCGCCGCGTGCTTTACGCGATGTTCGACGGTGGCTATCGACCTGATCGCGGATACTCGAAGTGTTCGCGTGTCGTGGGCGACGTCATGGGTCAGTATCACCCGCACGGTGACAGTGCTATCTACGACGCACTCGTGCGCTTGGCTCAGTCGTGGTCGTTGCGCTATCCATTAGTTGACGGCAACGGCAACTTTGGTTCGCCGGGAAATGACCCCGCCGCCGCAATGCGTTACACCGAATGTCGACTTGCTCCGTTGGCCATGGAGGCCATGCGCGACATTGATGAAGACACCGTTGACTTCTCGCCGAACTATGACGGCCGAGCACAAGAACCCGACGTGCTTCCCAGCCGCTTTCCGAACTTGCTCGTCAATGGCAGCTCGGGAATCGCGGTGGGAATGGCGACCAACATTCCGCCACACAACCTGCGAGAGGTTGCCAGTGGCGTCCAGTGGGCGTTGCAGAACCCCGATGCGTCAAGTGATGAGCTCTTGGAAGCCATGCTCGAGCGCGTCAAGGGACCAGACTTTCCCACCCGCGGGCTCATTGTTGGACGCTCCGGCATTGAGGATGCGTACCGCACCGGTCGCGGTTCGATCACGATGCGAGCAGTGGTTGAGGTTGAGGAAATCAACAACCGCACGTGCTTGGTAGTGAGTGAACTCCCCTACCAGGTCAACCCAGACGACCTTGCGCTGAAGATTGCGGACTTGGTCAAAGAAGGACGCGTTGCTGGGATCGCCGACGTTCGCGACGAAGGTAACGAGCGACTGGGCCAGCGCCTGGTCGTCGTGCTCAAGCGTGATGCTGTGGCCAAGGTGGTCTTGAACAACTTGTACAAGCACACCCGACTGCAGGACACCTTCGGTGCCAACATGTTGGCGCTGGTTGATGGTGTCCCGCGCACGTTGCGCTTGAACGAATTTGTGACGCACTACATCGTTCACCAAATTGAAGTCATTGTTCGGCGCACCAAGTACCGGCTGCGCAAGAAGGAAGAGCGCGCTCACATTTTGCGCGCGTACCTCAAGGCGCTGGACGCGCTTGATGCTGTTATTGCCTTAATTCGTCGAAGCGACAGCGTCGAAATTGCCCGCAATGGCTTGATCGAACTGCTCGACATCGATGACATTCAGGCAACGGCGATTTTGGACATGCAGTTGCGCCGCCTGGCAGCCCTTGAGCGTCAAAAGATCATCGACGAAGCAGCCGAAATTGAGCGCGAGATCGCTGAACTGAACGCGATCTTGGCAAGCCCGCAGCGTCAGCGTGAAATCGTCAGCGAGGAATTGGCCGAGGTCGTTGACAAGTACGGCGATGAGCGCCGGACCGGCTTTGTCGCCGCTGAAGGTGAGATGCGCGCCGAAGACCTGATCGCCGAAGAGGATGTGGTGGTCACGATCACTCGGGGCGGGTATGCCAAGCGCACCAAGTTTGACCTGTACCGCTCGCAAAAGCGTGGTGGCAAGGGGGTGCGCGGTGCCGCCTTGAAGCAAGACGACATCGTTGAGCACTTCTTCACCACGACGACCCATCACTGGTTGTTGTTCTTCACCAACCGCGGTCGCGTCTATCGCGCGAAGTCCTATGAATTGCCAGAAGCTGGGCGCGATGCACGGGGTCAACACGTGGCGAACCTGCTGGAATTCCAACCCGATGAATCCATTGCCCAGGTATTGACCCTGCGCGACTATGGCCAGGCGCCGTATCTGGTTCTTGCGACGAAAAATGGCAAGGTCAAGAAGACCAAGTTGGGGGAGTACGACTCCAACCGATCACGAGGCTTGATTGCCATCAACTTGCAAGAAGATGACGAAGTTATTGGCGCGGAATTGGTGTCGCCGACTGACGACCTGCTCTTGGTTTCTCGCAAGGGAATGTCTGTTCGCTTTACCGCCGACGATGCACAACTGCGTCCGATGGGGCGATCCACTGCAGGTGTGACCGGTATGAGGTTCCGGGCAGGTGACGCGTTGTTGTCGATGTCAGTGGTTACCGAAGGAGCTTTCGTCTTTACCGTCACCGATGGTGGATTTGCCAAGCGCACACCGGTGGAGCAGTACCGAGTGCAAAACCGTTCGGGCCTGGGCATTAAGGCCATGAAGCTGGTGGATGCACGAGGCGCGTTGGCCGGTGCCTTGGTGGTGGACGCCACGGATGAAGTTCTTGCGGTGACTTCCAATGGTGGCGTGATTCGCTCGCGGGTTGATGAAGTCAATCCAACGAGCCGCGACACTATGGGTGTTCGCTATATGAACCTGGTGGAAGATGATGTGGTCCTCGGGATTGCCCGCAATGCGGAATCTGATGACGCTGACGACGATGTAGAGGGTGAAGAAGCCATTGCGTCGGCAGCTGAAACCACCGAGACACCAGATGCGGATACGACTTCGTGAGTTCGGCAACCGGAGCTGACGATTCGACGGGTGCCCGTCGAGCTCAATTGCGGTTGAAGCGCATCGATCCATGGTCTGTGGCCAAAATGGCATTCATTTTCTCTGTTGGCATTGCGTTGGCGATCGTGATAGCCATCGCCTTGCTCTGGTTGCTGTTTAACCAAGCAGGGGTCTTTGATTCAGTAGGCCGGACTTCGACCGAAGTGTTTGGCGGCGGTGTTGATCCACAATCGCTCTTTGGTTTTGGCCAGGTCATGACCTTGGCGGGCGCGGTGGCCATTGTTCAAGTCATCTTGGCGACGGCACTGAGTGCGTTGCTGGCAACGTTTTACAACCTCGCGGCGTATTTCGTTGGGGGTGTGCAAATGGATTTAGTCCAGGACTAGCCCCTGACGTAACCGTTGTGGGCGTGGGATAGATTTTGCGTGCATTCGGGCCTATAGCTCAGACGGTTAGAGCGCTTCCCTGATAAGGAAGAGGTCGGAGGTTCAAGTCCTCCTAGGCCCACCAGTGTTTGATCAGTTGAACTGAAGGAGGCATATCTTGCGTAAGTTAGCCGCACTGATTAGTCTTTTCGCACTATCTGCATGGATTTATCAACAATTTAGTCGCTCGCGCGCCTATGACACGTTGTGGACGGATGCCACGTCGTTTGCTGATGAACCCAAGGGATCACCAGACCTTCGTTAAAGGGAGCCTTTGTGCCATCCAAGACCGCTACGGAATATCGCTCCTTGGATGGAACTGGGAACAACCTCGCGCAGCCAGCATTAGGCAGCGCTCCAGGTGTGATGAGCCGCGGGCCTGAGGGGTTTTCCTACGCCGATGGCATTCGACGCCCTCATGATCGCGGTAACGAGCGCACGATTAGTCGGCGCTTGTATGGCCTGCAGGATGTCCTCACGGATCGGGAACGCCCCAACATCAACATGATCGCAGTGCTTTTTGGCCAGTTCCTCAATCACGACAAAGAAGACAATTATTTTTACGGCCACTGGATCGACAACAACAAGAGTTTTGTTACACCGGACTCGCCCTATCAATTCGTATGGGTGTTAGACCCCGAAGACCCGATTGCCACCTTCCGCGGTCAAAACCGACTGCTCGATGGCACGCCATGTGGCTTGCCGTTTAAACCAAGTACCGGCGATTTTGTCGATGGCGTCTTCCACCCAGGAACATTGGCTAGTGGTTATTTGGATCTGACGCAGGTCTATGGCCCAGAAGCTGAAACTCATGAAGCGCTGCGTGAATTTTCTCGTGGCCGCCTTAAGGCTGAGCATTACATCGGCGAAGCCATGTATCGCACGGAGTTTGGCCCGGTAAAGAAGGAATTTGATGTCGAGAACTTGCCGGCCAGCCGGGCCACTACAGGTCTGAAGGTGGACAGTTCGTTCTCGCGCTTGCCGGCGACCGAAGTCATCACCGCCGGAGATCCGCGGGCGTCGGAAAACATCGGTTTAACGCTGATGCAGATTCTGTTTTTCCGCGAGCACAACTGGCGCGCGGCACAACTCGAGCAAGCCAACCCCGACTGGGATGACGAGACACTGTTCCAAGAAGCCCGCCGACGCACGATCGCGGTGTGGCAGCACCTGCTCTTTGATGAGTGGTTGCCCGCAGTATTTGGGCCAGACATGGTCAAGCGACTAGGCGCTTATGCAGGCTATGACGAGACTGCGAATGCGATGACAGGCGTTCCGTTTGCGACGTTGGCGTTGCGCTTTGGGCACTCGGCTTTGCATCCCTATGCACCGCGAGATGCGTCGGGTGCTTTGTCCTTGCACAGCGGTCACCCGGCGATGCCCGAAGATGGAACGTTGCCCAATGTTGGTCAAGTCAACAACGCAATTTCGCCATTGGGGCACATTGCGTTGGCCGGTGGAACACCCGAGCACGTTCTGCGCGGAATGTTGGCTACCCAAGCCCACGATGTGGGATTGGTGTATCACACCGCGATTCATGACATTGCATTTGTTAGCGGTGGCACGGACTTGTTTACGTTAGATCTGGCGCGTGGTCGCGATAACGGATTACCGCCGTATCACCAGGTCCGCATCGCGTATGGCGAGTTCGGCGATGAGGGTCCGTGGGATTCCGAAGCGCAGGCAGACACCATTAGCGAAAAGGAAAAGCGCGCACTCATTGATGCGGGTAAGAAGCTCGAACGCCGCACACCTATTGAAACGTTCTTGCGCTTTACCGCAGTTGACCCAGCCAATGCAACACATGATGAACTAGCCCGCGCTGAAGCGGTGCGCGAGGTCTATCGCCGAGCGGATTCGATCGACCCAATGGTCGGTCTACTTGCTGAACCTCATGTTGAGGGCTCGGCGGTCGGCCGAACCATGCAAAACATCCTGTCCGAGGAATTGCGTCGCACCCGTGCGGCCGATCGATTCTGGTACGAAAACGATCAGTTTGATGACGAGGAACTTGCGCAGATCAAGTCGCTCACGATGCGTGATCTGATGTTGCGTCACTACGACCTCGAAGGCACCATCCCGGACGAAGCTTTCCGTCCGCTCACGATCTGGTCCTAATTCGCCCCAACTCACCTGATGGGAATTCACTAATCATGACCTCACCCTGTGTTGCTGCTGCTAGCCCCACCTGTGCCGACAATGGCGGTCAGTGTTTGGGGATGAAGTCGTTGAGCACGTCTGAAGATGTTGTTGCGTACAAAGGTGCCTTGCCAAACGGTGATGCTGTCTATGTATGGGCACCGGTTGAGGGCGTAAACCTGCCTATCGTGGCGTTTATTCACGGATCGCACACCGAACCAAGCATGTACACCCGCTATGCCACCACCTTGGCCTCGCAAGGGTTTGTCATCGTCGCCCCAGAACATAAGCGTGAGCTGTTTGGCGACTTCGCGCATTACCCGCAACAAGCTTTTATTAATTGGTCGGTTGATTTCGCTGCGGCCGAGAATGCGAATAGTGATTCACCGCTGGCTGGTCGACTCGATGTGAGTCGCTTGTTCTTGACGGGTCACTCCATGGGTGGCGGCACCGCATTGGGCATTGCCTGCAACTTTGGTCAGCCGGGCTTAGTGGTTGACGAATGGTCGGTGCCCAAGGAACTGGTGGCCGTGGTGGTCAACGGAACCCACAACATTCCCCCGCCCCGCACAGGCGAACCGCTGCCGGTAAACAACATCGTGCCGATTGCCTTCATGCAGGGGTCAGTGGACGACGTAGTGACATTGGATCAGGCCGAACGTACGTTTGCGGTGGTTGCCGGTCAAGGACCCAATGCCTTCATTGAAATCCAGGGCGGCAACCACTTCTTCTTAACTGATTGCGATAACCCCGTAGGCGCTAATCCAGATCGCAATCCGATGACACTGGACCAGAGTCGTTCAGTTGAAGCCGCGGCCCATTGGACCGCGGTGTGGTTCAAGGCCAGTGACAAGGATCCGCAGGCGGTTGCTTCGCTCAGTGAAGGTTCAAGTGCTGACTACGTCAAGGTGTCGGTGAGCTGACTCGCACAATAAGAAAACCCCGCACGTTGTGCGAGGTTTCTCACGGTGCAAAACCCCGCACGTTGTGCGGGGCCAATGTGCTTGTGGAGACGAGGGGAGCCGTCGCTCACCCCAAGGGTGAGCTCCTCCCGATTCCCCACTTATCGACTCGCACAATAAGAAAACCCCGCACGTTGTGCGAGGTTTCTCATTGTGGAGACGAGGGGAGCCGTCGCTCACCCCAAGGGTGAGCTCCTCCCGATTCCCCACTTATCGACTCGCACAATAAGAAAACCCCGCACGTTGTGCGAGGTTTCTCATTGTGGAGACGAGGGGAATCGAACCCCTAACCCCCGCCTTGCAAAGGCGGTGCTCTGCCAATTGAGCTACGTCCCCTGACGTGATTTCGGGGCGGGTACAGATTACGCGTTGACTTGTGAGCCGTCGCGCGCGGTATCAGAACCGATAGCGGGTCTGCGATTCCAGCATGGACTTTTCATTCCAGGCCAAAATGGTGATCGGCGTGACCACCCAGCCAGAGCCCGCCATGTCCTCAGGAGCCGGTCGGTAGTGGTACTTGGCTTCATACAGATCAAGGAACGCTGGGCTTGCCACGAGCGATGGATCAGCGGGAGTAGCCACGCCTTCGAGCAGGAAGACGTCCTCTTCCACCTGCATTTGAACCAGACAGCGACCATCACGCTGGAGGTTGCGTGCCTTGACGGACTCGGGCGAGGTGCTGAAGATAAAAGTGTCGTTCATCATCAAACCCCACACCGGGGTTGCGTGGGGCCGGCCGTCCGCGCGGGTTGTTGCTACCCAGCAGTTCAGCGTCTGATTCATTCGAGCGAGGGCTTCGGGCCATGGTGTGGGATCAAAGTCGGGTAGGCCGTCCGTTTGGTATCCCTGCGCAAATCCTGGGCGTTCAATGGTGGGGATGGAAGTCATGAGCGGCTCCAAGCAAACGGCATAGGATGGTGCTCCAATCTACTTCACACTCAGGAGTTCCCATGGCTCAGTTCGCCACGTTGAAAACCAATAAGGGCGACATTGTGATCCGCTTACTTGCCGATCACGCTCCAAAAACGGTTCGCAACTTTGTCGAGTTGGCGCAGGGCACCAAGGATTACACCGATCCACGCACGAACAAGCCAGGCAGCGGTCCGTACTACGACGGAACGATCTTTCACCGCGTCATCGGTGGCTTCATGATTCAAGGTGGAGACCCGTTGGGCAAAGGCTTTGGCGGACCGGGTTTCACCTTTGAGGATGAGTTTCACCCCGAGCTGCAGTTTGATAAGCCCTATATTCTCGCGATGGCCAATGCGGGCCCCGCGACGAATGGTTCGCAGTTTTTCATCACCCTGGGCAAGACCCCGCACTTGAACTTCAAACACACCATTTTTGGTGAGGTCGAAGACCAAGCCAGCCGCGATGTGGTGGACGCCATCGGCTCGACTCCTACGGCATCAGGCGATAAGCCACTCAGCGATGTGGTGATTGAGTCTGTGCTGATCGAAAGCCGTGACTAGTTCGCCCGCCGGCCCTACCTGCTACCAACATCTCGGCCGGGAGACCTACATACGCTGCGGTCGGTGCGAACGCCCCATCTGTCCTGACTGCATGACCTCGGCTTCGGTCGGGTTTCAATGCCCAGAATGCGTCGATGCCGGAAAGACGCAACAGCGCCAACCCATGAGCCGCTTTGGTGGGCGCATCGATCAAGGCGCGGTCGTCACCAAGTCCATCATCGGCGTCACGATTGCTGTCTTCGTTTTGCAGTATGTGATCGGTTTTAACAACAGCATTGAGAAGTATTCGTTGCTGGGTTATGCACTTGGTGATCAGGGCGAAGCCATTGGTGTTGCTGCTGGGCAGTACTACCGATTGTTTACCGCTGCATTTATGCACGGCGGCATCTTGCACATTGTGTTCAACATGTGGGTGTTGTACTTACTGGGCCCACAGCTGGAATCGGTCCTAGGGCGAGCTCGGTTTCTCACGCTCTACCTGGTGTCGGCCCTAGGTGGTTCGGCGGTGTCGTTCTTATTCAGCCCACCTAACGCCCCTTCAGTGGGTGCGTCGGGTGCGATTTTTGGCTTGATGGGCGCAACCTTGGTGATTGGTCGGGCGATGCGCCAGGACGTGGCCAGCATCGTGGGATTTATTGGCATCAACTTGGTTCTGGGGTTTGTCTTACCCAATATCGATTGGCGCGCCCATGTTGGCGGCCTCGTCGTGGGAGCCGCGGTGGCGGCCCTTTTTGCCTTTGTCCCCGCCCTGGTTGCGGGAAAGAATGCCCCGGTGGGCGCGGGGTCAGCGGTGGTGGCTCAGCAGCGAACAGCCCAACTCATCGTGTGGGCTGGTGTAGGTGGGATTGTTGTGGTTCTTGGGGTGTTAGTGATGTATCGCGTGGGGCAATTGACCGGGTTATAGGCCCAGTCATCCACAGTGTGGATAGCGGGTGTGGATGAATTACATCAGTGTAATTCGCCCCGAAAGCGCTCCTAGCGCCAGCGGGTGGCGACAACAAAGCCGCCGGCAATGAAGACGAATCCGACCGCGAGGTTCCAGTTACCCAGTTGGCGCATCAACGCAACGTCGCCGCGGGTGATGTAGAAGACCACGATCCACAGCAGTCCAAAGAGGAACAACCCAATCATCAAGGGTGCGATCCACGGCTTAGGACCGATCTTGACAGCCTTGCGCTCGGCGATGGCTGACTCTGGCGTGTAGATCGGCTTCTTCTTGCGAACACGCGACTTGGGCACGGGATTCTCCTAGCGTTTGCGGACACCGTTAGCGTAGGGGATGTGAGCGGCTCCGACGTATCCGAGACCCCAATTCAGGTAACTGATGGGGAGCAATCGGGTGGAACCACACGATCGCGGATCTGGTCGATCGCGCTACCCATTGTGGCTGTAGGCGCTGGATTCTTGATTGTGTCCGGTGCGGCAACGGCCCAAGGCACGGATTTGCGCGCTGAACGCAGGACCGAACTGACGGACTTGATCACCGCTCGCCAAGCCCAACTGAGTGCGCGAACCGATGCGGTTGCAGGCCTGCGCGGTGATGTCACACGGTTGAGCCAGCGGGGAAACATTTCCGATTCGGCGGCGTCTAAGAAGCTAGAGGCCCAAGCGGGCACTAGCGCGGTGAAGGGACCAGGCCTGACGGTGGAACTCAACGACGCTCCGCGATCGGTGCAGTCGGCTCTGCCTGCCGGAGTCGAGCCCGACGATGTTGTCGTTCACCAACAAGATGTTCAAGGCGTCGTCAATGCTTTGTGGAGTGGTGGTGCACAGGCGATGCGGATTATGGATCAGCGAGTGATCTCGACCAGCGCTGTGCGATGCGTGGGCAATACCTTGATTCTGCAAGGCCGGGTGTACGCACCACCATTTAGGATTTCGGCCATTGGTAATCAAAAAGCTATGCAAAAGGCGTTAGCTGCCTCTCCTGAAGTTGCTGCCTATCGAACCTGGGTTGATGCCGTGGGATTGGGCTATCGTGAAATCCCAGAGACGTCGTTGACGCTTCCTGGGTACAACGGATCAGTGAAACTGCTTGAGGCGAGGAGGGCACCGTGACGCAGGTGGCAGCATCCAGCGCTGCCTCAAACCCGTACCGCCCCGAGGGCCCAACTCGTCAAGAACGGCGGGCGGCGCGAGTAGAGCGCGTTCGTGTGGCGGTGCGCAGTTTGGGCGAAGGCTTCATCACGATGGGTGTGGTGCTGCTCTTGTTTTGCACCTATCAACTTTTTTGGACCAACCTGTCCTCGGACAAGCAGACCAACACTGCCATTAATGAAATCAAGCAGTCGTTTGTCATTCCGGTTGCACCGTCTCTGCCGGGCCAATCCACCGTGCCGGCGAAAATTGCTTACGGTCAAGGCTATGGATTGGTCTATATCCCGCGCCTTGGATCAGATTGGGTTAAGCCACTGATCGAAGGCTCAAGTTTGTCAAACTTGAAGAAGGGCCTTACCCACTATCAGGGCAACGCACAGCCAGGTGAAGTCGGCAACTTTGCTGTTGCTGGACACCGCGCAACCAACGGAGAGCCGTTCCGGAATTTGGATCGCATGGAATCGGGCGACCTCGTGTATGTGCAGACGCCTGACTCATGGGTGACCTACAAGGTCAACAAAGTCGTCATTGTTAAACCGAAGGACACGTGGGTACTCAATCCCATTCCGACGAAGGATCCCGTGCCCGGCGTCCAGCCAACCGATGCCCTTCTAACGATGACCACCTGCAATCCGCGCTGGGCTTCCTATGAGCGCCTGATTGTCTTCGGCAAGATGGTGGATAAGTACCCCAAGACGCTCGGTGCGCCGGCGGCCATTCGCAATCTCGTGTGAGCATTAGTCTGGAGTTCGACTTAATCAAAGGAGCGCGGTGTACGTCTGGTTGTGGCGTCGTCTTCCTGGCCCGTGGCTTGTCCGCGTGCTGGAAGCAACGGCCCTTTTGGCTGCCGTCTTAGCGCTGTTGTTCCTTGTGGTCTTTCCGTGGGTTGAACCACGCCTGCCATTTACCGACGTAACGGTGGAAGATTCGACGACGAATGAGCAACCAGCTGACAGCGTTCCATCAGGTGTCGTGCCGCAGGAGCAAAATCCAGCCATTGTTGACCCAGGGTTTAGTAATTCAGGGCAAACCCTTGGCCTGGGGCTGAGCGGCACGACGAGCAAAGGAGCGCGTTTATGACCTCAATCTTGGTCGTTGATAACTACGACTCCTTTGTCTTTAACTTGGTGCAGTACCTCGGTCAACTTGGAGCGCACTGCGATGTGCGTCGCAATGATGAGGTCTTTGTTGACGATGCCTTGGGTTATGACGGAGTGTTGTTGAGCCCAGGTCCGGGCACGCCTGAATCTGCAGGAGTGTGTATCGACATGGTCAAGCATGTCGGTGGAAAAGTGCCGATCTTTGGTGTGTGCCTTGGTCACCAGGCTATTGGTGCAGCGTTTGGCGCATCGATCGTTCGCGCTCCGGAACTCCTGCACGGTAAAACATCTGAGGTGTTTCATGAAGGCGTCGGAGTTTTTGCTGGGTTGCCTGATCCATTTACCGCGACTCGCTATCACTCACTAGCCATTGCTCCGGAATCACTGCCAGCTGAACTCGTGGTCACCGCGACCACCCAGTCTGGGGTGATCATGGGAGTGCGGCACCGCGCATTAGCCATTGAAGGCGTGCAGTTCCACCCCGAATCAGTCTTGACCGAGGGTGGTCACCTCATGCTGGCTAATTGGCTCGTTGAATGCGGCAAGGTTGATGCCGTAGATATCGCCAGTGGCTTGGCACCGGTGATCCCTAGCGCTTAGGGAGTCGATGGCGGTGTTGTCGGTGGCGGTGTTGTCGGGGTAGGCGAGGGAGTCGGAGCTGCTTCGGCAACGGTAATCGTTACCGTTGACCCGTTCTTCGCCTTGACTCCAGCAATTGGACTTTGCTTCACCACGGTTCCTGGTGGCACTTCGTTGGTCTTGGACTTGGTGACCAATACGCGGAACCCAGACGATTCCAACTCAGCGGTGGCATCAGCCTGCGTTGCTCCGCGAACATCCGGAACTACTACGGCGCCACTGGAGATCGTGACGTTGACGACAGATCCGGAATCAACACTGGTGCCTTCTGCGGGATCGGAATCCAACACCTGGTTTACCGGCGCATCGGACTCAAGCAAAGTTTTCGTGCCGAGCTTGAGTCCAGCTTCGCTCAAAAGGCGTGAGGCCTCATCGAGAGAAAGATTCTTAATGGCCGGAACGATGGCTTTGGCTGGACCAGTGGAGATGGTCACATTAATGGCCGAGCCTGCTTGAGCCTCAGCTCCGATAGCAGGGGTTTGACTAATGATGGTTTGTGGAACGGCATCCGATGGCGCTTCCGTGACGGTGCCCAACTCAAATTTCGCATCCTTCAACAGCGCGGTGGCTTGGGCCACGGTTTGACCTGTGAGGTCAGGGACCGGATAGGTCACCGTGTTAACCAGGAGCGGCTTGATCAGGAAGAAGCCCAGCACCAGTGCACCGACAACGCCAAGACCGATCGCGATATAGCCCAACTTCTTGCGTCGCTCGCGCTCGCCCACGTCGTACATAGCCATCGGGGCCACAGCAGTGGTTTGTTCCAGCACGGGCGTGGCCCGAACGGGTTCGCCATCAACGGCACGCAGGACGTCAGAACGCATTTCGCCAGCCGTTTGGTACCTGTTTTCTGGATTCTTGGACATGGCTTTGAGCACCACTGCATCCGCGGGAGCGGAAACTTCAGGATCAATTTGTGATGGCGGGATCGGGTTTTCGCGTACGTGTTGGTAAACCACCGATGCCGTGGTGTCACCAACAAAGGGTGGCCGCGAGGTGAGAAGTTCGTACAGCAGGCAGCCCGTGGCATAGACGTCAGAACGCCCGTCAGCGGTTTCACCGCGCCCTTGTTCGGGCGACAGGTACTGCGCGGTACCCATGACGGTGGAGGCTTGCGTCATGGTGGCTTGCGCGTCATCAAGTGCGCGGGCGATACCAAAGTCCATGACTTTGACTTCCCCAGTGCGCGTCAACATGATGTTGGCGGGCTTGATGTCGCGGTGAATGATGCCTTGTTGATGGCTGTATTCCAGTGCCCCTAAAACTCCAGCGGTGATTTCCAGCGCGCGCTGGGGCAGGAGGCGACGACCGGTCAATAGGAGGTCTTTCAAGGTGGTGCCATCGACGTACTCCATCACGATGTACGGGATGGTGGTGTCGCCTTCCACCTGCGAGCCAGTATCAAAAACAGCGACGACGTTGGGGTGGTTCATGCCGGCACAGGCTTGAGCTTCGCGAGCAAACCGGCGTTCGAAAGAAGGGTCACGGGCCAGATCCGTGCGCAAAATCTTGACGGCGACGTTGCGTCCAAGGCGGAGGTCGCGAGCGCGATAGACCTCAGCCATACCGCCCTGGCCTAAGAGTTCAGCCAGTTCGTAGCGATCCCCGAGCACCTTGCTGTTGACCATTGCGTGCAGATCCTTCCGATTGTTGTGCTCAGCCTCTCACTGGTTGAGCACTGCTTCCATCACGGCTCGCGCGATTGGCGCTGCTAAGCGCCCGCCGCTGATTTCGGTTGAACCGTCGCCGTCCTCAATGATGACTGCGACGGCGACTTTAGGGTTCTTCGCAGGCGCGAACGAAACGAACCATGCGTGCGGTGGTTTGCCGTTGCCCTGCTGGGCTGTTCCAGTCTTTCCAGCAACCTGGACACCGGGGATGGCCGCTCGGCGTCCGGTTCCACTCTTCACGACGGTGACCATCATGTCGCGCAATTGTGCAGCAACATCGGCGCTGACAGCCTGGCTGAACACCGTAGGTGTGGTGGCATCAAGGACAGCGAGGTCCGGGCCACGAGTTTGAGCCACCAGATACGGCTTCATGACCACACCCTGATTGCCAATGCCGGCAGCCACAAGGGCCATTTGGAGCACTGTCGAGCGAACATCAAATTGCCCAATCGCGGACAGTGCTGTCTGTGGCCGGTCAATGTCGCGCGGGTACACACTCGTTGCCGAAGACAGTGGAATGTCAAAGGATTGATTGAAACCAAACTTTTCGGCTTGATCGGCAATGACATCGTTACCGATCACCAGTCCAAGGTTTGCCAACGCGGTATTGCACGAAATGCGAATGGCATTTTCCAGAGTGGTTTTGTTGTTCGTCCCGCACGCTTTGCCATTTTGGTTAGGCAGACGATTGTTAGACAACGGAAGCTTCAGCGATGCTGGTCCGTAGATGAAAGTTTTCTTGGTGTACTTACCCGTAGATAGTGCTGCGGCCGCTGTGACCAGCTTGAATGTTGAACCCGGGGGATACACCTGGGCAATGGAGCGATTGAGGAGGGGGCTGTCTTCGTCGTTTTGCAGTTTCGACCAGGCCTCGCGCTCGGTCGCCACGTTAGGCGAGGCCAGCTGGTTGGGATCAAAGGTGGGAGATGACACCATGGCCAAAATCGCCCCCGTGCTGGGATCAATCGCGAGTACCGCGCCGCGGCGTCCCTTAAGTTGACGTAAGGCGGTGCGTTGAGCATCGGGGAGCAGAGTGGTTTGCACACTGCCACCCTTGGGCGCCCGCCCAGCCAGCAATTGGCTCAAGCGGTCCACCAGCAGCCGATCATCGGTGCCAGACAAAATCGAATTGTCTACCCGTTCTAACCCGCTGGCGCCATAGAGCAACGAGTAGTAGCCCGTGGTGTGCGCGTAGAGCGATCCCTCGGGATACGTGCGCACGTACGAGAACTGACCTTGGGTGGGTGTGGAAGTCGCGATGGTTTTGTTACCCACGGTGATCGGGCCGCGCTGGCGGTCGTATTCACTCAAGACGGTGCGAGAGTTGCCAGGCTTTTGTTTTAACGTGTTGGCGTTGAACACCTGAACGTAGGTGAGGTTGATTAACAAAGCGATGAGGAGCACAGCGGCGAATCCGCTGAGTTTGCGAAGCGGGTTGTTCATAGTTGCACCACTTGGGTTAGTGCTTCATCACGCGATGGGCGAACCGGTGGCGCAGGTTTGCGGGCGCCATCGCTAATACGCACAAGCAAAGCAATGATGATCCAGTTGGCCACCAGCGATGAACCGCCATAGGACAGGAAAGGCGTGGTTAGTCCGGTCAACGGGATGAGTCGAGTGACGCCGCCAACAACAATGAACACTTGAAGGACGATGACGATAGACAACCCCCCGGCCAGCAAAGTGCCAAAGGCGTCGCGTGCCGAAACCGCGATACGAAAGCCGCGTTGAGCGAGCACGGCATAGATCATCAAGATGACGATCAACCCGGCCAGGCCTAGCTCTTCGCCTGCTGTGGCCATGATGAAGTCGGTTTTGGCGAAGGGCACGAATTGGGGATTTCCTAGGCCGAGTCCGGTCCCTAGAACTCCACCGGCGGCTAGACCAAACATCGATTGAACGATTTGGAATGCCGTGCCGTTGGGGTCACTAAAGGGATGAAGCCAGACATCAAAGCGCTGCTGGACGTGACCAAACGCGAAGTACGCCAAGCCAGCACCGGCAACAAACAAGATGCTGCCCAATAGCAACCACGAGCGACGCTCGGTCGCGACATAAAGCAACAGGATGAACAGTCCAAAGAACAACAGCGCTGTACCCAAGTCGCGTTGAAAAACCAAGACCCCCATGCTGGCGACCCAGGCGATGAGCAGCGGTCCCAGATCGCGGCCACGGGGAAGGTCAACGCCCAAAACTCGACTGCGGGCTGTGGCCAGAGCATCGCGTTTGACCACTAGGTATCCGGCAAGAAAGACGATCAGGCAGAGCTTGGCCATTTCGGCTGGTTGGAATGACAGCGGTCCTAAGCGCAACCACAGTCGTGCACCATTGATCGAGGTACCGATGAACGGCAGAAGCGGAAGGACTAACAGCGTGACACCAAGGACCAAGGCTGTGTAGGTAAAGCGTTGCAGGATGCGGTGATCACGCAGGATCACAAGGACGGCAACAAACAAGATGATGCCCACGGCTGTCCAGGTCAGTTGGGCGATCGCGTCTGCCCGCGGAATGGCTCGGCCAGCTCGTTCAGCGCGCGCAGCATCGGCAAGGTCGAGGCGATGGATCAGGACTAATCCGATGAGGTTGAGGAACGCGGCAAGCGGAAGGAGCAAAGGATCGGCGTAGGGAGCGAACGTGCGAATAGCCAGGTGCGCCGTGAGGAAAAGCGCACTGCAGACGCCAACGACTAACCACAAATCCGTTGGCATGGCGTTGGTATAGCCCAGACTTGCGGAAATGTAACCAGCGGTGGAAATAGCAATCGCGAGAACTAAGAGAAACAGCTCAGCTAATCGACGTTGCTTAATGCTGGTGGGTGCAACGGTTACTGGATTAGTCACCGGAACTCACCCGGTGGTTGGCGGGGTGGGAGTGACAAATCGAGGAGTCAGAGTTGGCGCCGGTATGGGTTGCGAGGTGGGGCAACCCGCAGGAGGAGTCGCCACGGCACAACTTGCAGCCTCTCCGCGAAGCCGTTCCACAATGGCACGGGCATCGGAAAGGTCGGTTGCCGCAATACCAGCGAGGACTTGTCCTTGCGTAAGTTCAGGCAGCGAAGGTGTGGGAATAGCTGATAGCTCAACTGCGGTTGACAGCTTGAGCCATGCAACTTGTTGGTTGACACCTCGATAGATAGCCACAGTGTTGGCTTCGTTGGCCACGAAGTACTGCTTGCTAATCCATTGCGAAGTGAAAACCCCCGCAAGAATGAACAGGACGAGGACTCCAGCCGCGATCAGTCCGCGACGTTTCCAGCGGGTTTGCCGCGCTTGGCGTTCGTAGCCTTGGGTGGCTTCTGAGCGCTCGAGGGCCCGTGCTCGATCGGTATCTGCTCCGCCCAACTGCTGGCGCGCCTTGGCCGCTGGGGTGGAATCCACGATGGTTGCGGCGCGTTCAGCAAGTTCGGGTTCGCCCGCTGCTCCCACGACAACCGGTTGTGTATCAGGCCGGGCCTCGGATGCCACTGCATCGGCGATCACCACGGTGATGTTGTCAGGACCGCCGGCTCGTTTGGCCAGAGCAATCAGGCGTAGTGCAGCATCGGAAGGTTCACCGCTTGCTAGTTCCTCAGCCATCGTTGCTTCACTGACGACACCGCTCAGGCCATCACTACACACCATAAAGCGATCTCCCGCTCGCACTTCGCGAACGGAAAGATCAGGTTGCGAAGGATTGCGGCCATCGAGGGCTTGCATCAACAGTGATCGGCGCGGGTGGGATTCAGCTTCTTCTGCGGAAATCTCACCCTTATCGACCAAGGTTTGAACGTAGGTGTGGTCATGCGTTAGGCGCAGTAGGTCGCCGCCCCTGAGCAGATAGGCGCGTGAATCCCCCACGTGGACCAGGCCCACCCGTGAACCGGACCACAACAGTGCAGTCAGTGTGGTCCCCATTCCATCTAACTCTTGATCGGCATTGATCGAACTTGTGAGTAGCGACTCGGCTCGTGCAACAGACGCGGCCAGAGCATCGAGAAGGTCGCCGCCCAAGTCGTCATCATCGAGAGCGGCCAGAGAGGACACGACAATGGAAGAAGCGACTTCGCCAGCCGCAGCGCCACCCATGCCGTCCGCTACTACTAAGAGACGTGGCCCGGCATACCCAGAGTCTTCGTTGCCGGTTCGTACCAAGCCGATATCTGAGTGAGCTGCGTAACGCAGTGAGAGAGGCATACCTACCGCCTCAACTCAAGGACGGTCTTGCCAATGCGGATGGGCACGCCCAGTCCAGCCAGCACTGGTCCGCTCACGCGCTGGCGGTCGAGGTAGGTCCCATTGGTTGAACCCAGGTCTTCCACACTCCAGCGCCCCCGTGCATCTGGCGCGATGCGTGCGTGACGATGCGATACGTAGTCATCGTCCAGGACGATTGTCGAATCCGGAGCGCGTCCAACCGTCACGGGTTGGTCGCTCAACGGAACGCTGGTACCCGACAAAACGCCTTCAGTGATCACCAGTTTTCGCGGCGACTTACCGTTCTTGCCGACAGACCGCGCATCGGGTGCGCGATTGGTCTGCGGTCGGATGGGTCCGCGCGCCCCCATCGTGGGAGCTCGAAGGTCACTGCGCAACACACTGAGTGCAAAGAACACAAAGACCCACAACAGCCCAAGAAATGCGAGCCTGATGAGGGTGAGGGTCAGAGTGGACACTTAGCCGCTCCGGAACACCATGAGAGTTGAACCCATGCGAATCTCATCGCCATCGGTCAGGGCGCGTTCGCCGATGCGCTCACCAGCAACCAAGGTGCCGTTGGTTGAAGCGAGGTCAATAATGGAAAAACCTGATTCGCTGTGGCGGATCTCCGCATGGTGGCGGGAGATCCCCGGATCATCAATGCGAATACCGGCGTCGGATCCGCGTCCAATGGTCACCACAGGTGCAGTCAAGGGAAACCCGGTGTCATTGATGACAAGACGCGCATTGGTGGTGAGTGCGGGTTCTGGTACCGGTGGGGCTGCCGGTTGTGGTGATGCGGCTGGCTGGGTAGCGAGGGGTTGGCGAACCTGTGGCTGGGCCACCACCCCGGCCTGGGAGGCGCTGGAGACACGAAAGAGGCCGGTGCCCAGGTCATCCACGCGAACCATGGTGACGTCAACAGGACCGATCAAGGTGTATCCCTGAGCCTGTGCATGTTCGGTGACCATGGCCGCGAATTCGGCATTGAGGGCCTGGGCGTAGGGGGCCAGTCGTTCGTGGTCGTTGGCACCGAGTTCGACGGTAAATACGTTGGGGGCCATCGTGGACTCCCGGCTAACGACAGCAGCTTGGTCATCGAGTTCTCGCTGCAGGGCAGCAGCCACTTCAACGGGTTGGACTTCGGAGCGAAAGGCTCGAGCGAAGGCACCATTGACGAGCTGGTCGAGCCGGCCTTCAAAGCGTTGGAGGACGCCCACGAACCCTCCCGAACTAGTGCCGATCCCCTGCGTGTGCCTGAGGGTTTGATCGTACTGCGAAACCCTGATTCTCCTGCGTGTTAGCCTGTCGGGCGCTCGCGCGAGTGGCGGAATAGGCAGACGCGCTGGATTCAGGTTCCAGTGCCCGAAAGGGTGTGGGGGTTCAACTCCCCCCTCGCGCACCAAGTATCTTGAGCACAGCGTCCAATGCACAGCGTCCAACGTCAGGAGAGTTCAATGACCACCGTTGTTTCGGTTCACTCGTTCCGTGGCGGAACCGGCAAGAGCAACACCACCTCGAACCTGGCTGGTCAATTGGCTGCATCGGGCGCGCGCGTTGCCGTTGTTGACACCGACATTCAAAGCCCAGGCATTCACGTCCTGTTTGGTTTTGAAGATGATCTGACTAATACCTTGAACGACTACCTGTGGGGCACCATCCCGATTCAGGATGCCGCTCACGACATCACCGATCGCATTGCCGCGACAACGACGGTGGAAGAAGGTGGTGCGCTGTACCTGGTGCCATCAAGTATGAAGACAGGTGACATTGCTCGCGTTCTTCGCGAAGGCTACGACGTAGGAACCCTGAACGACGGATTCCGCGAATTGGCCAAGGGATTGAACCTGGATTACTTGCTCATTGACACGCACCCAGGTTTGAACGAAGAGACGTTGCTCTCCATCACCATCAGCGATGTCTTGTTGTTGATCTTGCGCCCAGACCGCCAGGACTTCCAAGGCACCGCAGTCACCGTTGACGTTGCTAACAAGTTGGGTGTCCCCAACCTGTTCCTCATCGTCAATAAGGTGCCTTCGGGAATCACTGCAGCAGACCTAGAAGCCCAAATGCTGGAGGCCTACGGCGAAAAGACCGCTGCGGTCCTGCCATTGTCCGAAGAAGTCGTGCAGAACGCGTCCAAGGGACTGTTCTCCTTGACGAGCCCAGACAACCCCTGGTCAGAGCAAGTTCGACGCATCGCTGAAACCGTTAAGGGAGTCAACTAACTCGCCCTAGTTTTTGGGCTGAGAGTTCCTTGGCTTAGTTAGTCGAACTTCTTCTTCCGCATCTCTTCGGCCTTGGCGGCGAGGTCTTGGAAGAATTCAGACTCGGTGATTTCGCCGATGTCCTTTGCCAACTTGC
>Ga0209086_10000893_pt1 | contig 24579 bp, 24 predicted proteins | sample M_130207_XF_Meta_FD_187312 | JGI IMG/M metagenome (GOLD analysis project Ga0209086, IMG submission 187312) | Freshwater microbial communities from Lake Montjoie, Canada to study carbon cycling - M_130207_XF_MetaG (SPAdes) (version 2) | ecosystem: Environmental > Aquatic > Freshwater > Lake... | reverse complement strand
CAGCTTCACGAAGTGTCTTTGCACGGTTTTCATCTGACCAAATAACAAGTGTCTTACCAGCAGCTGTTGCTGATGGAACGACAAGTGTTGAAACTGCGACGGCTACTGCGGCGATTGCACCGAGAATGCCTAAACGCTTTGTATTCATTTATATCCTCCATGGATGAAGTTCACACATGCGAGGGCGCATGCGCTATTAGCCCCTATTCCACTGCCTAGACGGGTGAAATGCAAAGTTATAGCGTTGAATACAGGGGTTTTTGGTACCTATTTACTGAATTGTTATAAAGGCTCGGCCTTACATAACCCGCTTGCAGAACTACTTATGGAGCTGCTCGACTGAGCCGTCCCAGCCTTCAACGGCCTCAGGTTTGCGCGGTCCTTTACCAATGTAGCGCGCAGATGGGCGAATCAAGCGGCCCGTGCGCTTTTGCTCAAGGATATGTGCAGACCAACCAGCAGTGCGTGCAGCAGTAAACATTGATGTGAAAAGATGTGATGGAACTTCAGCAAAGTCTAAAATAATCGCTGCCCAGAACTCAACATTTGTTTCCAGAACGCGATCAGGTTGGCGCTCACGCAGTTCTTTGAGCGCAGCTTGCTCTAACGCTTCTGCAACTGCATATCGAGGTGCATTTAATTCTTTTGCTGTGCGACGTAATGTCCGCGCGCGTGGATCTTCGGCGCGATATACGCGGTGACCAAATCCCATTAAACGCTCTTTGCGATCGAGTAATCCTTTTACATACGCTGTTGCGTCACCAGTCTTTTCAACCTCTTCAATCATATGCAAGACACGCGACGGCGCACCGCCGTGAAGTGGGCCTGACATTGCACCAATAGCACCCGACAAAGCCGCTGCAACGTCAGCTCCAGTTGAAGCGATAACGCGCGCTGTAAATGTCGAAGCATTCATTCCGTGCTCTGCAGCAGATACAAAGTAAGCATCGATTGCGCGGACATGTGCTGGATCTGGTTCGCCGCGCCAGCGAATCATCATGCGTTCAACAACGGTGTGCGCTTTATCGATTTCAGACTCTGGAATAGCTGGCGCGATTTGACCACGTGCAGCTTGTGCCAAATATGAAAGCACCATGACCGATGCACGTGCAAGATTGCTTCGTGCCTCTGCATCATCGATATCTAATAGTGGTTTAAATCCCCACGCTGGTGCCAGCATGGAAATCGCTGCTTGTACATCTACGCGAACATCACCCGAGTGTACGGGCAAGGGAAACTTTTCTGCATTAGGAAGGCCCGGATTAAACTCATCATCGACTAGAAGTCCCCAAACATTTCCAAATGAAACGCGTCCGACTAGATCTTCAATATCAACTCCGCGGTAGCGAAGTGCACTGCCTTCTTTATCGGGCTCTGCAATTTCAGATTCAAAAGCAATAACACCCTCAAGACCTGGCTTGAAATCATCTGACACGAGGAGCTCCTTTTTCATAGGCTGCGCACTGGCTTAATTCTGCACCTAGCCGAGGGGTGCTAGCGACCACGTCTCATGAGGATGCACTCAACGCCAAAGTGAGGTTCGATACATCTATGAGTAATAAGGAGTTTAATCGCGATGAAATCCGGGCCATGCGCCTTTCCTATGGCCAAGCAGGTATTGGTGAGTTAAATGCCGACCCATTCGTAGCCTTTGGCGAATGGTTGCGAGAAGCCCATGAAAATCCCATTATCGTCGAAGCCAATGCAATGGTCCTTTCGACAGTTGATTCCGAAGTTTCGATTACAACTCGTTCGGTTCTGCTTAAAGATATTTCGCAAGGTGGTTTTACTTTCTTCACAAATTATTCTTCTCGCAAAGCTCACTCCATCGAAATGAATCCAGGGGTGAGTCTTTTATTTCCTTGGTATGCGATGGAAAGGCAAGTTGCAATAAGTGGGAACGCAGAAAAAATTAGTGAACAGGAATCGCAGGAATATTTCGCAACACGACCTTGGTCATCACGAGTTGGTGCATGGGCTAGTCATCAATCTGCACCACTTGCATCACGTGAAGAATTAGAACAGCGCTTTACTGGAGCTGCAGAAAAGTGGCCTGAGGGAAGCCATGTGCCATGCCCTCCACATTGGGGCGGATATCGCGTAACCCCTCTCAGTATTGAGTTTTGGCAAGGGCGATATTCACGGATGCATGATCGGGTGCGTTATGAGAGGAACATCGGAGGGGCTGATTGGGTGATAGGTCGCTACTACCCATAAACTCAGCCAATGAGCGCAGAGATAATCATCCCAACAAATATCAAACCGATTGATGGTCGTTTTGGTTGTGGACCTTCAAAAATTCGCCCAGAAGCATTAACTGCACTCGCATCTGGAAGCAACTTAATTCTCGGAACTTCACACCGACAAAAACCTGTTAAGAATGTAGTTAAGCGCGTTCGCGAGGGATTACACACTTTATTTAATCTGCCTGATGGTTATGAAGTAATTATTGGCAACGGTGGATCTACAGCATTTTGGGATATTGCAACCCTGGGGTTAATCCAAGAGCGCTCACAACATTTGGTCTTTGGCGAATTTTCATCTAAATTCGCCGCAGCTGCAAAAGAAGCACCTTTCTTGGGCGATCCAACGGTTATTAAATCAGAACCCGGAACCCATCCGATTTCAGTTGCCGAAGCGGGTATTGACGTTTATGCCCTTACACACAATGAGACAAGTACTGGCGTATCAATGCCAATTCTGCGACCTGCCGGAACAGGCGGAGCGCTGGTGGTTGTTGATGCAACCAGTGCTGCCGGTGGATTATTGGTTGATCCAAAAGAGTTTGATACTTATTACTTTGCACCACAGAAATCTTTTGCATCCGATGGTGGCCTATGGATAGCAATCATGAGCCCAGCTGCAATTGCACGAGTTGAGGCGATTAAAGCTAGTGGCCGCTGGATTCCTGCGTTTTTTGATTTGACTATCGCAATTGAAAACTCACGACTAGATCAGACCTATAACACTCCAGCCGTTACAACTTTAATTTTGCTAGCAGAACAAATTGAGTGGATGAATGCTGGTGGAGGCTTGTCATTTGCTGCCGGTCGAAGTTCAGAATCATCTAGCATTCTGTATTCATGGGCAGAAAAAACAAGTTACACATCTGCATTTGTTGTTGATCCTGCAATGCGCTCTAAAGTTGTCGGTACCATTAACTTTGATGAAGCAATCGATGCTACAAAAATTGCTGCAACCCTTCGTGCAAATGGAATTATTGATACCGAGCCATATCGTAAGTTGGGTAAAAATCAGTTACGAATTGGGATGTTTCCTGCAGTTGAACCGAGTGATGTGGCAGCCCTCACTGCATGCATTGAATACGTAGTAGCTGCGCTGTAATAGATGCCCAAGAGTTTTCAGCGTGACCGACATTTCTGGGTCATCGCAACCCAAACTGCAATCGTTAACTTTTATTTAGGCGGCTTTGGTCCAGCCCAGTCACTGCTTCGCGCAGATCAAGGAACATCTCTAACGGTTGCCGGCCTTCACGGTACAGCGATGGGTGTATCTTCGATTGTCGCCGGATACGTTAATCCACTTATCGCGCATCGTTTTGGTCGCACGCGAGCCGGTTGGGTTGGACTGGCAATCTTTAGCACTGGTTTAACTCTCTTCGTGGTATCTCCTCCTGTTTTTCTGACTCTGCCAGCAACATTAATTACGGGTTTTGGAACATCGGTTGTTATCAACACCATGTTGACTTCAATGTCGCACAATTATGGAAAAGCTGCGGAAGTCGCTATTCCTCAAGCAAATGGAGTTGCATCAATTGGTTTTGTTATTGGTACGGGTCTCATTGGAGGCATTGCCATTGCCTTTCCGCAGTTGTGGCGTATTGGTCTTTTACTCGCCATACCTGTCGCGATAACTCTTTTTTTGGTCGGTCGCGATAAAGACGAAGTCGAACATATTCCTCATGAAGATGGTCCACAGAGTGGCAAACTTTCTCGCACATTCTGGATTTCTTGGATTGGTTTTATCGCATGTATTTCCAGTGAGTTTGCGGTCTCATTCTGGGCAGCAGCTCTATTAAAAGATCGTGTTGGTTCTACGGCTGCCGTATCTACAGTTGCAATTGTTGCAATGGGTACCGGTATGGGTCTCGGACGTTGGTACGGTGGTCTACTGCTGAAACGTTTATCACTTGATACTCAACTCTTACTTGTAATTGCAATTCAGTTTTTTGGCTTCTTGTCTTTTTGGCTCTCACACTCCATGTTTATCAGCCTTATCTCTCTCTTTTGTGTTGGCCTGGGTGTATCCATCCAATTCGCATTAGCTTCCATCCGTTTAATTGGTTTCAGTGAAGGTCGACCAGATTTAGCAATTGGCCGTACTTCTCTGGGTGCTGGCATCGCGATTGCAGGGGCTCCATTTTTATTAGGTGTTTTGGGTGATAGTTTTGGAATTTCTCGGGCATACATTATGGTTCCAGTTCTGATACTAATCGCATTTTCTATTGTAAAATTCGTACCATCGCATCAAGTGAAGGATTAAAACATGAGCTATAAAACGCGTAGAATAGTGACTTTAGTAGTGCTATTTGGTTTGATTATTATTATTGCTATCAGCGGACTTTAAAACCGCAGCAACACTAATATCTGAAGGAACATTGACTTTATTTCGATATTTAATCCAAACAAAGAGCGAAGCACCCAAAGATATTAAGCCACAGAGCGCGATAGTGCGCCTAATGCCGATGTAATCAGTGGCCAGACCAATGAGTGGAGATCCAAAGGGGGTACCACCCATAAAAATTAGAAGGTAAAGACCCATGACTCGACCGCGAATCACTTGATCGGTACTTGTTTGAACAATCGAATTTGCTGAAACTAAGGTTGTGAGTGCAGTGACTCCGCAGATGGGAAGCCAAACAATATAACTAATGTAATAAGGCAAAACAGAGAGCACCATAATCGAGAGTGAAAATAGCATTCCACCAATAATGACAAAACGTGTCGTTCTAAAGCGTTCTAATCGTGCAGATCCAATAGCACCGGTAAAAGAACCGATTGCTATAAAAGTTCCCATTAAACCAAAGTTGGCTGGGCCTAATCCAAACTCTTGTGTAGCCATCAGCGCATTAAATATCTGGAAGTTAAGACCAAAAGTTGCAAGGGCGAATACCATGATCATCACAACATAAATATCGGGGCGAGCCTTTACATACGCTATGCCTTCCCGGATATTGCCTAAGTTTTTTACTTGATTCTGATGAAAGAAAGCTTTTTTATTGAGTTTTAAGAGAGCGAAGATGACAAAGAAGTATGATGCACCATTGATTAAGAAGGATGGCCCAGTCCCAAAGGCGGCGATCAATAACCCTGAAACTGCGGGACCAATGAGTCGACCTCCGTTGAAATTTGCCGAGTTCAGGCTGACGGCATTCGCTAAATCATCAGGGCCAACCAGCTCACTCGTAAATGCCTGACGCACAGGAGCATCTATAGCGGTGGAAACTCCGAGTAGTCCGGCCAATGCAAAAACATGCCATAGTGCAACTGCATCGGTCATTACTAGTACACCGAGGGTAATAGAGGCTGCTCCACCAACGATATTTGTTGCGATTAACACTCTCCGTTTATCTAAACGATCAGCAAGGACTCCTCCATGGAGTGAGAAAAATAGAACGGGAGCAAACTGCACAGCAGTTACCAGCCCCAAATATGTACCGTTGTTATTGGTGAGCTCCAAAACGAGCCAATCCTGTGCTATTCGCTGAGCCCAACTGCCGATATTGGAAACGGCGTTTGCTGGAAAGAGGATACGGTAATTGCGGTGGCGAAATGAACGCCAATTGCCATCTTCTTTCACCGCAATACGCATTACTCTTCTCTCATGGAATCAAATATCCGATCAGTTGTAACCTTAGTAGCAATCGGAACGATCTGCTGGCTTGTTGCAGGTGTTGTTGCGCTCGCTATGAATGCCGAGGCAAAGATCATTTGGACGTGTGTATTCGGTGCATTGTTAGGTGTAACAGGGATTCGTTACTCAATTCGACGCGCACGGCGAAGCGGTATTTAAGCCTCTAGTTGAGATGCGATTCCACGCAGAACTCGGCCTAAGCGTTCGGCTTCGGGACCTGATGGGTGGCGGCCATGTCGAAGGCCATTGCCAACGCGATCTAAAATCTTAATTGTGTCTTCAATCATCGCCGCTAAATCATCTGGATTAACACGTGAGTTTTCAGATAGTGATGGTGGGGCGTCAATAATATGTACTGACATTGCTTGAGGTCCTTTACGACTATCAGCAACGCTGAACTCTAATTTGGTGCCGGGTTTAACTGTCGATACGCCTGCAGGAAGTGAGGATGCAGCAAGATAAACATCTTCGCCCTCATCGTTTGCGATAAAACCAAAACCTTTTTCCAATGAAAACCATTTGACGCGGCCTGTAGGCATTGGGTGGCTCCTTTAGGTTTTAGCACAAACACATGTAGCCGCAGGGTGCGGTCAGGAGATTAGTTTAACACCAGCGGAGTGAAGGTCGCTTCGGAGTGAGCTCCGCAGCCGTGATCTACCGATACAACTCGTGCATCCTCAGGTGAGATTGCATTGGCACACACACCAAAAGTTGAGCGCAGCGAGCCCGCTATTTGAATAAAGAAGCCACATGAATGACATGGCTGTGGCGCTGATTCGGCCATAGGTGATTGAGGTCCGCGGTCGCCTTCATACCAACGCTTTGCGGCCTGATCGCGGCCTTCAATTGACATAACGCGAGCACGACCAAAACCAAGTTCAATCGCCATCGCAGTATCTAACTCTTCATCGGCGGGAAGCGCCTGAGCACCTGCGACTAATCGTGTGTCATCTAATGAGCTCGGAACAATGTCGCCGACACCAACATCACCGGGTTGAATGCGATCGCGATATGGAATCCAGTCTGGTGCGATTAATGCGTCAGGTCCTGGAAGAACTACAACATCACAAATTGTTGGCTCTGCAGCGGTATCAACCTTTGCAACAGTGACACACCAACGCCAGCCTTTATAACCTGCAAGTTTGGCTTCAAATAAATATGTTGCGAGGCGATCTTCATCATCGAACTCGACTGATACAAAACTTCCAATCTCAGAAGCGCCATGAAGTTCATCGATGATTGCGCTACGGGCAAGATCAGTTGCATCAAATGCTGGGCTCTTTGCGGGAGCAGCCTTGGACTTACCAAACAATGATTTCTTTGCCATGGATTAAGGATAAAGCAGAACGCCGCCCCCGCGTTAATCGTGGGGCGGCGTTCGGCAGAACTAGGTAGAAACGGTCTTAAAAGTCCATATCTCCGCCACCTTGGGCCATTGGTGCTGGGTTCTTTTCTGGCTTATCTGCAATCACTGCTTCAGTTGTAATGAAGAGTGCTGCGATAGAAGCGGCGTTCTGAAGCGCAGAGCGTGTGACCTTAGCTGGATCGATAATGCCAGCTTTAATCATGTCTACGTACTCTCCAGTTGCTGCATTTAATCCCTGACCTGAAGGCAGGTGACGGACTTTCTCAACTACAACTCCGCCTTCAAGTCCAGCATTAATTGCAATCTGCTTCAAAGGTGCTTCGATTGCAAACTCAACAATCTTTGCACCTGTTGCCTCATCGCCGGTTAGCGATAACTTTTTAAATACTGCAGTGCCTGCTTGTAGAAGTGCAACGCCACCACCGGCGACGATTCCCTCTTCAACTGCGGCCTTTGCATTGCGCACAGCATCTTCAATACGGTGCTTGCGCTCTTTAAGTTCAACCTCAGTTGCAGCACCTGCCTTGATAACAGCTACTCCACCAGCTAACTTTGCAAGACGTTCTTGCAGCTTCTCGCGGTCATAATCTGAATCACTCTTTTCAATCTCTGAACGGATCTGGGTAACGCGGCCCTTGATAAGTGCCTCATCTCCAGCGCCTTCAACGATTGTTGTCTCATCTTTGCTAATTACAACTTTGCGAGCGCGACCCAAAAGTTCAAGGCCTGCTTGATCTAGCTTGAGTCCAACTTCTTCAGAGATAACGGTTGCACCTGTAAGGATTGCAATATCTTGAAGCATCGCCTTGCGACGATCACCAAAACCAGGTGCCTTAACTGCTGCCGAACGGAAAGTTCCGCGAATCTTATTAACTACCAAAGTTGCAAGCGCTTCGCCTTCAACATCCTCGGCAATAATTGCAAGAGGCTTGCCAGATTGCATTACCTTTTCAAGGACTGGGACTAAATCCTTGATATTTGTAATTTTTGAGTTAGCAATCAAGACATACGCATCTTCTAAAACAACTTCCATGCGATCTTGGTCAGTAACAAAGTACGGCGAGATGTAACCCTTGTCAAAGCGCATTCCCTCGGTGAGCTCTAGCTCTAGACCAAAAGTATTTGACTCTTCAACAGTGATGACGCCTTCCTTGCCGACCTTGTCCATCGCCTCAGCGATCATTTCACCGATGGTTGTATCTGCGGCAGAGATTGATGCAGTTGCAGCGATCTGCTCTTTTGAATCCACACTCTTTGCCATAGACAAAAGTTCAGCAACGATTTCAGCGACGGCCTTTTCAATTCCACGCTTGAGTGCCATTGGATTAGATCCAGCGGCGACGTTGCGAAGTCCTTCGCGCACAAGTGCTTGCGCCAAAACCGTTGCGGTGGTTGTTCCATCGCCAGCAACGTCATCGGTCTTCTTGGCTACTTCTTTAACAAGCTCGGCGCCGATTTTTTCCCATGGATCTTCTAAATCAATCTCTTTTGCGATGGAAACTCCATCGTTAGTAATCGTTGGTGCGCCCCACTTCTTTTCCAGGACTACGTTACGTCCACGGGGTCCGAGGGTTACTTTGACCGCGTCGGCCAAGATGTTCATGCCGCGCTCTAATCCGCGGCGTGCTTCTTCATTAAAGGCAATCTGCTTTGCCATGAGTTGTGCTCACTTTCCTTTGATTGGCTTTCATTTGTCGGTTGGGGGCTTTATCACTCGCACCCCGAGAGTGCTAACGCCAAATCTACGGGAGGTACTCCAAGGACGCAAAACGAGAAGGGGTTTAGCGGGCGATACGGGTGGACATACGGGCCTCGCGCAGGCGGCGAAGGCGTTTCACCAGCATTGGGACGGCTAACAGCGCATCATCGCGGTCGATTAAGTCATTGAGGAGCTGGTAGTAGCGCGGGGCGCTCAGGTCGAAAAGCTCCTTAATCGCCGCCTCTTTCGCCCCTGCATAGCGCCACCAACTGGCTTCAAAGTCAAGGATGCGGAGTTCAAGATCGCTCAGGCCAACGTGCATGGCGGACTCTTCTTGCGCGGACATGTGGGAAATCGTATCTCGTGAGCGCGAAAACTGTGGGATTTAAAGGGTGGAAAGAATTAATTTAATATCGCTGATTTTTGTCCATGGATTAACGATTGCAAATCGCAATATTGGCTGGCCTTGATGAGATGACGGTGGAATAAATCCAATTTGATCAGAGAGTAATTTGTCAGACCAGTTTTGATAATCCTTTGTGGCCCAACCTTTGCGAATGAATGCAACGATTGAAAGTTCTGGTTCGCACACTAGTTCTAAATCGGGATGCGCTTTTACTAATTCGGCAGCTTCATGGGCAACTGTCAATGATTGTTCCATCGCCTCGGTATATGCATCGGTGCCATAGGCGGCAAGTGAGAACCAAAAAGGTAGACCACGTGTGCGACGTGTTAATTGAATTGCATAATCAGATGGTGACCATGCCCCATCCTTTAACGTATCTAAGTAAGAAGCATGTTGTGAGTGAACCTGGCGGGCAAGCTCTGGTTCACGGTAAATAAGTGCGCAAGCATCATAAGGAGCGAACAACCATTTATGCGGATCAACGATTAAAGAATCGGCCATCTCGATTCCATCAAAGTGTGAGCGCACAGAGGGGGCACACAACGCCGCTAAGCCATAAGCCCCATCAACATGAAACCAAATCTCGCGCTCATGTGCTGTGATTCCAATACCTTGTAAGTCATCGATGATTCCAAGATTCGTTGTTCCAGCCGTTGCTACTACAGCAAAGACTCTATGAGTGGTTGTTGCATGCAGATGATCAATGGCTTGAGCAACGGCATCTCCCATTAATTTTCCATTAGCTGCAACTGGTACTTTCAAAACTCCAACATCCATCACATTTGCAGCGCTCACAATCGATGAATGCGCCTCTTCACTGCATGCAATCACCCAACGAGAAGTACCAGGATGCTTTTTTCGACCTTCTGCCCGCGCCACAACTAGCGCTGAAAGATTTCCAATTGTTCCGCCTTGCACAAAAACACCACCCGAGCTTGCTGGAAGTTTCGCTAAATCTGCAATCCAACGCAGCGCTTGATTTTCAGCAAAGACTGCGCCAGCCCCTTCTTGCCAAGAACCACCATATAAAGCGCTTGCACCTACTACTAAATCAAAGAGGTTTGCATACTCACTCGGCGCTGATGGAATAAAAGCTAAGTTGCGGGGATGGTCCGTTGAAATACAGGCTTTGGCCAATACCGATGTGAAAACCTCTAGAGCCTCATGTCCACCAAGACCCCCTGCTGTAATGGTGTTTCCTACCTCGTTAAATAAATCCTCTGCTGTGCGAGGCCCATCAAGTGGTGGATCATTCTTTAAACGATCAAGACTATATGCCAAAACCTCAGCTGCTAGGGCTTGAACCTCTGGGGTGAATTCATGCACTATTTCTAGCTTTCTTCACTATGTTTCTCAGCATTGTTGGAAAGACAAAGAGGTGGAATGGTGCAACTGCATACCAGTACATCTGCCCTCCAAGTCCACGAGGATTGAAAGTTGCCTCTTGAATAATCTTTGTCTTGCCATTAGCGCTCGATACTGTGAACTCTAGCCATGCTTTGCCAGGTAAAACCATTTCAGCATAAAGTTTTAATCGCACGCCCGGTTCTAGCTCATCCACTCTCCAGAAATCCAAACTCTCACCCACGCGCAAAAAATCTGGATCACGGCGACCGCGGCGTAATCCCACTCCGCCAAAGAGGAATCGATCTAAAACTCCACGTGCCCACCACAAGAAATCTGAACCAAACCAGCCATTTTCCCCACCAATTCTCTCAATCTGGCGCCACACCTTTTCTGCAGAAACTTCAGTGATTGTTTCTCTACGATCACGCAAAACCATTTCACCTGCCCAATCAGGATCTCCTTGGGCTTTTTGCCACGGTGCCACTGGCATCGCTGCATCTGACCAACGTGTTTCAACGTTATGAGTTGTAATCTTTGAAAGTGCTAGTGATATCGCGTTTTCAACATCAATCAAACCCTCTGCAGGTTTTGGAACTAAAGCATCAATTGATTTTGCTGGATCTGCAACCACTTCACTAATTAGTGATCCTACTAATGGTCGCGCAAGAGCCGTTGGCACAGGTGTCACTAAGCCAATCCATAAACTTGAAAGTCCAGGGGTTAATACGGGAACTCTGATAATCCATCGCTTTTTTAACCCAGATAGCTTTGCAAACTTTTGCATCATGTCAGCATAAGAAAGCACCTCTGGGCCACCGATATCAAATACTCGATTAACAGGGGTCTCTAACTTTGCTACCGCTTTTAAGTAATACAGAACATCCCGAATAGCTATGGGGTGGGTTTTATTCATTACCCATTTCGGTGTTGTCATGATTGGAAGGCGGTGGGTTAAATGACGCAACATTTCAAAACTAGCAGATCCAGATCCGATAATGATTCCCGCACGAAGCTCTAAAACTGGAACAGAAGTAGTTGCTAATGATTTTCCGGTCATTGCCCGTGAAGCTAAGTGCTTACTGATGTTCACATCGTTGGCGATACCACCTAAATAGATTATTTGTGAGACTCCAGCCTGCTCTGCAGCTTGAGCAAAGTTCCGAGCCATCTTGCTTTCTATTTCATCAAAGTTAGGTCCCAAATTAATTGAGTGCAATAAGTAAAACGCGGTGTGAACCCCAGCTAATGCCCGCTCTAAATCAGAGATATTTTCAGCACTACCCTCACAAATATCTACTTGCGTAGCCCATGGTTGGCTAAGAATCTTGTATTTATCTCGCACTAAAATTCGAACATCACTACTTTCATCAACTAATGCACGTGCTAAGCGGCCGCCAACATAGCCAGATGCACCTGTGACAAGGTACTTACGGTTTTGATTGCGCGAGGACATGGCACGAAGCCTAGACTTACTCCATGGAAAAGACATCTCAGAAGCCTCGGGTAGTAATACTCGGTGCCGGCTTTGGCGGACTCACCGCCGCACGAGCTATGGCCGATTTTGCCCATGTCACTGTGGTTGATCGCCACAACTTCCAAACCTTTTTACCTTTGCTCTATCAGGTCTCCACGGCAGGTCTTGCGGCAGACCATGTTGCTCACCCTATTCGCGGCGCTTTGCGAAAAACTGGAGTCCAGTTTCGAATGGGCTCTCCCATTTCGGTGGATCATAAAAATAGAACTATTAAATTAGATAGCAGTGAAGTTTTAGCCTTTGATCAACTAGTCGTCGCGCTCGGCTCTGTGACTGCAGATTTTGGGATCCCAGGGGTCACTGAACATGCTCTGGGAATGAAAAGTGTGAGCGAGGCTTTATTGATTCGTGCTGAGGTGATGCGCCGATTTGAAGATCTTTGCCGCTTTGAAGATGACACAATCTTTTCAATTTGCGTCGTTGGTGGTGGACCAACTGGTGTTGAGATGGCTGGTGCCTTTGCTGAATTAGTTCGCGGTCCACTTAAAAATGATCAAGCTCATGCGGCATCACATATGCGAATTAGCTTGATTGAAGCTGGTCCTCGCATTCTGCCCATGTTTTCAGAGAAATTATCTGCACGTGCACAAAAGGATTTAGAAAAGCTGGGTGTGAATGTACTAGTAAATACTGCAGTGGCAGAGATAAAGCCACGATCAATCATCATTAACGGTGGTAACCCAATTCCTTCAGAGATAACTATCTGGGCAGCTGGCGTTAAAGGTGAGCCTGCCAGCGAAAAATTGAATCTTCCGCTAGTAAGCACACGTATTGATGTTGATAACACATTACAAGTTAAGAATTACCCAGGCATCTTTGCTATCGGTGATGTTGCAGGTTTTGTCGGAAAAGATGGACGTTTTCTCCCTATGGTTGCACCCGTTGCAATGCAGCAGGGGCGCTTTATTGCCAAGCAAATTAAGCGCATAGCTAACGGACAAGCATTAGAAGGTTTCAAATATATTGATAAGGGATCAATGGCTACCATCGGGCGCCACAAGGCAGTTGTTGAAGTGAAGAGTTTTCGAATGGCTGGAATCCCAGCGTGGTATGCCTGGCTATGGTTGCACTTGTTCTATTTATTGGGTGGTCGTAACAAGATTGGCACAATGGCCGACTGGACATGGAACTATTTAACTTTTGATCGCGGTAACCGACACATTATGGATTCTTTGTAGTGCCTGAATATATAAACTTGCGAAATCATCAGGTATACAACTACGAGTGGGAGAACGATGGTGAGGCAGTAGTTTTGCTTCACGGAGGATTGAGTAAGACTTCTAGCTGGGATTACATAATGGTGCCCCCACTCGACAATGATTTTCACGTCTATGCATATGATCGAACAGCACATGGTTTCACTGGTGATCAACCTGGCAGTCTGCACTTTGAATTTCAATGCCAGGAGGCAATCGCATATTTAGAGGATGTGGTGCGCGAGCCAGCGCACTTGATAGGTGATAGTGATGGCGGAGTCATCGCACTTTTGGTTGCGATTAAGCGTCCTGACTTAGTTAAATCTATTGTTGCGATTGGGACGAATTATCACTTCAGCGCAGCTTTGAGTGATTTCGAACGGGCTTTCATTTCAGAGGAAGATCAGGCTGAATACAACTTAATCTCCCCTGATGCTCCGCATACTCTTCTAGCTAAAATCATTCGAATGAATCAGATTTGGAAAACTGAGCCTGATATTCCATTAATTGATGTCGCATCCATTCAATGCCCAGTTTTAGTAATGGTCGGAGATGACGATGTCATCAAACATGATCACACAATTTCCCTGTATGAGGCTTTACCACTAGGCCAGTTAGCAATTATCCCTGGGGCATCTCATGCCTTAATTAAAGAAAAGCCAGCGCTAGCTACTTCAGTAATTATGCAATTCTTAGAAGATTTAAGCTTTCCAATTACGCGCAATCCTATTCGGCGAATTAACAATCAATCGGAGTAATTTTTCCTGTTGCAACATCATAGATTGCACCACCTACTGATACTCCTGTGTTGAGTAAGTGGTAGTTCCGAACCATCTGTACATCGCCAATTAAAGCTGCTTGTTGATCTGCAACAGTCTTAAATTCAAGTTCTGATGTATCGATTCCATATTTAGTATCAATTTCACGATGAATCTCTGCTTCATCGACTTGTGCCATACGACAGTTAGTGTGCGGCATTATCAAAATTCTTTTTACTCCTAGTAGATATGTTGCCAAGACCAAAGTACGCAAAACGTCATCAGTTACACGCGCGCCTGCATTTCGAAGAATTTTGGCATCTCCAGATCGCATTCCCACTACAGACAAAGGGTTAATACGCGAATCCATGCAGGTAACAATCGCTAACCCACGTTGGGCAACACCGGTGAGCTCTGAGTATTTGAATGTCTTGATGTATTCATCATTGGCCGCCATTGCATCTGCAAAATCTTCATGAGGAAAACGAGACATTGGCATCCCCCTTACCTAAAACTACGAGCCCCCCGTCAGGATTGAACTGACGACCTGCGCATTACAAGTGCGCTGCTCTACCACTGAGCTAGAGAGGCCTACGTGCAAACACGTATCGATCTTTCGACCAGCGGCAATTATGGCAGTGAGTTGGGGAAACTTGAAATCGAGATCCGTAGGCTGAGCAAAGGGTAGGTTGTGCCTGTGAGATTAGGCGTCCTGGATGTGGGTTCGAACACCATCCACCTGCAAATTATGGATGCTCACACTGGAGACCGACCATCTCCCACTACTAATTTCAAAGTTGAACTGCGACTGACGCAGTACCTCAATAAGTCAGGAACCATCTCAGTCGAAGGCATCAAGTTGCTCCACGAGGCAATCGCAGGTGCAGTCGAGCACGCTCGTGAAAATGAGACGGATGAGATTTTGGCCTTTGCAACATCGGCATTAAGAGAAGCAAAAAATGGAGCTCAAATTATTCAAGAAGTAAATGAGCGACATCAAATAGATTTACAAATTCTCACTGGTGATGAAGAAGCGCGCATGACATTTCTTGCAGTCCGGCGATGGTTTGGATGGTCGGCTGGAAAACTTTTAATGCTAGATATTGGTGGCGGGTCTCTAGAAATTGCATCTGGAATAAATGAGAATCCGGAGGCAGCGTTTTCTTTGCCGCTCGGAGCAGCTCGATTAACACGAGATTTTTTAAGTGGTGACCCATACTCACCTAAAGATGTGAAATTCCTAGAGAACTTTGTAGTGCATCACCTTGACAATAATCTGCCTGCAATACTTCGCTCTCATGATGCCAATCACTTTGTTGCAACGAGCAAGACTTTTCGAACTCTTGCAAGGATTTCAGGGCATTGGTTTAATGAGAATCCAAAATTCTTGGAGCTCGCAAATTTAGAGGCTATGGCATCAAAACTTGCAGGAATGAGCGATAAAGCCCGGGCAGAACTACCTGGAGTGTCAACAAACAGAGCTCAGCAGATTGTTGCCGGGGCAATAGTTGCGCGCGCAGTGATGGATGTTTTGGATATTGAAAAGGTTGAGATTTGTCCGTGGGCGCTTCGCGAAGGAATTGTTTTACGTAGACTCGATTGGATTCAAGGCTAATTTCAAAGTCAGGGCTTTAACTTCTAGGTGCGCCTACCCAATCAACTGCAATAATCTCTCCGTCACGGTGATGAAGTATCCACGCTTCAGCGGGCTTTAACTCTTGAGCTAACTCTTTGAAATTCTTTTTACCAATCAATTTCTTCAGTATCTTAGGCAAAATCGGATTATGGCTACAGATAATGGCGCTCTTGCCTCTAGCCATCAGGTCTTGCGCATAATCAAGCGCAGCCTCTTTATCTTTCGTAAAGCGATACTCACTCAAGTCAGTTGAAAAGATTGGATTCATACTCAAGGAGCGTGTTATTGGCTCGATTGTCTCGATGCACCGCATGGCATCGGAGGAATGAACCTCTTCAATTGCAAATGGTAAGTACATTGATAAAAGTCGCTTCGCTTGAACCTGACCTACTTGGGCTAATGGTCGATCATCGTCGTCGCCATCCCACTCTTCGCGTCTAACCGCCTTTGCATGGCGGAGCAGGACTAAAGCTGTTGTGCCCGTACCAAATTCAAGAAAAAAGTCAACGATTGATCTATCGTCATCCACGGTTAATTTCTTACGCGCATCACTCGGACTGAGCCATAAAATCGTATCTACTTCTTGCGGATTAGGCTTTCCGTCAGGCTTGTCAACTGCCTGCGCCGACCAATACTTCACAAGCTTGCTTCCGCCCTCAACTTTGTATGTAGCGAATCCGAGTTCTGGACCAAAGACGGCTGAATATCCAGTTTCCTCCATCACTTCGCGATGGGCACAACTAATCATTGTTTCATTAGCATCCAATTTTCCCTTTGGAAGCGACCAATCGTCATAACGTGGGCGATGAATCAATGCAATTTCAATCTTTTTATTGCTAGTAATGCGCCATAGAACAGCCCCAGCAGCATAAATTACTGGATCTTGGTCTTCCATCACTTATCGATTCTTTGCATAGAGATCAATCATCGTTGCGTGGGTGTCGGCGAGAGGGTTGCCAAGTTCATCAACACTATTTCTAATCCACTCAGTACCGGTTAACTTCCAGCTTGATGTTTGATCTGCTAGTCCTAAGTCAAGAATGCCTTGCAGCCGCAAATGATGCTCTTTCCTATCCACCCGGATTAAACTCTCAACTCGGCGATCCAAATTGCGCCCCATTAAGTCCGCACTTCCGATCCAGTACTCATCCTCGCCACCATTAATAAAGTGAAAGATTCGTGAATGTTCAAGAAAGCGACCTAAAACAGACTTAACCGTGATGTTTTCTGAAACTCCTGGGATTCCTGGTTGCACTGCGCAAATTCCCCGAATAAGGAGTTCAATTTTGACACCGGCAGAAGATGCTTCATAGAGTTTTGCAACGAAAATTTCGTCGAGTATCGAGTTAAGTTTAAACTGGATACCAGCTGGTTTACCAGCTTTCGCATTTTCTATTTCGCGATCAATCCGCTCTGTTATGCCAGATCGGAGTGTTCGTGGTGCAACAAGCAAACGTGAATACGTTGACTGCGGAGCAAAACCTGAAAGTTGATTAAAGAGTTTAGTTAAATCCTCTGTTAGTTCGGTATCGGTACTCAGGATTCCTAAATCCTCATACATGCGTGCGGTTTTTGGGTTGTAATTACCTGTGCCGATATGACAGTAGCGACGAAGACCTTGTGCTTCATCGCGGACGATGAGCGAGAGCTTGGCATGTGTTTTTAAACCCATCAGACCATAAACAACATGCACGCCTGCGGCCTCAAGTTTTCTAGCCCACCGCACATTTGCCTGCTCATCAAAACGTGCTCGGATTTCAATAACGGCCAGTACCTGTTTACCGGCTTCGGCGGCTTCAATGAGTGCTTCAATAATCGGTGAATCGCCGGATGTACGATATAAAGTCTGCTTAATCGCTAATACATGCGGATCTTGTGCGGCGCACTGCAAGAAATGTACTACCGAAGAAGTGAATGATTCATAGGGGTGGTGGAGCAAAATCTCACCTTGGCGAATTGCCGCAAAGAATAGATCCGTGTCCTCAGGATCGACCTCAGATAAGGCATGGGCTGTTTTGGATCTAAATTTTTCATACTTTAGCTCTGGTAATCCAAGGTCTGCAATCTTATGGAGCGCGGTCAAATCCAATGGGGAAGGTGCATGAATGATGTTCTCTTCATTGATGCCTAGTTCATTGGCTAGTCGATTAATTAATTTGGCATCAACACCACTTTCAATCTCAAGTCGTACCGGAGGCCCAAAGCGCCGGCGAGATAACTCCGCTTCAAGTGAGAGCAAGATATCCTCGGACTCTTCTTCATCGAGTTCGATATCTTGGTTACGAGTAACCCGAAATGTATAGTGCGCTTCAATAATCATCCCAGGGAAGAGCTCCTGGAGATTGATAGCAATAAGTTCTTCTATGGTAATAAATCGAGTAGAGCCCGTTTTAGCAGTTGCAATAAATCGGGGCAGTATCTCTGGAACTTTCACACGTGCAAAGAACTCTTCTTGGTTTTTAGGGTTCTTAACGATTACCGCAAGGTTGAGAGATAAACCTGAAATGTAGGGGAAAGGGTGAGATGGATCGACTGCAAGTGGAGTTAGCACTGGGAAAATACGGTCTTGGAATAATTTACTCACGTAGTTGCGTTCAGTCTCATCAAGGCTTTCCCAGTGAAGAAACTCAATTCCATGGGCCTGAAGTTTTGGGACGATATCGTTGTGAAAAGTTTGAGCCTGCCGCTCAACTAATGCTTTGGTGCGTATGGAAATCTCATTCACTAAATCTTGAGGGGTGATTCCTGCCACATTTCGGGCAGAGATGTCATTTTCAATCTTGCTCATTAATGTTGCAACGCGCACCATGAAGAACTCGTCCATGTTTGATGAAAAAATCGCTAGAAAACGCAGGCGTTCAAGAAGTGGAACTGATTGATCCTCGGCAAGTTCAAGAACTCGTTGGTCAAACGAGAGCCAACTGAGCTCTCTATCCGTTACATTCTCGAACTTCATGAAACTATCATCCTGCTCTTTAATGAATTATGAGTGTTGATTATACGGCTAATGGGTAAACCCCAGAGGTCTCGCAGAAAATTCGCTCAATATTCGCCCTATTGATGGAGTGTATGGCAATGGATTTTTACCTCAATCTAAGTGCGTTAGCGGCCAATGAATAGCGATTGGATACTTACAGCTACGACCATCGCCTGATGATTTTCCGCGCGCTCGTCGCCACATCCACGGCAAGGCAAAGGTAATAAACCAGAGGGATGTAAGGATTGCCTTCACAATCTTTGGCTGCGGTTTTGCCAGTGGTAACGGCTCGCGCCAACTAGCGTCAAAGGGGAGATTAATTATTTCAAGGACTGCTTGTGCAACCCGCTCGTGACCTGTCGAATTTAAGTGAAGTCGATCAAAGGCTAAAAACCTTCGATCACTAAAAGCAGCTTCTTCATTTGCATCTGCAATTATTGCACCGACTTCTAAACCAACCGCTCTCACATTACGATTAAATTCACTAAATCTCTGCTCCCACATCTTTGCCGAACGTCCTGTATTTCCGGTACGTTCTAAAACTGTAAATAACATTAATGTAGCGTTCGATGCAGCTAATCGTCGCACCGCTGCGGTGTAAAGGGGTAGTGCAATTTCGGGTTTATAACTCGGACGGATTACATCGTTAGCTCCAGCATGAAAAGATACAAGAGTTTCTGGGCCAGTAACTTGGGCGATTGCTGCATCGATTTGTTCATCTAAGACTTGATGGAGTAGTTTCCCGCGGATAGCTAAGTTTGCATAAGTGAAATCTAGATGATGAAGTGCCATGACATCGGCAACTCGATCGGCCCAACCTCGGTACTGTCCATATTTTTTCTCATCGCACATACCCTCGGTGTATGAATCACCGATAGCTATGAACCTTGAAAACCCCATTGAATTAAATCTTTCGACGTGCCTGATCTACAAAGAAAAGTGCTATTGCTGTTGCAACGCTAGCGTTGAGTGATTCGGTAGTCGCACTGATTGGAATCGAGATAACGAGGTCACATTTTTCCCGTGTTAAACGCGCTAACCCCTTTCCTTCACTGCCAACAACTATCATGATTGCTTCAGTCGCAACTTTCATTGCGCTAATGAGATCCTCGGATTCTCCATCCAGGCCAACTACAAAGAGTCCCTCTTTCTTGGCAGTATCAATTGTGCGTGCAAGGTTTGTAACTTGCGCAATTGGTAAACGCGCGGCAGCCCCAGCAGATGATTTCCATGCAGATGCTGTCATTGACGCTGCGCGTCGCTCGGTCATGATGACACCTGCTGCACCAAATGCCGCAGCACTTCGAATAATGGCCCCGAGGTTGCGTGGATCTGTCACTCCATCGAGTGCAACGATGAGGGCTGGATACTTTGCCCGTTGCATGATCTCTTCAAAGCTTGAGTATTGAAAGGGTTTAATTGCAAGAATGATTCCTTGGCTGTTAGGCGAAATGCCTTCAACCTCAGCGCGGTGAGCTTCACGTATTGGAAGACCTAAGTGAAGGGCTAACTTTAAAGACTCAGCAACACGGTCATCTACCTCAATACTACGAGCCACTAAAAGTTCGGTAGCAGGAACGCTTTCACGCAGAGCCTCAAGCACGGCGTTGCGACCAGCAACTATTTCGCCTCTTGGGCGATCTCCCCGTGGAGCTCTTGCAGGCCTAATCTCTTTTCCATCGCTTCGACCACTCGTTGTTTTTCTTGCACTGCTTGGTGCACTCGCTGATTTACTCGCACTCTTCTTTGCAACTGCCTTCTTGCGTTTTGCTGCTGCGTGATAGGGACGATCTTCAGCCTTTGGTGTTGGGCCTTTCCCAGTCAGACGCTTTTTATTTTTTCCACCTGTGCCTGTCGAAGGCCCCTTTTTCGATGCGCGGATTGCGCCTTTGCGGGATGAATTTCCGGCCATCGTTAACTCTTTTCCATAATCGACCAACGTGGCCCTTGTGCGGTGTCCTCAATTGTAATTCCTAAAGCAAGTAACCCATCACGGATTGCATCTGAGGCTGCAAAATCCTTACGGTCGCGCGCCGACGCTCGCTCTTGAAGTGCTAACTGGATCACTCCATCCATAGCCTCGCTTAAATCACTCGCAGAGCCAGAGTTAAAGTTTGAATCGAATGGATCACAGCCCAATATGCTTAAAGCGCCACGGATTTCACCTGCACTCTTAGAGATAATAGAGAGATCTCCATCTGTAATACCTTGATTTCCAGCACGTAGATTCTCTGAAATCGTTGCAAGGCCAGCTGGAACTGCAAGGTCATCATTCATCGCTGCTGTAAAAGAACTACCAATAAGTGCGACTGGTTGTGTACCGATAATCTCAGCTGCGCGCTTTAAGAAAGCTTCAATCCGACGAAAAGCCACAACTGATTCATCGAGAGCGGCTTCTGAGTACTCAAGCATTGATCGATAGTGCGCACTCACTAAATACCATCGAAGCTCGATTCCCCGAACGCGCTGCAAGATCACGTCTACAAGGAGTGAGTTTCCGAGCGATTTACTCATCTTCTCGCCAGATTGCGTAACCCATGCATTGTGTAGCCAACGCTTAGCAAATCCATACCCTGCAGCTTCTGATTGAGCAATCTCATTTTCATGGTGTGGAAAGATTAAATCTAACCCACCGCCATGAATATCAAAACTCTCTCCCAGATAAGTATGTGCCATCGCCGAGCACTCCAAGTGCCAGCCCGGTCGGCCTGCTCCCCATGGAGTTGGCCATGATGGCTCACCTGGTTTTGCAGATTTCCACAGTGCAAAATCTCTCGGATCCTTTTTCATTGAAATAGCACCGTTAACATCGGCGGCAGGTAACAAATCATCAATTCGCTGACCAGAGAGAGTTAAATATCGTTTTAAGGTACGGACCTCTAAGTAAACATCCCCATTACCAGGTGCATAAGCGGCGCCATTATCAATCAGAATCTCCATCAATTCAATCATCTGCGTGATATGTCCAGTGGCTCGCGGTTCATACGTTGGCGGTAATACATTGAGTGCATCAAAGGCTGCGGTGAACTCTCGTTCGTACTTCATTGCATGTGCCCACCAAGGAACCTGATCCTGTGCGGCTTTCTGCAAAATCTTGTCATCGATATCTGTAATGTTTCGAATAAAAGTTACTTCGTAACCACTATAAATTAACCATCGACGTAAGACATCGAAATTAACTGCGCTTCGAATATGACCTATGTGAGGTGCTGCCTGAACAGTTGCACCACATACATAGATTGAAACCTCACCGCTTTTTATTGGCGTGAATTCACCAACTTCGCGAGTTGTGGTGTCGTATAAATTCAGTGCAGACATTGTGTAATTCTACTGCTTGTAAACAAGGGCCGATGCAATCGCGGCGATTCCCTTGCCCTCACCGGTTAAGCCCAAGCCATCGGTGGTGGTGGCTGATAATGAAACGCTGACACCATTAAGGGCTTGAGAAAGCACAGCAATAGCTTCGGCGCGACGCGTGCCTATCTTCGGGCGGTTGCCAATTATCTGCACGGTGACATTTGAAATTGTATAGCCGCTATTAGTAACCATCGAAAGTGTCTCATTGAGCATTTTTGCTCCAGATGCACCTGCGTACTCAGGACGATTAGTTCCAAAGTTACTTCCGAGATCGCCTAACTGTGAAGCAGCTAGCAATGCATCACACATTGCATGCGCTGCAACATCGCCATCTGAGTGTCCATCTACTCCAACTTCATTAGGCCACAACAGGCCAGCAAGCCAGAGTGGACGGCCGACACCATAGGCATGTGCATCGGTTCCAATACCAGTTCTGAAAGTTGAGTTAAATCCAAGAAAGGAGAGAGCCGTATTGAGATCTGTTGGATTGGTAATCTTAAAGGCGCGATCTTCACCTGCGATTATTTTTACTTTTCCACCATTAGCTTCAATGAGTGCACCATCATCGGTTGCCTCGGCTTGTGTTGCATGCGCTTGATTAAGAACTGATCGCTCAAATCCCTGAGGAGTTTGAATGCTTACTAACGAGGCACGATCCGGCGTCGATAGTACATAGCTATCGCTACCAATAACTTTGATCGTGTCGACAACGGCAACCGCTGGAACTACTGCAACCTCGCCCGCTAATAACTCGGCAATTACACGCCGAGCTACTTCAGTACTAGCCAGTGCCCGCGCAGCATCATGAACTAAGACATAATCTCCAGTTGTTATAGCTAAAGCATTTCGGACGCTTGCTGAACGGGTTGCTCCGCCAGTAACAACAGTGACTGCCTCACCGACGAGTTTGCTAATGTGGCTCTCATATCCTGCTGGGGCAGAGACAACAATCTGATCTACAACTGGGGCAAGTGCTGCAACGGCATGCTCAATCAGAGTGCGATTCCCTAATTGGATAAGTGCTTTCGGAAAACCTGCACCGAATCTTTCACCGCTGCCAGCGGCGGCGATGATGGCGGTTACAGACATGAAATTTAAGAGGCTAGAACCTCGTCAAGGATCGTTGCAGCTTTTTCTTCATCAGTGCGCTCAGCAAGAGCCAGCTCTGAGATGAGAATCTGCTTCGCCTTGGCGAGCATGCGTTTTTCACCAGCTGATAAACCACGGTCTAGGTCACGACGATATAAATCACGGACTACTTCTGCGACCTTAATGACATCACCTGATGCTAACTTCTCAAGATTTGCCTTATAACGACGGGACCAGTTAGTTGGTTCTTCGGTATATGGCTGGCGTAGGACGTTAAATACTCGATCTAACCCGGCAGAGTCAACTACATCACGGACACCTACAAGATCTACATTCTCTGCAGGAACTCGAACTGTGAGATCCCCCTGAGCAATCTTCAAGACTAGATAGGTCTTTTCTTCACCTTTGATCACACGCATCTCAATTGCTTCAATAAGAGCTGCTCCGTGATGGGGATAAACAACAGTTTCGCCGACCTTAAATGTCATGTGTTGCCCTTCGCTAGAGGACAATTGTACCAGCGATTTTGCATCGAGTCACCTCGCGCTTTAACGCATAAAGCTGGCGTATTTCACTACTTATTCATGTGAGAGAATATGCCTTATGCGTCGCACAGGTATTGCACTTATTACATTAACTCTTGCTCTTTCACTAACTGCATGTGGAGCCGGTTTTAACGCTTCTACTCGTAACTTCAAACAAGTGAGCGATGGTGTTGAAGGCTCGATTTCTACCGATAGCAACAACATCAAAGTTGTCAATGTTCTTATTATAGAGACCACTGAGGGAGCTGGAGTTCTTGTCGGCACAGTTGTTAATTCTCTACCAGCCGAAGATGCACTTCTTGGAGTTGCAATCAATGGAGTTGTCGCAACCGTAACTGGCAAAACTTCACTTGTTCAAAATGAACCAGTTACTTTTGAAGGTGAAGTCGCAAATGCTAAAGCCGTTGTGCCTGCTCTGAATGCAAAAGCTGGATCAAACGTACAAGTTACAATGTTCTTCGCAAACGCAGGTGAGATAACTCTTACTGCGTTAGTCCGCTTCCAAAGTGATAGATACGCAGGCGTTACTGCTTAGAAGAGGCTTTCCCCTGATTTGCTACGGCTGCTATCGCCTCTTTAGCAGCATTGGGATCTAAATACTCTCCACCCTTAACAACTGGAGTGAAATCTGCTTTGAGTTGGTAGTACAGTGGAATTCCAGTTGGAATATTTAATCCAGCAATATCGTTGTCGCTAATTCCATCGAGATGTTTAACCAATGCACGTAGAGAATTCCCATGAGCGGTAACCAAAACTCGCTTACCCTTTTCCAAATCTGGAACGATTGATTCGTGC
>Ga0209086_10000890_pt1 | contig 24617 bp, 39 predicted proteins | sample M_130207_XF_Meta_FD_187312 | JGI IMG/M metagenome (GOLD analysis project Ga0209086, IMG submission 187312) | Freshwater microbial communities from Lake Montjoie, Canada to study carbon cycling - M_130207_XF_MetaG (SPAdes) (version 2) | ecosystem: Environmental > Aquatic > Freshwater > Lake... | reverse complement strand
GCTTTGAGGCCAGCCATATTCTAATGTATCCTTGTCTCCAAAGGACATATAGTTGATACCATTTGGTCCCATTAAGTGTGCACATTGCTCAACTTTTCGTACGAAAAAGTGTATGTCTGTCTCAATGATACAGTCTCCCTCACATACCATTAAGAAGTCACAATCATGAAACTCACTTAAGATGGCATTCTTGAATGCTTCGTAGCATCCATAATGTGCTGGGGTAAGTGCAGTGCCATACTGTCGAACTTGCTCCTCATTGAAGAGTTCCATTGAAACACAACTGGGTCTGATGCAGTTATATGATGGTGGTAAAGACTTATAGGGCTCGTTAGTGTGTAGGATATATTGCCACCCATGGTCTTTGACTTGTTCAAGGGAAGCTCTGCTTGCTTGTTCTCTTTCATCATTTAATGTAGTTTGTATGTGAACTAATTTAATTCTTGGTTTGTCTTTCTTCTTCCATCTAAACTTACCAGTGTTAGTGTATTTATGTAAGGTGTCTTTGTTTAATTTGAATTCCTCTATCTTGTAGCAATCATCTTCATCATAGAAATCCATTCTTACAAGTATAGGTTCTCCTTTGAATTCAAACTCATAATACCACTCATGTCTTTGAGAAGGAATAATCCTTTTAGATACATCATCTCCAATAGATATGTATATCTTTCTATTGTCTCTGTTATATGTAAAGAAATAGAACATGTAAAAGTTTGCCTTTCCTTCTACAGGAATAACAGAATAGTATTCACTATTAGATGCTACACCTAATCCACTGTGTATCAATAGAGTATCTTTATCATTAGTAACTAATTGTATATCATTTTGATTGAAACTAAATATCACCTTGGATAGATAGTCTTCTAAATAGTTCTCACACTTTCTACGTGCACATACAGTATTCCACTCCTCTGGTGTACGTACATCATCAAACTCTTTTAAGAAGAAGTCTGTATCAAACATGATACCATTGGTCTGAATTCCCTTACCTTGTGGAGTGGGTAGAGTGGCAGCATAAATTTTCTTATCTGTTTTGAATGCATCATTCACTGCAGGTATATCCTTCTCATTTAATATAACATCATATGTAGTGTAGAAGAACCTCTTGAACCCAAGCTCTTTAGCAGCCTTAGCACCATTGAATATATTAGTTAAGACAGTCAAGGATTGGTTACTATCCTTCAAACCATTGATGTTAATCTCAGCAAAGTAATCATCTCTTTCATTATAGAATCTAGTGTAATAACTATGATGAGTCAAAGGATTATGTGCATCGTATATGTAGTAGTCAACCATACGTTGTATGTCCTGGTCTACAGGATAGTGAGACAACAGGATGATCTTTCTACCCAATGGCTTAAGACTATTGATAGTATCCTTGGTCCACTGTACTCTGTCCTTGATATTAGGATAGGTGCCCAAGATGATACACTCCTCGTCTAATACATCTAGGTTTAGTTTTTTCACAATACTAGTAGCATCACTACCAATATCTCCAGTTAAATAAACCATGTTCTCTTCACCATTATACTTGTTACAATATACATCTAGGTTGTACATTGCTTTGACTAAGTCATCATATTGCATAGCCTCTTTAATAGCTATTGGATTAAGCTCTTTGTTACCTCTGTCTCCCTTAGATGGGAAGAAGAACACATCACATGCTTCTAGGAATGTATTCACATCATTACGCTCTCCCCATACAACACAGTTATCTGGTTTGTCAGCCATTAGTGGCTTCCAATAATCTTCAAAGTTACCTGCTTGGTTACCTAGAAAGTGAAACTTAACCTTGTGGTTCTTAAGATATTTACCTAATTCAAATGCATAAGCTTGATTCTTTCTAGGAGTGAATAATCCTACAGTGACAAAGTGTTTATAAGAAGGATCTAATCCAAATTGCTTTTGTCTTTCCACCTTGTTTCTAGACTTCTTATCTATAGGATATTCAATTACATCCATAGGTATGTCTAAATGTATATATTTAAATATGTTATAAGAGCTTACAAATACAAAGCTATCAGGCATCCATTTCTTATGCTTAGGATTAAATGAGCTATCGTGTGTAGTCTCAGATATCTTCCAAGTTCTAGTGCTTGAATAGATGAATGCTGTAAGCTTATCATCCATAAACATCTCTGGGAACTCTTCCATCACCACTACATCTGGATTGAACTGTTGCATAATTTGCACAAGTTCATTATACTTATTTTCTCCTAGAGAATGGAAGTTAACTCCTTCTGTAAGCATGTCAATAATCTTTAAACGTTGTACAACAAATGACCATGCTAGGAATGAATACTCTACCACCTTGATTTCAAAGTGATCTTTTAGTAACTCCACTTTATTTACAGTTACCTGGGGGGCTCCTCCTGTTGATAGATGAGGAGTGATTATTAATAGTTTTTTCATATCTTTACTTTTATACATTCTATTACTTTATCCACTGTAGGGTGACATTCAAATGTTTCTTTCTTCTCTAAACATCCAATCAGTGGCTGTACATAATCTATAGTTGGCCAATACTCAAGAGCATATTTCATATTAGAAGAACAAAATAAGTTACAGCTTCCTCCAATATAATAGTGTTTAAATCCTTGTACTCCCACTCTATAAGGTGTTCTAAATTCAGGATTGATAGGAGATCCTAATTCAATGATATATGTTTGTGTTGTACCTGCTAAATGTAGTATACCAGAATCCATAGTGATGACAGCTTTAGCATCATTTATTAAATGCCATGTCTCAGATATAGATGTTTGATTCATTAAGTTAATTACTTTAGATCCTTCTAAATCATGTACAGGTTTCTGTACATTAAAGAACCCTGTCTCACTGCTATCTTTACCTACAGCTACAACTGTATATCCCATATCTGTTAAAGATGTAATTAATTTTACCCAATTATCTTGTGACCAAGTTCTATTAGGCCAGCTATTAACAGGGTGTATAACTATATACTTCTCATGAATAAAATTCTTCTTAGGTTCTGTAGGTCTGTAGTAACATCCTAGTTCATCTTGTCCAAGCATAAAGCCTAGATGTATAGCATGGAACTGTCTGATATCCATCATGTTGTGCTTCATCTCTATACCACGCTCATCTTTCTTACCTACTAGATAGAAAGAGTTATGCATGATATAATTAGCTTTGAAATAGTCTTTATCTATAGACTCAGCTTTATAGCTTTTCTCTACATAAGGATTCATCTTGAATAGCTCTGGCATCTTAGAGATGACAATAATCTTCTTTTGATATGCATCATGTAGTTTCTTGATGGTAGGGGTAGCACATATCAGGTCCCCTAATCCATTACATTCTTCTAAGTTTAAACAGACTGGTTTCATTTAGCTATAAAATTTGTAGTTATTACCCATCTATCTTCTGATGAGTTATTTGTTTGTGTTCTGTGTTCAATCCATCCAGGAAATATTATTACATCACCACTCACTGTAGGTAACTCTTTCCATGTTACATCTTTGTATTCAAAGTATCCACTGTTTTCAGGTATGTTTAGATAAGCTGCTGATACCATGGATACATTAGGATGATCGTGTGCTATTGTACTACCACCTGGATGGTGTACATTAACCCAACTGTTACCAACAAAGAATTCATTACCTATATTACTAGTTAACCAATCATAAAATGGTTTAAACTCCTCCATGGTATGTGGATGCATTTCATTAACATATGAAGTCTTACCATTCCTTACTAAATTCATCTGTGCTTTTTCTATATTAACTAGCTCTTCACACACTGGCTTTAGTTTATCCCAATCAAAATTGTAATGTAACTTATAAAGTTTTGTCATCATCATTTAAATAATAGCCACCTTTAAATACTTGATCATATGAAGTTGTTAGCACCCATCTATCTTCATTAGATTTATTTTCTTGAGTTCTATGCTTTAACCATCCTGGAAATACTAGAAGATCTCCACTAGTTACAGGCACTTGTTTCCAATACCAATCAGCATCATTTCTGTAATAGAAAGATTTCAAATCTTCCAATGGATCTTTAGCTTCATAAAATCCACCATTCTCAGGTACATTTAAATACGTGGAAACTACTAGAAATGTATTAGGATGTTTATGACCTAGTGTTTTACCACCAGGGTGAGTTACATTCACCCAGCTATTAGTTAAAACAATATCATGGAAGTCACTAAAATAACCCATACCTCTAGTTGCCACTTCAACTACCATTGTTTGTAACCACTCAAAGTATTCTTTTAGCTCAGGAAGCATGTGTGGCTGTGTTGCATTTTGATGAGATGAGCCACCATTGGTTACTAATCCAAACTCAGAAGGAGCTGATTCCAATAGTTCTTTACACTTAGGTATTACAATATCAAAATCAAAATCATAATGTGATTTGAATATACAATTGCTATAAGGATTAACTATTTCAATTCTACTTTTCATTTGCTTCTCTAATTTTGGTTGCAGATATTTCACCTATTTCAGCAGGGGGAATATGCTCAATAACATCATATCCTACACCACGTCCAAAGTTAATACTTTCTATATCAGGAACAATCATGATTCTTATCATGCCTTTTATAATCAGATCACCTAACTCTTTAGATATATTCATAAGCACTTGTTGTGGAGGCCAGGGGTTTTTTGCATCAGGTTCTACATCTCTAATAGCTATGAGTACCTTCTTTCCCTGGTTCAGTTGTTGATCAATTAACCATCTATGACCAGCATGCCATGGCTGCCATCTACCAATATACATTGCCCACTCACCTGATTTACCACTACCTTTTGCTAGAATATTCTGCATACATGTTTGATTTGATCCACACTATCTTCAACAGAAGTTATGGAGGTGTTAATAATTAAATGTACATCATCCATATGTGGAAGCTCAAAGTCTGCCACTTTAAATTCATCTCTGCCTCTATCTCCTTGATAAATTAGATAGATCCACTTTACTCCTTTAGTTAACTTGCTTAGATATTCCCTAGCTTCCTCGTAAGGATAGACAAAGGATAAAACTACATTTGAGGAAATAGAATTCATGTATACAGCTATATCACTAGCTCTATTTAGGTTCTTAATCCTGCCTTCCCTGCTGTAATCTTTGTTCTTGAATATGTCTCTTAGGACGTCTCCATCAATATGATGGAAGTTCTCTTTAACGAGATGCTGGGCAATTGTAGTCTTACCAGCTCCAGGCTGCCCAAAAATAACTATAATCATGTCTTGTTTATTTGCCACAAATATACTACTTTTGTTGAAAATAAAAAACATTTTATGAAAATAGAAGTTTCTATTGGAGAGGTGGTAGACAAGTACACCATTCTTATGATCAAAGCATCTAAGATACAGGACCCAGCTAAGCTAGAGAACATTAACAAAGAGTTAATATACCTAATAGAAGTCCTAAAGAAAGAAGACACATTGATGACAGACTATCATCATACCAAAGCCCTATTTGAAATCAACAAGGAACTATGGAAGGTGGAGGATGATCTTAGGGATCTTGAAAGGGTCAAAGACTTTGGCAAGGAGTTTGTAACCCTTGCTAGAAATGTGTACAAATTGAATGATAAAAGGGCTCATATTAAAAAAGAAATTAATATGAAGTTTGGCTCTGAGTTTGTAGAGGAGAAATCATACCAACCCTACTAAAAAAGATTTGGTAGTTTCAACTTTTTTACATAGTTTTGCAATTACATATGCCACTGGTTAAGAGACACATAGCTAAGACTATTAGCTATAGGATAATTAGTACCCTAATAGGGTTCTTTTTGATGTGGTGGATCAGTGGTTCTATCAAAGTGGGAGCTGCTTTTGGTACAGGAGAACTCCTTATAAAGCCCTTTTTATACTTCATTCATGAGCGTACCTGGTACAAATGGATTAAGTATGGATTAAAAAAATAACTGTCATGAACTACAATTATGTTGGCAATATTGATGTTTCAGCAATCAAGAACAAATTACTTGAGGTTGGAGAAGAGATATGGCTAGAACATACATTGAGACAGACCCAGTTTAATGCACATAAGGAAACACAAACTGTTGAATTAATGTGGGATATTGATTCACTTCCCAATAATACACAAGGTAAAATACATTCAAATTTCTATAACTTTAACATTGAGTCTTTGTTAGTTGATCTAAAGCCAATGTATAAAGAAATATATGGAGAAGGAGAGTTTATTAGAGTGCTATTGGTTAAGTTAAAAAAACAGTCATCAGTCTATCCACATCAGGATTATGGTGATAGTTTAGTAACCTGTAGAAGAACTCATATTGCAGTGATAACCAACCCATTAGTAACCTTTATAGTGGGGGGAGAGGAAAAGAACATGAAAGAAGGTGAGATTTGGGAAATTAATAATTCAGTCACACATTCAGTTAAGAATGAAAGTGATGCAGATAGAATACACTTTATCATAGACTACAAGTTAAGCGTAGTCTAAACAATTAAATCTAAATATTTTAAACACTACACCCAACTTGGGTGCATTTTTATTTACACATATGAACGAAAACCCTACCCTAAAATCCATTAAGTTGTGGATATTTCCAACCCTTGCATCTTTAGTTGGTCTCCTAATATGGAGTGATGTAAACGAGATTAAAGGTGATGTCAAAGCCTTAATGGCTCAGTCTAATATAGACAAGACACGTATAGACAACTTAGAAAGAGTAGTCTATAAAACAGCTGCTTCCTCCCCTACCATTCCCTCAATACCATTAGTATTTAAGGATGTGGCAGTATTACCTAACAATAAATTAATTATAAGAAATGAAAAAGTTCTTTTCTGATCTATTTGATGATAATAACACAATCAATGAGAAAGCTGTAATTGGCTTTGCTGCATTTATAATGATGGTAATCTTTGCTGTAGCAGATATTGTTACTGGAACATTACATAAAGAGTTGATTGTCAATGAGTTCATATATGACTCATTCAAAGTTTTGACCATAGCTTGTTTTGGAATTGCTTCTGTAGACAAGTTTATCAATAAGAAAAACCAAACTGAAGATAATGAATAAAATTTTAATACTTGTTATAGTTTCTTTACTATTTGTAGTAGCAGTTCAACATGGTGGTTGTGATAATCCTAACCTAAAAGCTGACACTGTAACGTTACATGATACAGCTTGGACAATACATGACTCATTGATTGTCAAGAAGTTAAAGATTAAAGAGACAATACACGACACACTACCTGCAGAATATATTGCAGACACAAATTACCCTAAGCTTAAAGCACAATATGATGCTTTGGTCATTGCCCATTTGGCAAAGACTCTCTATACTGATACATTAAAGATAGATACTTTGGGCTATGTAGCTGTAACTGATACAGTACATAAAAACGAGATACATGGTAGGTCTTATAAGTACAATTATAAGATTCCTACAATCACTGTAACAAACACTATCACTAAGCAGGCTCCTCCTAAGGGAGCTCTATTTATTGGTGGGGGTATTACAGGTAACAAGAATGGATTAGAACTTCTTCAAGGAGGATTGTTATACAAGTCTAAACGTAATAAAATGTTTGGCTTAAACATTGGCATCAATGGTAACAATCAAATTGTATATGGTGTAAATTCCTATTGGAAAATTAATTAACTATGAACGTAGATAAATTAAAAGGACACATCCCAGACACAGTGATTGCACAAATCCCTGGTGTAGTGGATAAGTTTGAAATCAATACATCATTACGTTTAGCTCATTTCTTAGCACAAACAGGACATGAATCAGGTGGATTCAAAGCTGTGTCAGAGAACTTAAACTATGGTGCTGCTGGTTTACAGAGCATCTTTAAGAAGTACTTCACTGCTGAGAGTGCTAAAGAGTTTGAACGCAAGCCAGAAAAGATTGCCAATATTGTCTATGCTAATCGTATGGGTAATGGTCCTCAGGCTTCTGGTGAGGGATACAAGTTTAGAGGACGTGGATACATTCAGTTAACAGGGAAGGATAACTACACTGCTTTTGATAAGACAGTTGAAGATGATATCCTAGCAAACCCAGACCTTATAGCTACAAAGTATCCTTTACTATCTGCTGCTTGGTTCTTCCATAAGAATGGATTACACAAGATTGCTGATGAGGGAGCTACAGATGCTGTGGTAACCAAAGTGACTAAACGTGTTAATGGTGGTATCATTGGTCTTCCTGATCGTATAAAACACTTCAATGAATATAATAACCTTTTAAATGGTAGTATATGATGACCCAAGAAGAAAGGAATGAAAAGATATCTGAGCAACTGGCAGCTGATAAAAGTAAGTCAGGATTAGTTGAAAAGCTAGTCTTTACTCTTTTGCCTATATGTGTATCTGCTATTGGTTGGTTGCTTACACAAGTGAGTTCATTAGAGAATCAGGTAACTGTGTTAAATAACAAGATAGCAGTTGTAGTAAATGCTGAGAATAAAGCTATACCACCTCAGGGAACAACTATTGAGATGGAAGCAATTAGGGCAGCAGCAGCACAAAGTAGGGCAGATATGAAGATGGAAATCATTGATAAAATGACAAACATAAAAGAATCAGCAGCTGCTGAAAGAGCAGAGATCAAACAACGTTTGGCTGTATTAGAATACAAAAACAAATTAAGATAATGGCAAAAGCAACAGGCTCTACTAGAAAAATCACCTTTGGTAAACGTAAATGTGGTAAGGCTACTAAGTTCAAAGGTCCTAAGGACAAAGCTACTAAGCCTTACAACAGGCAGGGTAAGTAATAACTAAAAAAGTTAAAACACATATAACTAAAATTGTTATTGTAAATTATTGACTCTCATTGTTAATATTAAAAAGTAACATATCTTTGAACATTAATTTTCTCAATCATGGCTATACCAAGCAGACAGATAGGATGGGGCACAGAAGAAAACCTCTTATGGCAGATATCCAAGCAATTGGAATACCTTACAGGGGTAACTTATAATGCATCAATTAGACCTTATAAAGTGTATACAGCTATATTATCCCAGACTGGTACAGATGCTCCAGAACAAAATGTATTAGAGAATACATTAGGAACAGGTTTAATTTATACTTATGATAGTTTAGGTGCATATTATGCACAATTAGAAAGTGGTACTTTTGATCCTGCAAAAACATTTATTAATATAACTAGTGGTTACTATTCAGTTCCTTACACTATATATAGTAGTATTTTGAATACAGACAATAGTTATTTAATTATTGGAACATTCGATGAGAGTGGAGGTAATGTTGAATTAGATGGTGACGCATCAATAGAAATTAGAGTATATAATTAATGATATAAAAATGGCAATACCATCAAGACAAATAGGCTGGAGTACAAAGAGCAATTTGCTTTGGCAGATATCTAAGCAATTAGAATATTTGACAAAAGTAACAGCTAATTGTTGTTCTACAACAACAACTACCACTACTACTACGCTACCTTAATAAAGAAAAAACCAATAAAACTACATATGAAGGATCTTAAATTTATCTGTGCTCAGCCAGATGATGTATACTACACATGGCAGGTACATCTATGGTTGGAAAGCTTGAAGAAGCTTGGACACTCAGACAAGGCAATTGTTTTAGTGTACACCCCTAGTTTTAGAGAATACAATGGTAAATGGGAGAAGATAATGGAACTGTATCCAGAAGCACAATTTGCTTTCTACAAGGATTCAGGGGATGTAAGTAAGTATTTAGGAGTTTATATTCCTATCCTACGTCCATACTGCTTAATGAGATATTTCCAGGACCATCCTGAGATGATTACCAAAGCAGTATTTTATTGTGATTGTGATGTAATCTTCACTGATAAATTTGACCTTGAGAAATTCAAGGATGATGAAATAAACTACTTGTCTGATACAAACAGTTACATCAATGCTTCATACTTTGATAGTAAATTTAGAGATGTTCTACCAGACAAACTGGAAGAATACAAAAATAGAGATGTCTTAGCTGAGCTTACAAGCTTAATTGGTATAACAAGAGAGATAGCTGAAGCTAACAATGATCACTCAGGAGGAGCTCAATACTTTCTTAAGAACATAGACAGTGAGTTTTGGAAGAAGGTAATGAATGACTGTATATTAATACGTATCTACCTTCAGAATATAAATAAAGAGTTCTTCAAAAATGAAGACAAAGGATTTCAAAGCTGGTGTGCAGATATGTGGGCTGTGCTATGGAACATTTGGCTTAGAGAACAAGAAACAAAGAACATTCCTGAATTGGAATTCTGTTGGTCTTCAGATCCTATAGAGAAGCTGGATAGAACAACATTGTTACACAATGCAGGGATTACAGGACAAAACAGTATGGGATATCCTGCTTTTTACAAAGGAGCATATCACGCTGGTAAAGATCCTTTTCAAGATACACATTTAGATAAGGTGCTTAATGATGAGAATTCTAAGAAAAAAGCTAATCATTACTATCTAACACAGCTTATAGAAATAAAAACAAAATATAATATAAATTATTAATTATGGCCCAGAATACTAATCGCCCTCTCAAAGCCTTTGTACGCTTTGATGGTACTGGAAGAATCGTTCCAAGTAGCCTAATTCTAAGAAGAAAGAAACCCAAGGTGGGTAAGTGGGTAGAAATCCCAGCTTATGAATGCTGCAATTACGTTCCTACAACTACTACAACTAGTTCTACAAGCACTAGCACAACTACTAGCACAAGCACAAGTACAACGACTACTACTACGACTGCTGCTCCTACAACAACAACAACAACAACTGCTCCACGTTAAAATTAAATAAAAATGGCAAATAGCAATAATAGATTAAAAGCATATATACGTTACGATGGTACAGGACGTGTCATAGCAGGTAGTTTGATCTTACAAAGATTTAAACCAAAGGTTGGTAATTGGGTGGAGATTGATGCAAACGAGTGTTGTAATTACACAACCACTACAACCACTACTACAGAGGCTCCAGTTACTACAACTACTACTTCTACTTCTACAAGTACAAGTACATCAACTAGTACAACTACTAGTACATCTACTAGCACAAGTACAACTACAACTACTACAACTGCTACTCCTACCACTACAACTACGTCTTCTACTAGTACTAGCACATCAACAAGCACTACATCAACAACAACTACACCAGCACCAGGTGATTGTTTCTGTTATACAATATCTAATGAAACAGCAGGAACACTTTTATATTCATATACAGATTGTGTAAGTAGTGAATTTTTAAGGACACCTATTAGTGCAGATACAATTTCAATTGTATGTTCTTCTACAGTTGTAACAGGAGATGCTGGACTTATCATCACTGGTGGAACTCTTTCTTGTAGCAATTCAGAAGATTGTGCAGTATAACAATTCTAATTAAAAACTATGGCAAAATCATTATTCCCTGAGGAGATGATGAAATCAGGAGAATTAAATTTGGAAACAATAGCTGGGAAGCTTACATATTTTCATGAGCAATTACATTTAACTCACTGGCAAACAACTAGTTATGCTGAACATACATCTCTTGGAAAACTATATGAATATGTACAAGACTTTAAAGATGATGTAATAGAAAAGCTTATGGGGTATACAGGTAAAAGACCCACTCCATACAAGATAGAACCTCTTATAAACTGTACAGGGAATGAATGTGTGTCAAATATTTTATCTTTTGCATCTTCATTGAAAAGCTATGGTGAAGCAAATAGCTATCATGATATAGCCAATTTAGCTGATGCCTTAAGTGGTGAAGCTGCTAAAACTAAATACTTATTAACCTTGTCTTAATGCAAGTAAATAAAAAATTCTTCCCTCAAGTCATGCAAGATAATGAAATAGCTTATTTTGCCCACCTTGAGGGAGTAATTGCCTCAGTTGATGAACTTTCTACGTTAGAGATTACTAAGAATCCTCTCTCGTACCACTTTAGACTGGCTCCCTCATTGCCTATGTACAATGAGATGTTGCTACAGGAGATCTTAAAGCTACATAACCTGTTCCAGATTAGACTAAGTCTATCTAAAAGTATTAAAAGTTCTGCAACTATAACGTTCGAAATAAATTTGGAAGATAAGTAGAGAATACATATCTTTGTGACTAAACCAAAATATAATTATATGGCAGAGATTATTAATTTAAATGGAGCTCAAGAATCAGCTCCTCAAGGTCCTAAATTTGACCCAACAAAGAAGTACACTTGGCATCAAGATGTCAACTTTACAATTAGTGGTAATGATTTTGGATTGTTATTGAACACATTACGTTCTATTACAAGCACAAAGGAAGCTCAGACTATTATCCTAGCACAACAAGCTGGTGATGTTCTTGAAAAAACATTAGCTAGTGGTGTTGAATCAGGTATAATTGTAGAGATTCCAGAACAAAAATAAAAGAAAAACAATGGGAAAGATTAAAAGATCTAAGGATGGAATGGGTAGTATGTCAGGCTTAAATGCTTCTGACCAACGTATGGGACCTGTTGATCCTAATGGTGCTTGGACTAAGGTTCAAGAAGCTACATTAGCAGGTGCTAGAATGAAGGCTACTTTAAAAAGAGATAAAGAACTAGGTGCCACTAAGATGAAAAATGGTGGTAAGATGGGACGTTCTGAGAAGTCTTTTGGTCTTGACAAGAAGCAAAAAGCTACAAAAGAAGTTAATCCAGCAAGTTTCAGAAAGGCTGCTTTAAAGCGTGAATCTGAAGTTATGGAAAAGCGTAGTGGTGAGATGGCTCCTCGTATAAAATCTAAAAAGTAATCACCATGGCAACAGCTAAAAAGAACTGGATACAAGATGCTGTCAACCCTAAGCATAAAGGATATTGTACACCAATGACCAAAGCTACATGTACTCCTAAGCGTAAAGCTTTAGCAAAGACATTTAAAGCAATGGGCAGAGCAAGAAAAAGCAAATAATATGGCAACAACAAACCCAAACATTCCTTTAAAACCTTATGCAAGGTTTAATACAAATGGTAACATAGTTCCAGGAAGCCTTAGTTTATTTAGAGGTGCTCCCACTGTTGGTATTTGGAAAGAAATGCAACCTGTAGAGTATTTCAATAAAGTGAATAAAAATTATAGTGGTATAATTAATGCTACATATCCAAACGCTTTATTAGCTAATAGTGTTGCTTATAAGTTGGTAAGTTTTCTTGATACTTTAGGTGCTGATGCATATAATACTGTTTTGAATTCTACAGTTTGTTCAGATGATGTTAATGCTTCTGAGTTTGCCAATATATTTAATATAGGTCAAAATCCTCCAGCATTAAATAACTATCTTGGACCATTTATGGGTGGTGGACTTGCTGGATATCCTCATACAGGTATATTAGGAGCACAAGCTTGGCAAAGTCACACTACATCAGATGATAATACAAATGGACCTTTGTTATTAATTAATATGCCTCACATAGGAATTACACAACAAGCTGATCTTGTTGTAGCTAATGATAATGTAGGTAGAATGTTAAGAAGAGGTAAGAGTTCTGCTACAAGTGATAATACATGTGGAGCTGTTGCTACAGCTATTGGCGATTCTCTTGCATTAGCTGGTGTAGCACCAGATCCTGCAAATTTCCCTAATAATTATCAAAGATATCAACTTGCTGAAATATTATATCCTTATTACGCTTATTATGGTGCTCATACATATTCAGAGAATATGATTCAAGCTACAGAAGCTGTAAGAGTTGCAAGTTATGATGTTTTACATGATACAATAATACCTGCATTAGGATCTGCAACTAATTTATATTTATTCAGTGGTACATTTATTAATGCTGATGATGGTTATTCTGCATTTATTAATATTGATTCATTAGAAGTGAGAGTTGGAACAAGTTGGACATCTCTTACAACAAGTTTTTTAAATTTTGTAAATGGCTAAGATACCTAAAACAAAAGTATATAATCCACAGAAAGCTACAGCATATGTAGGTAAAGGTGTTCTTAAAAATGGTGGAGGTATAACTCCTGTTCCTAATGGTCATCTTATAAAGAAAGATGGTACATCATTAAAGAATGGTGGCAAAATGATTGTTAAAGCTGGTGGTCAAACACACAAGGTATTTAAGAAGAAAGTAGATAAAGGTATAGGTAATAAAGGGGATATAGTTGTAGATCATACAGCTGGTCCTTCTGCTGGTAAGTGGGATAAGATAAACCTTACAGAGAAGTCTAAAGCTAAAACAGTTAAACAGGGTGTTTCTTCTGTAAAGAAGTGGCACAGAGAAAATCCTACAATGAAAAATGGTGGTTCTACACCAGCTTGGACTCGCAAAGAAGGTAAGAATCCTTCAGGTGGTCTTAACGCTAAAGGTAGAGCATCATACAATGCAGCTAACCCAGGTAAGCCTGGTCTTAAAGCTCCACAACCTCAAGGAGGTCCTAGAAAAAGATCGTTCTGTGCAAGGATGTCTGGTATGAAGAGCAAGCTTACAAGCTCTAAAACAGCCAATGATCCTAATAGCAGAATTAATAAGTCACTTCGTAAATGGAAATGTTAATATGGCAAAAATTATGAAAAAGGCTCAGACAGGTAAAAATGTTCCTAAAGGAATGGTTGAAAGTGAAATGTTCCCAGGAAAGATGATTCCAAAGTCTAAGTCTAACTATGCAAATGGTGAATATGCTAAGATGTTGCAAGCTGGTAAGGCTTCAGCACCTAAAGCTAAAGTTAAACCTAAAGCTCAAAGTGGTAAATCTGTAGATTCATTAGCTTACTACAAAAATAAAATGTCCAAATTTCAGGATGAAGCACGTAGAATGGATGATTCTTCTATGAAGTATAGTGGAAAAAGTACAGCTTATATTGATAAAATGACACCTGCTCAAAGAAAAGCAAAAGGAGCTTCTAAAGTAGTTAATAAAGATGGTAGCGTTACTTATAAGTATAAGTCTGGTGGCATGTTAAAACGTGCTGATGGTTCATATTCTAAAAGAGGATTATGGGATAACATCAGAGCTAACAGAGGATCTGGAAAGAAACCTACAGCTGCTATGTTGAAACAAGAAAGAAAAATCAAATCTAAAACTAAAAAATAAATAAGATGGCAAAGATAATGAAAAAGGCTCAAGATGGATATATGGCAAAGATGAAAAAAGATCCTAAAGAAGCTGCTAAAAGACCTATGGGAATGAATTTTGACAAGAAAAGTTTTGATTCTTTACCTGATATATTAGGTAAAGCTTTACCTAAAATGAAAAAGAAAGCTAAGAATGGTTTTGGTATGTTATCAGTAAAAGCTGGTGTTGACAACAACCCTAATCCTACAGCTGCAGATAGAATTGCAGGTGCTAAGAAAAAAGCTAAGTCTGGTAAGAAAATGCAATATGGTGGTGAAGCTGCTTCTATGATACCTACTATGAAGAAAGGTGGTAAAGCTATGTATGGCAAATCTATGATGAGCAAAGGTGGTAAGATGAAAAGTGGTGGTAAGTGTAAAAATGGTTGCTAATGAAATCAGCTAAAGTAACTAGCAAACAAGCAAAATCAGTAAAACCAATGACTGCTGGGAAAGCTAAAGGCTCTGGTACACCAAGACCAGCTCCAAAGGTAGCTCCTCCTAAGCCAATCAATGGTAATTATATGAAGGAAGCTGGACAAGCTGGAACAAAAGGAAGACTAATGACAAAGAAAAGATTATCAAAATAAAGAAAAAGCTCCCTAAGTGGAGCTTTTTTTATTAAACCAATATTATGAAACTAACTTGTATATGTCCTTGTTGGAAAAGACCACAAAGAACAATTCGTGCTATTGAATCTGTCATAGCTCAAGACTTTGAGGGTTATGAAGCTATATTTGTAGGAGACTGTTGTCCTCTTTTTCAAGAAAAGATTGATGATGGCACCTTTCAAAAGTATACAGAACTAGCTGCAGCTAAAGGAAATACACTTATATTTACAAACCTTGCAGAAAGAGGACGTGGTTGGGGCCATATGGCTAGGAAAGAAGGAATAGAGATGGCTACAGGAGAATATATTTGTTTCTTAGATAATGATGATGTATTAAAACCAAACCATTTCACTAGTTATTATTCTTTTATGAAAGATAATCCTGATGCACAAGTGGGATATTTAAATGCATACACTGTTCCTTGGAAGAAAGAAAGAGTTGCTTGTTTGAGTAGAGGGGGAATTGGTAATGCTGAGCTTATATTTAAAGCCCAAGCTCTTAAAGATGAATACAAACCAGATGATCAATATGAACATGATTGGAGACTAGTGGAAAGAATGCTTAAAAAGAAATATGTATTTAAGAAGTCTAAAGCAAAAGCCACTTATATGATTATGAGTATTCCTACTGCTAGAGAAAAAGACATTGACTAATGCTATCTGTTATAATACCTGCATATAAAGCAACTAAATATATAGATGAATGTATAGCTTCTATTAAGGGGGATTGTGAAATTCTTATAGGAGTTGATGGATGTATAGAGACATACAACCACATTAGACATTTAGAGAATGTCTATTATTTTAAAGAGAATGTGGGTCCTTATGTAATTAAGAACACACTAGTAGATCAAGCCAAATATGATAGTATATTGTTCTTTGATAGTGATGATGTTATGGCTCCAGGAACAATAGAAAAGGTTACAGAAACTCTTAGCTCAAAAGACTATGTAAAGTTAAGTTATATAGACTTTATTAAGAAACCTTTGTTAAGTGGAATTGTATATAGCAATGCTGTAATAGGCATTAAAAAGGATGTGTTTAACAGTATTAATGGATTCTATCCATGGAGATGCTCTGCTGATACAGAACTTGTTAATAGACTAAAACATAACAATTTCTCTTGTAAAACTATTCTTAATGTGTGTTATTACAGAAGACTACATAAAGACAATCTCACTGTTAGAAAAGAAACAGGACATGGGTCACCCATAAGAAAAACATATGTAGACTATATAAACGTACATTTATCTAAGCAAACTTGGCCTAATCCTCCTATTAAAACCATACAAGACTATGATAAAGATTGAAATGCCTAGAAAGGAGCTAACAGTTGCCCCAGAGGTAACTATAGGTAATAGAAAGAGATTCTCAACAGCTACAGCTGTGGCTTTCATCACTGACACATTGTTTGTCTCAGCTGCATTTAACAGTAGAAAGCTTTATTTAGTGGAAATAACTGCAGAAGGACATAATATTCTTCAAGAGATAAAGACAAGACATTCTCCAGATCTTATGAAATACAAAGATGGTGTCATTTTAACATCAGACTATCCTCATGGAGAGCCTAATGGACATGCTTCTATATATGATTTTATAGATGGAAAGATTGTATTTAGAAAAGAGATTGCTCTTATAAATACAAAAGCCCATGGGTGCTGTATAATAGATGATAAAACCATCATCATAACATCTAATAGTGATGACAACAGAGGATTATTATTTATAGATGTGACTAGTAATAAAATCATTAAACGTTTTAATAATTTCCAACACTATCCCAAGGATGTATGTATTGTAGAAGATGTGTTGTTCATTGTCTGTGCAGCCAGTCTTCCTCAAATAGGACAAACAACAGTTATAAAAGAATCAATTGTATATGCGTTTGATAAGAACACACTTGAGAAGATAGATGAAGCTACATTCCATGGACAAACAGACTCTATTGTTGTAAATGGAGAAGATGGATTCATTACTGTTCAAGGAGATGATACAGTGTTGCATTTTAAATATGTAGACAATAAACTACACATTGAAAAACGCATAAGTGGATTTAACTTTCCACATGGTATTGATTATAAGAACAATAAGATAGCTATAACAAACTATGGGGATAATACAATCAGAGTCTTTGATGTTAACGAGCTAATCCCCAAAAATACAAATCCTGAGGCCATATTTCTCTAGTGATAAACTGATGCTGTGAGAAATGATTTTCCATGTCTATCTCTTTACGAACATCTTGTTCTGTAAGATTCATGTAATAATCATTTTCTATTAAGGATGTAAAAGGAGAGTCTTGAGGATTACTTCTCTTAGTACCATGTTCAGCTCTTCCTGTTGTAGCACAACTAAATAAGAATATTCCTCCTGGTTTAGTTAGATTTATGCAGTTTTTAATAGTATCCTTCCAGAATTCATCATGTTCAAAACATTCTGATGATATGACAATATCAAATCCCTCAGAGTCTTTAAATTCATGTCCTCTAGATACAACGTCTACATTTTCTCCTTCACCAATATCTACACCAATATACTCATAATCTGTAAATAGATATCTATTGTTTCCATTAATATCTAATGAACCAATATCTAACACTCTACAATTGGCAAACTTCTCAGGAAACTTTTCCTTTACGCTTGTCATAAATTCTCTCTGTTCTGGATGTGCCATTTTATAAGCTTAAATATTTCTTTAATAAATCTGTGTAGTTTTTTTCCCAATAAGGATTAAGATGAACATTTCCTGTAGGAACTCTTCCCATAACTCTTTCCAGTTCAATGTGAGCACTATGTCTTTGAATAGCATTAAGTTTACCAGGTTTATCATGACCTTGTCCACTCATATGATAACCACGTCCTCCCCACATATAAAACCAACTAGCTTCTTCTTTAGGTGGATTGGCAAATAGTCTACCTCCATATTTATGTAAGGTTTCTATAAAAGTCATATCATATCCAGCATTTTCAAGAGGATGTCCTCCTATTGCTTTCCAAGCTGCTTTTCTAAAGACAATACCAGAATTACCTATCCAACCAACATTCTCAATACCTGTAACATGACACAGCACACCTGTTTGCCAATGAAGTATGTTAACTTCTTCTGTCATGTATTTAGCTACATTCTTTAGATGGTTTGGTAGAGCCACGTCATCATCATCCCATTGACATATAATGTCTCCTTGGCACAACTCTGTAGCATAGTTTTCTTTCTCTCCTATGGTCTCAAAGGTCTTAACTAGGTTAACTACCTTAACTTGAGGATGCTCAAATATAAGGGTTTGTAAGGGATAATCATTTACTATGATAAGTTCACATTTATCTGCAGGATAGTCCTGCTTGAGGAAAGATTCAATACTCTCCTCAAGCGTGGCTACTCTTCCATATGTTATACACTTACATGATATAAATGGATGGTTCATATTACCAGATCATTATAACATCAAATGGAGAAACTAGTAATACTTGTTCATCCTCTGATAGGTTAACTAATGGAGCTTTTGTTAATGTACCTGGATCTACCAAAACTACATCTCCTGCTTTTATTGTAGTTACAATATCACCCACTGTGTGTACTTTTAGCTTAGAAAACTTCTTAAGCATTTCTCTTTGTAATGCTTCTTTAGTGTTCTCGTCTACAACAATCTTATTTTCTTCTTCTTGAATAGGCATCTCTAAATAGATGCGATTTCCTAATAGTTTCATATTATTTATTTGCTAGGTTATGGAATCTTGTAATATCTTCACCACTTAAAGTGATTTCTGTTTGGAAAGTGTTACGTTCTCTTTTGGAACCAACCACTTTACCATTTTTAACATCAGGTACTTGCTCAGCACGCTCATGTATGTCATCTAATACAAGGATTACTTTGTTATCTTCTAATTGCATAGATCTAACTACCTTGTTAATGTTAAAACTGTCTGTGTAGATTTTTCCATCTACTTCTCTTGTGTAAAAGAATAAACTCATTGTATTTTATTTATTTGGTTGTAAAAAGAATTGGTTAAATGCTGCACCTCATATGCAAATGCTTCCTCTGTCTCTGAATTAATTTGCATACCTGCCCAATACATTATGTTCAAAGTAGTATGGAATATCTCATGTGCTATGACACCCTGATCATCTGTGTTAGCCATCCATATAATAGGAGATTTTCCTGAATCTGTAGGAAAAGAAACAGCCCTAGCATCAAAGTCTTTGATTGTCACTGTAGAATCTAGGTTGTCTTTTACAAACTTAGTAGCAAACTCTACATCTTCTGTAATTAGTACAATGACATCAAGATCAAATGTATCTCCTACAAGAGTATACACTTGATATCTTGTAAATGTTTCAGAAGAGCATCCTGAAAACAGGATAATTAGTAATAATAGTCTATATATCATACTTTTTCTTTAATTGTTCACGTCTTTTGTTTACTTCTTCGTATTTAGTTGGATCACTTTCTACTTGGTCATGTTCTTCCCAATTCAAAAGTATGATATTTTCTTCATCTAAACAAGCTTCTGGGTATTTACTTTTTGGTAATATATGATGAAAATATACTGACAGTACTTCAGATCCTAGATATGATCCACTAATCTCAGATCTATGTGGTCTAGTTGCCCAAATCTTTAAGAAGAAATCTTTCATTTCAATATTCTTTCGAACTGGGTCTTCTTTCTTGACAGATTTTGTAAAGCCACTAGTAGCTTTTAGAGGTTTTCTAGGCTTGTGCTGAAAGCAATATTCTTTATCACACTTCTTACCACAGGTTTTACATGTACTCATTTCAAACCAGTTGAACCAAATCCACCATCACCTCTATCAGATGGTTCTAGCTCAGGCACCACTTCAAATGATATAGGAGTGACTTGCTCAAAGTATATCTGAGCCACTCTATCTCCTACATTATAAGGAAATGCTGTGGTTCCTGTATGAGAACCTAAAGGAATAGGAATTTGTGTAAATATTGCCATCCATTCTCCTCTGTAATCAGCATCGATTATACCAAAGGAGTTGTTCATCATCCAAAAAGATTTAGTTAAGTTACTGCGTGGAACTAGGATGCCTTTATATCCTTTAGGAATCTCTGTTTTGAATCCAAGTCCTACAGCCACTTTACCTTCTTCTTTAGTTGTAATGCTATGAGCATATACATCATAGCAAGCAGCATCAGAGGATGCTTTAAATGGCATGTGTGCATCCTCTGTTGTCTTTTGTAGTTTAATCTTCAACATGTGCTAATTCAATTTTAGGTTGTTCAATTTCTTTAATCTTAGTAATAATGCTATTTCTAATTTCATTATAAAACTCTTCATTATCTAAAATCATCTTCTTAAATTCTTCAAGATTATATTTAACATCATTAAATGTCATTGTCTGACCATACTTTCTACCAAGTTCAAACTCATTAAGAAGGTCCATAATCTCTTTCACTTTATCAATACCCACACCATATACAATCTCAAATGTAGTCATTCTAAATGGAGGACTCATTCTATTCTTAGCACATTTTACTTTAGTGATATTACCATAAGTTACATCACCATCTTTAGCAGCTGACTTACTAACTTCTATACGAGCATCAGATGCAAACTTTAATGCATGTCCACCTTGTGTTGTAGTTGGATTACCAAACATAACACCAATCTTCTCACGATATTGAGAGATAACAATAACACATGTTTTATTAATAGACATTGCAGATTTTAATTTAGAATAAACAGAACTGTTTAATCTAGCTTTCAAACCAATTGAGCTATCACCCACTTCACCATCTAACACCTTCTTAGGAATTAATGATGAATCTGAGTCAATAATTACAAGGTCAACTTCACCAGTTTTAATCATTTCTAATGCAATATTAAAACCTTCCTCACCACAACTTGGTTGAGAAATCAACATGTCTGCAGTGTTTACACCAATTGATTCAAAATAGTTTTTATCAATAGCATGTTCACCATCAATATATACAACTTTACCTCCTGCCTTTTGACATTCAGCAACTGCATGACCACAGATGGTAGATTTACCTGAACCTTCCCATCCCATCAATTCATAAAGTTTACCTTTAACAAATCCACCAGTACCTAATGTAATCCAATCAAATCCAATTGAACCTGTACTGATAACATCATAATGTCCATCTGTTTTTGAATCTAATGATAACACTGTACCTGTACCATATGCTTTGTTTAATTTATCCAAAGCGTCTTGGAGTTTAGAGACACCACTGTCTGTTGGTTGTTTTACTGCTTTCGCCATAATTGTTAATTTTGTATACAAATTTACTACTTTTCTCTGATATTTCCATACTTTTTTCGTTAAAAAATAAAGCCCCCAAGATAGAAATCCCAGGGGCTGACACAATTAACGAAAAACAGAGATGCAAACATACGCATACTTATGCATATACACGCAAACTATTTTATCTTTTATTATCATCTGCTATCATTTGACTACCTTTGATAACAGGTTTTTCATATGGACAGTGCCTACAGTCATTGCCACAGCACTCTCCTTTTTCCTTGAGATAACTTTCTGTAAAGATTACAAACCCATCTTCCAGATAGTAATCAATGTCTTTTATGAATTCTTTCTTTTCCATATTATGCTATTTCACAAGCACCACCAGCACAAGCTGCCACTTGACTAAACTCAACATTGTCATCAATCTCCATCACCTTGTTTAAGTCTATGGCTTTCAATGTGTTAATGCGTGCATTGTATTGTTCTTCTGTAATGTCCTCGAATGGAGCTTGCTTATATGTATGATCAAAGGCTGGTAATACAGAAAGACCATTATAGTGTTCCTGTTCAGTCCACATCCAATCTCCTACAGTTTCCCATTCTCCTTCTTTGACAGATATTGTTGCTGAGACGTTATGTGTATTAGCACCATTAATATGTCCTGATTTTACCCATTCTGTAGAGAATCTCTTAACACGCTCTAGCGTATCAATTGCTGTCTCTGTACGTAGAATAGAGTCTTCTGGAGCTTTAACAGGGATACGTACACATAAAGTATCTGTAGGACGTAATACATCATCTTCACACAACTCTGGATGATTGATCATCAAGTATTGTGCAAGGTCTTCACTCTTGTTAAATCTCATTGTACGTAGATAGTAAGGAGCATGCCAAGCATGGATACCACTTGCTGTACCTAAGACTAATGATGTAGTTCCTGAAGGTTTGATACATGTAATACGAGCTGCTTCGTTGGTGCCAATAATCTCAGTGATTAATTGATTTGTCTTCTTAGCCACAGCTGCTGCCACTTCTAGATTGTATTTTAGCACCTCACCAGAAGCTATACCAGTCATTCCTATGCCTAATAGAGCGTCTTTAAAGGTTGTCATCTTCCATATGTCACGTAGGTAATGAAAGTCTGTAAAGCCTGCCTGTAATGTACCAAAGAACGCAGCTGCTGTCACTCTATCGTTAAGATCTTCCTGACATGTAATATCAGATACATTCACTTCACATAGGTTACAGAACTGATATGGACGTAATCCAATCTCACAGCAAGGATTAGTTCCCCAATCTAGGTCATTAGACCAATAGATACCTGGTTCACCACTTCCTGATGCTTCAATACGTTTCCATAAGCTAATAAACTCTTCTTGTGATGTCTCACCTCTCTTAAGAACTGCAGAGTTATTAGCTCTACCACGTTGTTCGTTTAGTTCCCACCAGTTGCCATACTTACATGTAATCATTTCTTCATCATCATGGCTAAATAGAGCAATCATAGCTGATCTTCTAATACCACCTGCTAACACAGAGTTAGCAATATGACATAAGATATCATGACATTCTAAAGGTGTAAGCTTTGATCCATGTTCTTTACGTTCCATAACTGCGTCTATGTGTGCTAGACAAATCTTTAATGGTTCAGGACCAGGTGCTTTACCACCAGCTGTCACTAATCGTGCTCCTTTATGTCTAATAGCTCTAAAGTCAAACTTAGGCTTAAGACCTCCTTCAAAATAGAACTTCATCAAGACCTTTACAGCATCAGCCCAACCCATAATACTGTCTTCAATAAGCCAGTTTCTGTTCTTGTAACGCTCATGCTTAATAATTGTAGGTAGTTGGTCTACTTGGTGCTTCTGTACAGAATAACCTACACCTGTACCTCCTAATAATAGAAACATAGTCTCACTGAAGCTATGAACACTATCAATTGGTAGGAAACAACAGTTGTAAATGCGTGAGTTGTTCACCTCAGCTGCAGGTCCTGCAAACTGAAGAGCTCTCATAGAAGGTAAGACTTTCTTCTTTCTGATGAATGTACTACTGTCTTTGATTTGTGTCTCTAGATTAGGATACTTCTTAACCATCATGTTCTCATATCTGTCTACTATCTCGTCCCAGGTCTCTCTTCTTTTTAGTTCAGGGATGTACTTTGCGTACTTACTAAAAATGGTAATTTTGCTCAAGGCTTCTAATCCTAAATCCATGTTAATTTGTGTTTTATTAGTTAAATAATGAAGGGCTGCGAATATACAACAGCCCTTCATACAAACCAAGACATTTTGAAAATTCTAAATAACTAAATTTATTATTTTCAACTAATTTAGTTATTTTACATTATAATTTGTCATTTAAAAGTTGAAATGCTTTTCCAACAGCTACTTTCTCAGCTTCTATTCTACTGTTATACATAGTAGGCTCTGTATTCATTTCATTATCATCTATAACACCATAAGTAAATTCTGCCTCATTTTTACTATAACTTACTAATATTTCTATGTAGACACCATTTGAATCAAATACATCAAACAAAATCCTAGGATTTGCATCTATAAACTTTGAAACGTATTCATTATCAAACTCTTGTTCCTTTAATAGATCCTTATACTCTTGTGGCACATCTTCTGTATTCAATGATTCTATCATCTTTGTATGATAAAATTCATTAATAACTTCAGCTGCCCTAGGATAGGCTTCTAATAGTTCTTTTCCTGTCATATTCTGCTTTTTAAT
>Ga0209086_10000889_pt1 | contig 24620 bp, 14 predicted proteins | sample M_130207_XF_Meta_FD_187312 | JGI IMG/M metagenome (GOLD analysis project Ga0209086, IMG submission 187312) | Freshwater microbial communities from Lake Montjoie, Canada to study carbon cycling - M_130207_XF_MetaG (SPAdes) (version 2) | ecosystem: Environmental > Aquatic > Freshwater > Lake... | reverse complement strand
CGCCTGCGCGGCGGTTTCGCTGAGAGTGCGACCGATCATCCAGTCCGAAAGTAGTCCGAGCACGAAGATGCTCACCACGATGACGAGCGTGAGCACCTGCCCGAGGCGGGTACTGGCCGCAATCGCAACCGCGTTCAGCACCAGCGTGGCCAGCGACATCAGTAGCAGCGCCTTCCAGATCTCTGGTTCAAACTGCTGCGCGAGCGGAACGCTGTTCCATTCGGCGTCGAAGAACAGGGAGAGCAGATAGGCCAGCCCGAGCATCGGGAGCGCGGTGGCCACGGTCCAAGAGGCGAAACTGCGGCCGTAGAAGAAGTTCATCCAGGCGCCCACGCTCACGGCGCCGATGATGGCCGCCGAGCCGAACAGAATCACGGGCATGTGCAGCGGGTCGCGCACGGTCTGCAGCGTTCCGTGCACTTCGACCAGCATGAACACCAGGGAGAGATACGCGAATGCCAGCAGCATCGCGACCGAAACGCCGAGGTACTTTCCGATGACGAAGATCGGCCTCGGCACCGGCTTGGACACCACCGTCAGCACCGTTCCATTGTCGATTTCGCGGGTGATCACATTGGTGGCGATGAAGGAGGCCAGCACGGCGGTCGCGAGAAACACCGTGGAAAGGCCGATGTCGACGAACATGCGCTGGTCGTCCTGCATGGTCCACGCGCTGAATGGATTGCTCATGACCACAAGGATGGTGGCCGCCGCGCACACGATCAGGACGATCGGTTGACGGATCGACTCGAGGAGCGTGTTGCGAGCGATCGCGAGGAGTTGCTCGATGATCGAGATGATCGGCATGATCGGCATGACCCGCATGGGTGGTGGGGGAAGATTCGGTTGGCGCGGGGCGGATTCAGGACGGTTGAGATGCCCGACGCGGAGCCGCGCCTGCGGTGACGATGGACGAAGTGTCCGAACGCGCAGAGGTCGGAAAAGGTTCGAACCCCTGCACGAACTTGCCGCGTACCTTACAGTACAACTCCACCGTTCGCGCTCGTTCCGACGGTGTCATTTCTCCCCCCATGCCTAGGTGTGGGCCTGTGTGCGCGACCGCGTCGGAGCTTCGGCATCCGAAACCAAAGCGCCTCAGGATCACAACCCGATTCCGTTCAAACTCATTGATGATCCACTGATGCGTATCGACCACCATGCCTATCAGCGGGCTACGGGCGTTGCCGCCGCCGGCCTGTTTGCCCAGCTTGCGATCGCGCTGCTGCTGCTCGTCTTCGGCAAGTCGACCGATGACACCACTTCGGTGATTGCCTCGGGCTGGGCCTTCGCCGGCCTGGTCGTGTGGCTCGGTCTCATCCTGACCTTTCACCAGCACCGCCTTGAGCGCCTGGAGAGTTTGGAAATGGACGCGGGTGCGCGCGTCGACGATGGTGGGCGGCTGTTCGCCACTGATGAGGCGCGCGTCGCGCGTAAACGCCTCGGTCTGATGCATACCGCGTTGATGCCGACGCTGAGCGTGCTCTACGCGGCGCTCCTGATTGGTTGCGCCATCGGAATCAACTGGTGGATGGGCAAGGAAGGCGATCCGAATTCCGATCTCGGAACTTTCACCGTCTCCAACGCGCTGGGATGGCAGTTGGCGGTGGCGTTGGGGATCTCGCTGCTGTCGTTCATTTTCTCGCGATTCCTTGCGGGAATGGCGGTGCAGCCCGCGTGGGCGAATCTGCGCGGTGGCGCGGGAGTCATGGTTGGCAATGCGCTGATCACGCTCGCGTTGGGCGTGGGAAGCATCTTCGAAATGCTGCGCGACGACGCGCAATCGCGCATGGCGGATGCGGCGGCGCAAGGCCTGACGGCGGGCGTTACGCCGGGTATCGCGCAAGGCCTCACGCAAGGCCTCACGCAAGGCTTCAGCCAAGGCTTCTCCCAAGGCATCATGAAAGCGATCGTGTGGGGCATCGCGATCTTCATGGTTGCGGTTGCCATCGAAACGCTGCTCAACTTCCTGCTGAATCTGTATCGCCCGCGTCGCGCCACCGAGACGCCGCGTCCCGCCTTCGATTCGCGCCTGCTCAGTCTCTTTGCCGCGCCCGACTCGATCGTGCGTTCGATCAACGAAGCGGTCAACTATCAATTCGGTTTCGACATCACCAGCAGCTGGGGCTATCAACTCCTGCTGCGCAACTTCGTGCGCCTGATCGCCATCGGCCTCGCTGTTGTCATCGCCCTGACCGCGCTCGTCATCGTCGAGCCGCAGGAGCAGGGGATGCGCCTGCGTTTCGGTTCGCCTGTTGGCGAGGTTTATCAGGGCGCGCCCATGGTCAAGTTGCCGTGGCCAATCGACACCGCGATCGTGCTCGATGTGAATCGGGTGCGCGAGTTGCCGCTGGGAGTCATGAAGGACACCCGCAAACTCAATGTCATCGTCTGGGGCGAGGACACTCCGGAAATCGACCTCAATGTGAACCTCTTCCTCGTTGGCGCGGGAAGTCGCACCGCGTCGCTGCTTGGGCAGACCGCTGCGCAGGTGGCGGGTCAGGCGACCGATCAGTTCGCCGTGGTCGAGGCCGACATCGTGCTGCAATATCGAGTGCGCGATCATCAACTCGATCGGTTCCTCGATTTCTCCAACGATGTGAAGGCTCGTCGCTCGCCGCTGGATATGCGTGAGCGCGCGCTGAAGGCCATTGCGCTGCGCGAAGTCACGCGCGCAATGAGCAGCCGCTCGCTCGATGAGGTTCTTTCGCCGCCGACGGACAAGCCGCTTGTTGATGCGCTCGCGCAGTCGATCCAGTCCGCCTTCGATGTTGCTGACTGCGGTGTCGAGGTCGTGGGCCTGAGCATTCCGCGCCTTCGTCCGCCGAGCAAGGAAGGCGGAAAGTTTGAGGAGCTCTCGATCGCTCGCCAGAATGGCCGGCGTCAACTCGAGGATGCGCAGAGCACCGTCAATACCAACATGAGTCTCATCGTCGGCGATGTTGCGCGCGCCGACGAGGTTGCGCGCGGCATCGGCGAGCTGATCAAGCTCGAGCAAGAATCGAAGGCGGGCAAGGATCTGGTAGCGCAGGCAAAGGCGCGCACCGCCGCCGATGGGTTGCGCGCTCGCCTTGAGCAGATCTTGCTCGATTCACGGGCGCAAACCGCAAGCGTGATCTCCAACGCCCGCGCCCTGCGCTGGACGGCGCTGATGGACGCGCAGTCGATCGCGCAGGATGTCCTCGGTCAGTCCTCCGCATGGAAGGTCGATCCCCAACTCTATCGCACCCGTCGAACGATGGAAGCGCTGAGCGAGTCGCTGGCAGGCGTGCGCGTGAAGTATGTGCTGCTGCCCGACGCCAAGAATGTGCGCCTCGACATCGAGATGCAGGAGCCAACTTCGGGCCTGAATCTCACTGATTATCTTGAGAAGAAGACTACGGGCGGCAGCTAAGCCGCGCGTTTCCAACCTACGACGATTTCCCCTTCAGACGAAACGACAGACGGAAGACCGACATGAACAAGCGATCATCGGCCATAGCACTCGGACTCGCAATCGTTGCGGTGCTCGTGATGTACAGCACCACTTACACGGTGAACTTCCACGAGATCGCCATTCGCACTCGCTTCGGCAAGCCCGCGGGCGTCGAGCGTGATGCGGGTCTGCACTTCAAACTTCCGTTCTTCGTGGACTCGGTCACCAAGATCGATCGGCGCAAGCAATTCGTCGAGAGTCCGCTGGTGCAGACTTCGACGCGCGACGGTCTGCAGGTGATGGTGCAGGCTTATCTTTTCTGGCAAGTCACCGACACCGATGAAGGCGCAGAGGCGTTCTTCGTGAGCTACGGCGGCTCGCTCGATGAGGCTTCGAAGAAGCTCGAGCAGACGCTTTCGGGCGCGGTCAAGGCGGTCGCAGGTTTCAATTTCGACGAGTTGGTTGGCCCCAACGCGAAACTCGCCGAGGCTGAGAAGTCGATTCTGAGCGGCGTTTCTGGCTCAATGAAGGTCGGCGTCGACACGATTTCCGTTGGACTCGCGCAGGTCGTGCTTCCGCAGAAGACCACCGTCAGCGTTCTTTCGCGCATGAGCGAAGTGCAGAACACGCTGGCCAAACTCGAGGCGGCCAAGGCGGCCTCGCAGGCCGAGGCGCTCAAGAGCCAGGCCTCGAGCCAGGCCGACACGATTCGCGCGTTCGCGACCCAGTGGGCGTCGCGCATCGAGAACAAGGGCAACGCCGAGGCAACCGTTTACTACGAGCGCATGAAGGAGCACGCCGAACTGGCGACTTTCCTCGCGTGGATCGATGCGCTCAAGGCAGGACTGCGAGGTTCGACGACCTATGTCGGCGACACGAGTCAGGCGCCGTTCCACCTGTTCGACCTCTCGACCGAGGTCGACAAGAATGGCATTCCTCAGCCAAAGGTCAGCGCCACGACGGACAAGCACGGAGCGTCGCAATGACGGGAGCACCGAACGATCCGCTGCGTCCAGCCGCCATGCGTCCGCTTGAAGTGGAGGCGCCGCGTCGTGCCGCCAGCGCGCGCTTTGAAGTCGCGGGCCGCGATGATTTGCGCGGCAGCATGGACATGCGTGATGCGCTCGATCCTGCGACTCAGTCGCTCGGCGATGCGCTCAAGCTTTCCTATCGCATCCTGCAGGCGGGCATCGTTGCGCTGTGCGTGGTGTTCGTCTTCTCTGGCTTTCAGTCGGTGCCCGAGGGTAGTACGGGAATCAAGACGCTCTTCGGAGCGATTGCCGGCGGCGACGAATCGGGCGATGCGCAGGTGCAGCCTGGTTTGCAGCCCTTTTGGCCGTATCCCATCGGCGACCTTCAGGTGATCGAGCAGCGGCGCACGATTCGACTCGACCGCCAGTTCTGGCCGGCGTCGATGAATCAGGGCGACCAGCGCCGCAAGACGCTGCAAGAGCAGATTGACTCCGCCGATCCCAACTCGGGCCTCAAGCCTGGTGCCGATGGATCGCTGCTGACCAAAGAGGGCGATCTTGCCCACGCGCAGTTCGAGGCCGATTATGTGATCGCCGATGCGGTCAAGTTCCTCGAGTCGACTTCGCCGCAGAACAGTGACCGCATCGTGGTCGCCGCGCTCATGCAGGCTGCGGTCGAGTCGGCGAGCACGCTCACGCTTCCTGAGTTCACCGACACGCGCGATATGGTTGGCCCGTTGGTGCGCGAACGCGCGCAGCGCACGCTCGATCGTTTGGGCGTTGGCATCGAGTTCACATCGGTGCGCGCCGTCGAGCGGATCGCGCCGCTCGCAGTGCAAAATAAGTTTCGCGATGTGCAGACCGCCCGCGAGTACGCCAAGGGCGAGGTCGAGCGCGCGCGTCAGAACGCTGGAACCATTCTCACTCAGATCGCCGGCGGCGAGGTCTACGGCGATCTTCTCGGCGAGATCCGTCTCTACGAAGAGGCGCTCGAAGCCGGCCGCACCGACGAGTCCGAGCAGATCCTCGTTCGCCTTGGCGCACGCATGGAGCAGAAGGATGTCGGCGGCGAAGTGTCGAAGATCGTTTCGCGCGCGCGTGCAACCGACGCGTCGATGCGTGCGGGACTTGAGCGCGAAACCAAGCGGCTTGAGAGTCTGGCCGCCAGCTATCGCGATTCGCGCGGTCAGATCGTCAAGCAGCTCTGGCTCGATGCGGTGCGCGAGGCGTTGGAGAATCCGCAGGCCGAAGTGATCGCTGCGCCCACCATGCTGGGCATGCTCAATCTCAGGCTGACGAGTTCAGCGGAAATGATGCAGTTTCGCCGCGATGCGGAGGTCGAGCGCAAGAAGGGCGAGAAGGCGGCGCGTGACGCCGGCGGCTTCTATGCACCCAACAGCGAGCAGATCTTTGTGAACAAGGCGGGGCGGCGACTCACCCGCGACGCGACCGGCGGAATCGGTCGCTAATCGCCCGCGAGACGGAGAACCCGGCGCAGGCGTTGCGCATAGTTCAGCGCGCTTGAGTTTCGGCGCGTGAGAGTGAAGGCTGCAGTCACCAGAGGAGTACGAATGGCGAGTTCTCAGCACGGTTCCGAAGCACGCATCGTCGACGCCGCGGGCCTTACCAAGACCTTCAGTGACTTCTGGATGCGCGCCACCGCGCGCGCCGTCGACGGCATCGACTTTCACATCGACCGTCACGAGATCTTCGGTTTGCTCGGTCCCAACGGATCGGGCAAGTCGACCACCATCAAGATGATCCTCGGGCTGCTTCATCGCTCGCGAGGTCGCCTGGTTGTGTTTGGTCGTGATCCGAGCGATGTTGAGGTGAAGCGTAAAATCGGCTATTTGCCCGAGGAAACCTACCTTTATCGCTTTCTCAATCCGACCGAGACCATCGACTACTACGGCAAACTCTTCGGTCTCGATCGGCGCACTCGCCGTCGACGCACCGAGGAACTGTTGGAAATGGTCGGCCTCACCCAGGTCGCCCATCGTCCTGCTGGCGAATTTTCCAAGGGCATGGCGCGCCGCCTCGGTCTCGCGCAGGCCTTGGTCAATGACCCCGAGTTGCTGATCCTCGATGAGCCGACATCTGGTCTCGACCCGATCGGTACTCGGCAAGTGAAGGATCTCATTCTTGAGCTCGGCCGCCGAGGAAAGACCATCCTGTTGACATCGCACCTCTTGGCCGATGTTGAGGATGTCTGCTCGCGCATGGTCATTCTTTACGGTGGCAAGATTCGCGCGCAGGGCACGGCCAACGAGTTGCTCGCCGACAGTCGGCACACGCTGCTGCGCACGCCGCGACTTGACGCGGCGACCATCAAGGCCGTTGACGAAACCCTGCACCGGATGCAGGGGATCTCCATCGAAGGCGTTTCCGCGCCGAGGCAAACGCTCGAGGAGCTCTTTCTCGACATCGTCGAGCGTGCGCGCGCCGAGCAGATCGCCACCAGTGGCGCGCAGTCGGGCGGTCGCATCGCATCGTTCCTGCAAGGTGAGGAAGGCGGTGACGGCGCGGCTGGCCGCGATGTCGTCGATCAGTTGGTGAAGGCGTCAACGACGCCCGCGCCCGTGTTCGTCGACGCGTCATCGGAGCGCGGCTCAACCGCCACTTCGCCAAGCGCAGCGATACTCGACGCGCTCATTGAACCCGCCACGCCCGCGGCTCAACCAGTGGCGAAGGCGGCAGGTGGATCATCAGCTGGTTCATCAGCTGGTTCATCAGGCACCCCCAACCTCGACCAAGGGTTGATCGATTCGTTGCTTGATGGCGGTGACGCCAGTAAGAAGAAGCCCAACGGCGAGGGCCGCGCGTGAGCGCATATCAAGCGATTCAAGAGAAGTTGGGCGCTCTCGGCCGCAGCCGCCGTTTGCGCACTTCAGTCGCGGTGGTGTACTGCGTCGCCATCATCGCCGTCGCCGCGATCTTCTATCGCGAGGCATCGCGCTTGGACTATCTCGCCGGTCGTATCCCTGAGATTCTCAAGCAAGCGGACTTGACGGCCAAGGAACCCATCGCGGTCGAACTCGTTGAGCGGGGCACGCTGACCGTCGACGGCGCCAGTGTTGGCGACGCCGCGTTGGTCAAGAGCTTGGAGCGCATGTTCGAGCGCACGGGCAAGATCGAGCGCGTTGCCGAGGCGGCGAGCGTCATTCTTGCCACGCAACGCAAGGATTGGTTGCCCATCGCGCTTGCGCAGGAGCCGTGGCTCGCGCTCGGCGCAGGTGCGGTCGCGCTCGGCATTGTTGGGTTCGCCTGTTGGTCGGGCCTGGCGTTACAGCTGGTGTTGGTTTCGTTTGTGAGCGGCGCCATCGGCGGTGGCTTGCTGTTGGCGGGCCGTCCCAACATCGGGGCGAGTCTTGCCGCGATCCCGCTCTTTCTGTTCATGTTTGTGTTGGTGGTGCGCTTGCTGCTCGAGGCCCTCGACCGGCCGCGACCGATCTACGCCGTTGCCGGAAGCGTGGTGCGCGAGGCGATGCGCCTGCGTATTGCCGTATCGTTTGCCGCCATCGCAATCGTCGTCATTCCGCTGCTGCCGCAGATGATCGACCCAACGCTGCCGCTGCGCTACCAAGTGCAGACCTATCTTTCGAGCGCGCTCGACACCATGTACATGGTCTGCGCGTTTCTCACCGTCTTCCTCGGTTGCGCGACTGTTGCGTTTGAGATTCGCGATCGTCAGGCGTGGACCACGCTCACCAAGCCGGTTTCGCGCCTTTCTTGGCTCGCGGGCAAGTGGCTTGGACTGGTCGCGATCAACATCGCCATTCTTCTGACTTGCACGGTGGCGATGTACGCGTTTCTCGCGCAGGTGCGCGCGCGTCCGGCCCAGGATCTTTACGACGCCATCGCCGTGCAGGACGAGGTTCTGGTCGCGCGCATCGGCGGCTATCCCGTCTACACCAGGCTTGCGCCTGCGGAGTTGCAGGCCGCCGTCGAAGAGACGATGAAGGCCGATCCAAACATTCAGTCCGATCTGCGCGAAGGCGTGCGTACTGAAATCGAGGTCAAGAAGAGTTTGGCGCGCGCGATCAGCGAGGAGTACCTCAAGGCGCAGCGTTCGATCGGCCCGAACAACGAGCGCGTGTATCACTTCACCGGACTTTCCGCTCAGCGGCGCGCGGGAGGAAGCCTTTCGCTGCGCTACAAGTTCTACGCCGGCGAGAGCGATCCCAACCAGGTGTATCCCGTGGTGTTCGTCTTTGGCGAGGGTGATCGGCAGGCGTGGATCGATCACAACTTCATTGCCGCTCAGTCCAATGTTGTGCCTGTGCCCGCGAGTGCCATTGCCGACGATGGCACGCTCGATGTGCACATTCAGAATCAGAGACTCAACAAGAACGCGCGTCCGAACGAACTTGAGTTTCTGCCTGGTATGGGAACGATCTTCTTCGATCCCAATGGCATCGAGCTGCTCTATCGCGTTGGCGGATTCGGTGACAATCTCTTTCGCGCGCAGTTGATGAACCTGCTGAAACTGTCGTTTCTCGGCATGCTTTCCGTAGTTTGCGCAGCGACACTGAGCTTCCCCGTCGCTTGCCTCGTGGTGTTCACCGTCTTCTCGGCGGGATCCATCGGACCGTTCCTTGCCACCAGTGTTGCCGAGTACAGCATTCGAACCGACTCCGAAATCCTCAAGGGTTTCGAGGCGTTGGTGCGGACCATCGCTGGCGCAACTGAGTTCTCGGTGCGCGCGTTCGGCGAGGCGCAGGGCAATGGGCCCGTCGTTGAAGGCCGGCTGGTTTCGTGGAACGATGTCGGGCGAACCTTCGTCATGATCGGCGTCGGTTGGTCGGGTGTGCTGCTTGTGCTCGGATACCTTTCGTTCCGTCGCAAAGAACTCGCCATCTACAGCGGGCAGGGGGGCTGACCATGCGCGATCGCGCCATCCTGATCCTCTGCGTCCTCATTGGAATTCTTGCGTTCACCGCGGCGGGTTTGCTGCAGCCGCGCCTGACGGAAATGGCGAGCGAGCAGTATCTGGCGCTCGGCGTCGCGGGCGAGAGCCGTCCCGACGCACAGCGTCGAGTATCGCTCTCGCGCATCCGCTCGATTGAGACGAAGAAATCAGTGCTTTCGGGCCAGGATCTCTCGTTCAAGTACCTCGGCGACATTCGTACTTGGACCGGCAAGGTTGGCGACGATGTCACCGTTGGCTTCGAGACGGCGAAGGGTCAAGAGTCGATCGAGGCCGTTGTGCGCGGTCAAGGCGGATTTGGCCTGCGCTACACCGACGAAGCCGAAGACGGCGCGCCACCAATGGTGGTGCTGGGCACTGCGCTCGGCGCGTTGCGCGGTCTTCTCGTCGATTACCTGTGGATCAAGGTCACCTTGCAGAAAGAGAAGGGCCTTCTCTACGAGGTGATGTCCGACGCCAATCTCATCACTGCGCTGCAGCCAAGATTTCCCGAGGTGTGGTCGTTCCATGGACACAACATGGCCTACAACATCTCGGTCATGACCAACACGCCCGAAGAGCGTTGGGCGTGGGTGAACGCGGGTATCTCGCTCGTGCGCGACAAGGGCGTTCGCTACAACCCGAACAGTCTGTTGCTGTGCAAGGAGCTCGCCTTCTGGTTCTCTCACAAGATCGACGGCGTGGCCGACGATGCGCACCTCACCTACAAGCGGCAGTTTGCCCGCGAATGGCAGTATCTCCTCGGCATTCCGCCGCAGGATTACGAGCAGCGCAAGGCGTGGATCAAGTCGATCGCCGACGCACCCGACACCCTCGACGGCCTCTACGCCAAAGTCCCGGAGGCGAAGGATTTCGTCAGCGAGTTGGAGACGAAGTTGGCGCCGCTTCCGCCGCGCTACGCCTTCGCCGCCGACAAGCGTTTTCTGTTGCTCGTTGGTGAGTGGGCGTCGCGGCAGAGTTCGCCCTACGCGCGCTTTCTTGGCCTGCGCGCCATGAGTGAAGAGGCCGCGACTCTCGTTGGTATCTTCGATTCGACTTTCGGCGATCCCGCGCGCGCCCGTGCCGGTGGCGCCGTCATGGCGTTCCTTCGCAAGCGCGTGCTCATTGACGCTTACAACATGGATCCGGCGCTGATGTCCAAGTACACAGCCGCTACTGGTCCGCTCGACTGGCGCCACCCCGCAGCTCACGCGCTCTATTGGGCGCGCCGCGGCACCGAATATGGCGAGCATCGCATTACCGATGACAAGGACATTTACAAGGTCATCAACAACGATCGCATCGAGATCCAGGCCATGCAGGCGCTCGCCCGTTCGGGGTTGGTGCAGTACGACCCGTTCAGTGGCGACAATGTCACGCGCCTCAACGACGCGCGTTGGATCAAGGTGATCGACGAGTACTTCGAGGTGCTCTACAAGAAGCACTACGATGTGCGCGGCGCTGGTGGCGACACCTTCACGAACTTCCACGAGAACTTCATGAAACAGGCGGTGCGCGAGCTGTATCGCACTGGCGATGTTGCGGGCGGGCAGGCGATTCTCGACAAGCTCGATCGGCTCTACGGCCGCGGCTCGTTCAACGAGAACACCACCTACCACGTCCCTATCGACGAGTTCGTGCGAAGCGTGACCTATGGCGAGTTTGAAATGCAGCCCGAAGTTGCGCGCAGCGATGTCTACTCAGTGCTCGAGCGCGGTTTCCGCGAAGGGTTGCTGCTGGACAATGAGCAGGTGCTGAAGGAGGCGCTCGAGTACGCGCGCGGCCTCACTCGGTATTTCCGCGAGGCGCGATACAACGACTTTGTGAACAAGTTCGGCGAGGGCCGCATGAAGGACCTGATCGGCGAACTCGACCAGTCGATTCCCGCGGTGTTCACCAAGATTCTGCTCGATACTTCGCAGCCGCTGCTTGATCGCCTGATCATCTTCCGCAAGGCGCCCGACGAAGTGCGCGCGTTGGTCTATGACCAGGTGCGCCCCGCGCTCGAGCTGGAGTTCAAGAGCAGTCGATTGGCGAGTTCTGGATTGGTGTTTGCCAATCTTGTTCCTGAGCCAGCCGGCATCGACGCGTTCCGCAGGGCGCAAGCCGAAGCTGCTAAGGCGAAGGCCGAAGCGGTCAAGCAGGAAAACCGTTCCGACGCGGAGCGGAAGTAACGCGCGAGCGCTTGTCCGCGTTGGTCGGTAGATTGCGCGTATGCGCATTCCACCCGCGATCATCGCCATTGGCCGTAACTACGCCGACCACGCCGCCGAGATGGGCGGCAAGACCGACGAACGCCCGATGGTGTTCATGAAGAATCCCGCGAGCGCGTGTCGCAACGGCGACACCATCGTGATCCCCACGATTTGCCGCGAAGGCGGACCGCAAGTTGACTACGAAGGCGAGCTCGCCTTTGAGATTGCCGACGATTGCCGCGATGTTCCTGTGGAACAAGCGATGTCGGTGCTCGCCGGCTACCGCGTTGCCAACGATGTGAGCGCGCGCTGGTGGCAGAAGACTGGTTCGGGTGGGCAGTTTTGCCGAGGCAAGAGCTTCGACACCTTCTGTCCCATGAGCGACCTCGTGCCCGCGGGTGCGATCGCCGATCCGCAGGATCTCGAGATCGAGACGATCCTCAACGGTGTGCGTGTGCAGCACGCCAGCACGCGATTGATGGTCTTTCCGGTCAAGTTCCTCATCGCCGAACTTTCGCGCGGCATGACGCTGTTGGCGGGAACCATCGTCCTCACCGGCACCCCAGCGGGCGTCGGTGCGGGGCGGACGCCGCCGCTCTTTCTGAAGGACGGCGACTGCGTTGAGGTGAAGATCGCCCGAGTCGGGCACCTGGTGAACAAGGTGCGCGAGGCCTGAGCGCGCCGGCAGGATCAGGCCAAGTTCTGAGGCGCGGACGCGGTCACAGTCGATAGCATCCTATCGTCGGGAATGCTGGTCTTTTTTCGTGTCGCCGGGGCGCGCGGATCGCTGGCGCTCGACATCAATGGAGTTTCTGTGCAGCGCCGAATCGCTTTGATCGCCACTCTCGCAGTGATGACCGTCGGCTGTGGCCGTGAGGATGTTCACTCGTATCGCGTTGCGAAATCGGTTGACGATGCGCTCGCGGGTGCGGGGCGCGCTCGACCGCAAGACATCAACCCCGAACTTCCAACGAGGGCCGCCGATGGCGCGCGCGTCGTTTGGGATGTTCCTGGCGATTGGAAGGTGGTGCAATCGGACCAGCCGATGCGCCTCGCGACCTACGACGCTTCGGGCGCTGAGGTGACGGTGGCGGCGTTCCCCGGCGCTGTTGGTGGAATGCTTGCGAATGTGAATCGTTGGCGCGGGCAAATCGGGCTCGCTGCCATTGAAGAGCGCGAGCTCGCGCCGCTGCTTTCGTCGACGAGCGATCATGGCACCGATGTCGCAACGCTGGCGATGGCTGCAAGCGATGGGCGAGTCATGCTCGGCGCCGTCGTTACGCCTGGCGATGGCCAGACTTGGTTCGTGAAGTCGACGACCGATGCAACTCGCGCCGCGGCGTTGCGTCCCGCCTTTGACGCGTTCGCCCGTTCGTTTCGCCGAGAGGGTGCGGGTGCGCCCTCGAGTGCTCCCGCGAGCACTCGCGCGGACCAAGCAACGACCGATCCGAGTTCGCCGCCGACTTCCGCGAACACCTCGGCGGGTGCGCCGGTGCAGGCGGTCGGCGCGATTGAAGCACGCCTTGCCCACTTCGCCGCGCCCGCCACTTGGAGCGCCGAAGCGCAGGCCGGCGGAATCGTGACCGCCGCCTTTGCCGCGACGAATGCGGGAGGTGGAGCGCGGGTGACCGCGACTTCGCTCGCCAATGACGGTGGCGGAGATCTTGCCAACATCAATCGTTGGCGCGGTCAGCTCGGGCTCGCGGCTATGGCCGATCTCGCGCAGGTCAAGCGCAGTCCAATTGGACCGGGTGCGATGGCGGTTGATCTCGTCAACGACGCGGGCACCGACCGCATGGTCGTCGCGATCATCACGGTTGACGGCGCGACTTGGTTCTTCAAGTTGCGCGGCACCGTTGCCGGGGTCGAAGCAGAGCGCGCGCTATTCGATGCCTTCGTACGCGCGGTTGGTCTAGGAGTCGCACCATGAACGCATTCAAACCGCTTCTACGCAGCCTCTCGTCGCTGCGGCTGACCGTCGTCCTCTTCGCCTTGTCGATTGTGCTCATCCTCGCGGGCACGCTCGCGCAGACCGAGCAGGGCGTCTGGATGGTTGTCGAACGCTACTTCCGTTCGCTGTTTGTCCTGATTCCCTTCCAGCTGTTCGTGCCGGCGAAAGTGCTAGGAATCCCAGGGGTTTTCCCCTTTCCTGGCGGGCTGACTCTTGGCGTTCTCCTCTTCGTCAACTTGCTCGCCGCCCACGCCGTGCGATTCACGCTTTCGTGGAAGCGCGCTGGAATGATCGCGACGCACGCCGGAGTTCTGCTCCTGCTTGTCGGCGAGTTCGTCACCGGCGCGTTCGCCAAGGAAGGGAACATGACGATCGCCGAAGGTCAGTCGGCGAACTACATCGAGGACACGCGCACCAGCGAGCTCGCGATCATCGATCGGTCCGATCCCGCCGACGACCTTGTGGTCGTGGTGCCCGCGAGCCTGCTCGCTGAAAGTGCGCAGGCGCCGATCGCCAGTGGGATGATGCCTTTTGCGGTGCGAGTCGTCGAGTGGATGCCCAACGCGCGCGTACTCGGGCCGATGCAGGCGTCGAAGCTGCAGTTGGCGAGGGCGACGGTGGGAACGGGCACGCAAGTCGCCGCAGTTGCCGTCGATGTTGCGACTGGCGTTGATGGCGCTGATATCGATACTCCCGCCGCCTACATCGAGTTGTTGCACGATGGAACTTCGCTCGGAACCTATATGGTTTCGCCTCGGCTCAATGCGCCGCAGACGGTTGTTGTCGGCGCCAAGCGCTACGACATCGCCTTGCGTTTCGAACGCAACTATCGCTCGTACACGGTTTCGCTGCTTGATTTCAAGCACGATCGTTTTGTCGGTACCGAGACCGCGCGCAACTTCTCCAGCTTGGTGCGCTTGTCCGATCCCACCGAGCGCGTGGATCGCGAGGTTCTGATCTCGATGAATAATCCGCTGCGTTACGCGGGAGAAACCTTCTACCAAGCGTCGTTCGCGCCCGACGACAGCGGAACGGTCTTGCAGGTTGTGCGCAATCCCGGATGGATGCTGCCGTACTTCTCTTGCGCGCTGGTCGCGCTTGGGCTTCTCGTGCACTTCGGCGCACGCCTCTCCAGTTCGGTTCGGAGGAAGATCGCTTGAAGAAGCTTGCCCACTGGTTTCCCGCGTTGGTGGCGCTCTGCGTCGTCGCCTTCGTATCGCTCGTGCTCGTGCGCGGTTTCGACGAGGGTGATCTTTCCCGCGCCATGCCGCTCGAGGGAATCGCCCGCATTCCCGTTTCCGCCGGCGGTCGCACCAAGCCGCTCGATACTTTCGCGCGCAACACGCTTCTGCGTTTGAGTGGTCGACAAACTTGCGAGATCGACGGAGGCACGCATCCGGCGATCGAGTGGATTCTCGAATTGTGGACCAACCCAAAGCTCGCGGCCGAGCGGCGCGTTTTTCGTATCGATCATCCCGATGTGCGTTCTCTGCTCGCGCTGTCCGATGCAACGCGCACCCGCTTTAGTTGGATGGAAATTTCGCCCAAGCTTGATGAGGTCGTGCGTCAAGCCGAACTCGCTTCGCAGATTCCACGCAAGAAACAGGATCCTTTCCAGCGACAAATCAGTGATCTGTACGGAAAGCTCGCGGAGTATGCGGAGGTGCAGTCGCTGCGCACGCCTTACACGGTTGCGCCGTTGGCGGCTGGCGAGGAGTGGGCGCCGCTCATGGGTGCGGACCCGCGCGCCAAGCCGCTCGATACTGTTTCCGCGCAGGCATTTCGCGGCATGTTGGCCAGTTACGCCACCGGCGACAGCGCGGACTTCACGCGACGAGTTGCGGGGTATCGCGCGCTCCTTGAGTCAAAGGCTGAAGAGGGAAATCTCGGCAATGGAAGCAGCGCCAGTTCCTTCGAAGTGATCATGAGTCGCTGCGAGCCGTTCTATCAGGCTTCGCTGCTCTACCTGTTTGCGTTTCTCCTGGGCTGCGTGGCAATGTTGGCCTCGCCGATTTCGCCAGACCGCTGGAAACCAAGCCTGTTGCGCAGCGCGCTGATCGTGATCGCCATCGCCTTCGTGCTGCACACCGTTGGCTTGGTCGCGCGCATCTACCTGCAAGGCCGTCCTCCCGTCACCAACCTCTACAGCTCGGCGGTCTTCATCGGTTGGGTTTGCATTCCGCTCGCGCTGGCCGGTGAGTGGTTCGCGCGCATCGGCGTGTTGGCAATGGCTGCATCGCTGATCGGTTTCGCCAGCCTCGTTGTTGCCCACAATCTCTCCGCATCCGGCGACACCATGGAGATGATGCAGGCGGTTCTCGATTCGAACTTCTGGCTCGCGACTCATGTCGTTGTTGTCACCGTCGGTTACTCGGCGACCTTCCTCGCCGGCTTCATCGCCATCTTCTATGTGCTCGGCGGGGTCTTCACCCGTCTGTTGCGCGGCGATGCCATGAAGGCCTTGCCGAAGATGATCTACGGCGTAATTTGTTTCGCCGCGTTCGCCAGTTTCGTAGGCACCGTGCTCGGCGGCATCTGGGCCGATCAGTCTTGGGGTCGCTTCTGGGGCTGGGATCCAAAGGAGAACGGCGCAGCGCTCATCGTGCTGTGGAATCTCCTGATTCTGCACGCGCGTTGGGGCGGCATGATTCGCGAGCGCGGCGTGGCTGCGTTGGCGATCGCGGGAAATGTCGTAACGGCGTGGTCGTGGTTCGGCACCAACATGCTCGGAGTCGGCCTGCATTCCTACGGCTTCATGGACTCCGCCGTCTTCGCGCTCGTTACTTTCTGCATCGTGCAACTGGCGCTGATGAGCGTTGCCTTCGTGCCACTCGCGCGTTGGCGAAGTCTTGCCGCGCGCTGATCACCACGCCGTGGTGTTGTGGCAATTGCGGCAGTTGGTGGAAACGCCCTGGCTGTTGTGCCCGCGTTGGTAGTCATCCTGGTGGCAATTCAAGCACGCCGTCGTGAGTCCAGTGAAGACTCCTGGTGTCGTGTGGCAAGAGCTGCATGGAGGAATTGCATGTGCGTTGGTGAGCGGGAACGACGGAGGATGCGCGAAGGTTCCGTTGGCCCACAAAGTCGGCGTGTGGCACTGCGCGCAAGTGGTGGGGAAACCAGCGGCGATGTGATTTGGATTGGTGGTCGCTTGATAGTTCGGCAAGTGACAACTCACGCAATCAGTGGAAAGCCCGACGAATACGCCCGGAGTTGTGTGACATGCGCTGCAGGTGGGCGCGGCATGGGCCTGAGTAAGCGGGAACGACGCGGGATGCGCGAAGGTTCCGCCCGGCCATTGCGCTGTGGTGTGGCAGGTCGCGCAGTCGGTTGAGAAGCCAGCAGATGCGTGGTTTGGATTGGTGGTGGCCTGATAGTCAGGCAAGTGACAACTCACGCAATCGGTTGAAAGCCCGACGAACACGCCTGGAGTCGTGTGGCAGTCGGCGCAGCTGGGCACGCTGTGGCCGAGTGTGAGCGGGAAACTTGCCGGATGGTCGAATCCTGCGGGAATCCAAGCGACTGGCGTGTGGCAACGGTCGCAGCCTTCGGTCAGACCCATCAGGACGTGATCGAATCCCTGCGAACGGGTGACATCTTTCGCGTGGCAACTTTCGCATTCGATGCTTGCGTTCTCAAAGATGGCATCGCTGGCGTTGGGGTGACACGCGGTGCAGTCGACCGCGGCGTGGCCACCGATGAGCGGGAAGCGCGTGCGCGCGTGTTCGGCGATCACTTGCAGCGGCTTCCAGGTGTCTTCGTTGTGGCACTGTTCACAGAGCGCGCCGAGCCGGCCGCGGTGAACATCCTCGTGACAACCGCGACAACCCTTCTCGGAGAACGCGCGAACCGGGCCGCGATCGTTGTGACATCGCAGGCACTGCGCTTGCGCGTGCGCGCCGTTGAGGGCTACGCCGGTCTTCGCTTCGTGATCGAAAGTAAAGTCGGCCTTCAGTTTGTTCCACGAACCGGATTCATGGCACAGCGCGCAATCGGCAGGAAAGGTGTCGTGCGGAACCACGGGGCCGAGATTTGGATTCCATCCCTTGCGCGGCACGAAATTGGCGCAAGCAACAATGCTCGCGTAGGCGATCAGGGCGAGGATGATCTTGCGGGATCGTCTCATGGGAATTTCCGCTCCTAGAAGCGGTATTGAACCGACATTCCGATCGTAATCGATTGCTCTGAACTTCCGAAACTGTACGAGGTGTCGACATCCCAGTACCACTGGCCCTCGCCCCAACTCACATCGCCGCGCAATGTGTGGCGAAGGTTGTCAGGGCTTCCAGTTGTCAGGGTATCGGTCGTATACGCGAAACCGTCGTAGCCAGCGAAGAGGTGAAGTCCCCCAAGTTCGGTTTGCGCTTGTAGGCGAACGCCCGCGCCAGTGGTGTAGGCGGAGTCTTCGTAGTAGATCGATCCGAACAACGAACTCGGAGTCTTGGTCGACATCGACCAGTCGAGACTGAGTTCGCCGCCGTAGCCATCGCGCGATTGGTCGCGCCAGTAATGCGAACGGAGCGACATGCGCCAATCCTGATCAAGCTTTGTCCACAGCGAGCCCGACAAGCGATCGACATAACCGTCGGCCACCAGCCAAGGCGGGAGATAGGCGAAGTCGTTGCGCTTGAGCTCGGGCCAAGTGGTGTGGACGAGAGATGCGGTGACGCCGGTGGTGGGGCTGAAACGGAAGCTCGCCTGAGTCAGCAACTGAGTGATCTCGGCGGAACTGGTTTTGAGCGTCGCGTCGGAGCCGTAGAGATCGACCATCACCAACCCGAAGAGGCGAAGGTCGTCGCTGGGATTGGCGGTCACGCGTCCGATGACCAGCGAGCGATCGGGCGCTCCCTGCTGGTAGGTCTGTTGATAGCCGAGAGTTCCCTGGAACAGACGGCTCGCGGCGCCGGACTGATAGTCGGCGAAGACATGGAAGCCGTAGTTGTCGCCGTCGAGAAGGCTCTCGACGGTGGTCGGGTAGTACCCCGCGCCCGCGCCGAGGCTCCAGCCGTCCTCGAGCCGCAACGCGCCTTCGCCACCGTCGACGATGCCCAGTTCAGGCAGCCACGCCGAGAAGAATCGCCCGACCTCGCCACGGAAGGGCGCGTTGGCGTCGAGTCCCCACGCGTAGCTAAAGCGCTGCACGGTTGCGTTGGTGTCGGAACTGTCGCTGTAGGCCGAGGTCGCGCTTCGATACTGGGTGTCGCCTTGAAAGAGCAGGCGGCCGCCGTCGCCCACCGGATTGCGAACATCGAGCCACAGCCCGCTGCGCGCGTAGAGATAGTTCGCATCGTGCTCGATGTCCTTGATGGCGCGAATCACCGAGTAGCTGCGGCCCTTGACCACCATCGGCCGATCCTCGGGACGCGCGCCGAATGCGGGCGCAAGCAGTGGGGTGTCGGTGTCGATCGCGCCAGCCTGTTGTTTCCACGGCGGATGCACGGGAACGGGCTTGGTCGCGGGAGGCGTGGTCTTCGGCGTGGGATCACCGGGCGTAGGCGTGACGATTTCGATTTCGGCGTGGTCGTCGGTTGCGGGCAACAGCTGATCGTCCGCGAGTTCGGCGCGCGCGTTGGTGGCGGAGACATCGACGATGGTGCCCGCGACCAACTCACCCGTCTTCAATCGAAACACGACGCGCGCTCCAACAACGACTCCGCCATCGCGTCCAGCATCGATGTAGACGCTTCTTCCAGAGACGGTCACGACAGTTGCGTCGACGCGCGATTGAGCCGATGCGATCGAGTCGATGCAAAGTAGAGCGAGGACGACGATCAGTAGCCGGATCACGGGGATGCACCTCCCGCCGTTGGGATGATCGTGCGTGGATCGTGGCAATCCGCGCATTTCACGCCGAGCGGCTTGTAGCGAACGATTCCGCGGCCAGCGACCTCAACCGGCCGGTGGCAGGCAACGCAGGCAAGCTTGCGATGGTCTTCGTCGAGCGCGAAGCGCGAGTCCTTCTGGTGATCGAAGGCGACGATGGCGAACGATTCGTTGCTGTTGTGGCAGCGGACGCAGTCGTTCACGGCATTGGGTTCATCGCCGATACGGAACTGTCCCGCATGGACATCCTCGTGGCAGGCGGTGCAATCTTTCGGCGCCGGCTTGAAGGGCGCGAGGCCGCGCACAGGCGGAGGATCGCGACGATGGCAATCGTTACACGCGGCCGTCGCATGCTTGCCCGTAAGCGGCTCGCCAGTCCAGGCCGCGTGCTCGGCGGCGCTCCAGGTGATCTCGGCAAACGCAGTCGTGGTGTGGCAGCGTGCGCAATCGGACTTTCCGTTGACCGTGGCCGGCATGCCCACGCCATCAAACGCGCCCTTGTGGATGTCGGCGTGGCACGACACACAGGCCGCCTTGGTGCCGACGAACAACCGCACGCCATCGACAACCTTGTGACAGGCCGAGCAGGCGACAGCGCGATGTCCGCCGTCGATGGGAAAGCGAGATTTCGCGTGGAGCGCGCCGTCGAATTTGCTGGGAATGAACGCGGTTGGCCTGTGGCAGGCGAGGCAGGCATTGCCAGTTGCCGACTTGGCGAACTGTCCCTTGTGCGGATCCTGGTGGCACGATTCGCAGGTGTCCGATGCGCGTCCGGGGAACTGCGCTTTCCATCGCGCGCCATGCAGTTGCGCCCCGTTCAATTGCGCCTCGTTCAATTGCGCTCGCTCGCCTTGCGCCGTTGCGGGCGCGCGGTCGATGCCGGGATGGCACTCGACGCACGCCTGCTTGTCGTGCGGCTTGACCAGCGCGAAGCCAGTGGCGGCGTGCAGCGCGGGCGTCATGATCGAGTTGGCATCGCGCCAGTTTTTTGCGTTCGGCAGATGGCAGACCACGCAAGCGTCGCCGCGATCGTTGCGGCTCCGCGTCGCCGCCTCGATCAAACGCGCATCGTGCGGCGATGAGTGGCAGACAACGCAACTGGCGTTTTTCCCGTGCGCGCGCACCGATTCCTGCGCCGCGCCCGCGCTGTGGCAACTCGCGCACGCGACCTTGGCGTGCGCGCCCTCAAGCACAAATCGCTTGTCGTGCACGAAGGTGGTCGTCGACCAGTTGGAAACACCGTGGCACGACGCGCAGTCGGTGGACAGACCGGTGAGCTTGTGCGCGGGCTTGGTGGTCTTGTCGAAATCATCGCTGTGGCACGACGCGCAGTCGAGTTTGAGTCCCTTGAATTCACCTGGCGTTGTGTGGCACTCGCTGCATTTGCGGTGCGCGTGGCCATCAACAAGCGGAAAGGTCTTGGGATGCGCGAAGAGCGGCGCGTCCTTGAAAGGCTGCAACTGACCGTGGCATTTGGCGCAGTCATTTCCGAGTTCGCCCTTGTGCACATCGTTGTGACAGGAGGTGCACGCTTGGGTCAGGCCGAGAAATCGGGTTTGTCCCTCGGCAAGCACCGTGTTCTGCGCGTTGACATGGCAATCGACGCAGCGCAGTTCATCGTGCTTGCCCGTGAGTTTGAGCCCGCCGACATGCGCGTGATCGTAGAGATCAGGCGCGCCGATTCCCGCTCGTTGAAACGCGCTCACCGGAACGAGTCCGAGCGAGTCGCCGATGTGCTCGTGGTGGCACTGTGCGCAGTCGTCCGCAAGTTGCGCTGCCAACGCGCCGTGGATGCCGGTGTGACGGGACATCTGGTCGCGAACGAGCGTGTGGCATTCGCTGCAGGCGGCGGCGAGCGATGTGCTAGCGGTGAAGTCGCTTCCTGCGTGGCAGGCTTGACATCCTTCGCTTCCCTGCAATTTCTCCACATTTGCGTGCGACGAATGAAGGGGACCCGGGCTGGATCGGTGGTTGAAACTCCACCACGCCGCAGCGACCACCACCAGAAGGCAGAGGTACATCAGCGTTCGTGAAAGCGAGCGCTGCTTCATGGCGCGCGCTCCGTTGCCACGGTGGAACTCCACGACGGCGTCGGCCAGTCGAGCCGAGCGTAGCGCAGTGAAACGGCGATGTGCGCGATCACCAACAGCAGCATCAGGAGCGCGAGCCAGCGATGGAGAAATCGCCACGAACCGAGGACGGAGCGGATCTCCTCGTAGTGCGCGATTTGCAGCGAAAGCCGAAGCGAGCGCTTGGCCAGTTGCATGAGTTCCTCGCGCTCGGCTTCCGGAACTTCAGCGAAGCGTGGATCCATGCGTAATTCGCGCAGGGTGCGGCGAATGCGCAAATGCGCCGAAAGCAATCCCATTGCGCGGGCGATGAGCGATGCCCGCCAACGCTCCTCGGTGACCAGCGTTTCGACGCGCTCGCGCACCGTCGAGCCAAGGCCGCGGCTCGACTTGTCCCACGCGGTGGCGATGACCGTCACGCGCGCGCGGAGTTCATCGAGATTGATCTCGCGACCATTGGCCGCGCGTGGAACGTTGGCGTAGAAATAGCGTCCAACCATTCCCGCGATCAAAACGATTCCGAGCGTGATGAACGCGTAGCCGCCGAGAGTCATGCGATAGGTGAAGCCGGCGTGCACGATGACGCAGAGAAAGCTGGCGATGCCAGTGAAGACATGCGAACCCATCCAGAAGCGCAGCGATCCAGGAAGGAAGCGCGCCAGAAATCGGTTCTTTCGGCCGAGATACGCGAGGTTCCAAACAAAGAGTCCCACCGCCAGCATGGCCATGCTGAGGCCGAACGCGCCGCCGGGGCGAAGCCAACGATGATCGTCGACCAGCGTTCGCATTGCGGGAGTCGCGCCGTAGTATCCGTGGTTGAACGAGGCCCACACCAAGATGCCGATGGCGACGAGCAGAAGCAGGCTTGTGGCCCAGATGAGCGGCGTGGTGTTGTCGGCGAGCGCAACGGGCTTTGGGCGGCGGGTTGGATCGAACGACACACCCGCGCGCTTGAGAAGATCAAACGGCGGGTCGCCGCCGATGCAGATGAAGACATCGTCGTTGGGAAACACGATCGATTCCTGTGCGCGCGCGTCGGAGGGATCGGTGTTGCGGATGATCGTGACCGAATCTGCTTCGATGCGATCCACGCTGCTGTCCATCACCAGCTTCATCCCATGCTCGAGTATCGAACGCTGCAGTCGCGTCTGATTCTTCGACTTGACGCGCGAAAGGTCGCGGCCGCGCACGCTGAGGGTGACGGTGTTTCCTGGTTGCTCGGCGAGCGCGATGGCGGCCTCGATGGCGCTGTCGCCGCCGCCGACCACGAGGACATGGCGTCCGCGATACGACTCTGCGTCGAGAAGGTTGTAGAGAACCTTGGCCAGTGATTCGCCAGGAACGCCCAGCTTTCGCGGAGTTCCGCGCCGTCCGAGGCAGAGGCACACATTGCGGGCACGCACGGGGCCGGTGCTGGTATCAGCGATAAAGATTCCGTCCTCGCCGCGCGCGATGTCGTTGAGCCGCACGCCGGTACGGACAGGAAGCGCGTGACGGGCGATGAGGGTCTTCCAGAGATCGACGAGGTCTTCCTTGAGGTACTCCAGGTGCTGGAGCGGCCCGTGCATCGGAAGCACCATCGGCTGGGTCATGACCATTTTTTTGCGCGGATAGGCGGCGACGGTGCCGCCGATTTCTTCGGCCTGTTCGATCATGTCGAACTTGATCCCCAGTTCCGTCGCCCGCAAAGCGCACGCGAGTCCGGCTGGCCCGACTCCGACAATGAGGAGGTCCACGGCGTTTGACCCACTCGCCGCAGCCGACGACTTCAATCGACGCTGCACCGCGTCGGCCACCGTTGATCCATGCCCGACCGCGCTGCGCACCAGCGAGAATCCGGTGAGTTCTCCCGCGATGAAGAGCCCCGGAACATCCACCGCCTCGAATTCCTCGGTGATCGCGGGAAGATCGGTGCGGTTGTTGAGGTCGGCGAAGGTGAGCGCGATCGCGCCGGTGGGGCAGACCTCGGCGCAGCGACCGTGGCCGACACAGCGTGCACCATGCACCACCACGGCCTGGCCGTGCAGCAGATCAAGCACGCCATCCTCGGGGCACGCGCGGACGCAAGTTCCGCAGCCGATGCATTTTGCGAGATCGATGTCGGGATGAATCAGCCGAGCCTGATGGCTACCGCGCTCGATGGCTTCGGAGCGCTCGCGATGGATGCGCTCGAACCGCATCATCTCCTCGCGTCGTCGCCACAACAGAAGAACGACGATCCCAAGGCCCAACACCATCAGCGCGGCGAGCAGCACGCTGACGATGATTGGAGAGTTGGGTTCAGGCATTGGAGCAACGCATTGAAATCCAGCGGAGAGCGGCAGCCACCCCGATCGATTCCCTGATTTCTTTCATCGACGCGTATGCGCGCACGAGTGATGGTGCGTTGACAACTCAGGTCGAAGACCCGATTTTCACCGTGCGCGCCGTTGTATAGGCAGCACAAGAAGGCTCTGCTCGCGCGGTTACGGGTCTTGTGCACGAAGGATGAAAACACGGATCAATTGAAGTTGATTCGCCAAAGCGCGCAAACGATTGAGTTGTGCGGGCGCTTCACTTACGGCACGGGGTCGTGACCACAGCCGCCCCATGGTTGGCAGCGCAGCAATCGACGCAGCGTGAGCCTTGATCCGCGCCAAGCGCCATGCGTGTTCAACGCTTCGATTGCATAGAACGAGCAACTCGGCGTGAAACGGCAATGGCCGCCCAGAAGCGGACCGAGCACGACTTGATATCCACGCACAGCGCGGATCAGTCCTCGCGCGGCGAGGCTCGGTCGGCGGCGGTGGTGCGTCGGTTGATTCGCTTCTGCCATGTGGAGTGAAGGTGGCGCACCGCGTCGGTGAAGGCGACTCGGTAGTGTTCGAGCGGGAGCGGCTCGTGCGCGCGCACGACGATGATGAAGTCGTAGGGGGCCGGCTCGTCGCGAGGCAATTCGTGCTGGGAAAGGCGATAGGCTTCGCGGAGCAGTCGCTTGATGCGATTGCGCACCGCAGCGGCGCCAACGCGGCGACCGATGGAAATGCCGATGCGATGCGACGCGCCACCGTTGGGCCGGGCATGGACGGCGATGACAGGACCGTCGGCGCGGGCCCGACCATCCATGACTTCCTTGAAGACGCCACGACCGCGCAGTCGCTGCTCACGCCGGAAAGTCAGGCGCGGCGTGGTCACGAGTCGCGCTCGATTCGACGCTGCCAAGTGCGCATGATGCGCGACCGCGTGATGACGCCCAAGATGAGGCCAGTAGCATTTTTGACGGGAAGCGGTCCGCGCTCGACAAGTTCAAGCGCCTG
>Ga0209086_10000888_pt1 | contig 24637 bp, 22 predicted proteins | sample M_130207_XF_Meta_FD_187312 | JGI IMG/M metagenome (GOLD analysis project Ga0209086, IMG submission 187312) | Freshwater microbial communities from Lake Montjoie, Canada to study carbon cycling - M_130207_XF_MetaG (SPAdes) (version 2) | ecosystem: Environmental > Aquatic > Freshwater > Lake... | reverse complement strand
ACTAAAAACTTCACGATTGAAGTCCAACAAATCACCTGACATTGACGAAATCTTCAGGCAGACTTTTGTCAGAGCCCGCACATCCGTGACTCTCCTCTTCCGTGAGGCGAACGACAAACTGGCGGGGACGAAAGCATGAACACGCTGACCGCCGATGCCCAACTTGTTACCGCCTACTTATCTGGCGATCGAAACGCGCTCGCGTCTATGTACGACCTATACGCACCTGGCCTGTACGACACCGCTGCGGCGATGCTTTCAGACCGCCACGATGCCGCCGACATGGTGCAAGATGTTTTTTGCATTGCGGCCGAACGTCTCAATCAGTTACGCGATCCCGATCGACTCAAGCCCTGGCTCTATGCAGTACTTCGCAACGAGGTCTATCGGCGCACCAAAAAACGCAAGCGAGCAACACCCACCGACTTTCAAGCAGAAACAACACCTGACGTGGTTGCCGCATTCGATCCCAACGCCGAAGGTGCCACTGCCTCGTATGACGAACTCGCCGAACTTGTTCGATCCGCAGCTGCTGGCCTCGATGAACGTGATCGGCTCGTTCTTGAACTCTCAGTTCGCCAAGGCCTCACCGGCGCCGATCTTGCTGATGCGCTCGGAGTTTCACCCGAACAGAGTTATTCACTCGTCCATCGCATGCGCGACCGCATTCACAAGAGTCTCGGCGCATTCACTGTGGCCAAGATGGGTAGCCAAGAATGCAAAGAACTCGCCACAATCATTTCGGGTTGGAACGGCGAGTTCAGTGTTCTCATTCGCAAACGAGTCTCCCGTCATATTGATGAGTGTTCTATTTGCGAGAAGACGCGTTCAAAGTACGCCCCCTTGGCTCTCTTTGGCGCCGCACCAGCCATTTTGTTGCCATTTGGCTTGCGCGAGAAGGTTCTGGCTGCGACTCAAACAATTCCAGTTCCGACACAATCGGCCGATGCCCATGCAAACAAGAGTTCACGTGGTTCGCAGCGTTCGCGGCACATCAAACTCAATCGCAACGATGGATTCCCGCGTTTGGTGCGGGCATCACGACACGCGATGGCGATCGTCGTTTCAACTACCGCGGTTCTATTGCTTGCTGCAGGCGTCGTGCTTGTTCAACAAAACAACGACTCCACCAATGCAACATCTGCCGATCCAATCGTTGTTGATTCAACGCAACCAACGAGCGATTCTGTCGTTGATTCAACTTCCGAAGCAACAACAATCGCAACAAATGAATCAACAACTATCGCATCTGTTTCTCCTCCCCGTAGTGATACGACGACGACAATTGCAACAGCAGCAGTTATTCCGACACCAATCCCCACAACAAATCAGCTGGTGACATCGACGACCACTACAACGACAACGACGACAACAGTACGAAGTATCCGCCCGGTATCAATATCAACGACCACTCTTGATTTTGCCAGCGGAGAAAGTGCTTCATTGACGTTGACCAATAACGACGAAGGTCCCGTGAATTGGCTGCTGAAGGAGTCGTCGGGTTACTTCACGTTCGTCCCATCGTTTGGTTCACTCGATGCTGGAGCCACCCTGACTGTTGCAGCCACTTTTGCTCGTGCTGCGGCGAGCACGCTTGCTGAAGGAGAGTTCAACTTTCCGGCATTGGCAACGACACGAGGTGCAACTGACACTGCAGTCACACTTTCTGGCATCGTCGGCCGTCCACCAATGATTGCAAACTTCACCCCCACCTTCTCTGGAGTCGCGTGTTCTGGCCTCAACATTCAGGTTCCGATCACCGACGAAAGTCCCCTCTCGAGCGTCCTCGCGAAAATCACGTATACCGACCCGCAAAATCCGAAATCACCAACCACGATTACCACCCCCTTGAATGATTCAGGGAAGGGCTCGTGGACGACGTCGCTCACTGACGTTCCGAAAACTGCATCTCAGGTGATCGTCCAGGTCACCGCTACCGACACATACGGGTTTTCGTCGACTTCTGAATCGATGGCCAGCCGCCCAAATAGTTGTTAAAGCGCAGGCCAGAGCCTCACAAGGGGTCTGTAAGTGACCCGACGGTAGCATCGGAAAGCATGTCTGACGCCCGCGACCCCAATGGGCCATTAAAGATCGCTTACCTCACTTACCGAGGCAAACCCCATGTCGGTGGCCAAGGCGTCTACACCCGTCACCTCACCAAGGCCCTCGTCGACCTCGGCCACAGCGTTGAAGTCTTTGGTGGTCAGCCGTACCCCGTCTTAGACGAACGCATCAAGCTCACCAAATTGCCCAGCCTCGATCTCATTAACGATCACTACCCCTTCCGCTTCCCCGCCATTTGGGAACTCAAGACTCGTGAAGACTTCTACGAACTCGGATTATTCCTCATCGGAACCTTTGGCGAACCTGCGGCTTTTAGTTCCCGCGTCAAGCGCCATCTCGCCCAACGCACCGGCGAGTTCGATCTTGTGCACGATAACCAGTGCCTGGGTTACGGCATCTTGTCCCTCGAAAAGCTCATTCCCACAATCGTCACGTTGCACCACCCCATTACGCGTGACCGTGCGCTCGAAATGGAACACGCTCCAAACTGGTACAAGAAGTTTGGCGTGTCGCGTTTTTATTCATTTGTTGAAATGCAAGGTCGCGTAGCAAGCCGTATGCCCCGCATTGTTGTGGTGAGCGAAAACAGCATCAAAGATATTCATGGAGACATGGGTGTTTCATACGACCGCATGCGCCTCGTGCCCGTGGGTGTTGACCCCGATTTGTTTAAGCCACAGCCCCAGGTCAGGCGTATTCCTGGTCGACTGATCACCACTGCATCTGCCGACGTTGCCCTGAAAGGTTTGTCATTTCTTCTTGAGGCTGTTGCAAAATTGCGTACCGAACGTGACGTCACTTTGACCATCATTGGCAAACCCAAGCCCGGCAAGAGTATGGACCTCATTGACAAATTGGGCCTTGCACCACATATTCAATTTGTTTCTGGCGTCACCGACGAACGCATTGTTGAGTTATACGCCGAAGCCGAACTTGCTGTCGTGCCTTCACTGTATGAAGGGTTCAGTCTTCCCGCAATTGAAGCCATGTGCACGGGCATTTGCCTCGTTGCAACCGACGGTGGTGCGTTACCCGAAGTCACTGGCATCGATGGCGACACCGTGCTTGGTTGCAAAGCCGGCGATGCCGAAGGTCTTGCTGCCACGATTCGCCGTGGACTCGACGATCCAGAACTTCGCGCCCGCGTTGGTTTGAACGGTCGCAATCGAGTTGTCGAACGTTGGACTTGGCGCAAGTGCGCCGAACAAACCGTCGAGCAATATCGCGAAGTCTTGGCCATGCCCGCCAATCAAGAAAAACTTCGTCGAAATGGTCGCGTGAAATAACTCATGTTGACCGTTCGTTTCAAACAACTTGGGCTGACACCTGGTGATCTTGTTCTTGATGCTGGTGCTGGATTTGGTCGCCATGCATTTGAGATTGCTCGACTCGGTGGTCGCATTGTTGCTCTCGACTACGCCGATGAAGAAGTGCGCATGACCCGCGCAACTTTTGGAGCGATGATCGAAGTCGAAGATATTGAAGCCGATCGCTATGTTGGAGCGTTACGCGGCGATGCCACCAAGCTTCCATTTGCCGACAACACCTTTGATCGTGTCATCACTTCTGAAGTTCTTGAACACATCCAAGACGACGTCACCGCAATTGCCGAACTGGCTCGTGTCGTACGACCAGGCGGAACTCTTGCCTGCACCGTTCCTTCATGGTGGCCAGAAAAGATCAATTGGATGTTGAGTGATGAGTACCACGCTCCAAAATCTGTTGGTGGTCACGTGCGTATTTATTCGCAGACTGAACTTGAAGCCAAATTGCGTTCTGCAGGATTGATTGTGACTGGATCGCATCATGCTCACGGTCTTCATTCACCATATTGGTGGCTGAAGTGTGCAGTTGGACCACGTCGCGACGATAACAAACTTGTCAATCGCTACAAGCAATTTCTTGAATGGGACATCATTAAACAACCCCGCTCGATGAAGCTTCTCGAGCGGGCCTTGTCGCCGGTCATGGGCAAGAGCCTGATTATTTATGCCCAGAAAATGCCGGTGCACTCATGAGTCGTATTCCTCACATTGAAGGCGTTCTCAGCGCCGATGAAGTTGTGCAAACTGCCGAATCAATTGCTGCACTTCAGCTCGACAGCGGAATGATTCCGTGGTTCAAAGACGGTCACTGCGATCCCTGGAACCATGTCGAAACCGCAATCGCTCTTGACATCGCTGGACTGCATTCAAATGCCGAGCGCGCCTACGAGTGGCTCGTCGACATGCAGCACGCCGAGGGCTGGTGGTTTAACTATTACTTGCCAGGCGGAATTGTTGAAGAACCAAAACTCGACACCAATGTGTGTGCGTATATCGCTGCCGGCGTATGGCATCACTGGTTGTGCACTTGGGATCGCGGATTTGTTGATCATCTGTGGCCAACTGTTGAACGCGCGATTGAGTGGGTCTTGTCGATGCGCCGCCATGACGGCACCATTTTGTGGGCCAAAGAAGAACATGCGAGTCCATGGGACTACGCATTGTTGACTGGCTCATCAAGTATTTGGCATGCGCTCACCTGCGCCGTCAATCTGGCCGAACTTATCAATGAGCCAAAGCCACATTGGTCCGCTGCCGCCGACCAATTGCGAGTGGCGATCACAACCCGACCCGACGCTTTCGAACCAAAAACTCGTTGGGCGATGGACTGGTATTACCCCGTGCTCACGAACGCAATGGAAGGCGATCAGGCTAAAGCCCGACTTGCCGATTTGTGGGACACCTTTGCCATGGAGGGTCGCGGTATTCGTTGTGTCAGCGACGAACCGTGGGTCACCGCCGCCGAAACTGCCGAATGCTCTCTTGCTCATGCCGCAGTTGGCGATCTCAGCACCGCAACAGACTTGCTGCTTTGGACCCGCGCTCATCGCACCGATGATGGTTCGTATATGACTGGCATCGTGTATCCGTCATTCGAACACTTCCCTGCCGGCGAACGCACCGCGTACACCGGAGCAGCCGTCATCATGGCCGCCGATGCAATTACGGCTAGTTCTCCTGCGGCAAAACTCTTTTTGCCAACGTTTGCAACTGACTGAAGTTCCGACCGCCTTGCTGTATCGGCAAGACTGTCAAAGTGACTAGTCAAACAATTACTCCGCCCACTGCGAATGAACTTCGTGAACAAGCGCAACGCGCTCTGAAGGCACTTGGGAGTGACGCCACTATTGCCGCTTCAGGCAATTCTGGTCTCTCCGCTCGATCTCCCATCAATGGTCAATCCTTGGGCACTATCACAAGCTCAATCGCCAACACTTCAGTTGATCAAGCAATCACCACAGCGGCCGACATTTTCCGCACATGGCGCGCGGTTCCCGCACCAGTACGCGGGGAGGTCGTACGGCACCTCGGTATTGAATTGCGTGCCCACAAAGAATCCTTAGCCGATCTTGTACAAATTGAAGTTGGCAAGATTCGTTCAGAGGCACTCGGCGAAGTTCAAGAAATGATCGACATTTGTGACTTTGCTGTTGGCTTGTCCCGACAGATTCACGGACTCACGATCGCGTCAGAGCGGCCACAACACCGCCTCACTGAAACCTGGCAACCACTCGGACCTGTCGGAGTCATCAGCGCATTCAACTTTCCAGTTGCCGTGTGGTCGTGGAATGCTGCGTTGGCTTTGGTCAGTGGTGACACCGTGATCTGGAAACCATCAGATCTCACCCCACTCACTGCACTTGCGACGACGACTCTGGTTCGTCGTGCTGCTTTAGCCGCCGGCGCTCCCGTCGATGTGTGTCAAGTGGTCTTTGGTGACGCGTCAGTTGGTGCGGCGCTAGCAGCCGATCACCGTGTTGCGGTTTTGTCAGCGACTGGTTCAACTCGCATGGGTCGTGCTGTGGCCCCTGTTGTTGCCGCGCGTTTTGGCCGGTCAATTCTTGAACTTGGTGGCAACAATGCCGCCATCATCGCACCTTCGGCCGATCTCGACCTTGCTGTTCGCGGAATCACCTTCTCGGCAGCCGGTACTGCGGGACAACGTTGTACAACACTTCGTCGTCTCATTGTTCATGAGTCACGTATTGACGAAGTCTGCGAGCGAGTAGGTAAGGCATACAACAATTTGCGCGTCGGAAGTCCGCTCGACTCCAACAACCTCGTTGGTCCGCTCATCAACTTGCAGTCGTTGCACAACATGCAGGCAGCAATCAAACAGGCCGAAGCCGATGGCGGCGTTGTTGTCGCGGGTGGGCAGCGCCACGATTCACCCGACTCCCCCGAGGCGGCCTACGTTCGCCCCGCGCTTGTGCGCATGCCCTCGCAGACCGACATCGTTGCGACCGAAACCTTTGCCCCCATTTTGTACGTCATGTCATATTCAACTTTTGACGAAGCCATTGAACTACAAAATGGAGTTCCACAAGGCTTGGCTTCCAGTGTTTTCACGACCGATATGCGTGAAGCCGAAAGATTTACGAGTGCAATCGGCAGTGACTGCGGAATCGCCAACGTCAATATCGGTCCCTCAGGCGCCGAAATTGGCGGAGCATTCGGTGGCGAGAAAGAAACTGGTGGCGGACGTGAAAGTGGAAGCGATAGCTGGAAGGCGTACATGCGCCGTCAAACCCAGACCATCAACTATTCCGACCAATTACCCCTCGCCCAAGGCGTTGTCTTCGAGTGAGATAGTCTGACGACATGATCAACTCAACTGAGCGTCATCCCGCGTTCGAGGAATATTGCGAGTGCATTTTCGAGTTGCACGAAGACGACCTTGAAGTCATCCAGGCGCGAATCGCCGAACGCCTTCACGTGAGCCGAGCCTCAGTTTCACAAATGATTGAAAAGATGAGCAAGGCCGGACTTGTTATTGCTGAAGGTTCGCGAATCACCCTCTCAACTGACGGACAAAACCTGGCCCAGCAAGTTGTTCGTCGTCATCGCCTAGCCGAACGCTTTCTCACCGACATCCTTGGTCTCAGTTGGGCCGACGCCCATCAAGAAGCTGGCAAGTGGGAACACGTCATTAGCGACGAAGTTGAAACTGCGATGAATCGCGTTCTTGGCGCCCCCACAACCTGTCCCCACGGCAATCCAATTCCAGGTTCGAGTTACATCGAAACCCATGCGGTGCCATTGTCACAGTTGGCCTCAGGCTCAAAATTCACAGTGTCACGTATTCCTGAAGAACTTGAGTTCACACCGGGCCTTCTCGACTTCTTACAGCAGTCCAGTATTTTGCCGGGGCACCATGGTGAAATTTCTGAGACAAATCACGATGGCACAATGTCGGTTGTGATTGACGGCCACACCATTGGTGTCAGTGCGTTTGCCTCGTCGCGCATACTTGTGACAGCCTGAACTAACCGCTATGAAAACCCCTCGCCTGATTGGCCTTCTTCTTGGTGTGCTTGTTATTTCTACGGCCTGTTCAACGACGTACGATCGCACCGCTGGCACAACGGTCGCTCCTATCAATGCCAGCACCACAACATTGCCAAGCGGCACCGTCGAAGAACTTCTCCCCCGACTCGTTGAGGCAATGACCGGGTTGTCTTCACTCATTGGCCCAAATCAAAGTGGCCAAACGATGCCAGGCAAGGCCGATCAATTGGCGCTCATCAATGCGCTGTGGAATGCGGCCGAGACCGAACTCATCACGGTCGATCCGGTCGCTGCCGAATCACTCGGTCGTCTCGTTGACCTGTCAAATACTGCAGTCATCGCAAATCACCCAGCAGATGCCGACAAGGCTGCGCGTTTTGCCGGTCAAGTTGTTGACAATTTCCTTAACAAGTAGCACCAGAAAACCCGGCCAGAAAATTCAGCCAATCATTGATGCCGGCAACGGCCGAGCGTACACAATTGTTAAACGTTGAGTTGCACGTGTCAGGGCAACGTAGAGAGATCGCATACCCTGAGCTTCTGCTTCAACAATGTCGCTTGGCTCAACCACAACGACACCATCAAGTTCGAGTCCCTTCACAACACTCACTGGAACAATCGTAATTCCATTATCGAGCGCAGTGTTTGAAGCACGACCAAAGGCCACACCTGCTTCGGTAAACACATCGGCAACCTTTTCAGCCATCAGATCAGGAACGACTACAGCGACATTGCCACCATTGACTAGTTCAACCATTTCGCGAGTGCGTACAACGATTTCAGCCATCAATTGCGAACGATCAGAAACTGCGGCAAATGTCGGTCCGGCAACGCCTTCACGTACCGCCCGTGGCGCACGCAAGCCAGGGTTTGCTGCTTCCATGACTCGATTCGCGAGTTCCATTATTTGCCCAGGAATGCGATATCCGACCGAAAGACCAATGACGCGACTCGGCTTGAGACCCGGCAAGTGGTCCAGTACATCGTCCCATGTCGCTGGTGCATGAGCGCCAGTTGCTTGGGCGAGGTCTCCAACTACGGTCATTGATCCAGACAACGAACGCCGAGTCACCATTGCTAATTGCATCGGCGTGAGATCTTGCACTTCGTCAATCACGATGTGTCCGTACGTACGAATTTCGTCGGCATCATCGATCTTGCCGTCTTTGCCCAGAATCGGACCGAGGTGCACCCGTGCTTCATCAAGCAACGCCGCATCGGCTGTCGTCCAACGCACGTCTTCGAGGTCTTCGGAACGCTCGCGATACAACGCCTCAACTTCGTCAAGTTCAAGATGCTTCTGTCCCGCAGATTTCAAAAGTGCTCGTGAGCCAAAGAGGTCGTGCAACAACTGAGCGGGAGTTAAGACCGGCCACATCCGTTCAAAAGCGACGCGCATATCATCGTCGCGCCTTAACGCTTCACGAACATCGCGATGCGACACATCGCCTTCACGCCATGTGGCCGCAAGTGCCGACCACACTTCTGTTTCAACCCATTTACGACCAGAGTTATGTCGGCGGAAACGCCGGCGAGCAGTCTTGATGATGCGTTCGGTTTCTTCGGCACGTAAGCGCACATATCCACTACGGAACGGCAACACCATGTCTTCGCGTAATGTGCGTTGCCGGTCGCGAACTGCCTTTTCGATGACATCAGACATGCGCTCGTCACCTTTAATACGTGATGTCTCTTGGCGATCTTGTGCACCTGCAGTCAAGGTGACCCAACGAACGTCAGGCACGAGGTCTTGCAAGATGACTTGCTCAATGCCGGCTTCGCCCAGAGACGGCAAAACACGTTCGATGTAACGCAGGAACACGCGGTTGGGGCCGATCACCAAAACACCTTGGTCTTCAAGGGGGAAACGGTTGGTATACAACAAATACGCCGCGCGGTGTAACGCCACAACGGTCTTGCCAGTGCCTGGGCCACCTTGAACAACAAGCACACCGCTTTGTGGTGAGCGAATAATTTCATCTTGTTCGGCTTGAATCGTTGCAACGATGTCACCCAATTGACCGGTGCGTCCGCGTTCAATCGAGGCCAACAATGTGCTGTAACCACGTAGACCAGTGCCTGCTTGTGTCACGGCCCCTTCACCATTGGCAACAAGACCGTCATCGTGACCAATTCCTAGATGGCCTTCACCAAAAAGTTCGTCTTCGATTCCGAGCAACTTGTTGGATTGCACAATGAAGTGCCGGCGACGCGCCAAGTTCATGGGTTGGCGACCTGTCGCGCGATAGAAGGGTTCGGCGATCGGCGCGCGCCAGTCAACGACAACGGGTTGGCGCTTCTCATCAGAAACAGCAAGACGACCGATATGGAAACTTTCGAGTTCGTCATTTTCGAGACGGTCAATGCGACCAAACACCAACGCAGCGTCGCCGAGATCGAGATCGGTGAGGCGCTTCACTAATGCATCGTCGATGGCATTGCGTTCAAAGCGGTTCTGAAAAGTTCCGCCCATACCGGCCTCAGTGTGACCACGGAGTTTTAAGGCGTCTGTACGACTCCGCTCAAGGCAGTCGTAGGCATGATCGATGTAGGCCTGTTCGTCATCAAAATCTGGGTGTTGAGCGGTCATAAAGAGTCGATCGGCCTCATCTAGGTTCTTTGGCTGATTGTGTTCAGTACTTTTTCCCAAAAAATCGGGCTTTCGGTACTCTACCGTCGTGTCACAATGGCTCGGCTAGTTGAAGGCCTCGAATGGGTGAACAGTGTGAATCAACCTCAAAAAAACAAAGGTGGAACCCCTGCCATTGTTGTTCTCGAGCAGGCCAATGCCATTTTTTCGGTGCACAGTTTCACCAACGATGTCGCCCCTGGTGAGCACGGCTACGGCAAGGCGGCCGCCCAAGCTCTTGGGGTTGAAGAAGATCGGGTGTTCAAGACTTTGCTCGTCACTGTGGAGGGTGGCTTGTCTACCCACGCCGTCGGAATTGTGCCAGTCTCGGGCAAGTTGTCGTTCAAGGCCATTGCGGCTGCTCTTGAAGCAAAGAAGACCGACATGCTCGATCCGGTAGCCGCCGAACGCATGACGGGTTACGTGGTGGGTGGAATCAGCCCATTCGGACAACGCAAATTGTTGCCGACCGTGATCGACGAAACTGCCACGTTGTGGGACACCATCTTTGTGTCGGGTGGCAAGCGCGGCTTGGACATCGAAATGAGTCCCCACGACTTGGTACGGATTTTGTCGGCAACAGTGGCCGATATCTCCGGATAATCAGTTTTCAACCGCGTTTGAGCATCGACATTACGTCATGTTTGTCACGGGAAAAATTGAAGTTGTTCTGAGTCGCCAGCGGCGACTCAGAACAGATGCAATCAGAAACTGATCAGTGAATGATCAGTCAACGGCGCGAACGTCGCGGGCTTCATCGCCCTTGCGTCCGGGACCGACGTCGAACTCGACTTTTTGGCCCTCTTGGAGGGTCTTGAAGCCTGAAGACTGGATCTGTGAGAAGTGCACGAACACATCGGGACCGTCTTCACGGGAGATGAATCCATAACCTTTTTCTGCATTAAAAAACTTCACTGTGCCTAGAGCCACGGTGGTACTCATTTCTCTCTATTGCCGGGCACTGTGCCCGTTAGGTATTTACCCTACGCCCTTCACACCCGATTTGTACATATTTTGACATTGTTGGGTCCACAGGGTTAACTTTCATCCCCTACTTCGCCGCCAGCCTGACTTGATTCAGATACCGTCCTCACTGTGCGCGCCGCTAAAGAACCGTCCTTGACCCCCGACGACTACACCTTCGCCCACCAGATTCGGGTGCGCTTTTCTGAAACCGATGCGATGGGAATTGTGCATCACAGCAGGTATTTGCCCTATCTCGAAGAAACTCGGGTGGAGTATCTGCGGTCGATTGGTCAGTCGTATGCCGACTCTCGTGAAACCCTCGGCGACTCGGCGGTTCTTGAGGCCACAGTGAAATACCGTCAACCCCTGAAGTTTGATGACGTGATGACGGTCCATCTAGTTTTGGCCGCCACGACGGGCGCCACCTTCACGATCAACTACCTCATCACCATTGGTGACCAAGTCGTGTCAACTGCCTCAACCCAACACGCGTACATCAACGCTCAAGGTCGACCGCAACGTCTACCCGCCTGGATCAAAGACCTCGCCACCCAATAACCCTTGGTTTTTCTGGTGGCAGGAATGTGCGGATTCCCGCACATTCCTGCCACCAGAAGCACTTAGGGAAGTAACGAGACCACTGACAAAATTGCGCGAGCGTGAGTGAGTGCTTCACCAACAGCCAGTGATGGGCCAATCTCGACAATGAACGCCGTGTCATCAGTGAAAGTTTTGCGTTGCCACGTTGCGGCAACTCCGGTGTACGTGCCGCCCGGGACGCCCTTCAGCGGAAGTCCAGTGAGTCGCGCATACTCGCGACGCAGTGGTCCATCTGATCCAGTTGATGGAGCAATGCTGAATTCGTCTTGGTGAAACCACACGGTCATGTCGGGGCGTAAATACTTCACAAATTCAACCGTTGCTTGCGTTTCAGGTTCGCTGGCAGCAGATGATCCGCTGTATTCCCAGTTGCCAGGTGCGGCAATAATTCCCCATTTGTAGGGAAAATTGCGATTGAGATCGACTTGATTGACATTGTGCCGTTGATTGAGCGCAACGCCATCAGGGTTGATTGCTGGCAATAACCACAGATCAACATTGGCCGGTATTTCAGTTGGCAACATTGCACGCAACTCACGAATAACATCAAGGCCAGCTTGCTCGTCGCCATGAATCACGCCGACGACTAACACCACTACGCGATTTGGATCATCAACTGGCAATCGTGCACCAGGAATGTCAACACGATGAATGACATCAATGGGTCGACCTTGAACCGATATTCCGATACTTGTCGTGAGTTCGGTGGGCGGAAGTGTTGTGGTCGTTGACGTGCTTGTCGATGTAGTCGTTGACGTGCTTGTCGTCGTGGTCGTCGATGTCGTCGCCGGCAGTTGAGGAGCTTCTGTGATCGGAGGAGTCGCCGAACCAGAGCCAGAGCACCCAGCAACGATCGCTATCCCGCAAACCGCCAACGACAGGCTGACCTGAACCTTTCGGACACTCTTCACCCCAACGAGGTTACGCTCTTCACTATGAGCAACGTGATCGCCCAAAACTCCACTCCCCCGAAACCCATTCTCGACAGCCCCACCGAGTGGGTGCGCAAGCACATTGACACCTATGTCTCAACCGATGGAGCCGAAGGCCACGATTGGAAGGGCGTTCCGTGCATGTTGCTCACGACCCAGGGTCGCAAAACTGGCGCATGGAATCGCAGCGCATTGATCTACGGAAAAGAAGGCGATCAGGTGCTGTTGATTGCATCAAACGGTGGCGCCGCCAAACATCCGTTGTGGCTCGAAAACTTGGTGCAAAACCCGCAAGTGTGGGTTCAGGTTGGATCAGACAAATATTGGGCCACCGCACAAATTGTTGATCACGAGTCAGAAGCCGAAACACGCAGCCGCATGTGGAAGCTCATGACGGCAATTTGGCCTTCATACGACGAATATCAAGTAACCGCCGATCAAGCCCAACGAGTGATTCCGCTCGTCACGATCACCCGCAACTAATTAATCACAGCAAGACTTCGATCAAACGCGGACCAGGTATCTCGATTCCACCAAGCCGCTACAACTCGTCAGCCTTAGTCGCTGGGCCAGACATCGGCAGTTGACAATAACTGCTCACGAAAATCAGGATGACTGATCTGTGCCAATGCATGTGAGCGCTCGGCGATTGACAAGCCGGCGATTTCGGCGGCACCATATTCGGTGATGATCACATCAACTTGATGGCGCGGCGTCGTGACCACACTGCCTTCTGGCAACCGACCCAAGATGCGCGAGATGGTCACACCGTTCACAACTGACGTCGACGGCAAACAAATCAAACTGCGACCGTTAGTCGACAGTCCTGGTCCAGACACGAAGTCTTCGTGGCCACCAATACCCGAGAACTGTTTGCCGTTCACCGAATCGGCAATGACTTGTCCTGAAAGATCAACTGCTATGGCACCGTTAATTGCAACCATGTCCTTGTTTCGGGCAATGACTTCGGGAGAGTTCACCACATTGACCGGGAGAAAACGAACGTCGCGATTTTCGTGAAGCCATGCATACAACTCTGGTTCGCCAGCGGCAAAAGTTGTCACCGAATATCCATCAAACTCGGTTCCTTTGCGATTCGTCACCTTGCCAGATTGATGCAAGCGCATTAAACCTGTCGTGAACATCTCGCTATGAATTCCGTAGTCGCCACCGCTTCCGGCAGCAAGTCGAGTTGCGACCTGAGTCGGTATGCCACCAATGCCCGTCTGCAATGTGCAGCCATCGTGAATGTACGTCACCGCAATTTCGGCAATACGGCTTTCGACATCACTTGCGACGACGTCAGCCAAGTTGAGCGCAACGCGATCTGACTGCACCAAGAAGTCAATATCTTCGAGCGCAATGGAATGCTGGTAATCCCCGACTCCAAAAGTATGCGGAAAATTGGGACTGCATTCCACAATCAACACTCGGCTGGGATCGGCAATGACATTGGCAATTTCTGTCGTGAATGCTCCAGCGTGCAATGACAACGAGACTCGTCCGTCAACAGGCATCGCTCCAGCGATTGCGAGTACTCGTGGTTTCAAATGCGCAAGCGTTGGTTCAAAGCGGCGAAAGTCGGCTGGTACAAAATCGACATCGGCCCCGGTGTCACGTAAGAAACGTTCGGCCGGTCCAAAGAATCCAGACTTCAAATGAACCGCAGGTCGCGCGAAGATTGCATACAGATCGGGCAACAGTGCTCCGAAGACCTTCAAATCAGTAAAGCGGTCGGCGAGCGTGTCATTACCTAGTGAATGCAAGAGGCCACCGGGCGCACCTGGCCCAAGCGGTATCGCCAAAGTGTCAACAGGTCGAATGGATGCAACAGCTGCTTCCATCGGAACGAACGTTGCGGGAAGTGTGCTCATAAGCGAACCCTAGTGAAGATGTGCGACGTCAATCACAGCGGTACCCGAGACAACAATCTCATCACCGCGCTTCAACCACACTGCACAAGTTGCCCGATCGGCATCGATCGCCGATATTTCGCCACCAGCAACAACCGAATCGGTATCAAATACCGGACGACCAAATGAAACAGTCAGACGTCGCACCGATGTTGGACCGCTATATGAATGCAACATGTTGACGATGTAGCTCAGGTTGAGCGGACCTTGGTTGATCACGCGGCCTTCAAGACCCATCTCGCGGGTGGCTTCGCGATCCCAATGCACTCGGTATGGGTCACGCAAAACTGCAGCCATCGTTTTCATACGTGCGGGGTCAACTGACGCAACAGCAAACTCGGGAAGTTGATCGCCGACCTTCATGACGTTGCCCCCGTTTCACCTTCGGGTTTACGCCGACGAAAACGCCACGTGTTTGTAATGCGAGCTGCCAAACCTTCGGCATCGAACATTTCAATCGAAAAACTCATTGAGTCATACGGGTTGCCACGTTCGTCAACAAGTTGTTCCCAGCGAACGATGCCACCTTTCATGCGATACTCAACTCCGATACGAAGTGGTCGCATGTATTCCCAGTCGTAACCATCGAGGCCAACCGAACCTGGTCCTTCTGCCCCACATACTTCGAACAACGTCGTGATGCTGGTGCCTGCTCCAAGAATTGGCACATGAAAAAGTGCAACGGGGTGAGCCAAGTCGTCAGGTAACGGTTCTGCAGTGGTGCAATCGGTGAGTAACCAATTTTCCCAATGAGCGATTGTGTATGTGCCACCTGGAAAGCGATATCCGAGAGGCGAAACAACCGTCATGTCATATCAATACCACGACTCTCGGCCTCGGCCGCAAAATTCAGCCAAGATTCTTCGGCCGTGTCAACTTTGGTTTGAGCGTGAGCAAGTTGCTCGCTCAGTTTTGCAAGCGTTTCATGGTTACTGGTTGCGCTTGACGCTTCGGCGATTAACTTTGCGCTGATCGTGTCATGCTCGGTCGTGGCTTGAGCCAGAGCCTTTTCGGCCTGACCCACCAAACGTTTCAATGTGCTCGAGCTCTTCAGCGAACCCGATTTTGAAGCCGGCATATCAGCGGCTGCTTTGGCTGGCGTATCTAATTTGGCAGTGCTCACACTCTTAGTGTTCTGAGTTGGCTTCGTGCCGCGTTCAAGTCGTTGCTTCAACCAGCCTGCGACACCACCGCGCACCAACGATGCTCCCCCTTGACCATCAAGGGCAAAAACTTCGTCAACCGTGCGATCCAAAAATGCCCGGTCGTGACTCACAACCAAAACGATTCCAGGCCAGTCATCAAGAAAATCTTCGAGAGCACGCAAGGTGTCGAGATCAAGATCGTTGGTGGGTTCGTCCAGCAACAACACATTGGGTTGCTCAATCAGAGTCAACAACAATTGCAAGCGGCGACGCTCTCCACCAGACAGCGTTGAGATTTCGGCGAACTGCGAATCGCCATCAAACCAAAAACGCTTCATCAAGTTGATGTCTTCTAATGATGGCGCACCTTTGTCGCCAGCAACCGCGTCACGAACTCGCTTGCTGACATCAAGGTCTCGACCTAACTGGTCGTAATAACCAATTTTGACGGTGCGACCAATATCAACCTTGCCTTCGGTTGGCGTGAGTCGTTCAGAGATGAGATCGAGCAAGGTGCTCTTGCCGGCGCCATTAGGCCCCACAATCCCGAGTCGATCGCCTGGTTCGAGCATGTGATCAAACGGTGACAAAACCCGTTTGCCGTTGGGCCAACTAAAGCCAACGCCGTGTAGTTCGACACCTTTTGAACCAAGGCGTTTTGATCCGAGATCTTTCGTGAGTCCAAGTTCGCCTTGACGGGCCGGCGCTTCGGCTTTGGTGTTCACCAAGGCGGTTGCCGTGGCAACTCGAGCCTTGGCCTTCGTCGTGCGCGCCGGCGCACCACGACGCAACCAGGCCAGTTCAGTTTTGGCCAAGTTCTTGCGCACTTGTTCGGCAGTCGCCGCTTGTTCTTCGCGTTCGCTGCGACCCGACAGATAGGCGGCATATCCCGAGCCTTCGCTCCAACCCGTTGGCACATGCAGATACGCCTTGCCACGATCGATCTCGAGCACCTTGTTGGTCACTCGGTCGAGTACATGGCGGTCGTGGGTAACGAGCAACAAGCCGCCGTTGTAGTTGGCCAACCATTCTTCGAGGTAGGCAATGGCATCAAGGTCGAGATGGTTGGTGGGTTCGTCCAAAATGAGCGCTTCCCACTCACCAATCAATAGTTCGGCTAGTGCCACGCGCTTTTTCTGTCCGCCCGACAACTGGTCAGTCTGACTATCGATCAATCCACTCATTCCTAGACGGTCGAGCATGGCCTCGCCTTGCCACGTGCCGCCGACGGCTTCGCGAACAGTGCCCTTCGGAAGAACCGGCGCCTGACTTAATACGCCGACACGGGCGTTACGCCCACGGCGCACGACACCGCCTTCGGGCTCTTGTTCGCCACTAATGATGCGCAAAAGCGTGCTCTTGCCACAGCCGTTCAGGCCAACAACGCCCACACGATCGCCATCACTGAGGGTGATTGAGACATCAGCAAACAACGGACGGTTCGGTCGCGAGGCTTTGAGTCCCTGAGCATCGATCACAATCACGACTGCTCAGGCTACGAGCACTTCCCCGCCACGACGAGGGAAAGGCCGCGTGACACAACCGCAACGGTGCTTTTCAGCCCAAAACGCGCATTGTCTCGAGAAGTTCGGGCGTCCGAAACGACTCATTCGCCTTCTGGATTCGGGCCAAAGCGAACTCATCAGAGGAAATCTTTGTCACATCGTCCATCGTTAGTGCCCCGACATGGCGGTACTCACCCTGGTCCATTTCGCGCCTTACATGGGCAACCGAACCGTTTGAATCTCCCATTTTTCCCGAGCCTTGGTAACCATAACCCTCGACTAAATTCGCAGTGATTGAAGATTGAAAACCAAGGCGCCATAACAACTTGTCGCTTGCTTTCGCAAGAACTTCAGGACTCATTGTCAACAAAAAGTTTTCTTGTTGACGTATAAAACTCTTCACACACGAATTGGTGATCACGTAACGGAACTTGTCCGAGTGATTCACTGCACCGCCGTGTAACAGTCGGCCGTCAAACATCAAGATCGTTCCAGCTTTTGCTTCAAGGTTGATTGGCTTAGGCATCGGGCCATATAACGCATACGGACCACCAGTGCCATTCGGCTTGTGCGAACCCGGAATGAACAGCGTTCCACCATTGACTTCGTTGACGTCCTGCAACACGTACATCGTGTTGAGCAATACTGGAGCTTCGCGCGGATTGTAGGGTGCGATGAAAGTTTGATCTTGATGCATCGGTTGCGGGTGGCAATTTGGATACGAAATGTTGGAAAGAAAACTAAAGTGGTTCCAACCAATTCCGAGCGTTTCATCCAATAAACGCTCAATTATTGGGCCTGCTTGCACTCCCTCTGGATCGTGCTCAAGACATTTCACAAAGTCGTCGCCTTTATTGACGAGCGACCACACATGCTGTTGCGACTTCACAAGATACGCAATACCTAAAGCGCGCTCAGCAGCAGCTTGCTCTTCAATTCGCGCACGCAAACGGGCGCATTGTTCTTGTGACATTCCATCTTCAATGAGGCAATAACCCCAGTCAAAAAGATTCTGTCGCATCACAGTGATGTCTTTGCTTGGTTGCGGAAGATCGATGTCTTTCCAGTATTCGTGTTTGCGCGCAACAGTTGTGTCGTAATACCAACCCTTACCCCACTCAAGTTCGGCGTCATCTTTCGGCGGAGTTAACCACTGATTGTTCAAATAAATAGAGACATACGGTTCGCCCGATTGCAAAAAATCGTTGTACGGCCGAAATGCATCAAGTGACGCTTCCGTAATCGCTTCGGCCGTGAACTCGTGTGGAATCGCCATTGTCTTGCCCCCAAAACCAACGAAAAGTTTCGTCTGTAAATCAGACAGTACTCATCGTTTTTCAGTCGCAACGACCGCTGATCTGCCCGAACCACAATTTTGAGATTTTCAAAAAATCTCAAGAAAATCAACGGAAATCCACCATCTGCGCATTTTCATGAAATATGTTTACTCACATGAAGAAACGCGACCTCATCCAAGCAGTATCCGACCACACCGGTATCGACAAGAAGACGGCTACTACAGCCGTTGAAGGTACGATCAACGTCATCTTGGCCACCGTGGCTAAGGGCGAGATCGTCAACCTTTCCGGTTTTGCAAAATTCGCAAAGATCAAGCGTCCCGCACGCATGGGTCGTAACCCAGCAACGGGTGCGACCATCAAGATCGCCGCGAAGACAGTTGCCAAGATCACCGCACTCAAGGGCTTCAAGGACATCGCCCTTGGTGTGTCTCCGGCACCTAAGTTGAACAAGGCTGGCGCCGTTGCTGCAGCAGCAGCCGCAGCAGCTGCTGCTAAGGCTCCCGCCAAGAAGGCAGTTGCGAAGAAGGCTCCGGCCAAAAAAGCTCCTGCAAAGAAAGCTCCTGCAAAGAAGAAGGCAGTTGCTAAGAAGGCTCCGGCCCGCAAGGCTCCCGCCAAGAAGGCCCCAGCACGTAAGGCTCCTGCCAAAAAGAAGGCAGTCGCTCGCAAGCGCTGAGCAATTCTTAGTCCAATAACTCGAACCCCCGTTGTGAAAGCAACGGGGGTTCTTTATTTGTTTGTGATTCTGGTGTCGTTTGATTCGCTATTGCCGATTAAAACGACACCAGAATCACAAACAGAATCAGTACGGCAGGGTGTAGGTGTTTTCGAGTTCGTCTTGCACCACCGTGGCGGCATGATCGGTGGTGTCGACCACCAACTCTTCGTCCAAGATGCGCGACCGAAAGATCCAACCAGCAGGCAACTTCAGCCGGCCAGCTAAATCACCCAGATTCGACTGATTCAAGGTTGGATCAACACCGATGCAATACGCCTGCATGATGTACGCCTTGCCTTCTGCGTTGATCAATTCATAGACCACCGAACCAGCATCAAAGAAGAACACTGCACCGCGGTTGACGAAACGCTCTTGATACGGCACGGTGCTGGGAGTATCGCCCAAGTCGACTGTGGCGATACGACGCATCATCAGCCCGTTGAATTCGCGCATCACTGGCTCGACGAAGGCGACCTTGGTGCCCAGACCATCAAGCATCCAGTAGCGCGGGCCATTGAGCTTGACGAACAGGGCACCCATATCTTTGGCGATCTCATCGGCATTGAGCGTGTCCCACAACTCGGCGGGGCAATCGTTAATCATCTGCGTGCCATAAACATCGGCTTGCAACTTCTCGTCACGCGACATCACGGCCAGAACTTCGCCATAGCGCACACCCCGCATGTCAGAAATGAGTCGTTGTGATTTGTCGGTAGTCATCGTGATTCCTCGCCACTCGTGAACGAGTCCAAACTAGTGGCATTTATTGTGCCACTACAACAGCGATCAGATCCTGCCGAGCAGGCCATACCTCGTACCATGAACACCGTGAATCAATCCGTTGCCACTCGCCCGCATTTACCTGGGCTTGATGGGTTGCGAGCCTTGGCAGTCATCGGAGTTTTGGCGTTTCACGACGATCGACTCAGCGGCGGCTTTCTGGGAGTCGACTTGTTCTTCGCTGTGTCGGGTTTCTTGATCACCACCTTGCTCATCGACGAATTACAGCGCACGAACACAATTGACATCATTGGCTTTTGGGGACGACGCCTGCGACGATTGCTTCCGGCTGTCATGGTGCTTTTGGTCGTCGTCGTCATTTTCTTTCGACTATTCGCCGACACCGGCCAATGGATCATCGCTCGTAACGACGCACCGTGGGCGCAGTTCTATGTTGCTAACTGGCATCAGATTTATTCAGGTGCGGGCTACTGGGATGCATTTGCGGCTCCGTCGGCATTTGAACATCTGTGGAGCCTCGCAATTGAAGAGCAGTTCTATGTGGTGTGGCCGTTACTCGTCATCGTCGCATGGCGCGTTGGACGCACTCGCGCTCTAGGAGCCCTCACTGGCATTGGCATCATCGCGTCGTTCGTTGCAATGCTGACGATCTACCACGGCGGCGATCCGACTCGCGTCTACATGGGAACCGATACCCGGGCATTTTCGTTACTTTGCGGAGCCTTCGTTGCCCTGCCAGCAATACGTCACGCAATCGCTCAGGGGATTCAGAAGTTTCGTAGTGCTGCGAGTGGCCTGACCGTCGCACTCATCGTCGCACTCGGCTTCATGTGGTTTACCGTCAGCGGACAGAGTGAGTGGCTATTTCGTGGCGGACTATTCGCCCACTCAATCGCTTCAGCTTTGCTCGCTGTTCTTATTGCATCGTCAAGCAGCAAATTGTCAGTGATTTTCTCGTGGCGCCCGCTCGCGTACATCGGGCGACTCTCGTACGCGTTGTATCTCTGGCATTGGCCCGTCTTTATTTTCTGCACGAGCGAGCGCCTTGACATCAACGGCTTAGCGCTGACTGCGATACGTCTGGCATTCACATTCGCTCTCAGCATCGTGTCGTACTTCTTGATCGAGCAACCCATTCGACATAAGGCGAAGTGGGCACATGGCTCACAAGGACGCCGCGCGTTTTTTGCCAGCTCCGCTTCTGCAATTGTCATCTGGTTCGTCATCACAACGCCCACTTCGACGAATGCCGTTGACAATGAAGCACTCGTAGCCGCTGTCGCCACCACCGTTGCTGAGCCTTCACTTGAAGTGACCACAACAACTTCAACAACATTGGTTCAACAAAAGCCCGTCGTTTCGAGCGTGTATTACCTGGGCGATTCTGTCGCCTACGACATGTGGCCCGCTATCGGGGCAATTCTGTCGGCAGCCAACGTCACGGCATTCTCGGGTGCCTTTGGCGGAGTAGGAATCGTGCCAACTACCGAAAACACTACGCCTCTCGAGTCGCTCGCAACCGAACTAGATCGACACAATTCTGATCTACTCATTCTGCAATTATCAGTCTGGGACGCTCAACAAGACGACAGCAAACAACAAGCAGCACTTGATGATCTAGCCACATTCGCCACCGAGCGAAATCTGCAACTTGTATTCGTTTCGTTCCCATCAATCTCAGCGGATAGATCTGAACCCGGACAGACATCTCTTGAAGACAACGCTCGGGCCGTGGCCAACCAGTCTGGTGGCTCAATCATTTACCTAGATCAAAGGTTGGTTCTTGGTGATGTGTTCACGCTTGACATCGACGGCGATGGAAACCCCGAACGCAAACGTGATGGCATTCATGTGTGCCCCACTGGCGCTCTGCGATCTGCTCAATGGCTGATTGCAGAATTGTCGACCCGCTTCGAAGGCATCGCACCACCCTCAGATGATTCATGGGCAACCGGCGATTGGGCTCAAGACAGCCGCTATGACAGTCCGCCAGGGGCCTGCGCTCCCCTATAAGTAATGAACGAACTCAGGCTCGAGTGAACTTGAGATTCAATTTGAGAGTACCAAGCATGATGCCAGGTTGATGTTGCCAATCGTTGCCCTCGCCATATTCAATGCTGGCCAGTCGGTCGCACAACACATCCCACGCCACTTGCTGTTCGATGCGCGACAAGTTGGCACCAGGACACACTCGCGGACCGGCCGAAAATGCTAAGTGCCGTGTGACACCGTGACGTTCAAGATCTAGATCAAACGGACAATCAAACTCTTCTTCGTCAACGTTGGCCGCAGCAAAACGTAAATGAAGCAGTGAACCCGCGGGAACATTGACACCTTGAAAGACTTCGTCGCGAGAAGTCATCCGTGTTGATAGCCCATGTGTTGGCGAACGCATACGCAGACTTTCTTCGGTGAACGCCCGCAACTTGGGGCGATCGTTTCGAACAGTGTCAAATAGACCAGCATTTTCGCACAGCATCTGCGCTTGTTCTTCAATCGCGTATTGCGTTGTTTCTAAAGCACCAATAATCATCGCGTGAACAATGCCGGCGATTTCGAGGTCGGTCAGTTTGCGATCAAGCGCTTGATAGTACACACCACACAAGAAACTCACCATGTCGTCTTGTGGATTCAAACGTTTAGCGCGCACATGCTCGTAGATGTAATCCTGAAAACCTTCGAGGCGACGAAACATCTCGCTTGCTTGCTCGGGAGCAAGTTCGTGTTTGAGTCCGGTGCCGTGTACAAAAGGTGTCACGACGGCGTCACCCCACTGGGCCAATTGCGGAATGTCTTCAAACGGAAAACCAAGAATGGACGCAAACACTCTTTGCGGTAGCGGCCGAGCAAATTGGCTGATGAATTCAACCGAGTCGTCATCTATCCATTCATCAATCAGTTCATTGGCGAGTCGCGCAATCATGTCGCGGTGGCGTGACGCACCAGTGCCAACCCACGGGTCGGTGAGTTCTTTGCGATGCTTGATATACATCTCTTGAGTAGGTCGCAATGTCACCATTGATGCAGTCATCAGATTGCGCGATGTCGTAAACACGTCTTCGCCCGACAAACCGTCATTCGCCCAGTCGTTGACCCGCCTCTGCCCCATCACCGTGAATCGTTCGGGGTCTTTGACCACAGTGTTGATGTCGGCATGTTTAGTGAGCACGAATGCGTCAGTACCCGGCTTCAGGCCACCACCAGGAATACGTAAGACCGGCGCATCACGATGCAAGATTTCGTACATCTCGTACCAATGTTCTTGCGCACCTGTACCGAAGAGATCAACCGACGCAAGGTCGACCGGACACTTCATGGGCCCAAGTTCGTGGTTGATGTGCTTTGGTTGCATGCCCATACCTATTCACCCCCAGCTCACCCAAAACACTAAACGCCACACAGGTTCAAAATGCACCCGTGGCTATGCCTCACTCGGTGATTGAGAGTCGTTTCTGACGAGAGTGATGGCCCAACATGATTTCTACATTGCCAGGACACAACTGACAGAATGATCTCGTGACTCCATCGCGACGCGACATACTCCGACTTCTCGCAACGATGCCCGCAGCAATCACTCTCGTGGCCTGCGGCACTTCATCAACAGAAGAGCCTGAAAGCAGCGCCCCTGAAGATTTCACCAGCGCTTCCACCACGCCCATTGCCTCTGGTCGTGTGCCCGAACCGTTGGCGATGATCCGTACTTCGTGGTCAACCGACCCGTGGGCCCGCGGTTCGTATTCGTTTCTTCCAGTTGGTGCTGCCCCATCGCTACGCGTTGCATTAGCTCTGCCGATTAACGGCCGATTGTTTTTTGCTGGCGAAGCCACATCGAGCGAAGCACCAGCAACTGTGCATGGCGCATTTGCATCGGGTCAGCGTGCTGCAGAAGAAGTACTCGACGCTGCCGACACCAACGAAGTGGTTGCGGTTCTTGGCGCAGGGGTCGCAGGTCTTGCGGCAGCCCGGGCCTTGCAAGATGCTGGTTACTCGGTCGTGGTTATTGAGGCACGCGATCGAATTGGTGGTCGGGTGGCCACGGTTCGCTCAGACGCGTGGCCAATACCCGTCGAGTTGGGCGCATCGTGGGTGCACGATGTTACGGCGAGCGATTTAGCCGAAACGCTTGCGAGCCTCAATATCAACACTGCCGACTTCAATTACGACGATGACACCACGCTCTTCACTGGTGGCGTCACCCAAGAATCTCTTGACGATGCCGCAGATGCGATTGAGACTGCAATCGACTCGGCTAATAATGCTGAAGCCGATTTATCAATCGCTGCAGCAATCGACGCCAGCGGAGTTGCAATTGAACCGCTCGCGTTGAATCAATTCGATGAAGTTGAACTCGCCAGCGAATACGGCGCCAACGCCGACGAGATGTCGGCATGGTGGGGCACCGCAGAAGGATCTAACGGTGACGACCTACTCGTGCTCGGTGGCTATGGCGGTTTGGCCGATGATCTTGCTGCCGGACTTGACATTCGCATGAGCACTGCCGTGAGCGACGTGTCATGGAACGACAACGAAGTCGAACTCGTCTTCATAGATGGCGCGCCGCTTGCGTGCGATCGAGTGATCATCACGGTGCCACTTGGCGTGTTGGCCGCCGGCGACATCACGTTCAATCCCCCATTGCCCGAGACTCACCAGAACGCAATCAACACCATGCGTATGGGTTTGCTCGACAAAGTGTGGTTCGTTTTTCCCGAGCAGTTTTGGTCGAACGAGTCATTGATCTGGAACAGAATTGATGAACCTGGTGCTCCGTTTCGCGAGTGGTACAACCT
>Ga0209086_10000883_pt1 | contig 24658 bp, 13 predicted proteins | sample M_130207_XF_Meta_FD_187312 | JGI IMG/M metagenome (GOLD analysis project Ga0209086, IMG submission 187312) | Freshwater microbial communities from Lake Montjoie, Canada to study carbon cycling - M_130207_XF_MetaG (SPAdes) (version 2) | ecosystem: Environmental > Aquatic > Freshwater > Lake... | reverse complement strand
CACAGAACTTTGCCACATACCGTCAAGCAGAACTAGATGGACAACGTGTACCACAGTTCCAAACTATGAGTCAGATTCCGTTTATGAGCAAACGATTTGCTATGAAACGCTTCTTAGGTATGAGCGATGAAGAGATGGCGGAAAATGAACGCATGTGGAGCGAAGAGAACGGAAAAGGCAAATCTATTCCTACTGACAGCTCAGGAGAAATGCGTGGAGCTGGAATCAGCCAAGCCGGTATTGATTCTGATCTAAGCGATTTAGCAGACGATACTGCACCGCCAGAAGTGGGAGGCGAAGATATTACAGGCGGTCTGCCTCCGGCAGCAGGCGGAACACCGAGCCCAGCTGCAACACCTCCAGCAGCATAAATAGTAGTATGATACTTAGAGAATTATTTTATGCTGACAAAGATATGCAAGCGATATCCAACGATCTGCAATATTCAGCTGACCGTGATAGTGCTAGTCTCAATCGAAAAGATACTCGAAAGACTAGATTAACTCTTGGGCAGATTAATCAACTAAGAAAAGCATCGGAATCACACATATTAGAGCAAGAAAAAGATTTAGAACTTGTACAGCAAATGTACATGACACCGGCAGCACCGGCAGCATAATAAATAACTCATCAGGTATTTTTTAAAATACTGCAAAAACCCACCATTATAGCGTATATATTACAATTAAATGTAAATATATCGACAGCCTTGCAATATCATATAGGAGACAAACATGACTGATCGATCAAAGTTCGAGCAGATGCTAGAGCATCTTGTAAATGAAGAAACTGACAAAGCCAAAGAGCTTTTCCACCAATTGGTAGTAGAAAAATCTAGAGAAATCTATGAAACTATCCTATCTGAAGACTTCAACGAAGCCAAAGAGGAAGACGAAGACGAAGACGACCTCGACGAAGCCAAAGATGAAGACGAAGAAGACGAAGTAGAAGAAAGTTTTGGCTTTGCCGAAGCAGATGATGAAATGGACAGTGACGCAGGCGACATCGGCGGCGATGCAGGCGACGACTTTGTTCAAGATATCGACGCTGACAGCGACGAAGGTGACGAAGAAGGGATGGGCGGCGAAGGCGATATTGAAGATCGCGTAGTTGACCTAGAAGATGCACTTGACGACCTACGTGCAGAGTTTGAAGCACTAATGGGTGACGAAGCAGGTGACGACATGGGCGGAATGGATGACATGGGCGGCGGCGACATGGGCGGCGACATGGGCGGAATGGACGATGAAGAAGAATTAGAAGACAGCTTTATGCGTGAATACGTAGAGAAAGTTGGAAATCCAAAGCATGGTGACAATGGTGCAAACACCAAGTCAATCATGGCAAAAGCAAACAATATGGGCGGTACTACTGCTAATATCGTAAAAGGTGGTGAGAGCACAACAGGCGGCACAAAAGGCGGTTTGTTAAACCCATCAACTAAAGAAGAAAACTTTGGTAACGTTAATGTCCCAGGCGGTAACGCAGGTAAGACAGCGTTCAAGAAGAAAGAACCTGGCCACGGAGCAGAGAAGAAAGCTTCAGGAGATAACGGTGATAGAGGTGCAGATAGCCCACTAAACGGTGCTCCAAAAAGAGCCAGATAAGGTTAAGTAGATGAATTATCTTCGTGAAAATCTGAGTTTCGACCAAGCAAAAGTGGTCGTTGAATCCGATGGCGAACATGGCAAAAATCTCTATATGAAAGGGATTTTTGTCCAGGGCGACAAACGGAATCAGAATCAGCGAGTTTATCCTGGACGTGAAATTGCCAGGGCTGTCAAGACCCTGAACGATCAAATCGCAGGTGGTTACTCAGTATTGGGCGAAGTTGACCATCCAGATGACCTAAGAATCAACCTTGACCGTGTGAGCCATATGATTACAGATATGTGGATGGATGGCGCAGACGGTTATGGAAAGTTAAAAATCCTACCAACACCCATGGGACAACTAGTGAAAACTATGTTAGAAAGTGGAGTGAAGTTAGGAGTATCAAGTCGCGGATCCGGTAACGTCAAAGATGACGGAACCGGTGAAGTATCAGATTTTGAGATTATCACAGTTGATGTGGTAGCTCAACCTAGTGCTCCAGGAGCATACCCTACACCAATTTATGAACACCTGATGAATAGTCGTGGTGGAATGAGTAGCTTGCGTATAGCGCAAGAGGTTAAAGGTGACCCTAAGGCACAGAAGTATCTCAAAGAGAGTTTATTATCAATAATAAACAAACTCCAATAAAGAGGAGAATCACATGTTGGACGCACTTAAAAATTTGTTTGAAAACAACGTGATTTCGGAAGAGATCCAAGAGTCTATTGAGAAGGCGTGGGATGCTCGCATCGTCGAGAATCGTACACAAGTTACTCAACAACTACGAGAAGAATTTGCTCAACGCTACGAGCATGACCGTCAGGTTATGGTTGAAGCAATTGATCGCATGTTAGGTGATCAATTAAAAGAAGAAATTCAACAGTTTGTAGAAGATCGTAAGCAGTTAGCAGAACAACGTGCCAAGTATGCAGTAAAAATGCAGAAAGACGCAAGCCTAATGAAGGAGTTTGTAACTCGTCAATTGGCTAGTGAAGTTAAAGAATTACACGAAGATCAAGTACAAATGGCTTCTAAGTTTCACACACTTGAGAAGTTTGTAGTAGAAGCTCTGGCTCAAGAAATTGCAGAATTCCATACAGACAAGCAAGAAATTGCAAACACAAAGGTACGTTTGGTACGCGAAGGGCGATACGCTCTAGCTAAAATGAAAGAAAACTTCATTCAACGTGCAGCTAAACTAGTCGAGAATACAGTTGAAAAGACTCTATCAAAAGAGATTGGTCAACTTAAAGAAGACATTGAAGCAGCTCGTCGTAACGATTTCGGTCGTAAGTTGTTCGAAGCATATGCTAGCGAATACCAAAACAGTTATCTTAATGAAAAATCAGAAACAGCTAAATTGCTCAAAGTCATAGACAAAAAAGATTACGAGGTTGCAGAGGCTCATCACGCTGTAGCACAAGCAACAAAGATCTTAGAAAGCAAGGAAGCACAAGTTAAAGCTCTAATGGAGAGCAAACAACGTCAAGAAATTATGAATGAATTAGTAGCACCTTTGGCTAATACCCAGAAAGCTATTATGACAGAATTACTTGAGAGTGTACAAACTGCAAAACTAAAAACTAGTTTTGACAAGTACCTATCAGCAGTAGTTGCTGGCGAAGCTCCACAGAAGAAGAAGGCACTAGTAGAGGCAAAAGAAGTCACAGGCAATAAAGAAACCAACAGCGCGGGTAGCAGTGAGCACGAACACAATATATTCGATATGCGTCGTCTTGCTGGATTAAAACATTAATTAGGAGAAAATAAATGTCACAACTACTAACAGGACGTTGGGCGGAAACAAAAGAAGCACTTCTTGAAGGCCTGTCAGGCACTAAGAGATCTGTAATGGCATCAACTTTAGAAAATACTCGTAAGTATTTGGCTGAAAGTGCTAGTACAGGCGCTACATCTGCCGGCAACGTCGCAACCCTAAATCGTGTGATCCTTCCAGTGATCAGACGTGTAATGCCAACCGTTATTGCTAACGAATTAGTTGGTGTACAACCTATGACTGGCCCAGTTGGTCAAATTCACACTCTACGTGTTCGCTACAGCGATTCACTAAGTGGTACATTTGGCGCTACTGCTGGTGAAGAAGCACTAAGTCCATTTAAAATTGCTGAAGGTTATTCAGCTAACAATGGCGCGGCTGCTACTGCTGCATCAACTGCATCCTTAGAAGGTGCTGCTGGTAAGCGTATGAGCATCCAAATCTTGAAACAAACAGTTGAAGCTAAGACACGTAAGTTATCAGCTCGCTGGACTTTCGAGGCTGCTCAAGATGCACAAGCCCAACAAGGTATTGACATCGAAGCAGAAATCATGGCTGCGTTAGCACAAGAAATCACAGCTGAAATTGACCAAGAAGTTCTTGGTTCATTGGCAACTTTAGCCGGTACACAAAACCAAGAAGCTTATAATCAAGCTGCTGTTTCTGGTACTGCTACATTCGTCGGTGACGAACATGCTGCTCTTGCAGTTATGATCAACCGTGTTGCTAACCGTATCGCTCAGCGTACACGTCGCGGTGCTGGTAACTGGGCAGTTGTAAGCCCAACAGCATTGACAGTTCTTCAGTCTGCTACTACAAGCGCATTTGCTCGTACAACAGAAGGCACTTTCGAAGCTCCTACAAACACTAAGTTTGTTGGTACATTGAACAATGCAATGAAGATCTATGTTAACACATATGCATCCTCTGACACAGTGTTAGTTGGATACAAAGGTGCTAACGAGTCAGACGCAGCAGCATTCTATTGCCCATACATTCCATTGATGAGCAGTGGTGTTGTTCTAGATCCAGCAACATTTGAACCAGTCGTATCATTCATGACACGTTATGGTTATGTAGAGTTAAGCAACACTGCTAGTTCTCTAGGTAATGCAGCTGACTATCTAGGTACAGTTACATTGGCTGGTCTAGCATTTAGTTAATCAGTACATACAGTTTTTTACTGTAATGAAAGGCTTCTTTGGAAGCCTTTCTCTTTATGTGATAAATACTTTGTATGATTTACATGGTGTAGATCTTATGCGGAAATCCAACCGCGTACAGCCTAGAACGCTGTCATTTCTTAAGGAGAAAATAAAATGGGACGTCCTTTAAATAAAAAATTCTTTGGTAACCGCAACGTTGGTACCGCAGTTACAACTGATGATGGCCTAGGCGGCAATCAAGTTGCAAGTGTTACACTGGTTGTATTGGGTTCGTACACAACTCGCCCAACAGCAGCATTTAGTGCACCTGACAAAACAGCTCTTGGTGGTGTAACAGCAACTGGTACAGTTACTTCTGAAGCATTAAGTGCCGCGGTTACCACAGCAGGCACAGGCTACACAGTTGGTGATTTATTAACATTGACATCAGCTGGTGGTTCAGCAATTGCTTTTGTTGCTACAATTACAGGTGGCGGTGGCACTGGTCCTGTTGGCACAGTTAACTTTACTGGCACCGGTGCAACCCGCGGCAGTTTTGAAGCTCTACCAGGTGCTAAGTTTGCCACAGGTGCTACAGCACCTAACACAGTTGGCGGTACAGGCACTGGTGCAGAACTAACTGTAACTTTCCGTGCCAAAGCAGTTGTAATTACTAATGCAGGTTCTGGTTATACTGATGCAACTGATGCAGCGGTAGCATTTACACAATCAGTGACTGGTACAACTGTATTAGGAACTAACACAACTAGTGGTAATAACGAAAACGCTATCAATATGACAGCATTCTTAACAGGCGGATCAGCTGGCGCAGTTGATATTATTCGTCAAGTATCGGGTCGTCGTTACAAAGTAACAGATGGCACACGTACTGGCATTGTTACATTAAAGGCCAGTGTGGCCACAGCCGCCGGCGAAGGCAGTATTCGTTTGGTTGACACTGACGGCAACACATACTTTGCCACTAAGTTAACAGCCCACAAAGCCACAATTACTCGCGGTACCGGAGTACAGGCAGCATTTGTTACAGGCTCAGCAGTTCAGTGGAACATGACTGCCGCAACTGCAACATCATTGTTAATCGATAACGCTTAATTAGGACAGGGGACTTCGGTCTCCTACTAAGGATAATAGATGTCAAAAATACTAAAAATTACCGACGGTGACTACAAAGTCAAAACTGGCTACGCTGGCACTATAACACTAGATACCGGCTCAGGCGCAGGTAGGGTTGTTGTCACTGGTAGTTTAGATGTACAAGGCGATTTTACTACTGTCCAATCAGAAACGTTACAAATTAAAGATAATGTTATTGAATTAAATGTAGGGGAAACCGGACCGGGTGTTTCTTTAACCACTGCTGGTATTATTATTAAACGTGGAACTGGTACTGACACTAATGGACTTGCCAGTTCCGACGTACAGATAATATTTGATGAAACTGTACAACACTTTGATCCGGTAACAGTAACTAACAAGTATGGAACTTTAATATTCAAATACGCAAATAACACACTATTGGGTATTAGAACAAATAGCATTAACACCAACGGCCAAAGCCTTGGTTTAATTAATGCAGGAAATGGATATATTACAGTATCAGGTACTAATACGTATGAAACAAAAATATTAGATTATACTGCATGGAATTTAGCGGGTAACCCACAACCTGCTATTACAGTTGGAAGAACTACGGTTATTGATGATGATCGTATTCCAAATATAAAAGCTGTAAAAGACTTTGTTGACTCATCTTTGTATTATTTTACAACTCCGATCATTGCAGAAGGTGATACATCAGTAAGAACATATGATGACAGTATCTCTGGGGGCCTTAGTCGAATTGTTTTTAACGTTAATAACGTTGAGCGCGGACAGTTTAATGATAACGGATTTAATGTTGATAACGTTAGACTTTTATCAAATACAGTGTCAAATACAGATGTTACACAAGATTTAACATTAACTGCAATTAATAGTAATATAAAAGTTAGTGGGTATTTAAATTTGGTAGACCAAGTTACTGCACCAGCTGACACTTCTGGAGTTAATAAACTTTATTCTAAAGCAACTACAGGCCCCGGTAACACAGGCCTGTATTTTGTAAATACACGATCTGGAGAAAACTTCGAAGTTGACGGCGCTGGACCAGAAGAATTAGTAAGTAAAAAACGTGCTATATTGTTTAGCATGATATTTTAAGGAATTATAATGGCAATCGAAAGTCACGATATTTTAACAAGCAATACAGATTTATTTACTAGTGTTGGAAATAATGCAGTTACTACAATAATGTTTTGTAACACTGCTGCCTACGATCCACTTGATCCTACAGCAGGGTTAACATATCTTGATTTACATTTTGTAAAAGACACTCAAGGTGTATCAACTACAAACTTAGTAGTGAACCAAATACCTATTCCAGCTGGTGAGACTTTTACATTTGATACAGAAAAAATTATTCTCAGCGACGGTGACAGAGTTGTAGCAAGTTCGGCTGCTCCTGCAAATTTAGTTGCTACAATTAGTACACTGGAAGTCTAATGAGATACCTACGACGACAATCATTAAACCGCAGAGGACTAACTGACAGGTCAGTTAGTGTAGATCTCAGCGGAGAAATTATTATGGATCGTCCATACACCTTACAATTGCCTACTGGTACTACTGTTGATCGTAGTCCCGACACTACTGAACCAACACCGGGCACTATTATTCCAGGCACCTATGTAGACGGTATGATTAGATATAACAGTGAGACAGCAGAGTTTGAAGGACGTCAAGCAGGTGCCTGGCGTAGTTTTAGATTTAAAGAACCTACTGCTATTGTGAGACAATACCTAGGCCAAGGTGACGACTTTGAAACAACCTTTGGACCATTAACTCCAGATCCTTTTACTTACACCGCAGCAAGCGAAGTACTGACATGGGATGCAGAGCAAATGGCACAAAACTTACTAGTAGTTAACGAAACTATTTGGCAAATTGGCGGCACAGGATATGACTTTACTGTAGTTCAAAACCCACCAGGCGTGCATCCCCCAGGCAGCGTACTTGATGGTGATCCTTACGACCCTGGAACTTATATAAAATTTACAATAGCCATTGCTCTTAACCGCCCAGTATACGTCTACCACAATATCGGAAACTAATCTACCGCTAAATAGTGTATCGGAGCACTAAATGGCAAACCCACTAGGCAGGATTTCCGGCCAACTTCTTAAAGATGACCTTACAAGAACTAGCGATCTAGAATTTGATCGCGTTGGCGCAGCTGACCCTTTATTACATCTTAATGTAGGGTCTAGACTAGTAGGAGTCAACACCGACGCTGCCGGCGTTCCTTTAGAAGTTAATGGAACCTTAACCACAACTAATCTTATAGTTGACCAAGTAAGTAATTCTGTTAAGTTAGGTACTCAGGTTAGAGTTACCGGCGATATCCTAGTATCAAACACTGATAATTTAAATCTTGTTGCTAGCACTCATGTCTTTGCTGATAATATTAGAACAAGCAATTTAGATTTCAACAACAATGTTATATCTTCTCGTATAGGTAATTCTCCCATAGAACTTAGTCCTAGCGGGAGCGGAACAGTAGATATACATAGTAATTTAAATATCAGTAACTCTTATTCTTTATATGCGTCCGGAGATATAACCCTTGGTGGCAATATTACATTAGGAAATTCAGATACCGATAATGTAATTTTTAATGCTGATATTAATAGTAATATTAATCCAAATATATCCGACTTGTATTCACTAGGTTCCGACCCAAGCATCATTGGAAACAAACGGTGGGAAGGAATATATCCCGAACTTGTTAACGGCGAAGTTATTTCAGCATCTACTATCGGCGGCGGCAGCATAAACTTAGCACTACGTCCGGGAAATATTTGGTTTGTTGCAAAAGAAGGCAACGATACAAATGTTGGAGATCATGAAAACGGTGCGTTCCTTACTATTGAACATGCCCTAACCAATATAGATTTACAAGCAGGGGATACTGTACTAATATATCCAGGGAATTACACTGAAATAACTCCGTTGACCATACCGGTAGGCGTAACTGTTAAAGGTATAAGCCTACGTACAGTAAATATTGTACCAGATGTTACAACACAATATGAAGATGTATTTTTATTAAACGGTGAAACAACCGTTAGCAATATTACTGTTAAAGACTTTTATTATGACAGTATTGCTGATACCGGCTATGCTTTTAGATTTGCACCTGGGTTTAAAGTAACTAGTCGCAGTCCGTATATACAAAATGTTTCTGTAATAACAAGTGAAACAACGCTAGGCGCATTAGATGCAGGCCGCGGTGCATTAGTTGACGGAGCCGTTGTAGATCCTACAAGTAACGAAGCCAGTATACTGTTCCACAGCATGACAATGATAACACCAAATGCAAATGCATTGACCATGACCAACGGTGTTCGCGTAGAGTGGGTAAATTGTTTTACCTATTTTGCTAACATTGGATTACATGCTCTTGCCGGAACTAGCGGCTTTGGTGGGCCTAGCAATTTTGCAGTAGGTGGATACGATGTTATTACAGGATTTTGGGGTCAAAGTGGAATTGTATTAACCGGAGCAGGCAGTAAACAGATAACAGTTAATGTTTCAAGTGTCGGAGTAGTGACAATTGTTAGCGTCGATGCAGGTGCTGAACCTGGGATCTACATCTCAAGTGGCGGAACTCGTTGGATTTTTGTAACAGGAAAACTTGGCGCCGAATTACGAAGTATAGGATCTGCAACTGTTTACGGCAACTACGGGGCCGTATCCAACGGACAAGATACATTAATGTATCTTATTAATCATAACTTTGCGTACATTGGCGCAGGCCTAGATTCTAATAACGATCCTTCGTTAAACATTGTAGACAATGAAACTGTAGAATTAGCAGCAGGAAAAATCTATTATCAAAGTTTAGATAATGCAGGTAATTTTAGCGTAGGTGATGCGTTTAGTGTTAGTTATGAAACTGGCATTGTTAGTTTCAACGGACTGTCTGTTACTGCTGGTGGAATAAGTTCAATTAATTTTACGGGCACTGGAACAAATACACGTTTAAATTCTCAAAAGGTGTCATCTACAAACATACAATTTAGTGGACATACTTTATCTAGTTACGTTGGACCCGTAAATTTATTATCAAATACTAATGAATTAAATGTTCCCCATGATGTTGCAGCAGCTCAGGATGTAGAGGTCGTTGGTGATTTTAGTGTCGAAGGACAATTAATTTTAGGGAATCAGTTAGTTGATATAGTTGAGTTTGGTGCAGATTTAGAGTTTGATTTACGCCCTGAAACTACTAGCACCTATAATCTAGGATCATCTTTAAAGCAATGGCTGGTTACTGATATTGTAGAATTAGACATTGGTACTAGTTTAAAGATTAGTGGAAATACAATTGAAACTTTAGTACCGGGAACTGATTTAAAGTTAATAGCTAGTGGGTCTGGAAAACTATTAGTACCATCAGACAACGTATTATTTAATAACGATTTAACAGTTGATACCGATACTAATTTAAAAAATACAGTCATCGGAACTGGCGGACTAACGCCCGTACCAAAAACTCTTGATCTTACTGGAGATTATCTACAAACTGGTAACACGCTACAAACTGGTAACAGATCGATTTCATTAACACTTGACGTAGACAGCAATGCTTACTTTGACAGCATATCGTTTGTTAACAATACTATTGCAACAACTGATGCCGATACTGATTTATCATTAAAAGCAGCAGGATCAGGACAGGTTAATTTTAACGATAACGTTACATTTAGTCTAGCTGCTGAAATTACCACTGTTGTAGCCAATGGTATAACCAATAGTGGTACTATAACTTCTGATATTTTTACAGACAGCAATATAGAAATATATGATAATACTATAAGAACTACTTTTACAGATAGTGATCTAAGATTATTAGCTAGCGGCAGCGGCATTATTTCTTTACCGTTAGATCCGATGTTAATAGATAACGATCTAATTGTTAGCGATTCTTCTATACTAAAAAATACAGCATTAACTAACTTATTACACAGCGGAAATACATTATTAACAGGTGGGGTAAATCAAACAGGCGATTTAGATATATCAAATAACTTGACTGTTACAGGGACTGATGCATTTTTTACAGACATACGTATCGTCAATAATACAGTTTTTACCACAGCAACTAACAGCGATTTACGACTTGTTGCAGCCGGGTCCGGTATTATTGATATTAATGACAATGCTACCTTCAGTCAAAACTTACGAGTTAATGGAACGGTATATACAAATGGAGTTACTAATTCTGGTACTATAACTTCTGATATTTTTACAAATAATGATATAGAAATCAATGATAATTATATCACAACTACCGTTGGAAATAACAATCTTATTTTATTAGGAGTAAGTACTGGCGGTCCTAAATTAGAAAAGATTAAATTTAACACCACGACGATTAGCACAGAAACTACTAACGAAGGAATAACGTTAACAGTACCATCTGGAAGTGTTTCTATCTCAGCGTCCACGGCGTTAAAAATCCCAGCTGGTACTACATTAAATAGGCCAACCCTTGCACAGGGTGAGTTTAGATTTAATTCTACAGATACATTATTTAGAGGATACAGTACAGCAACAGTTAGCTTTGCCGGAGTGTACTCTGCAAATAAGTTAACAAATGTATTAGCGCATCCAACTAACAATACTTTACGATTTACAACTAATTCTGCAACCAATATGACTATTGGATCTGGAGGATTAACTGTTAACTCAATGTCAGTTGATAATAATTTAACATTTGCAACAAATATAATATCAACAGCAACTACAAATGCAGACCTATACTTAACACCTAACGGCAACGGTGAAGTCATAATGGATGATATTTCATTATACTCTAACGAAATTACTAATTTAAATTCTACTAATGCATTAACTATTCAAAATACCGGCTCTGGATATGTAAAATTTAGTGGTACTGGAGGCCTTGCTATCCCTGCAGGACCCACAGTTATAGATACTAGCGGAGTTGACGTTGGAGATTTGCGGTATAATACTACCTTAAGCATAACCGAAGTGTTCAATGGCGTTGACTATGTGGGATTAAGTGCAGCTTCTGCAACGTTAACTGGACCCGAAGTCGAAGAAATAACCAATCTGTGGGCTCTTGTACTTGGTTAAAAACCAAATCAGCTAAATACAATTACTGTAAGAGTTGACCAAAACTTTTACGATATTAAACTGTGGTAAACCCGCAATGCAAGGTGGTTAACCGTGAAACACGGGGTACAAAGGAGAGCTCATGAGTCAGCTTGGTCGTATTTCTGGTCAACTTTTAAAAGAAAACTTAACTCGCAACGGCCATGATCTCGCGTTTGATACTGATCTTTTGTACCTATCAGTAGTTGACCCAACCCAACCCTTAAAAGTAGTTGGTATTGGAATTAACAACATCAATCCTAGTACTGAATTAGATGTTTCGGGCACTACTAAGACTACTGACCTAGATGTTACTACGCAAGCAGATCTTGCAGATTTAACAGTGCTCGGCTCTACTATTACTAGCAATACTGGTACGCTAAACTTATCTAATAATACCGGCGACCAAGTAACATATCAAAATAAATTAGTTATTGATGACATTGATATTACATCTAATATTATATCAACAAATAATGGTAGTGTAAATTTAGAATTACGCCCGCACGGCTCGGGCACTGTTGATATCTATGCAGATACTAACGTATACGGAAATATTACAGTTACGGGAAATATCAGCACAGACGGAACAATTACAGTTGGTGACGCAAATACAGATAACATTACAATTAACGCAGATGTTGCAAGCAATATTATACCCGATGCTGATGTTACATATACGCTTGGCAATGGCGGCACTGGATATATAGCTGGTACAGACTTTACGCTTGGAGATGTTGCGCTAACCGTTAGCGGCTCAGGAACTACGGTAATTCTTTCAATACCCGCAGCCGGTCCTAGCTGGGTTAATGCACTAGCTGCACATACCGTTGGTAAATCTTATCAAATAGCAGTAGACGGCATTCCAGGAATTTATTCAGTAAACACTCTGGGCGCATGGTCGGGCACAACCCCACAACTAGTTTCTACCACAAACGATGGATTATTAGACGGCACTTATAATGTTAGCTTAATTAGATTTGATCAAAGGCGTTGGTTAGATTTATGGGTTCAAAACATATACGCAGATAACATTGTATCTGGCGGTATTACTGTTGACGGGATAGATTTAACTTCTATACAGGGTAACATTTATTATGTTTCTACTAATGGAAGCGATACTAATGTAGGACAACATCAGAACGATCCGTTTGCCACAGTTAAACATGCCCTAAGTGTAGCTATCAGTGGCGAGACTGTTTATATCTATCCTGGAACATACACTGAAATATTTCCGTTAACTGTTCCTATTGGTGTGACGATTAAAGGTGCAGGACTGCGCTCAGTAAAAATTGTTCCTACAGCAGGAACTAATACAGAAACGGCATTTTTACTTAACGGTGAAACAACTGTTGAAGATTTAACTGTTGCAGATTTTTATTCTCCAGGTTACGCTTTTAAATTTGTAACTGGATTTATTGTAACTAACCGCAGTCCATATATTAGAAATGTAACGGTGCTTACTAAAGGCACCACGGTCACGCTAAGTGATCCACTGGGATTCAACAGCGGTGATGCAGGTAAGGGTGCATTCATTGATGGCAGCATAGCAAACATCTCTAGTACAGAAGCAAGTATGCTGTTCCACAGTGTGACATTTATCTGTCCCGGAGTTGACGTAATTGTTGCTACTAATGGTGCTCGAGTAGAATGGCTTAACGGGTTTACCTACTATGCAAATCGCAGTATGTATTTGTACAGCAGTGCAGATGGATTTGCGGGCAATGGTAAAACACGAGTTAAAATTACTAATACTACCGGTACATGGGCAGTTGGCAATACACTAAGTTACTATGATACAGACGGTACAACGGTATTAGCAAGTGGTGTTATTGAAAGCATAGACGGAGACTTTTATAACATCGACAGCCGTGTATTAGGATTTGAACAAATACAAGACCGTGCTGGTAAAACAGTTGTAGTACACGGCAATGCAAAGTTATCCACGGCAGTTAAGAAATTTGGCACTGCGAGTTTAGCCTTAGACGGCACAGGCGATTATCTTTCTGTTGCAAGTCAACCAGACTTTGCATTTGGCACTGGTGATTTTACCATTGAAGGATGGTTCTATAGAACTAACGCTGCTCTTGCAACGTTGATAGATCTTAGACCAATCAGTGGAACTACACCCTATCATCAACTTAATCTAAGTAGCACAGGAGTGTTGCGATACGCAGTATCCGGAGCAACAGTAATCACAGGCAGCTCACTAACTTTAAACACATGGGTTCATGTTGCTGTTAGTCGAGCCGGCAGCAGTACTAAATTATTTGTTAACGGAACACAATCAGGATCAACTTATACTGACACTAACAATTATAGTGTTAATTATTCACTAACTATTGGTGCTACAAATCTTGGTGTAGCTGCTTATGCTGGCTACATTGACGATGTAAAAGTTAGTAAAGGTGTTGCACGTTATACCGCAACATTCACATTACCTATTGCACAGCTAACCGGCGACCTGAGTACAGTATTATTATTAACGCTAAACGGTCTAAACAACAGCACAGCTATTGCAGACAACGGTATTACACTACAAGACCTAAGAACGTCAGCAGGCGGCACAGCAAGTATAATTGATTTTGCTGACTACTCGGACTTTGGTGTTGAGTTACGTTCAATTGGTTCTGCGTCTGTCTACGGAAACTATGGTATCTACGGTGACGGTGTTGGTGTTATTGCCTACCTAATTGGGCAAAATCTAGCTTATATCGGCAACGGCAAAGCCACTACTAACGACCCTAGTACAGTTATACAGGCTAACGAAGTTGTTGAACTTAATAATGCTAAGATTTATTATCAATCAGCTGATGCAAAAGGCGATTTCCGTATTGGCGATTTGTTCTACGTTAATCAACAAACTGGCGAAGTTACTTTTCCAAATTCTACTATTACTATTGGAACAAGCCTAACATTTGACAATGGATTAGGGGATGTAACATACCTTGACGCTACGAAAATTGAAACTGGCGATTTTAGAATTAGTGGGAATACAGTTGAGACGCTAACTCAAGATTTTAATATTCAAGCAGCAAGCAATTTAATAAATTTACAAAGCAATGTAACTATTACAGGTAACTTAGATGTAACTGGAAATGTGACAATTGGCGGCAATATTACTATTGGTGACCAATCAACTGATACGGTTAGCTTTGTAGCCGGCGTTAATAGCGATATTGTGCCTAATAATCCATTAGGTGTTCCTGTTTATAATTTAGGTACTTCTAGTAAGCAATGGTTAAATTTATATTCTACTCAAGTAACTATTGACAAAGTACAAATTGATACTAACGAAATCCGCTCATTAACTGGAAATACTGATCTAACATTGTTAGCAGCAGGCAGCGGAAACATTTATGTTCCTAGTAACAATGTACAGTTAGATCAAAATTTAACAGTTAACGGAACAACATATCTAAAAGATACAACTATTGTAGGTACTGTAACTCAAACTGGAGCAGTTACACAAACCGGCAACCTAACACAAACCGGCAGTACAGAAATTACAGGAACATTAACTGTAGGATCTACAGCACAGTTTCAAGATATTAAGATTGATACTAATATTATCACAACTACTATTGGTAATAATAATTTAGTATTATCTGCCGCTGGCACAGGTAGAGTCATTGTACCATCCGACGATGTTAGTATTAGTCAAACATTAACTATCACCGGTACAACCAGCACAACAACAATTAACAACACTGGCACAGTTACTTCGGGAACGTTTAGTACTGGCGATATTAGAATTACTAGTAACAATATCACCACAACTATAGGTAATAACAATCTTGTATTAGAAGCAAACGGTACTGGTAAAATTTATGTGCCCACTAACGATGTTAGTTTAGGCAAAACCTTAACTGTAGTTGGCAATACTACACTTGCCGACACTTCTATTACTGGTACATTAACACAAGTTGGCAATACTACACAGACTGGCGACGTTACACAGACTGGAAATTATGTTTTAAACGGCAATTTAACGGTATCTAATATTGCGCAGTTTAAAGATGTTAATATTACCAACAATATTATTTCTACAACATTAAGTAATAGTGATCTACAACTAAGTGCTGCCGGAACCGGAAGAATTTATGTTCCTACAAACAATGTTACTATTGAAAATAACTTAACTGTAGTTGGAACTAGTACCACTGCTACTATTAATAATACTGGAACAGTTACTTCGGGAACATTTAGTACTGGAAACATTAGTATTAGTGGTAGTACTATCCAAACCACTGTTAGCAGTAGTAATCTACAGTTACAAGCCGCAGGCACAGGGTATATTGTATTAGAGCAGTTTGACGTACAAGAAAACGAAATTAGAATCAATACTGGCGCTGATATGGTATTAACACCAAACGGTACTGGTATTGTCACAGTTAATTCTACACAAAGTATTAAAATACCTGTAGGCGCTACTGCATCACGCCCCGGTACCCCGGTGGCAGGCATGATTAGATTCAATACTACTCTAGTAAGATACGAAGGGTATGACGGTACAAATTGGATTAGATTAGATGGTATTGAAGACTCAGATGGTAATACAAAGATTACAGCTGAATTAACCCCTGGCGCAAATGATAATACAATTCGTTTTTATACTAACAGCACTCAGGTTGCGGATTTAACATCAACTAGATTTAATGTTAGTAATGTAGATGTCGGTAATATCAATATTAATAATAATGTTATTTCTACAACTAGCACTAATACTAATCTAGTACTTACACCTAATGGAACCGGCTCTGTACGCACCGGCAATTTTTCCTTCAACGGCAGCACAATTACAAATACTGTAAATAACAGTATAACATATTTTAATCAGACTGGTAACGGTTATGTTAAAATTAATAGTACTGGCGGGTTTGTGATACCCACGGGACTAACAGAACAACGTCCTGCATTATTTGATGTGGGAATGATAAGATACAACATAGACCCAGAAAATTTCCGAGTTGAAGTTTGGGATGGCGGAAACTGGGTTAATGCAGGACAAGCGGCTGGTGGTGGTGTAACCGTATCAGAAGCGCAAGATATTGGTATTGTTAGCGCAATTATATTTGGATAAAGAACATGGCATCATTTTTTAGAAATAAAGTAATTACTGAAATCGGAGTAACTCCGGTTAATGCATTGACGACCTCGGGCGCATCTAGGGCAACTCTTATTGGACTTAGCTTGGCTAATTTAACAGACGGCATTGTATTAATAAATGTACAAGTGGAAGACGACACTGAAACTATTGGATACTATGCAAAACAACTTATAATTCCGCCGAACTCTAGTTTAAGGGTTATTAACGGCGGCGAGAAACTGATACTATCAACATCAAATACACTATGGATAAATGCAAATGTTGCCGACGCAGTCGATGCAGTTATTAGTTACGTGGAACTAATTTAAGGAATTATTATGACATACTATATTGGACAAACTGGAAGTGTTGCTGATGTTTTGGGAACAGATAATCCTAGATATTTTTATGCCCTGCGCCGCGACGATGATGGATTATTATTCTTTGCTAAAATTGATCAGATTACATCTGTAGGGGCTGGCGGCACTATTACTATAAACGATTCGGGACTCACTGAAAATGATTATACTGAGTTTGAGTACGGTGTAGATTTCTTTGATGGTCGATTAGAAGAAGACCACTCACGTCCGTATAGTAATTTACACTGGGATCAATATAGATGGGATACTAAAAATGTATCGTATTACATAAATGAAGCTGGAGAATTTATAGTAAGAATTAACCAAGCGTATGTGTACCCGCCAGAACTAATCGTAACACCCTAATTAAATAACACGTAAATAGAGAACAAGGAAATATAAAATGGCAGCAGAATTTAAAATTGGTAGATTGCGATATACATGGAAAGGCGTGTGGGAAACTGCTACCTTCTACAACAGAGATGCGGTAATAGCAATTAACGGTAAAACTTACGTATGTCTAGTGCCACACACATCTGCAGTATTTAACGACGAATATACTAATGTAGAGTTGAGCGGTGAAGTTAGACCATATTGGGTACTAATGCTTGACGGTATTTCATGGAAGGGCGAATGGTTTCCATCTACCCCGTATGCCCCGGGCAATCTTATACACTACGGCGGCACTGTTTATCAATGTGTAGTTAATCATACTTCTACGTCAACTATTAACCTTAGCAACTGGGATCCGTATGTTATTACTGACAGTACATGGCGTGACAACTTTGTAACTAATAGATTTTATAAAGTAGGTGATACTGTAAAATATGGAGGCATTGTTTATAGATGCATAACGGAACATACTTCAGGAGCCACCGAACCACTAACATACAACAAATGGGAAATTGTAAACTCCGGAATTGAATACAGAGGCCCATGGAGTGCAAGCTCTATTCAATATAGAATAAATGATATTGTTAAGTTTGGACCCGATCTATGGATTAGTCGCAGAGCGCATATTTCCTCAGCACCATTTGATGCAACTATTGACCCATTAGATCTTACTCCGGTGTGGGTATTGTGGATTCCAGGATTGGAATTTAATAATACTTGGGATCCTCTAGTAGTATACCAGCCTGGCCAAGTTGTATTATATGGCGGCTATTCGTACCTTAGTTTGGAACTAAACAATACCGGCAATGTACCGTCAACTACAACTGGCGAATCATGGATAGTATTAACTACGGGATACAAATTAGGTGGAGACTGGAGTAATACCACACCTTATAAAATTGGTTCAATTGTTAGACTAGATGGTAGTTTGTATGAATCTATCCAAGATAATACTGGGCAGACTCCTACAGGAATAGAGTTGTCTAGAATATATAACTCTACTGGCAGTGCCGGCACCACATTAAAAGTTAGCGATACTACTGGGCTTGCTACCGGCATGATTATAATAGGTAACGGCTTTGACAAAGATCAGTACATTACTAAAGTTGTTGATACTACTACTTTAAAAATTAGTCAATCACCATATTCTACAATTGCAAACGGTGATACGTTACGATTTTTAGGAATCAATCCTACTAATTGGAAATTAGTAGTTCCTTCAGTTAAATGGAAAAATCGATGGACTAATGGCACATCTTATGTAACAGGTGATATTGTTGTAAGAATTAATAATACATATAAGTGTATTAAAAATCATGAGTCTCTTCTTATTAATGCACCCGAAGCAGATCTAGTGCATCAAAATTGGATTACGTATTTAAACCATGATCGATATAATGTATTAAATGATACCGGCGATATAGTTGTTAGTTCAAACGGAACTAACATAGCTTTACCAATTGGTGGAGAAGGATTCCTTTTAAAATCAGTAGAAGGTGTACCAACCTGGTCAAACGTATTCCAGACGCCGAACATATTTTATGTAACGCCCGCCGGAATAGATAGCCCAATCAGCGGAACTACATGGGATAATCCGTTTGGCAGTATACGATACGCATGCCAACACATATCTAACGGTATTTTTAATACAGTTGCAAAAAATACATTAGCAATAAACAAAGATTTTATTGTAGAAGAAACTGTCGAATGGATGCTTTATCAAATAGATCAAGGTAATTCGCCTTTTACAGGGTCTCCTACTATTGACATTGCTAAAACACAGCGAGATGCTAGGATTTTAATTGATGCAATTATATATGATTTAGCAAGGGGAGGAAACAGCCAAGTAGTTGCATATGCGTTGGCATTCTTTGACTTAGAATATTCTGACAGATACAGTTCAGAAGGAATAGCAGAGTCAGTAGTATATTTTACACCAACACTGAATAGATTATTTACAGTTATGTTAGAAGTGCTAACGGCTACTCCAATTTCTAGTTCTTACCAAGAAGTACTTATTCAAGATATTACTAATCCTGCCGTAGGCAATAACGTATTAACTACAGTTTTAGAATTTCAAGATATTGTAATTACGTCGTTGACTGATGGAGATATCTCAAGCATACCGCCAGCGAATCAAGGTCTAACAGCAACTATTATGGTAAAAACAGGATCTTACTATGAAACATTACCTATTGTAGTACCGCCTAATACTGCATTAAACGGGGATGAACTTAGAGGAGTTACTGTATATCCTAAAGTTACAATTAACACTATAGCAACTCGCTCATTTGCAACAACTGATACATTTAGAGTAAGCACCACTGAAGGAATGACTGGCAGCATGCCAGTTCAGTTTGTTTCTATAAATCCCGTTAGTGAAAATAGCTCAGTGTTTGGAGGAGTTACTGCCGGAGTAACATATTACATTGTTGGCGAGTCTATTACGTCAACACAATTTAGTATATCTATAAGCCAAGGCGGCCCCATATTCCAACTTGGTAATGCTACTAACACTATGCGAGTTTATGGTGGTGACGCACTAAAAGATATGTTTAGAGTTCAAAATGGTACAGGTATACGAAATATGACTTTAAGCGGGCTATTAGGCACGCTGACAGCACCAAACTTATATACTACCCGCCGTCCAACAGGCGGATCATTTGTTAGCTTAGATCCGGGTCTTGGTCCAAATGATACTAGTGCATGGATTATACGTAAATCACCATACATACAAAATGTAACAACATTTGGCGTGGGCGCAATCGGATTAAAAATTGACGGAACACTGCACAACGGCGGCAATAAATCAGTAGTATGCAATGATTTTACTCAGATTATTAGCGACGGTATTGGAATTTGGACCACCGGACCAGATTCATTATGCGAAGCAGTTTCGGTGTTTTCTTATTATGCATACTCCGGATATTTTGCAGAAGATGGTGGACGTATCCGTGCTACTAACGGTAACAGCTCATATGGTATATTTGGTGTTGTGGCAGAAGGATATGATAATACTGAAATTCCTATATCAGGGTTAGTTAATAACAGATATTATCAAGCAACTGCAACCCCGTTTAGCTCGTTAGGGCTAGCGGCTGATATTTTAAAAATACAATATAGTCATGCAGGTGAACAATATCTAACACCTACAACAAATATATTACAGTACAGTAACAGTTTTACTAGTTGGACTAGTGATAGTAATATAACCTTAATACAATCAATTGTATCGCCAGGAGGTGCGTCAGACGGCTGGATTGCCACAGGTAATACTTCCGGAACTAACAGCAGTTATTTGTATCAAAATTTATTAGTTGCACCGTCTGGCGCTTACTATGCCGCAATCGGGGGCTCAAATATTACCGGCAGTGGTATTGGAGCAACATTTAATGTTACAGTAACTAGCATGGCATATCTAGTAGATATTGCAGTTGGAGGTAGTGGCTACGTTACTACAAACAAGATTCGAATTCTTGGATCGGCATTAGGTGGAATCGACACCGTAAATGATCTAGTAATTACTGTTACTGCTACTGGTACTACTGATATTACTGATATAAGTATCACACCGTCTGGATTATATCCTAATACTGTTCAAGTTGGAAGCAAACAAGATTACACATTTAGTATGTACTGCAAACAAGGGACAGTTCCATCATTTCAAATTGATGCAACATTTAGCGGATATTCTACAGTAACTAGCAGTGTTGCTTATAATTTTATTACTAACACTGTAACTCCATCTGCTACAGCCGGCGGATTTGTTCCATTAATTTATTCAGCAATACCTGTTTCAAGCGCAGCAGGATGGTATCGACTATCATTTGTGTTCCATGATACTCCTGCATTAAATGACAATTTACAAATTAGAATATACCCAAGATCTAAAACTGGCAACTCAGGCTATACTGTGATATATGGATCACAATTAGAGATTGGAGATACGGTTGGGTTCTACTTAACAACTACAACTAATACATTTACAGCTTACGCAAACTATAACGTTATTGGGCCAGGATCCGGAGTTGACTTAGTCGGCGACGAAATTCGGGTCAACTCTGTATATCAAACTCGAGTGCTAGAAGATTCTGCAGGATATACAGGAGGGGTGGGATACTTAGCTTCGTCAAACAATGCACAAACAGGAGACGATACTTCTATCACTATTGCTGCATCTGATGTTGCAACTGAAAAACAATATTTAGGTATGCGAGTGTTTGTTAATAGCGGCACGGGCGCTGGCCAGTACGGCACTATCTCAAATTTTGATACAGTTTCTAAGATATCAACGGTGTTAAAAGATTCTTTTGATCAAGTAACTGTTGTTAGTACCGACGCGGCAACTGATACATTCTTGTTAGATCCTCTTGCAGACGTAAAGTCAATTTACATAAACCAACCAATACGATTTGTTCCAACAACTTACACAACTGCAATTGATAAAGTGTCTCAAAATTCATTAACAGTTGGATCTACAACCGGTGGAATAATTAATGTACTGTCGGTTAGTAGCACTGCACGGTTAGTCGTAGGAATGCCAGTAACATTTTCTGGAACAACATATGGTGGAGTTACGTCAAATTACACATATTATATTGTAACAATTGTTGATGAGTTTTTATTACAAGTATCAACTGAATTTGGCGGAGCAGCAACACTATTACAAACAGCAACCGGTAGCATGAGCATTAATTATCCTGCAGGCAATAGTCATCTACACGCCTCGGTCACAAACATGGATGTAAATTTACCAATTTACTTTACTGGAAATGTATTATCATCGGTAGTTAGCGGCGTAACATATTACATTAACGAAATTTTTGAAGTTGATAATGAATTTACAATTTCGTCTTCTTTAATAACCCTAGCTGCCACTGATACAACTGCTATTACTAATAGCATTACTGTAGATGATACTACCGGAGTTGTGTCAATAACGCCAATTAAATTTTCAGGAACTGGATTTGGCAATATTGAAGTTGATACAAAATATTATATTAATCATGTAATCGATGGAACACATATTTCAATTGCTGAAACAGTAATTACAGCTACAGCAACGGAAACATTGGCAACTGGTAATTTAATTACAGTTGATAGCACTGCTGGATTTGTTGTAGGAAATCCTGTAATTGTTACAGGTCCTGTCTTTGGAGGAATAATCAATGATCAAACATATTATGTATTATACATTAATAATGCAACTTCTTTTGCAATAAGTGCAATATCAACACCAATTAGTATTACCATAACCAATACTTCGGCATCCATTGTTATTAGTACTGTAACGTATACTAATGTTTTTACTAATGTAGCAAATAGTAACCTAACTCCATTAACTCCTATAACATTCTCAGGAACAACATTTGGTGGATTTGATAATACACTTACGTATTATGTAAACAGAATTATTAATAATACACATTTTACAGTTTCTCGTGTAATTTTACCAGGAACGGCAACAGCAACCGACCAAGCGTCAGGTCTTATAACTTGTGGAAGTACAGTTGGATTTGTCACAGGGACTCCTATTAGATTTGGAGGAGTTACATTTGGTGGAATTGTATCAGGAACCGTATATTATGTATCTGCAATTAATGATGCAACTACGTTTACTATTAGCGCAGCAGCGGGCGGCGCTGCATTTCCTGTAACAGACGGCACTGGATCTGTTACCTTTAGAACATTAGAAGCAAGTACAACATTGCTAACTGCTAGTGGATCAATGATAGGTACTACAAGATTTGGCGGCAATTCTGTAACATTATCAACTGGAGTAGGAGTATGCACAGTTAGAACAACCTCAGCAGCATTAGTGCTAACGACCAACACCGGTACATTAACTGCAACGTCTACGGTATTTAAGGAAGTCCTTGCCGCTGATTCAGGTAGCATGACTGGGTCGTTTACTGTGCCTATCATCGGCGGCGTGTCACAAGGAACAACCTATTATATTAATTCCGTCACGCCCGGTGTAACTAATACAATCTCAGTTAGTAATATACTAGGAGGGTCAAATCTACCGCTAACCAACTCAGTTGGGTCTATGTCAATGGGAGAAGTTGGGTGGGACCATGTAAATCCTGGAACTGACTTAGTAGCAACATTTGATTCGTCTACCGTTTATAGTATAGAACCAAGGGTAACATATACTGCTCCTTCGTTTGGTGTAGTATCTAATACGCTAACAACACTACCTCCAGGGGTATTCTACATTGCAGCAGCCCACGGAAATGGCAATACTGTTGCATTGCCAGCTAGTACCACATCTATATCAATATTACAATCTGGTGCTTCAACCTGGATCCAGGGTCAATTGCCATCTGGAGGATCATGGGCTGATATTGCGTACGGTAATAAGTACTGGGTAATTATATCAAGTGCTGGCACATCTATTCCTGGATCAAAAGTGCTATATTCAAACTCTAATTTAGTAACTTGGAAAACATCATACTTACCTAGTATTGCATCTTGGAATAATGTAGCATACGGAAATGGAAAATTTGTAACCATTACTTCTAACTCTAGTAGTTCTGCTTATTCTACAAATTATGGAACTAGCTGGACTGCAGGATCAGGATTACCAAATACTACATGGTCTGGCCTAACATATGGAAACGGAAAATTTGTTGCAGTTGCAACTGGTGGAACAATAGGTGCGTACAGCTCAACCGGTATCACTTGGACTTCAACGGTATTACCAAGATCAACTACTTGGACAGATGTTGCATACGGTAGCGGACGATTTGTAGCAGTGTCAAGCACATTAGGTAAGGCTGCATATAGTATAGACGGTATCACTTGGGAGGAGTCATTATATGATGTAAAGGCTGATAAAATTGCATATGGTAACGGAGTATTTGTAGCAGTTACTGATAACAGCACGGCAATATATACAAGCGAAGATGGAATAGTATGGAAAACTAAGACCAATCCGTTACCTGTAGCAGGAATTGGCGCTATTACATACGGATATACTGCTCCGGGAGTAGGCGCATTTATAGCACCCGGAGGTCGTGATGCCGCATTTAAAATAATTACCGGCAGTAAAATAAAA
>Ga0209086_10000879_pt1 | contig 24713 bp, 29 predicted proteins | sample M_130207_XF_Meta_FD_187312 | JGI IMG/M metagenome (GOLD analysis project Ga0209086, IMG submission 187312) | Freshwater microbial communities from Lake Montjoie, Canada to study carbon cycling - M_130207_XF_MetaG (SPAdes) (version 2) | ecosystem: Environmental > Aquatic > Freshwater > Lake... | reverse complement strand
AAACTGATCCATTAAAGAAATGGGACTTTTATAAAGAAATTTATAAAAGATATATTAAGAATGAGTTCTTAGATAATATGGATTTTGAAATAGGTGACTTTAAGAAAGCTTCTATTTATGCTTTTCTAATTACATCAGCTCATAATTCAGTTTATCCTCGTGGAGCTGGTTTTAATGGTTATAAGAAAGATAAAGATCGTTTGAAATTAGAAGTTCTTATTGATAAACTGAAAAAGAACAAATACACAGATAAATTAAAATCTATTAAAGAGTTTAATAATGTTGATTTTGAAGAACTTATTAATAAATATGACTCAGAAGATACTTACTTGTATTTAGACCCACCATATCACAGGCCTGATGCAAATGGTGATGATGATGCTAAAAGATTATCTTGGTATGGAGCTGATAAAGAGGGAGTATTTGGACCGGCTTCTCATAGAAGATTGTTAGACTTAATCAAGAAATCAAAATCTCGTTGGTCTCTCTCTTATTACTATTTTCCTTTATTAGAAGAATTGTTACCAAGAGACCAATATATTTGGACTGAGAAAGAAGTATTTAGAAGTTCTGCTCAAGGTGGTAATAACTCTGATGGTAAAGGTGAACAAGCTAAAGGTGTTGAGTTATTAATTTTGAATTATGATCCAACAACTGGTAAAAAATTAAACATTCAAGATGGAGTATCCGCTACCGAGACAGAGATATAAACACTATAAGGGAGGCACTTACGAAGTAATTACTTTAGCCACTCATACAGAAACATCAGAAAAGTTAGTAGTTTATAAGTCTGTCAACTTTGGTTCTATTTATGTTAGACCTTTGGATATTTGGAATTCAACTTCTGAAGATGGTCATAAAAGATTTCAATTAATATAATGGCTAATAATACATTCCAAGTTACTAATCCTAGTGGATCGCAAGCAATTAATGTTGATTCTGATGGTCATACGGTTATTACTAAATTAGTTATTTTAGATGAAAAGACTGGTAGTAAATGGCAAATTAAAATATCAGATGGTGAATTAACGGCTGAACCACTTGAATTAGAAGATATGAGAGAATATAAACTTAATAAAATACTTAAATAAAAAAACCTCAGAGAAATCTGAGGTTTTTAATTATTTATATTTAGCGACTCATGTACATCTTCCATTTAGACATTATTCCTTCTAAATTTTCAATTACTTCTTTAAGTGATGGTTCTCTACTATTATTTTTATTATCACCCGTTCTATCAAAATTAACCACAGCTACTTCTTTAAAAGAACTATCTATCTCACTTTTTAACAAATTTAAACTTTTATCCTTAAATTTTTTATCGAAATTAAATAATTCGTTAGTTTCTTCAAAATCTTCAATAGCTTCAATTTTATCTTTAATCTCTGCTGGACTTAAATCATCCATTTTACGAGTTGTGCTATTGAATTTATATCTTGAGTTACCCATATTCTTTTGTTGGTCATCAGTATTAGGCTTGTTTTGTCTGTTCATTTTCTTCAATTCTTCTTTTTCAGCATTAGGATTAGCTGAGAAGTCTTTGAAATTAACTACTTTTCTATTTACATTGAATGTAGGTGTATTATCTTTATAAGTCATTTTATAGAATTACTTTTTTTTATATATTAAATTTAACATATCATTTCTTTCATTTTAGAGGATGTCTATTTTTTATATATACATATGATAAAAACAAAAATCAAACAACGTGTATAATAATATGAGTAAATTAGTAACATTAAATGGAAGTAATGACCAAGAACTTTTAAGTTCTATTTTTGATAATGAAATCGTTGTATTCGAAGATATTCAAGGATCAAAAATATGGGTCAATTGGGATGGTAAAGAATTTACCATTAAACCAAAATCAATAGGCAGTGAATCAATAAATCTTATTGATTTAGCAATGCAGAACTATTATAATCCAGCTATTAAATTTTTTGAATCATTGGATATAAGAGTTAAATCTTTATTGAATAGAAAATGGTGGTATTGTTTTGAGTATTTTCCAGATAATCAACCAGCTAATATTGAATACTCAAGAGTTCCAAAGAATAATCTTGTTTTAACAGCTCTTAATAAGTCTGGTAAATATGATTTTAGTATTGAAGAGTTAGATGAATACGCTAGATTGTTTGATGTTGATATGTTACCTATTGTTTTTCAAGGTAAATTAAATGAAAGAATGATAGAAGCTATTAAATACTTTATTAATACTAGTGAAGATGATTTAGAGTATATCTTTGGTGAAAAGTCATTTGCTTTTTTCTTTTATAAAATTCTTAATCCTAGTTCACAAAATTCATTTCTAATGGAAGATGAGGACTATCAATCAAATCTTGAGAAGTTAATTGTTAGAACAATGAAAGGTGATTTATCATTTGAGATATTAAATCCTTTATACAAAAGAATTAGTGATAACAACTCTACTGAGTTTGTTGAGATATACACACTTATATTAGTTAATTTCTTAAACTTCTGTCAATCATTTAACTTAGATGAGGTTAAACTTAAAGGATCTAAAAGAGATGAAATATACATTTATTTAATATCTAAATTATTTAATGTTTATATATCCGAGGTTAAACAAGATTTATTGGATTTTGATTTTACCGTTCCTGAATTTTTTGATAAAGAAAAGTTTAAGATTAATACTGAATTAATTTCAAATAAATTAACTAAAGATTATATTAAAGAGTCTGATAAATTAGAATACATCTTCAAAGTTATTCTAGGCTCATTTAGTAAGAAAAGAAAGAAACCAATTGGTGTATTTACTGATAACACGGTTATTTTATTCAATGTATTTGTTACTGATATCAATAATTATATTGAGAAGTATATGAATAAAATACATGAGGTTGAATTAACTAGAGCCGGTCTTTTAGACTTCGGTGATTTCTTTGAAATTCAATATGATAGTGATGGTGAGGGTGAAGTTTATCCTGATGTTTACTCAGAGTTTGAAAAAGGAGCCGATGTAGAAAAGAAGAAAAAAGGTAAAGGTGGTAAACTTCCTGTTAGTGGTGGTGAGGGTAAAGAACCTACTAAGTAATGAAAAGTGTTCAAGTTAAAGCTGAGACAAGAGCTATTAGAGCTACCTGGACTCGCGAATTAGCCGCTGATTTAGACTCATATCATAATATTGATATTGAACAAGAACTCAGTCATCTTTTGAAAGAAGAGATTCAAAAAGAGAGAGCTTCTAATCGTAAAAAATCTATAAATAAAATTTTTAATAATATTTAAAAAAGTTTGAATATCTATTAAAATTTTAGTATATTTGTTAAACAATAAATCCACTACAATTATGAAATCAAATAATATTTATTTTGTTAGATTTACCAAATCCTCTGATATAGAGGATAATGCTCATCCAATTTATCAAGACTTATCAAACGCTTTAGATAAAGAAGATAGTAAATATCTTGGATTTACTAATTGTGAAGACTTATTCATCAGACTTATTTATTTCAAAGTTCAAAAAGTATTAGATGTCTTTACTAAACACGGATTTGAGTTTGATGTTACTGATGTAACTAATGATGTTATTAGTGGTGATATTCAAAAGAAATATCCAGAAGTTGAAAAATTAACTCCTTATATGTTTGATAATTTTCGAATTGAAAACACTTCTGTTGATGATGTATTAGATAAAATCTTAGAAAGAGGAATCAACTCAATTGATACTATTGATAAAATGATTTTAGGATCATAAAAAAACCTCAAATTGAGGAGGTTTTTTATTATATAGTTAAATACTTCATATCTTTTATGGTTCCTATTTCTTTAGTAAGAGGAGTATATTCTGTGAATTCACCATTCTTAAAATAGTGAAACTTATTTGTTTCGGGATGCAATGGATGAACCCGCAGCGGATGTTAAATTATTCCAACCTGTTGATTTTGGATCATAAACAACATAATATCTGCTTTTATCTCTACCACCAACTTGTATTCGCAATCCACCTAAGTAGTTATTCTCAGATGCTGCTTTTAATAAAGATTCTTTATTGAATACATATTGTTCAGGTTTTTTATTTACATCAACCTCAGCTTCATCTAAAGATTTAGTAAATTCAATCATTGCTTTATCTCTATCTTCCGATGAGTCATGTCCAGTGAAGAACTTTCTTATTCCTTCTTCTTCATTTACTGAATAACTTTCAAATGTTTTTATGTGTCTCATATTTTTAAATATTTTTATACCTTATATATTAAAATAAAAAACCAATTTATTACAAACATAACCAGGGATTTTTGATATAATTTTTATGACGGTTTCAAGTGTAATTAAGTTAAGTGATGTTCCAAGTTATTCATCAATAAAGAAAAATTTGGAAAGTAAAAAGTGTAGTCTACAGTTTCTTCCGCTTTCTTTAGAGGAAATATCAAAATCAAAAAACCTTACATACAAAAGTAAAAATTTAAAGACCGCTTATCTAATTGATATCGTGCACAATTTGATATTAAAATATTATTTCAAAAAAGAAAATAAGTTCAATTTAATGGCTTCTATACTTAAAGAAAAGTATGGACATCTTTACAACTATTATATGAACTTCTTAACTGATAATGGGGTCTTAATTCTTTTAGCAAAACATCAAAAAGGAAAACGTTCTAGAGTTTATGCAATCAATGAGTATATTTTAAGAGGTAAAATAATCAGATATAATAACTTCGATAGAGTTCTACTTAAAAAGTATAAATCAAAAGTAGCTCAAATTGAAGAAAATGATATTGAAAGTTCTTTAATAGAAAATGATATTAAAAAGAAACTAGTTGATGATTTGTTTTTTATTGATATTGATTTTAGTAGGTCAATTTTTTATTTAGATTCTTTGAAGTCAAATGATGTTGATATCTACAATAGAAATAAGTATTCTGTTGAGTGTATAAACGATAAACACATATTCTATCACTTTGATAACTATGGTAGAATGCACACTAACTTTACAATATTAAAAGCATTTATTAGAAAGAATTGTTTATTGATAGATGGTGAAGAAACATTTGAAATTGATATTAAAAATTCTCAACCACTTTTCTTAACAAAGTTGATTCAAGATTCCGAATCTAAATGGGTTAATTCTGATGAACTTAGTTTATTCAGAGACTTAACTATTAATGGTAATTATTATCAATATGTTATGGATTCTATTGGTTCAAGTGATAAAGGCGTGGTTAAAGAGATGACTTATAAAGTTCTTTTTGGTAGAAATGGTGTTAATAGTAAAGCTGATAAGATATTTTGTAATTTATTTCCAACAATACATCATTTTATTAAACTATATAAAAAAGACAATGGTGATTATAGAATTTTAGCTTATGATTTACAAAAGTCTGAAAGTAATTTAATATTTAATAAGATAATTAAACAAATTATTTCATTATATCCAGAGATTAGAATAGTAACTGTACATGATAGTATAATAGTTTCAAAAAAATATAAAGATTATGTTTTGGCAATCTTTGAAACAAAGCTTTATGAAGAGTTTGGAATTATTTAAGATAATTAAATCAATATATAAATTATGAAACAATTTCATTTAAAATCTAAGCTCACAAATGAGACACTTTCTAAATTTATGGCTGGGAGTTATGAACAAGCGGTTGAATATTTTTCAAAAGTAAAGAATCTTTCTAAGAAAGACTTACTTAATATTTTTCTAGTCACAGATCAAGTATAATATATTTTAATATATACTTTATGACAGGATTAGAACACAGAGACGCTTCGTTTATTTTACTTTCATCTCCTAAATTGGATGATATGATTTCCATTCTTTATGCTAAAGAATATCAGGTATTACCTATTAAGGGATATTATCAAGGTCAATATGAAGATTCTGTTATGGGATATGGTCGTGTTGATAATGATACTTTAAGAAATGATGTTCTTTTTCTTTTAAACCATTTTCAAGAAGAATGTGCTATTATTAAATACACTGGTGAGACTAATGCTAAGAAGTTATTTAGAGATGGTTCTGAGAAGCCTCTGGGTATTGTAATGTATAACACAGACTCTGATAATATGTCTTATTTACATAATGGTACATCATTTTCATTTGTTGAATCTAAAAGATATTGGAAACCTTCTAAGAAAGAAGATTTTAGAGTTGGAATGTTAGTTGAATATTTGAATAATAACAAGTGGTGTGAAAAACTTGTTGAGAATCCTAGTGATGAATATGAAAAACTTTATAAACTACTTATAAAGTATGATAAAGTTAGAGTTGCTTCTAAATAATTTCACCAAGTAAATATTTTATCAATCTATTTGATGTTTCATCATAAATATACTCAGGATGCCATTGAACTGCTGCAATTGGAAGAGATTGATGTATAAAAGCTTCAACTAAAATATTATCACTATAATTAGTTTTTGCTATACATTGAAGTTGATTAGATAAATCCGATAGTAAAACACCCTGGTGATGTAGACTATTTATATTTATAGTAGATTTAATTGACCATTGAGGTATATCTATATCAACTGATTGAACCAGTTGTTCTCTTGGAATTGAATAATCAGCAATACCATTTGATGGTAAATGTTGTGTTATCTTACCATTAAAATAGATATTTAGTTGTTGAAAACCAAGACATATTCCAAAAATAGGAGTACCAGCTTCAATATAAGACTTTAAATTATTTAGATAAAAAAATTCTTTAAAAAGATCAGCGTCTGTATTCATAAATGATGGAGTTTCACCATAAATATGAGAACTTATATCATCACCACCTGGTAAAATTATTAAGTCTAAGTCTTTTCTTAAAAAATTACCAGGAGTGATAATTTCAACTTGACCAAATGTTGATAGATATTGTAAATAAACTTTACTTACACCAAATGATTCTTTATCGATTGACCAACCTACAATTCCTATCTTTTTCATAAATCTTATTTATTAAAAAATATCCAATTTTTAAAGTTATAAATCTTAGATTCTTTGCTAGAATTTCCAAAATCAATTAAGTTAGAATCATCAAAATAAAGATGTTTTTTATCATATTTATCATGTGTATAGCTTTCTTCATTTGAATCTAAAAATTGTAAATCTTTTGGAGATAGTTTTATACCGTGATTAAATCTGTTAAAAAATTGCACCAGTTTATTAATTGCACTTTCTGTAAACCCCCAATGTGTTTCTGGGTCATAAAGTGATCCTACTCCAGTATAGTGTACAATATTTATTTTATTTGGTGCTTCTAAAGTAAATTCGTATGCCATATGGTCACCATAAGTAATATCAACATTCATTTTAATACCTCTTTCATTTTTCACAAAGAATATATCAAATGCCAAACCATCCGGCTCACCGTTAGCAGTAACCTCATCTTGTTCAAACTCACTATCATCAACATAACTAAATTGTATTAAATCACTATTAATACAACATGAATTTTTATGTAAAAGAATTAATTTTTTTTCATATTCAGTATTTATATCGGTTATTGTTCCGTCAGTATTCAATTTTTTAATAAGTGGTGATGAATAAATTTCTAATTCACTAGGCATTACTTTTTCAAACCAATCTTGTTGAAAATAAGAAATATTATTATCTGGTAATATTGAATTACCTTTGTGTGTTAAATTTTTAACATTCCCTTCTTCCGCGGTCTTATAGAATTGATGTATTTCTTTTATATACTTCATATAAAATCTTTAAATTTTTTAATTGATTCAGTTTCTCTTAATTTATTGTGTATCTCTCTACAAATATCTAAAAAGTTATCTAATATAGGAAATGTTCTTTCAATATCTTCTGGGTGGAAAGCCAATCCCCATCTCATCATTTTTTGATTTTCGATACCAAAGATATTATCTTTATATTTAGCTATCACTTTAAATCCCTTTGGACATTCAGTGACTATATCATGAAAGTCAACACTAAATTGACAATCATCTAAATTAATATTCTGAAATATCGGACTCTCTTTGTCCCAATAAGTCAATTTTATATTATCCATAAAATACTTACCACTGTCTTTAACTTTAGCACCATGGAAATTAGCCATTGATTGATAAGCAAAACACATTCCTATTATTGGTTTATTAATCATTTTTAATGATGTGTGACTTAAATCTTGCTCACCATCACCCCAGGGATTACTAACTCTATAGTTAGCTCCGGCAGAAATAACACCAACTATATTCTCAGTTTGTAAAATAGATTTCATTTCTGCGACTGATGATGTAAGAATATGATTAACACCTCTTTGTCTTAGATAATGAGATATATTTAATACAAAATTTCTTCTATTTGGCTCACCATTATCCAATACTAATATGGTTCCATCAAAAATATGTTCTATCTTTAAAGATTCCCAATGTTGATAGCTACAAGAGTATTTATCAAGAAATTTGAAATTATCAATAGTTAATTTAAAACCAAAGCTATTAATAAATCTAACCAGTGATTTCACAGTGTCATCGCCAAATCCGAATTTACTATCAGAATCCATTCGTGAACCAAATCCATCATAACTTATTAACCTTAATATATTTGGCTTTAACATAGAATATTCATATTTTAGACCACCACCGTGTAAGATTTGACCTAAGATTTTCAATTCACCATTTTCTGTATGAAAATTAAATTGTAGAGTTAATCTATCTGGTTCATTTTCCACTAATCCTTCATCACTTACTTTATACTGTTTATGATAAATACCTTTAATAACATGTCCATCATTTAATACATTTATAAGTAAATAATTAAAATTACCAGTGTGTGTATAAAGCTCTAATTTTTTTGGAATTCCATTTTCTAGTCCAGATGTAATTAAACTTTCGTTAAATCTCTTAATTTTCATGACATATATATTAAAATATTTTTATCATTTTGAAATAAAAATATATAATTTAAATCCTCGGTTAATTAATGAATAATAAAAAGGTTGAAATTTTTCATGGATATAACAATAATATAGTTATGTCAGATCTTTATAAATTAAGTGTAAATAACATTACAAAATCTTTACAGTTTCAAAAAAAAATTGGTGTTGAAAAAGCCAGAGTTTTAATTTTAGTTGATGAGGTATTAGATAATAAAATAACTAGTGTAATCTCAAACTTTAAACCAGATATCTTTTTACAATTATCAAAAGATGATAAGATAGATATTGACATAAAATCATCAGTTGTTTTAGTCAGAGGTTCAAATACTCATAAAATACTAAAACAACTCAAAATCAAAACACATAAAACATATATTGAAATTGATTTAAATGCGATTGAAAATAATATTAAAATGTTTAAATCAATAATTCCTGATGGCTGTAATATAATTTCAGTTATCAAAGCTGAAAGTTATGGAGTTGGAACAAAAACACTTGCTCATTTTTTACAAATGTTTGGTATTGAACAATTTGCTGTTGGTTGTATTGATGAAGGAATTGAGTTAAGAAATGATAAAATAAATAGACCAATTATGGTTATGAATCCAGATTTTGATAACTTAGTTGATTGTTTAGATTGGAATTTAGAACCTACAATATATTCAAAAATGTCTTTAAATAAATTGTTACAATTAAAGCCGGAAGGTAAATTCTCAATACATCTTAAAGTTCAAACCGGAATGAATAGATTCGGATTTAATATCGATGAATTAGATTGGATAGTTGATAAATTAAAAGATTCTAATTTCTTTGTTAAATCAATTTATTCACATTTAGTTGACACTGACAACTATGACTATACAGTATATCAAATATCAAATTTTAATGAACACTACAAAAAATTATCAAAAGAACTAGGTTATAAACCTCATAGACATATATTAAATACAGAAGGTATTATTAATTACCCACAATGGTCATTTGAATATGTCAGATTGGGTCTTGGTATTTGGGGAAATCTAAAAGAAAGTCAACATAAATCAAATTCAACTACTGCAGTAAGTTGGTTCAGTAAAATATATCAAATTAGAGAAATTGAAAAAGGTGAAAGTGTAGGTTATGGTAGATATTTTACGGCTACTAAAAAAACAAAAATAGCCTTAATACCAGTTGGTTATGCAGATGGTTTTAAAAGAATCCTTAGTAATGGAGTTGGTCAAGTTTATATCTCAAATAATAAGTGTCCTGTAATTGGTAGAGTATGTATGGATTTGATTATGGTTGATATAACAGATAAATTAATTAATGAAGGTGATTTAGTTGAAATAATTGGAAAAAATCAAACGGCTGAACAATTATCCGATTGTGTTGGAACTATTGTTGATGAATTATTTACTGGAATATCTCAAAGAGTTAATCGAATTTTTATTTGGCGTTTTTAGATTTTTAATTCAGATTCAATAATATCAGTCCAGAATTTCTCTAATGTTATATTGGCATGTTTTAACATTTCAGGAACAATACTCTGTGGGGAAAAGCCAGGTGTTGTGTTAATCTCAATTACATAAGGACCAGTTTCACATAACATAAAATCAATACGAATGATAGATTTTAATTTTAATAATTGATATATTTTTTTGGACTCTTGTTGAATAATCTGAGTCAATTCATCTGATATTCTTGCTGGTGTGTAGTCTGTTGACTTACCTAAGTACTTTGCTTCATAATCAAGTATTTCATTTTCAGAAACAATTTCTGTCAATGGAAGAGTAACTAATCCGTCAATTGTTCGGTAAACACCACAAGTGACCTCTATTCCGATAAGAAATTCTTCAATCACAACTGATTTACCTTCAGTAAAAGCCATATCAACTGCTTTTTCTAATTCATCCTCACTATTTACTTTTGAAACTCCAAAACTTGATCCAGAATCTGTAGGTTTGACTATTACCGGAAATCCTAATTTATTTTTAATACTTTCAATATCTAATTCAGACTTATCTATAATAAGAATTGACTTAGCCACATTGATTCCAAATGAACTTAAAAATTGATTACAAAACCATTTGTCAAATGAAAGTGCTGATGATAATACTGAGCTGTTTAAATAAGGAGTATTATTAATATCCAATAAAGCTCCAATCTTTCCATTTTCGCCTGGATCACCATGTATATAAATTAATGCGGCATCTATTTTAGTTTCAACACCATCGGTGATAAATGTCATATTATTTCTATTAAGAGAAACCGTATTGTTTGTTAACTCTACATCCCAGTCATCCTTATTAACAATAATCTTTACAACATTCCAATTCTTAGGAAAGTTTTTTTGAATTGTTGTTGCACTTTTGATGGATATCTGAAATTCAGATGAATAACCACCACAAAATATACCGAATGTCTTCATAATTTATAATATTTATATTTATATATAAAATAAATCAACTTTAGTTGGTTCTTTTTCTATGATAAGGCTAGAGTTGTCTCTAGATAATTTCAAACCAATTTATAATTTTAGAATAGTTAGGAGTTTCTTTTAAGAAATATCTCATATCATTTGAACAATTAATCACATTTAGACCATTCTCAGTTTTCTGAACATTTCTCATCATAATAATCTTATTTGATTTAATATAAGGGGTGGGTATAACATTTATTCCATTGATGTTTCCAGTTACAACACCATCATTATTGGTCATCATCATTCCATTGGAAATCATAAGATATTTATAAGCATCTAAACCAACTATAATAGTATTAGCTGGGCCTGTTCTAGCAGTTGATGATATTAAATTTCTCATCATCATTATTTTTGTTATAACCTTTCTTGATGTTGATGACTCATTTTCATAATCTGTTAGATTTGGATCCTTTTGAATAGAAACATTAAAATTTTGTGGAATGGTCATAGGCTTAGATGTTAGTGATTCTAATGTCATCATAACATCATTGTAAATATCAAATAAGTCTAAATAGGTTTTACCTTGAACATTAATAGAATTAAGTTTAGGAGTTATAGTCATCATATAACTTTCGTTATCTAATGGATTTGAAAACGGTTCTCTATTTTTGAACTCTTCTACTTTATCATCTACAATAGCATCAATCGCAAGTTCACGATTCTTTCTTTTAAGTTCTCTTTTATATTCTTCAGTTGAGCTTTCTTCAAAATCAATGAAGTTCATCACACATTGTGGTAGGGAAGGTTTTGTAGATTCTACATAGTTACATATTTTCTCTAAATCTTTAGCAGAAATTATCATACTTATTCTTCATTCCAATTTTTGGCATTTGATTGTTTATCATTTTCATATGTTGGTCTTTGGTAAATTCAACTGATTTTTTTAATAGTTGTAAGTTTCTTTGATACCATTTCATATCTGGTTGAGTTCTATCATGATATAAATGATAACATTTGCTATCTAATTCTATCCAATTTAGAAATTGTCTGACTTTAATTGATTGAAAATCATCTTCTGCTCCCCATCCGATAAAGTCTTCGTTCCAACCACCTATTTTATAAATAGCTTCTCTTCTAAATATACAAATACCACCACATAAAGGAACTTTTTGATGGTCTGTTTCTCCTCTACCTGGTCTATTTACTTTAATAAGATCTTCTAGTTGTAAACCCGTTTCCATTACGCTTAAGTCTATTACTGATTTATATGGATTTACCATATCATAGTGTTCCATCATTTTTAATCCGTTTATAAAATCCTCAGGTCTCATTATTAAGTCAGCATCACCATAAACAATAATATTTGATTTAGAATTTTTCATAGCCACATTAAATGACCATGATTTATTGTAAGGCATGTTAGATTTTATGAATATGTGTTTTGCTTTGAGATTTAAATGTGATATTTTAGAATGTTTATCCTGTTCTATAAGAAGAACTTCGACACCTCCAAATCCGTTGATCCAATCAAGGACTCTTCTTAAATTTTGTAGTCTATCAGCTTTGTGTCTGTATCCTATGACATAGGTAAATGAGTAATTTGGATTCATTAAAGAATATTATTTTTTATTTATACTAAATAGAATGGTTTTGTTTAGTGTATAAGTATTGGTATTTTATATATAAATCGTATAAAATACTATGAAAATAAATTTAATTTTAAATTACTATAAAGATAAAGTAGAGGATAGAAACTTAGAACTATTAACTTGTTTTGTGAAAAATTTAAACAATGATTACATTAACAATATAGTTGTTATTTCAACCGAGAATGATTATTCTTCATTAATTGATTATTTAGTAGATAATAAAAATAAAATTATTCCTATATTAACTGAAGTAAGACCAACCTATAATGATTACTTTTCAATAACAAGAAATTTTTTTAATGATGATAATAACATAAATATAATATCAAACTTAGATATAATAATTCCGCAAGAAACATTATATAGTGAAGTATCAAAAACAATAAATGACTATATAGATAGTAAAACCTGTCTAGCTTTATCTCGTTGGGATATACAAGAAAATAATACTTATGTTCATTTTGATAGATCTGATTCTCAAGATACTTGGATTTTTCTTGGTGGTGTTCCTAACATCAATGGTGCTGACTTTACTCTTGGTAAATGTGGATGTGATAATAAAATATTATATCTTCTTGATGAAAGTGAATACTTTGTAATAAATCCCTCAAAGACATTAAAAACGCACCATTTACATTTAACAAATATTAGAAATTATGGTAATGTAATACCACCACCATATAAGTTTGTAATATCAACTTTTTAAGTTAAGATATATTTGCAAAAAAATCTGCCAATTTTTTAATATATTCTTTGCCAAATTTATTTCTTACATATTCTTTTCCTTGCTTGGCAATCATGTGACCTTCATCACTTTCTATCCATTTTCTATAAAATGAATTGTCTTTTATAAGACCATTCTCATCAAAACAAGGTATATAATGAACATATTCTATTAGACCTAGTTGTTTTTTTAGTAGTGGATTTGGCTCAAAAAATCCAAGACATCCACACATTAATACTTCAATATGTTTTGCTAATAAAAAATTTATCGGATATACATAATGACCCACAAAGGCAGCTTTATATTTAGACAACTCTTTATAGTAATTTAACTCAGTCATATGTTCATTGTTTTTGTATCCTGGATGGTCGATTTTGTAAATTAAATCCTTAAATAATATATTAGACCTTAAATTATCAAATTCAACTCTTGAATCATATCCTTTTACTATAGAACCTGATAAAACAACACCATTTATTCTTTGTTCAAATTTTGACTCATCTATATACTCATAGTTTTTTTCATTTAAAAAATAAAAGAAATCTATTATTTTTTCATCAAAATCATTTATCCCTAGATTTCTAAAGTATATAGAGGATGGTGTTATAACATAGTCAACATCTTTAATATAAATTGGTTCATATTTTTTTGAAAATCTTTGTACAATCTCACCATCTCTTTCAACAAAATTAGCAAAGTAATGAAGATCGTCTTGCCATATAACTTTTTTAATTCCTATTCCATTTTTTATTGCCGTTGTCCATCCATATGGATGTATTCCAAATATTACAAAATCTTTTTTATTTTCAATTTCTTTTAAAAATTCAATATCTGTTTTATTTAAAACTTCTTTGATATAATTTGATGTTATTATTTCAATTCCTCTTTCTTCAAATATTTTTATTATAGAATCATCATAAAACATCTTTATTAAATATCTAATAAGACCTGAGACACTATAGTTATCATTGTCACTTAATACAACTAGTTTCATAATTTAGTATATTTTATAAATTTTTCTATTCATTTCTTCTCCAATAAGTAAACAATTCTTTTTATTTGTTTTTTTCATAATAAAATCTGAGAATTCTTCTGGTGAAAAATCTTTATAAGATCCAATCATCTGAGCTTCTCCTTGTTCGTGAAACTGAACAAACATTTCATTAAATTTACATTTTTCTAAAAATTTTTCTAGTTTATTAAATTCATAAGATCTTTTTAAAAAGTGGTGTAATATATTTAACGCTATTATAACATCATATTCTATAATTTCTAAATCTAAAAAACTACTTGATATTATTTTGTATTTCATATTATATCCTTTGTGTAGTCTATACATTATGTTTAGATAATTTTCATCTATTTCACATGCTGTTGCGTTATATCCGTCCAATTCGCTTCTGTAACAAATATATCCAAAAAGACTACCTATGTCTAATATACTATCTCCCACTTTTGAATCTGTATTAGATTTAAATAATTCATATCTATTATCTGACCATATAGTTTCAATTTCATCAAAATCTGGATGAGGTATCTGTTGATAGGTTTTTCCTACCCAAAATTTATTACATTCATTAAATATATAGTCTCTTGTTTTTTCCCATTCTGTGTGTCTTACATAAACCTTTACAGGTATTTTTTTAATTCCTAAAATTTTACATATTGACAATCTATGAGATCCATTTTGAACAAATAGAGGATTTCCATTTCTATCTAGAGCCACCATTAAATCGTCATTTTCAATTTGATCTGGGTTCATTTTAAATATATTACTTATATCATCTTGATTTTCTAATAATCCATTTTCTTTAATACTTAAATAGAGTCTTTTTAGATATTCTTCTCTTTTTTCTAAACTTTCTATAGTATCACAATTCCATTTAAAGTTTCCAGATTCTATTCCATTTTTTATAAAGTTATATAAAGATGTTTCACTCCATTTTTTATTATTTATGAAAATATCTTTTATACTTGAATAGATTATAGAATCTTCTATTTTAGTTCCTGTTGAAGGAATATGTGCTCCAATATTTTCAATATCCCAGTTCCCGTCTTTTATTTGACAATTTGGGTTATTAAAATCATAAAATATATTACAAATGTGTTTTATTTTAGATGTTTCTAAATAGATAAATTTATTTATTTTTTTCATTGTTTTCATTTATTTTTCCAAACATTTCGTTGCTATTCAATATTTGTGATTTTTCAGATTCTCTATTAATTATATGATTAAATTGTTTTAACTGAGTCATTTTTTGTAGTCTATCAAAGTTTTTATCTTTTAGTTGAAAATTCTTTTCTCTATCTCTTATAGGTTCCTCTACAGATAAACTAGACATTGCTCCCATTAGTGCATATAAATTTATTTCAGTTGGATTATTTTGAAATATTTTTAAAAGTTTTGATGGTAATTCACCCATCCAATTATATTTAAAAATTTTCCATTTTTCTATTAGGTCAAAGTATCTTTCATAAATTAGCTCTGGTGTCCATTTTGGGCTATGATATCCTATGACTTTTTCAACCATTAGTGTATCATATCCATCATTTTGTAATCTTTTTACTTGTTCAACTTCACAAGATATTATTTCTAAATTATAAGGATATTCTTTTAGTATATTATGTTTATATCCTTTAATTCCATATAAATTAAAATCTAAATGTGTATCCTTTAACATGTGAGCAATTGTGCTTATATTACTTCCTGATGAAGTTAGAGAATCGTAGATAGTTTCAATTGAATCTGGTTGTAATATCATGTCTTCATCTACTTGTATGTAGTAATCTGTATCACAATCATCTATCATTTTCTGAAATGCTTTAGACATTGGTGATATGTTTTTAACCTCTTTTAATTTAAATTTAACAGTTTGATTTTCTAAAGACATCTTACAATCCTCATAGTTTGGATTAAATCCACAACTTATGATAAAGACAGTCAAAAATTTAGATAAATCTTTTTTATCTAAATTTATATTTGGTAAATCTATCTCTAATACGTTTAGAAAAAAGTCTGCAAACTTTTTTGATGTTTTCTCATAAGTAAAATTTTCTAAAACTATATTTCTTGCTTTTTTACCGACTTCTTTACATTCTAATCTGTTACTTTTAAGTTTTTTAATTATTCTAATAAAGTCTTCTTTATCATCTCCTTTAAAACAAGGTATTAACTTAGATAACTCATTATTACTTCTAATTAACATTGGTACCTCACATAAACTAGACTCTAAAAATGTCTGAGGCCCGCCTTCAAATGTGCTAAAGTTAATACATATATCTGCTTTGTTATAATAATTAATAAGTTCTTCATTACTGACATCTGTACATGTTATTAATTTTATACCTGAAATTTCACAGATGTCAACTATATCTTTATAATTTTTTATTTTTCTATTAGTATTTCCTACAAAAATTGCGGTAAATTCTTTTTCTTTTAAATTATCTATAGGATAGAATTTATTTTCATCTGTCGAATCATGTATTATAGTTTGAGGATAGTCTTTTGGTAGAAATTTACATATAGAATCTTTTAAAAAGACATTAGCAAAAACACCGCCTTTACTTGATTTAAAAAATTCAGATATTTTTTCCTCGCTAAAAAATTTGTTTTCTAACCAAAAGGCAGAATAACATCCTCTAATTATATTATAGCCGTCAGGAATTATTCTTTCAGCTTCCCACATTACAAATATTAAATCCCAATCATTTAGTACCACACTGTCTTTTTCATGATACACATCTCTAGCGTATTTTATAGTATATTCTATTTTATCTGGATATGGATTATATTTAATTATTGATTTTGCTATATTATCAAATGCCCAATTTTCAACATCTGGTATCAAAAGAATTTTTATTTTATTATTAAACATATTTAAATCCCATCTCATAGAATTTGAATATGTAGAGATATTTTTTTCGGATCTAATATCAGAATCTTCAACATTTGATATGACTATATTTGGATAAATGGTAAAACATTCATTTTTATATTTAGACTGAATGACTGATAAAAGGTTATCTACTGACTGACTTCTTTTTTCAAAAATATTTATCAAATCATCATAGATTGACGAATCTATAGCATATGCAAATGTTCCGAGTGTTTTTTGACAATTGTAATAACCGTCTTTAATTTCTATATTATTCCATAAAAATTGAGATGCTCCCAAGTATAATAATTTCCAGTTTAATTTTTCTATTTGTTTAACTTCTTGTAAAAAGTTGTTTGATAAAATAACATCATCTTCAAATATTAAAATCTTTCTATGACCTTTTTCTTTAGCATCTTTTATTATTTGTAAGTGACTTAGTAAACAACCTAAAGCATATTTGTTTTCGATTTTTCCAATACTACTAAATACTCTCTCATTTATTTTATCATCAATAAATGTCATATCTGAGTAATTAAGATTATCACCATCAATAGCTGACCATCTTTCAACATTTACTGAAATCTTTGAAAACTCTTTAGATACTTTTTTCCATCGATCGATTCTTCTGTCTAAATTTAAACAATAGATTTTATCAAAGTATGTATTTAAGTCAAATTTTTTATGTTTTAGTTCTACAACTTCTTTTAATTTTGATAGTTGTTTATATCTACCTCGTTTTATGTAGTCTCTGTCATTTATTTCACCATGATATAAGTGTTTTATTGTTTGATTTAGATATCCTATGTTATATCTTCCAAATGAATTTATCCAATCAACTGCCTCATTGTATATTTCTAAATTTAATTCTTTAACCCTATTTAAAGTAAATCCTTCATTTACTCCATTTATACCATATAGAAATATAACATCTCCGTCACCAGTATACATTTTTTCAAATATTTTTTTCTCTTTAAGAATTGAGAATTTGCCTAACCAAGATAATCCAGGTTTGAAATCTGATTTATTTTCATATTTTGATATTTTTGATGAATTCATAGGTTTTAAATCATTTTTTAATTTAAAACATATAGACTTATAAGAATTTGTTATTTGTTCATTTCCATTTAAGTAATTTACATTTTCAAATAATTGAACAAAGTCTTTATCCTTAACAACATCATCTATATTATCTAACCAACTTAAATCATCATATATTAAGTCACCATCTATCCATATTAGATATTCAACATCATCAATAGTATCAATTACTTTATTGATGATAATTTCTTTTGACCAAACTTTATTATGTACATCTCCTTTGATTATTATCGTTTCACATGGTAATTCAAAGTCTATATCACCATAATCAACTAGTCCAACTATTAGATTTTCATATCTACCTTCAAATTGTTTAATAAATCTTAAAAAGTTACTTTTCAATCTTGGATCATTTTTTAAATTGAAATAATAAGAACAAATTTTATATTTATTAATTTTTATAGTATTTTTATTAAAATCATTTTTGATTTGTGGTACTTCATTTTTTATAAAATCTGGAGTTTCTCTACCATTCCAATTTTGATAAGATATGCCAAGATGTATAGACTCTATTTGTAAGTCTACTTTTTCCGTGAATCTATTTCTAAAAGAAATATCACTTCCTGCTGCATTATTTGAGGTTTCAGGATAAATAATTCTTTGTAAACAATTTGAATTTATGTTAAAAAGTTGAAAATAACCAATTCCATTTAATTTAGATACTTGTCCTTTAATTCCTGTTCCGGATTCCCAATCTAAGTACGATTGGTATTCTTTAAACATAACTCTATTACAAACATAAAGAGAGTTTATATTTGTGTAGTTATTTTTAAATGATTCAGTGAATGTTTCTGGAACTATTATATCAGCATCTATGAGTAATATCCAGTTTGGATTAAGTAAGGATTTTATACCTTCATTTATAGCTTTTCCTTTATTGAACTTAGCTCCATTCTCATACATTCTTTCAGTTACTACACAATTAACATTAAACTTTTGACATATCTTTTGACATTCTTCATCATTAATTGATGTAACAACCGTTATGCTGTCAAATATTTTAATATTGTTTTCTAACGTTATTGGTAAAAAATCATTGTAATTGACGGAAACTATTATAACATCTATCTTAGATAGATGTTTTATGTCTTTAATACCTCTTTTAATTAAAATATTCTGATCCATTTTGTTGATTATACTAACTTTATTGATTTTTTTTAATACAATAATTTAGTTATATATAAAAAAAACTCTTTTTAATGGAAAAAACAATGGGTAGAAGAGAATTTATTTCTTTCCCTGATTTAATGGTTGATAAGATAAAAGCAAAAGTTGATACTGGGGCTTATGGAACAGCCTTGCATGTTGATAATATAGAGATAGTAAATGATGAGTTAACATTTACTATAAATAATAATAAATTTACTTATACTAAATTTAAAGTGGTTAATGTTAAGAGTTCGTTTGGTAAAAAACAAAAAAGATTTTCTATCTTTACAAAAATTAAAATAGGAGATTTGACTTATAAAGTTTTTGTTTCTTTGACAGATAGAAAAAACATGAGATATCCAGTTTTGATAGGGCGAAGATTTTTATATAAGTTTAACTACTTAGTAGATGTTAAAAAAAAGAATATAAATGATACAAGTAAAAAGGTGTAATTATATAACAGGTAATCCTTCAGATGTTTCTTTTGCTGTTAATAAAATAGTTAACTTCTTAGAAATGGAAGGACGTAATTCTGTTTTATTTTGTAAACCAAAAAAATCATCAGCTGGGTCTACTATAAAGTATTTAATGGATCCTAAAATAGAATTTAATAATCTTAATCATTTTGAAGAATTGTTATTCAATAAAGGTAAACTATTCAGAGTTGATTTATTAGTATTTGATTTTTGGCATCTAAATGTTTCTTCAATTATTGAATATAAGTCTTTTATAGATAAGTTAAATATTGACTATATAATATTAGCCAAAGAGTACCATTATAAATCATCAGATGATGTTAATGACTTTCATATAAAAATTGAATCTAAAGAATTACATATAAATGAGTATTTAATAACTGACAAAATTTCTGGTTGGTCTTCAAATCTTAGTGGTCTTACAAAATCTTATATTCGTGATAAGAAAATTGACCAATTATTTAATAAAGGTGATAAATAATTTGTTTATTGTTAATAACTTTCTTATATTTGCTTAATATAGACAATTTATAAAAAAAATATGAGAGTTAGAAGAAAGTTTCTACAACTTACAAAATACACCTACCCACATGGGACAGAGGGGTTACTTAAATCACATTTACCACAAGGATATAAAACAGATAAATGGGGTAATTTTTATTACCTCGTCGGTGAAACGCCATCAACAATGTTTACTTGTCACTTAGACACTGCTTGTTCTAGCCAACAAAAAGTAAATCATGTTCAAACACATAACATGATTAAAACAGATGGTAAAAACATTTTAGGTGCTGATGATAAAGCTGGAATGGTAGTTATATTAACAATGATTCAAAATAAAGTTCCTGGTCTTTACTACTTTTTCTTAGGTGAAGAAGTTGGATGTATTGGATCTGGTCACCTTTCTAGAAATTGGAATGATGTTAGTTTTTCTAGTCATATTAATAAAGTGGTTTCTTTTGATAGAAGAGGCACCACTTCAGTTATTACACACCAATTTTATGGTCGCTGTTGTTCAGATGAATTTGCTAAAGAATTGTCAATGAGATTAAGTAGTACTATTGAGGGATTGCAGTTAAGTCCGGATGATACTGGTGTTTTAACAGACTCGGCTCAATTTATGGACATAGTATCAGAGTGTACTAATATTTCAGTTGGTTATTACAGAGAACATACAACTTCTGAATCACAAGATATTGAATATTTACAAAAACTTTGTAAAGTAGTTTGTAAAATTAATTGGGAAAATTTACCTGTTATGAGAGATCCTCTTTTAATTGATGATGAAGATGAAGATGATGAAGATGATGTTTTTTTAGAAGATTGTGCTCCTAATCAAGAATGGGCTTCTGAATATTTTTCTTATTTTACAATTAATGGAAAAACTAAGAAGATGTATATTTGTAAGTCACAAATTGATAAAGAGAAAGATATACTTTATAAATGGATATTTACACAAAGTGGGTATAGTGATATTATGAGATTAGTTTGGAGTGGAAATAGTTTATTTGTTGAAAACTCTAAAGGAGTTTTAGAACATGTTGGTAAGAGAACAGACCTTATGGAAATGGTCACTGAACTTGGTTTTATTTCTACAGAATTTATTTCAGAAAGTCCTACTGGACCAAAAGTTAAACCAAAAAAAGAAATCCTGATGTAATCAGGATTTCTTATTAACCTAGAATTAAACCAGGTGATTTGTATTGTTTTTGAGATACTATCTCTAACATTTGATTTGTCGATAGTTCTTTAGAGTTCCATCCTTTATTTTTAGAGTATTCGCTTACAAACTTTTCTCTCAATAAATCTGTTTCTTCTTTTGATAGTGATGAGTTTCTAATTAACTCCATGTCTTTTCCGTTTTTCATAATTTATTTTGTTTTTTTTAATTTAATAGAAATAAGTAAATAAAAACTTGTGATGTTAAACCAAGTATCATAGCAATTGCTCTTTTATTATAACTTATAAGTGCTGTGAATGGTGGGAATGTTTTAGATTCATCTTTCCATCTTTTTGGGTAAAATCTTTCATCTAATTTATTTCTTGTATGATAATATGTACCGTTGTGAAAGAATGGAAATATAAGAACCATTCCTATTAAACTCAATAGTGAGAATAATCCTAAAGTGTATGCTAAAAATCCACCCGTTATTAAAAGAACCAAAGACCTTTGAAGGTTAAAAATTGGATTTATGTTAAAGTTACAAACTCTTTTACTATTATTTTCGTAGTGCCAGTAAAAACCTTCTCTTACTCCTTCTGTTAATGAATAAGTTATCCAAATCAAATTTGTTATTAAAAGTGTTATCAGTACCATATAATCTTTCTATTTATTGTATATATAAATTTTTATTTGTATCTTTGTTCCATGTTGGAAATGAAAGGTATATTAGAATTTGACCCAGTTAACGTCACCAAGAAGCACTTACATCAGTCTTCTTGGAAGAGAACTGCTATGGTTAGATTTGATTGTGACCTTTGGGCTTATTACTCTTGGTTTTTAGAAAAAAGATTCAACTTAAAGTTGAACAAACCTTTAAGAGGAACTCACTTAACTATCATCAATGATAGATTTGAGTCTGATGAATTGTATGATCAAGCTCGTCAATTATTTCACGGTAAAGAAATTACTATAAAATACGATCCTTCCTTAATTCGTGCTAACCACAAAGGTCACTGGTGGATTGGAGCTGATAGTGATGATGCTAGAAACATTAGAAGTGTTATTGGATTAGATCCTAATCCTTACTTTGGCTTTCACATCACTGTTGGTTTAGCAACTCATTTACAATTAGAACACTCTAAATATATCTTAGACCAATGTATAAGATTCAACTTGTAATATAATGGATGATTTTTTTGATAGTTTTAAGGGTAAGCCTAAGTATGACCATAAAGTCAGAGTAGTTCATTTTAAGAAAGAACCTTTTGATATTTACATTGGTCGTTTACCAAATGGTAAGTACAATAAATGGGCTTACCCTAAAGAATTGCGTGATACTTTTCCAGAAGGTACTCCAAGAAAAACAATCGTAGATGCTTATGAAGAATATCTTCTTTCTAATGAAGAATTGATGAGTAATTTACACAAACTAAAAGATAAAGTACTCGGATGTTGGTGTAAAGATTTGGGTGGTAAGGGAAAGTCTTGTCATGGAGATATTTTAGTGAAGTGGGTAAAGAAAACTTGTAACTAAATTTTTATATAATAGTTATTAAATTTATATTACATGCCGGAATTAGCAGAATTGAAAATCATGTCCGATTATATCAATCATCATAGTAAGGACAGAACATTTACAAAACTATATCACGTTGAGAAGGGAAATATTCCCGTAGATTCCAATATAATTGAAAACTTCAAAGTTGAATCCATTTCTAATGGTAAAGAGTTAATATTAAGAGTCTATCATGATGATGCCGATCTTAAATTCTCAGTTTTTATGGGCATGTCTGGTAATTGGTTGTTCACACCAACTGAAACTTGGTCCGATAGAAAGTTTACTAGAATGAGATTGGATTCTACGGATGGTTACTCACTACTTCTTTATGGTCTTTATATGGGTCCTAAATATAGATTGGGTGGCTTTACCGGTGTTAAAAGAGGTCCGGATCCAACAAAAGAATTCACTGACTTTTATAACAATGTAATTGATAATTTAGATAAGAAGACATTTGATAAACCTATCTGTGAGGCTTTACTTGACCAAAAATATTTTAATGGTATTGGTAATTATCTCAGAAGTACTATTATCTATTATTTAGATGTTAATCCATTTGAAGTAGCAAGAAAAGTTATTAAATCACATCCACAAGTTTTAGATATGTGTAAAGATATTCCTATGAAAGCATATGAATTTGATGGCGGTCAATTGAGAGATTGGAAGAATCCATTTGATACAGATTTTGAAGAGTTTAAAAAATGGGTATTTTATCAAAAAGGTATTTCTTGTAAAGATAAGACTGGTAGAACCTTCTGGTTTGATGAAAAATGGAAAGATAATTGTCCATACTAAAACATATTTCTATTATTTTATATAATATGAGTATGTTTGAGAAAAATTTCAATATAATATCTGGTGAAAGAATGTCTGGTCGAACTAGATTTCTTCTTAATTTATCTAAAGATTTGGACAATATATCTATTAAATTGTTTTTTTTAGGATGTGTTAATGAATTTTCTTATCCTAAAAGTTCTTTATCTCAATTTAATGATTATAGACTACTAGATACTTCTAATGATTATAATAATTTAAAGATGATAGAGGTTGTCAAAGAAATCACAGAAAGAGATGGTTATCATTTTCTTGTAGTTGATGATATTGATTATTTATCAAGTGATTGTATTAATCTTTTATCAGCAATAAATGTTAGAAAGATTGCTACTTGTTTAAATGATAATCTTAAAAAGATAACAGATGATGATTCTGACTTTTATAATATAGAGGATAAAGTTGGATTAAATATAAAAAATGGTACTAGCATTTCTACAATT